>Ga0056121_1000021_pt1 | contig 112772 bp, 103 predicted proteins | sample WorMetHEROISLAND_FD_83872 | JGI IMG/M metagenome (GOLD analysis project Ga0056121, IMG submission 83872) | Marine gutless worms symbiont microbial communities from Max Planck institute for Marine Microbiology, Germany - Olavius sp. 1 HERON ISLAND ...
GAATTGGTATCCAACCAACTCCTTTTAATGTATCCTCGGTCTCGCACAAGAAACCCAAATGTCGTCTCGATTAATTTTTTGGCATCAGAAGGACTTGTATTCATCTCATTTTGATTCATAACGTTTGAACTGTGTGGCGTATGGTTTCGGCGTCCACACCAGTGATTTGTTATGTCATTCTCTTCTTTATTTCTAAGTCTATCAATTCACCCTGACATTCTGGACAAGTACCGTGTACACCATGTCTTTTGAAATATTCTCTTCCACAATCAGAGCACTTTTATTTCGAACTATGAAAACTCATTTCCTCTTTTTGGTTTTAAATATTCCTTTTGCAATAAGAAAGAATCCAAATAAACAAATCAATAATCCTGTAGCAGAATTAACGGGGAAACCTCTAAAATCAATTGGTCCGAAAATATACATCAAGATCCCAATTATGATTACCGCTAAGCCTTCGACTATATTTCGTTTGTCTATGTTTAGAGGCATCAGCCTAATTCGACTATTATAAGTTTCTATGACATAACTATGTATTGTGTCGCCAGCGACTTTTTTGACCAATTTAGTTATTTGAGGTTTTCCGCAATTTGGTAAGACTGTCCAAATATACACAAAACAACCAATTTATCAACGCGTTATATATTTTCTACAAAACGGGGAGTTTAGTCCCAAGCGGCTTTTTCTGGTTATTATACAGGTTAGGTTGCCAGCGTGTTTTTTGCCAATTTAGTTATCATCAGAATCAAGTGCTATTTTTGAGCTTTTACTCAAACTTTCGATTGCAGATAACTTGCCATTACCACAAATCCGTGAAAACAGCATGTATGTATAGCATATCTGGACCGTGCACTGTTGCCAATGGTGCTTGGCTCAAGTAGCTTAGAAACAATTAAAGAATAATCCCAGTACTATTCAGTCCAACTTGAAATGACCCACTAATGAACAAGGTAATATAGATGCCCTACGCTGGGGGAAACTGCAAATCCTATCTAAATCAGAGGTCAGGGAGTATTCTCACTAAGTACCCGTCATCCCGGTGAAGGCCGGGATCCAGTCCACGCTGAGGAAACGCCACTGGATGCCGGATCAAGTCCGGCATGACACCCCACCCCCAACGGCTGATCTAAATAACATAAGCAGCCGAACCGAGCTGCCCGCAAGCGGCCATAAGTTCCCGACCCCGGGTAGCGCGCGGCTGGATATTTACCCTGCGCGCAATCAGCAGATCCCGAAACCGTTCGCTTTCTTCTTCAGAAGGCGCGCGGTAGGACGAATTTGGGCCGGGATTAAAGGGAATGAGGTTCACTTTTGACGGCAAATGTTCAAGATAATGGGCCAATTGAGCAGCGTGTTCCGGCTGGTCGTTGACACCGGGAATCTGCACATAGGCAATGAGGAAATAGCTCTTCTTCTTCAAAGGATAGGCCCTGAGCAGGGTCTTCAGTTTAGCCAGGGGTAATGACCGGTTGATCGGCATCAGTTCAGACCGCAGGCGGTCATTGGGGGCATTCAGGGAAATGGCCAATTTGATCAGCGGCAAGCCGGCGGCGCCGAATTTCCGAAGCCCCTCTGCCAGGCCGGCGGTGGAAACGGTTATCCGCCGCAGGGCGATATTAAGACCCCGTTGATCATTGATGACATCGATCGCCTTGAGGACGTTGTCGTAGTTATCAAAAGGCTCGCCCATGCCCATGAACACGACATTGCGCAGATCCGGCCCGAAACGCTTACGGGCGGCATAAACCTGTCCCACAATCTCCGCCACCTCCAGATTGCGCGCCAATCCATTTTTTCCAGTTTCGCAAAACCGGCAGCCCATGCGGCACCCCACCTGACTGGATACACACACCGTCTTGTGATGCACCATGGAGAGAACGACAGACTCCACCGCGTGCATGTCGGCCAGCCGGGTGACAATTTTTACCACCTGGTCCTGCTCTTTCTGGAATGTCACCTGACCGGTACCGGTTTCAATATCAGCGGCAAGCCGGGCTGCGAATTCCCGGGAGTTAGCCAATTCCCGGCAGCCGGTAACGTCCGTATTCATTTCGTGATACAGGTGTCGCATGATGGCCGCCGCGTGATATCTGCCTTTTCCATATCGGTGGCTGAGTGCTTCTGAAAGGCTTTCGTATGTATATTCAAATACTTTCATTACTCATACATTGACTTGTTCGCCGGAACAATAAAAGGCGCATATCTAAGGATATACGCCTTTTACAATTACTAGCGGGTTGCAATCAGCAACACAGCGTCTAAAACGGAATATCGTCGTCATCCTGGTTTCCCGGCAGGGGCGGCCCGGAATACTCGGGGACCTGGGATGAATCCGCCGGGCGATAGCCGTCGCCCTGGGTTTTGGACCCCAGCATCTTCATCTCGGAGGCCACCACCTCGGTGGTATACCGGGTGACCCCGTCTTTTTCCCACTGCCGGGTTTGCAGTCTCCCCTCGATATACACCTGGCGGCCCTTGGCAAGATACTCGCCACAGATTTCACCCAGCCGGCCCCAGGCGACGATGCGGTGCCATTCGGTTCGCTCCTGCATTTCGCCGCTCTGTTTATCTTTCCATTTTTCCGTGGTCGCGATGCTGAAATTGGCGACCGCCATACCGCTGGGTGTGTAGCGGATCTCCGGGTCCCGGCCAAGATTGCCCACCAGAATCACTTTATTGATCATGTTGCCCCCTTTGAGAGGTTAAAGTTAAAAAGGTATAAAGATGTCGACTTTGCAGCCACGTGGAATTCAAAACAATTGAAGGGCCATCGGCGAACATGCTAATCCCCGGATAAATACAAAAAAGGCGGGCCATTGTCAATGCGGACGCTGCTTGATCAAACCCAGCCTTCCCAGTACCCGGCCCGTTCGAGGCATCCGGGCGGCCAGTGCACCATGGGGGCAGACCTCCACACAACAGTAACAGCGAATACACCGGGCATAGTCAAAGGCAACGCTCCGACCGGATTCGAACACCGCCGTGGCCGGACAGAAGGTCCAGCACTCACCACAGGACCGGCAGCGCCGGTCGTCGACAACCGGTTTCTGGAGGACGTGCGAACGGATAAACCCTTTTAGAAAATCCGGACCAAAGTCCACCGGCCCCTGTTCCGGCAACCGAAAACCTGCCACTGTCTTGAAATCTCCCCGCAACTCTACTTGCCCATCCACCAGGCCCCGGGCCGCGGCGGCGCGGTGTGTGGGCAGCTTGCCGGGATCGATTCCAAGCATTCGGCAGACCGCCGCATCCACTGTGGCGGCATCCCGACCGGCCAGCAGCATACCCATATGACAAGGTTGACCCCCTTTTCCAGGCCCGTCACCTTCCAGGGCCAGGATGCCGTCAACCAGGGTAAGCATCGGGCGTATGGCATAGTGGATTTGTACCAACAAGCGCGCAAACCAGTCACGATCGACGCCGCTGCGCAGATGCCATTGCGGCTTTTCCATTCCGACTACGCAACCGAACAGATTTTTTACGCCCAAGGTCAAGAGCATCTGGCTGTGGGTTTTTAGTTTGGCCAGGTTGATGACGAAATCTGCTTCCAGGGCCTCCCGGGCGAGCGCAATATTACCGAAAGGCGCACCTATATCCACCATCGTAGTCTCCCTGAATGGTCGCAATTCAATATCCAGACCCGCCAGGGCTTGTGCAAAGCCGCCCTTTTTGACGATCCGCTTAAAGATTCCCGTAGCCGGACTGTCGGCCACCAGTACCGCGGCCCCGCGCTGCAGGGCAAATTCACACGCTGCGGCCACGATGTCCGGATGGGTCAGAATTCCGCTTTCCGGCCGGGCCGGCAGCAGCAGGTTGGGCTTGACCAATACCCGGTCTCCAGCGCTAATAGCGCTGCCTCCGCAGGCATCCATCAAGGCCCACACCGCCGATTTCAGTACCGGCTGGGAATAGGATGCGGATTTAAAATGAACCGGCTGCATGAAAAATTGTCTCCCTTGATTGCATTAAGGGGGCTGATTGGATAGAAGCTATGGGTAAAAGCGTGCCGAGTCAATAACCCCCTGCATTGCGGGGACTCGGATTTTTGGCCACGGCCGCAAAGTCAACAGCCTGTTTTTTCATGTAGTGGTTGCACTCGGTTATGTAACCCGGTTTGACCGCTGCCCATCAATACACACCACCATGACAAACGTCACTGCTCTGCAAAAAAGAATCAAGCGCCGCATTGTCGGGCGCGATCATCCGTTTTTCGCGGTGACCCTGCCGGGGCTGGAATCCCTTTGCCGTGAAGAACTGGCTGCCTTGCCAATTGATCCCCAACAGCTGCAGATTCAAAAAGGCGGGGTCTTGTTTCAGGCCCGCCTGCAAGATGCCTATGCCGCCAACCTGCACCTGAGAACAGCTACCCGTATTTTGATGCGCATCGGTCAATTCCGAGCCGCCAACTTCCGGCAACTGGAAAAACAGCTGCGGATGTTTCCCTGGGAACTTTATCTGTTCCAACAGCAGCCCTTCGAGATAAAGGTAACCAGCCGGCGTTCACGCCTGATTCACACAACCGCCATTGCCCAACGCTTCAAGCAGGCGATCAACGCCCGTCGCTCAATCCATCCCGGTCTGCCGGCGCCTGGGGATACGCCCCCCAAGGCTTTGAAGCTTGCCGTCCGCGGCATGGCCGATACGTTTACCCTCTCGCTGGACAGCAGCGGCGACCCCCTTTACAAACGCGGTCTGAAAACCGCCGGCAGCGCGGCTCCCCTGCGGGAAACCTTTGCTGCGGCAATGCTTGCCAAGGCCGGATACTCGCGGGATACCATCCTGGTGGACCCTATGTGCGGTTCCGGGACCCTCGCCTTGGAAGCCGCTTTGGCAGCGAGCCGGATTCCGCCAGGGTGGTATCGTAAATTCGCGTTTATGGACTGGCCAGCCTACCGTTCCGGCCGCTGGAAACACCTGCTTAAAATGGCCGGCAACCAAATCGATATCCCACCGGCCCCTTTAATTTTCGCGTCGGATAGAGACCCGGCGGCAGTTGCAAAGTTGTCTGCGATAATCGCCGGAAGCGATATCGAATCTGCTATTCAGACGCGAACCGGTGATTTTTTCACACTATCACCACCGAACCGCGGTACCGCCCATGGCGTTATCATGCTTAACCCACCCTATGGCATACGCTTGAAAACCCGCGGGCCCCGCGCGCAACTATATGCCGACATAGGACACCGCCTCATTTCCCATTGGTCGAAGTGGAACCTGGCTTTGATCCTTCCCCACCCGAACCTGCGCCATCAATTGCCGTTCAGGGTAGAAACCATGGATTTCACCCACGGCGGACTCGATCTCACCCTGGCCACCGGCAAAATTGAGTAAATCCATCGGGGTGCACCGTCCCGAACCCCCCACTACCTTTTTACTAAACTAATTCAACCAATTACCGATATTGATAAAGGGACCCTGTTAAATGGCCCGGAAAAAATCCCGGCCGCGAACTCAGTGAAATTTAATATTAATTTCAAAAGGTTATTATAACTTTAATTTGACCGCACTATCCCTTAATTGTCCTTGACAGGCACATGCGGAATAAATTATTAATATTACTTATCATCGGGCGCGGTATTGGCAGGAGGTTTGACAATGCTAAGAAAAACTTACGTAACCGATGATGACAAGGCCACGTTCATTTGTGAAATCTGTGACCACGCTAAAATTGCCGATGTGTCCCGGTATAAAGACATCGGTAAAGCGCTCACGGTCAAGTGCAAGTGCAAATGCGGACACCAGTTCGAGGTCACCCTTGAAAAAAGAGGTATGGTCCGTAAAACAGTCAATTTTGCGGGTACCTTCAAACACGTATCGCCGCTGGGCGATCTAATTGAAGGCCACATGACAGTCCGGAACCTGTCCCGCAAAGGCTTGCAGTTGGAACTGAACAAGGACCATAGCTTCCTGATCGGCGATACCCTGGATATAGATTTCAGATTGGATGACGTGGGACGGTCACCGGTCCTGAAAACGGTCATTATCCGTAATATCAAAGGGCGCCGACTCGGCACCGAATTCGTCGAAACAGAAGCATTCGATAAGAACCTGGGTGTCTATTTGCTGCACTAGCCGGCAGGAACCAATCCTGAATTGGGTAATTGCTATTGCACAACGGGTATACACACCCTGAAATAGATGACTGCGCCGTAATGCCTGGCGGATGCCGGCCCACCCACGCGGCGGTGCAATCCTGCGAAACGTTTTAGCCTAGGTTCAGTTTTCTGGCCGACCTTTTCCAGTCACGACAACATGCCTGCGGGCGCGTCCGCGGAGTCGATTTCAGCCAGTTGCAATAACCAGCTTTTCAACATGGAAAACGGCCGCTATATCATCTGGCAAGTCAGCCCCGAGATGTTCTCGCTCGGCCCGGTCACCCTGCGCTGGTACGGGTTTCTCTTTGCACTGGGATTCTTGATCGGCATGCTGGTCATGCGGTGGGTCTTCAAGGTCGAAGGCCGCGCGCGCCACGATGTCGACCGCCTTTTTCAGTATGTGGTCATCGGGGCCCTGGTCGGCGCCCGGCTGGGCCACTGCCTGTTCTATGATCCCGTTTATTATCTCACCCATCCAATCGACATCCTGAAAATCTGGGAGGGCGGCCTGGCCAGTCACGGTAATGGGATAGGACTCTTTGTAGCCCTCTACCTGTATGCCCGCAATACGCCGGGGCAGACCTACCTGTGGATTCTGGACCGGTTGAGCATTGCCACCGCCCTGGCCGGCACGTTTATCCGGCTGGGCAACCTGTTCAACTCGGAGATACTGGGAAAACCGGCGGACCTGCCGTGGGCTTTTATCTTCGCCCGGATAAATCCGGTTCCGCGTCATCCCGTACAACTCTACGAAGCGATTGCCTATGCGTTTATATTCTTTTTGCTGCTGATGCTTTACCGCCGGCAGCGCAAGGCGATTCCACCGGGCCAGTTGCTGGGCGTGTTTCTGACCACCACCTTCGGCATCCGGTTCGTAATTGAATTTTTAAAAATCCGGCAGGCCGCTTTTGGTCAGGACTTCTTCCTCAATATGGGTCAGCTGCTCAGTATCCCCTTTATGTTGCTGGGTGGCTGGATGCTGCTACGGAGCTACAGACATGCAAATAGGGCCGCATAAATTCGATCGCCTGGAATTGGCCGGCTCACTGGGCGATCTGGGTACCATCATCCCCCTTTCCGTGGCACTGATGCTGGTTACCGGCCTCAGCGTGACCACCGTCCTTCTCACAGTGGGATTATGTTATGTGGCAACCGGCCTGTTCTTCAAGCTGCCCATCCCAGTGCAACCGCTCAAGGTCGTGAGCGCCATCGCCATTGCGTACCCGGAAAAGATCACCGTGAGCATCATGGCGGCCGCCGGCATCAGTATGGGACTGATCCTGTTGCTGCTGGCTTTTACCGGGCTCATGGATCGCCTGGCCCGGTTTTTTTCACGGCCTATTATTCGCGGTATTCAGGCCGGGCTGGGACTGATCCTGATAAAAAAAGGCATTACCTATGTCCTCAATGCGGAACTGTTTATCAGCCAGTCTAACATGTCCGGCTTTTCGGAGCTGTTGAATCCATTCATCGGAATAGCCGGCTTCATCACAGCCTTATTCTTATTGACGAACAGAAAATTCCCGGCCGCCCTGATTCTGGTAGCCGGAGGCATGACTGCCGGCATCCTGCTAGGAGCCCTGCGCGGCCTTGAGTTCGCTCTGGGCCCGACCCCGATTCACTTGCAGCCGGTTGCACCAGCTGATTTTTCGGCCGCGCTCATGCTGCTGGTGATCCCCCAGATTCCTTTGACGGTGGGCAATGCCGTCATCGGTACGACGGACGCCTGCCGTACGTTTTTCGGCGAGAAAGGCGTTCCCGGGCAGGTGTCCAACCGTAATTTCGCGATCAGCATGGGCCTCGCCAATCTGGGTACGGGTCTGTTGGGCGGCATGCCCATGTGCCACGGTGCCGGCGGCCTCGCCGCCCATTATCGCTTTGGGGCCCGCACCGGAGGCGCCAACCTCATGATCGGCGGGATCTTTCTCTTGCTAGCCCTGGGTTTGGGCAAAATGGGCATCGCCCTGCTGGCAGCCATACCGCAGGGGATTTTGGGGGTGCTCCTGCTTTTTGCGGGACTGGAGTTGGCCCTGCTGATCCGGGACGTGCAAAACCGTACGGATTATTTCATCACCTTACTGGTCGCCGGAATCGGCCTGGCCACCACCAATATGGGCGTCGCCTTTTTTATTGGCATCCTGGTGCAGGGCCTGATAAAGTGGCGCCGTATCGAGCTATAAAGAATCCTGGCCGGATTAAGGGGATTAGGTCGAAGACTGAAGGCTGAAGAAAAACCTTAAAATCAATCTGGCTAAATTGATTGCTTTGGAAACAAAAGCTGCGATGAATCGGAAAAACCCTTGTATAATAGATTTTCATCGCTTTCACCTTCAGTCTTCAGCCTTAACACCTGGGAACCCCTACCCCGACATAACCAACTATTGCTGAGCTGGCCCTGGGGACCAGGCTTAAATTCCGAACAAACAAGGAGTATGTTATGCCCGTAACTGCAGAAGCCGTTTGGCAGGATATCGAACAGATCAGGGATCAAGCACCGCTGGTACACAACATCACCAATTACGTTGTCATGAACACCACGGCCAACGCCCTGCTGGCCATCGGTGCCTCACCGGTCATGGCCCATGCCGTAGAAGAAGTCGCGCAAATGACCGGCATCGCCGCGTCCCTGGTGGTGAATATCGGCACGCTCAGCAATCCCTGGGTACAGGCTATGGCTACCGCGATGAAAGCCGCCGCCGATAAGCAGATTCCGATTATCCTCGACCCTGTCGGTGTGGGCGCCACGGCATACCGGACACAGACCGCCGATACGCTGCTGGCGGTCACCGCACCGGCCGTCATTCGCGGAAACGCTTCCGAAATCATCGCCCTGATGGTCAGCGATGCCCAGACCAAAGGGGTGGATGCCACCGCCGCGGCGGAGAGTGCCGTGACCGCCGGCCAGGCCCTGAATGACAGAGTGGGCAGCACCATCTGCATCAGTGGGGAAACCGACTACGTTATCGGTGCCGACGAGGTGCTGACCATTGCCAACGGTCATTCGCTGATGCCGCGGGTAACCGGCCTGGGCTGCACGGCGAGTGCGCTGTGCGGTGCATTCGCGGCCGTAAACCCATCTCCGGTTGAAGCTACGGCGCATGCCATGGCCACCATGGGAATTGCCGGTGAAATGGCTGCCCGGACAGCCGACGGACCGGCAACGTTACAAACCGCTTTTCTCGATAGTCTCTATCGCATGCAAAAAGAAGACGTGGCTCGCCTCCTGCGAGCCGGGACTATGCCATGAAAGGTATCTACCTGGTAACGGACCGCGAGCTGTGCGGAACCCGGGGTGTGGCGGCGGTCGTCGCGGCGGCGGCCCGGGCCGGGGTCTGCTGCGTTCAACTCAGGGAAAAAACCGCGTCCACCCGCCGCTTTATCGAAACGGCAGCCCGCATGATGACCTTGCTGGCCCCGCATCGGATCCCACTGATCATCAATGACCGGGTTGATGTGGCCCTGGCGGTGGGCGCGCACGGCGTGCATGTGGGGCAAAGTGATATGCCCCCGGAAACCGCCCGGCAGCTGCTGGGCGCTGACGCGATTATCGGTCTTTCCGTGGAAACCTGGGATGACGTGGTCGCCGCCCAGCAACTGCAAGTCGATTACCTGGGAATCAGCCCGGTTTACGCCACGCCCACGAAAACGGATACCAAGGAACCCTGGGGCCTGGAAGGGATCACCCGGATAAAGGCTTTTACCCGTCACCCGCTGGTGGGAATCGGCGGGTTGGATGCATCCAATGCGGCCGCCGTTATCCACGCCGGCGCCGATTGTATTGCCGTGGTATCGGCCATTTGTGCCGCCGAAGATCCATTTTTGGCTACGACCCAGCTTCGCGAAACCATCGAGCAGGCCCATGCAGAACGGGGGACGTGGCCGATAAAACAAGGGTTCAAGGGGCCGAGGGGCCAAGGGGCCAAGTGAAAAGGCAAACCCCTCTTGGATCTTTAGACAATCGGCGTCCATTCAGACTTTAATCATCGGGGCAATTTGTATAAAAAGGAAACCAGATGCAACCATACACGGTTTCAAACAACCCCTTGAACCCTCGAACCCTTGGTCCTTTGAACCCTTCAACCCAAAACCGGAGCGAATCAACAGCATGAAAACATACAAACGCGCGCTGACAATTGCCGGTTCCGACAGCGGCGGCGGTGCCGGCATACAAGCTGATCTCAAAACATTCAGCGCTATCGGCTGTTTCGGCCTGTCGGTCGTCACGGCCCTCACCGCGCAAAATACGGTCGCCGTAACCGCCATTCATCCCGTCCCGCCTGAATTCATTACCCGCCAGCTCGATGCCGTCCTGACGGATATCGGGGTAGATGCCGTCAAGATCGGGATGCTGCACTCACCTGACGTTATCGAGGCCGTGGCCGACGCCTTGCGCCGTCACGCCGTCACCAACATCGTGCTGGATCCGGTCATGGTCGCCAAAAGCGGCGACAAACTTCTCCAGGACGATGCCGTGGCAGCCCTCAAATCCAGCCTGGTGCCCATGGCCGACGTCATAACGCCCAATTTACCGGAGGCCGGCGTATTATTGGGACGCGACGTTAACAGTGAAAAGGAGATGGCGGCGGCCTGCCGTGAGTTGGCCCGGCTGGGCTGCCGGGCGGTGCTCTTAAAGGGCGGTCATCTGGAAGGTGCCCAAAGCCCCGATCTTCTTTATGTTGGTGGCGCGGCCGATCCGCTGCGGCTAGAGGCTGGCCGGATTGATACTCCCAATTCGCATGGCACCGGCTGCACCCTCAGCTCAGCCACCGCCGCCTACCTGGCCCTGGGTCACCCGATCGAAACAGCCGTACGGAAAGCGAAACAATATGTACTTATGGCGCTCACAACCGGAGCCGAGTATACCCTGGGTCAGGGGCACGGGCCCGTCCACCATTTTCATGCATTCTGGGATTGAAATAAGGGGACCCAAACAGTTGCAGCCGCACACTCTCGTGATCTTCGATTTCTCCGGCACATTAAGCCTGGGCGCGGTTGAATTCGGTCAACCGGACCGACTGCAGCGACATCTGGAAAAGAGCGGTCTGGCTGCCATCGGTATCGATACTGCGGATCGCTACTGGCAGGGGGTGGTCAACCCGACCTGGTCTGCGGCCAGTCGGTCGACCGCGGGATTCAAGTCCATTGCCGCCGAACACATCCAGGCCCAGAAAATTTCAAAGGCGTCCCGGAAGGTGATAGACGCGGCTCTGGCCACATTCGTGGATGCCTATTTGCACCAATCAGGCATCGACCCTGCGTGGCATCCGCTGCTGTCCGAGATTCAACAGGCGCCGGGTACCATGGGCCTGATTGCCACCGACCACTATGCCGAAGCAACAAAGGCTATCCAGGGACACCTGGACGCTTTAGGTATCACGGCTATCCCGGCCGGCGAACTGAAAGGCCCGTTCAAGCGGACAGCTTTTATTGTAGCCAATTCGGCCGACATCGGTTGTCCCAAAGCGGATCTTCGCTTCTGGCAAACGTTGTTGGACACCTGTCTGCCGCGACAGCTGAAAAAGGTGATCCTGGTGGATGACTTCGGTCAGAGTGAACAGGCTGCCGACGGGTATGCCGATTCCGGCCGCATTGCCAAACGTATGGCCGCAACCAAAATGGCCCTCGGGGACGTTCTGCGCATCGAGCCGCTGATCATCCCTTTCCGGATTGAACGCAAGCCCGTTACCGCCATTGCCGACGCCATCCAGACTATCAAAAAGGCCTGGTTGGCATGAAATCTCCAGCAACCTATTCGCCGCCGCCGTTGATGCAGAACGGCCATATCCAGACAATCTTCCCTTCTTTGTTCCGGAGAATCAAAAACGTAAAATATGCGCGTGAGCGTATCGATACCCCCGATGATGACTTTCTGGATCTTGACTGGTCCCGGTGCGGCAGCCGCCGCCTGGCCGTTATCTCACACGGACTCGAAGGCGATTCCGAACGGGCTTATGTGAAAGGCATGGTGCGCGCTCTGAATTTATATGGCTGGGATTGTCTGGCCTGGAATTTCCGGGGCTGCAGCGGTGAACCCAATCGCCGCCTGAAATCGTATCACTCCGGCTCGTTCGATGACCTGGACCTCGTCGTCGAACACGCTGCCGCCCATTATCCGTATACCCGTATTGGTTTGGTTGGTTTCAGCATCGGAGGCAATATAACCCTTTTATACCTGGGCAAAAAACGGGATCAAGTGAATCACCGGGTAAACTGCGCCGCCGTCCTCTCGGTCCCCTGTGATCTGGCCGCCGGGGCCGAGGCCCTGGCCCGGCGCTCAAATGCCGTGTACATGCAAAGATTCTTAAAACTCCTGGGCGCCAAGGTGCGGGCTAAGAAGGCACTCTTCCCCGATCGCATCGATCTTTCCGACTACCACAAGCTCCGTAACTTCCGCGACTTCGACGAACGCTATACCGCCCCGATCAACGGCTTTAGGGATGCAGACGACTATTGGGCCCAATGCAGCAGCAAACCGTGGATATCCGGCATCGCGGTGCCCACGCTTATGATCGCGGCAATGAACGACCCTTTTCTGGTCCCGGCCTGCTTCCCGACCGCAGAAGCGGCGGCAAACCCGGTGGTGCACCTGGATATGCCCTCATCCGGTGGTCATGTGGGTTTTGTCCAGTTCAAACACAACGGCCTGTATTGGTCTGAAAAGCGCATCGCCGAATTTTTCGAGCAGGCTGGCGATGGGGCGGGATCCTGACCGGGTCCGGCCCGGGAAACCTGCTCAAAAGGAAATTTGAAATGAAGGCATACGTAAGGTACTTGGCAGTCGTTTTTTGGGTGGCCCTGTTCGGGCTGCAGCCGGGTTGTGCGCCCACATTCAGCCAGTTGGAAAAACCCAAGCTGAACCTGGTCGGTTTCAGGCTTATCGAAGCCCAAATGTTGGAACAGCGATATGCACTGACCTTTCGCCTGATCAATCCCAATGATGTGGCCCTGCCCATCACCGGCATTTACTATGAGGTGGAATTGGAAGGCAAAGTCTTGGCCGCGGGTGTCAATGCTTCACCGGTAGAGATCCCCGCCTATGGGGAAACACGGGTCACGGTCGAAATGAGCACCACCCTGCTCCAGTCCATGCGGCACCTGGCTGCGCTCGCCGAAGCAAAACCGGAGAATCTGGATTTTCGCCTCAAGGGTCATCTCAATGTCGATCTCCCCATGCTGGGTAAAATCCCATTTTCCGAAAAGGGGCAAATCAATCTGGGCCGTTAATGACTGGTCGCACCCAAGAAACGGCAGGTAAACACCACATGGTAAAAGAAAGGACAAAAGACCAGTTCTGGCAAAGGAAAAAGTTGGTCAGCCTTACGCATGACCAGTGGGAGGCGCTGTGCGACGGCTGCGGTAAATGCTGCCTGCACAAATTACAGGATATGGAAACCGGTGAAGTCTTCTACACTGCGGTGGCCTGTCGCCTGCTTGATATTCCCACCTGCCGCTGCAGGGATTATCCCAACCGCCTGATCAAGGCCCCCAACTGCCTGAGTCTCTCGCGAAACCGCATCGCCCAGCTCAATTGGTTACCGGTCACCTGCGCGTATCGTTTGGTCGCTGCCGGAAAAGATTTACCGGACTGGCATTACCTGGTTTGCAACGATCGCCAGGCAATCCACAACGCCGGCGAATCCGTTTGTCATTGGGCCCTATCCCCGGAAGGAATCGATTCCGAGGATTTGAAGGCCTACATCATCGCTCCCGGATTGGTTTAAGCAACGCGGGTCTTTCGGGATGAATATCTGCTCTGCCCATGAGGGTGGGTTTGGATGCTGTGGCCATTCGGTTCAGCTTTTACGCCCACTTTTCAATCTATCCAGCGACCGTTGCAGCTGGTGTAGCGATTCACTGAAATTGCCAAGCAGTTCAGGCAGGTTATCAGACTTGGGGGGTTCGAGGGCCTTCTCCAGCTCGGCCGCTGAATAGGTGACACTGAGTGCGGACAGATTGCTTGCGGTACCCCTGATGGTATGCACCAGCTGCCGAGCACCACCCGAATTGTCTTCAGCGATCAGACGACGGATTTCTTGTTCCGGTTCTCCGTAAGTGTTGCAAAAATCCTGCAACAGCTCCAGGTACAGGGCCTGATTCCCATTCAACCTCTGCATTGCAGCTTGCACGTCGACCCCGGGCAGCTTGAAGGGTGCCGCTGGGCCCGATTGGGGATAATCGGCAATCGGCCGGCCGACTGCGGCAGCCTCTGCGGGGGCCGCTTTCGTTCGGGTCCAATGGGCCAAAACCGTGAATAGCTGCCGGGTATCAATGGGCTTGGCAATGTAGTCGTTCATCCCGACCTCCAGGCACCTTTCCCGCGCGCCGTCCATGGCGTCGGCAGTCATAGCAATGATGGGCAATTGGGCACAACTTGGTATTTGGCGTATGATCCGGGTGGCCACGTACCCGTCAATTTCCGGCATGTGAATGTCCATCAGGACGGCGTCATAGGTTTTATTGCCAACCGCCTCCACAGCGGCGCGGCCATCGCACGCAGTGTCTACCTTGATCCCGGCGGCTTCCAGGACCGAAACTGCCAAGCGCTGGTTGATTTCGCTATCCTCGACCAGCAGAACCCGTAGGCCGCCTAATCCGGCGGTCGGATCTTCTTGAATCATCTCAGGAGGTGTCGCTTTAGCGGTCGACCTGTCGGACTGTTTGAATAGTTGCACGATGGTGTCAAAAAAACGAGACGGCCGCAATGGCCTGGGGAAATAGGCATCCACCCCGCTCTCGTCGGCTCCTGGTTGCGTGCGGCCCTCATAAGGCTCAGCCCCCACCATGATACAGCGTACCTGTGCTGCCAGTGGCTCTTTGCGCAGGCGGCGAATCAGATCGCGGCCGTTCATGTCCGGCAGCTCGCTATCCACAACTACCAATCGGCAGGGAATCCGGTCCGGTGAAGCGGTCAGCGTGTCCAAAAATTCCTTTCCGGAGGAAAAAGCAGTCAGTTCAAAGGCAAATGAGGCCAGGGTATCCACCAGGAGCTCGCGCGTGGCTGTCTGCGCCCCCACCACAAACACCTTCATCTGCCGTAAATCAACCGGCAGCAGGGACAGGGTTGGCACCTGTTCAGCCGGCAAACCAAACACCGCTGTAAAACTGAAAGTACTCCCTTTCCCGGGTGTACTGGTTACCCGAATCTCGCCACGCATCATTTGCACCAGTTTTTTGCAGATGGCCAATCCCAAACCGGTACCACCGTAATTTCGAGTGGTGGAGGCGTCTGCCTGGGCAAATGAATCAAACAGGATCGGGATCTGATCTGCATGAATACCAATACCGGAATCTACAACCGAAAAATTAAGTTCGATCTCATCTTCGCGGACGGTCTTGACGCGCACCCGCACGATGACCTCACCCCATTCGGTAAATTTCATCGCGTTGGATGTCAGATTGATAAGGACTTGCTTGAGACGGATTTCATCCCCTACCAGGATCGTGGGCACATCCGGATGAACATCTACGACCAGCTCAATGGGGGACTCGGTCGTTTTGCCCTGATAGATATCGCACAGGCTTTCTGCTACAGACCGCAGCCGAAAAGGTTCTTTGGCAAGATCCAGTTTGCCGGCTTCGATTTTGGAAAAATCTAAAATATCGTTGATAAGGTGCAGCAGGATATCGCTCGAACCGTGGATAAGTTCCAGGTATTCGCGCTGTCGGGACGAGATGTCCGACGCCAGCAAGAGCTGCGTAAAGCCGGTGATGGCATTCATCGGCGTCCTGATTTCGTGGCTCATATTGGCTAGAAACTCGCTTTTGGCCTGGGTGGCGGCTTCGGCGGTGGCTTTGGCTTCTTCCAGGTTACGGTGGCTTTTTTTAAGCTCCTGCTGGGCCCGCCGGCGCTGCGTCAATTCCTGCTGCATCTGTTGATAGAGGCGGGCATTTTCGATTGCGATGGCGGTAAGTTGGGCAAATCGCGTCAAGACACCGATCTCATTGCCGGTAATCTGCGTATCCCGGTTATCGTCGGATACACCAATGACGCCGATCACCTCGGTTTTAGACTTGATAGGTATGCCGGCCACCACCTGAACCTGTTTCCATTTCGATTCCGGCTCGCGGCCCTCCCACTCCTGGTAGTCATGGACGACGATCGGCTCACCCTTTTGCCAGGTTTTGCCGGCCAGTCCAACACCCGGTTTGATGCGATTGCCGATGAAGCCCTTGAAAATACCGGTGCCGACTTCCAATGTCAGGATGTCCGACTCGCGATCGTACAGGTAGATGAATCCATATGGAACGCCCACCAGTTCGGCGGAGCGGGTAACGATCGTTTTCAACATATCGTTCAGTTCGCGCCGGCTGATCACCCCCAGGGTCGTTTGATGGAGCGCGGAAAGATATTTGAATTGCTGGTTCATTGTTGTTTCGGCCCGCCGGCGCTCGGATACGTCCCGGTGAATGACAATGCTGGCAATGTGCTCGCCCTGCTGATTGCGTATAGCCGCCGAACTGGCCTGAATATTCAGTTTGCGTCCACTGCGATTATAGCGTCGGGTTTCGAAAAAAGCCTGACCTTCATCTATGATCTGTTGCCATCCCGCCCGCGTGCTCTCAACTTCTTCCGGAGGTACGAAATCGATTTTGCCGCCCAACAAATCGTCGTGGTTCCAGCCATAGACTTTTTCGAAGGCTTTGTTCACATAAGTCACATTACCCTCAGCATTGTAGATGACCACCGGGTCCGGAATTGCCCCCAGCAACGCCCGGTATTGTTCCCGGCTCTGTTTGAGAGCCTTTTCGGATAGTTGGCGTTCCTCAAAGAATTCATCCACTTCCCCCTTGATAAGCTCGATTGCATCGAATACGGGTCGCAGGGGGTTGTTCGCCGAAATCTCGATCGGGAATTGAAAACCTTTTTCGTGCCAGTCAATGCTTCCGATATAGTTGTATAATTCTTCTATAGCGGCTTCGGTTAGAGGTTGGGGCTCCGCGGCATAATAGTTATTGGAAGGTGCTCCCGGGGAGGCCGCAACGGACTGCGTTCCGGACGCATGCCCGGCAGCGAGGGTCACCGCCTCCTGGTAGTCGGCGGCCACATAGACCCTAAAAGGCGTAAACATGCTGCTGACCTTGATGGCCGCCCGCAGCCAGCGACTGGCACCATAGCTGGTATAACTATTGAACGGGGTATGCTGGTATTCCTCTTTCAACAATTTGATGTATTTCAGCCGGGCCCGGTGACTGCTGCCTGAAACCGCTGAGAAATCGGAAATGAAACCATCAAACCCCGCGTCTATACCGGCTTCGGCTAACATTCTGCGGCGCAGGCCAAAAATCGGCTGAATATAGTCCTCATGGAGATAACCGGCCGCAATGGCATGGACCATCGTGCCGTTCAGGACCTCATACCGAATCGAGAAATCCCCTTCCCTATGGGTCCAATCAGACCGGCGGAGGATAGGCCAGCCGGTCACCGGGCATTTGGTGGAAGATTTGTCGTTGGGTTGAATGTCAGCAGGGCTCATATTGAATTCTCTGGTCTATATTCAGCAAAACGGATCTGAGACGGCAAACCCGCTTCAGGTCACACATTGCTTGGTGGTAAGCGACAATTTTTTATTATCGTCAATCACCAAACAAGCTTAAGAATAGGTCACATAAAAAAGGCGCGCCACGGTAATGGCAACCACTGTGAGAAAAAACACCCGCACGAATCTTACCCCGTTGCGTATGACCAGCCTTGAGCCGGCGTAGGCACCAACCATCTGGCCGCAGCCCATGATGATACCGGCCAGGAACAACACCTTGCCTGCGATGATAAAGACGCTCAGGGCCACAAAATTGCTCGTGAAGTTGGTGATCTTGGTATGGGCCGTCGCCTTTTTCAAATCAAGGCCCAGCAGCACGACAAACAGCAGCGTCCAGAAAGACCCGGTTCCCGGCCCGAAAAACCCATCATAAAAACCCAACATAAGCCCGATCAATAAATAAAAAAGCCGGGCCGTCATTTTCGGTGCTGATTCCCGGCTGCCCATATCCGGTGAGAACAGCGTATAGCAAAACACGGCGGCCAGCAGCAAGGGGATGACATGCTTCAGGAACATCGCCGAAAGCAGCTGGATGGCGATTGTGCCCAGTCCGGCCCCAATGGCGGTGAAAAGAATCCCCGGTATAATGGCCTTGAAGTCAACAAGCCCCTTGCGGGTGTAATTCACAGCCGCAGTGAAACTGCCGAAACTGCTCTGCAGCTTGTTGGTCCCCAGCGCCTGGTGCGGCGGTATCCCCACCGACAGCAGCACCGGTAGAGAAATGATACCGCCGCCGCCGGCAATTGAATCGACAAATCCGGCTAAAAACCCGCCGCTCCATAGGAAAGTACCGGTAAGCAGGGTTAAGGAATCCAGAGATGCCTCCAAATCATCAAAATTTTACGATATCGGCAGATATCAGCAGATTTCCGTAAACCGGCTTTGTTGATAACATGTCAACAAGTTTATAACTATCTGTATATACATATATTTGTTCTCTTTTCCGAAACACCGCCACAGAGAGGTTTCACACGAGCAAGCCTATTATTTACCCTTATTTGAATAGGTTATAGATTGTTTATAACTATCCTTCATATTTGAAAAAATCTTTTTTATCAACTTTGACAGGGAATTTTCAATGTTTATAATGCTCGCGTCTTTCTATTCTCTCTACTCGATATGACGCCCGGTGCACTTTCCCAATTGATTCGGCACTGCTCTGACCGGGCCTCTTACTGGAACGCTTTTAAAACCTTACCCAAATGCGCCAATGCATCCCCAATGCAAGCAGAGCCGCTGGCTGAGGCATCAAGCTTATGAGTGCCGTTCTGGTCATAGACGATGAAAAGCAGGTTCTCGATCTGTTGAAAACCGCTCTCACCCACCACGGTTATAAGGTGGAAGTGGCCACCGACGGTCGTGAGGGGATCACCAAATTCGACCGCCGTCCCTATGACATCGTCATTACGGACGTGTGCATGCCAGGAATGGATGGGATCGGCGTTGTGCACCACATCCGGGGTTCAACAAAGCGGACGACACCGGTCATGGGTATTTCCGGCACGCCCTGGCGTTTCGGAGATGCGGATTTTGATGTTGTCCTGGAAAAGCCGTTTTCAATCAGAGCCCTCATGGAACACCTGGCGGCCCTTGGTGATCGCACGGCAGTCCCCGGCCGGAAGTAACTGCATCCCGGCCGGCCGCAAGGCCTACAGGCGCCCTTCTTCCACTCCGTGACAGGCGACGATGACGCCGCTTTCCACCGTACGAGCCGCGGGGACTTCTTGCACACAGCGCTGGTCGGCATGTCGGCAGCGGCCGTGAAAGACGCACCCGCTGGGAAGGTGGATGGGGGTGGGGACCTCGCCCTTGAGTTTGATGTGGGCGCTTTTCTTGCTCCCTAACTGGGGGATGGCCGAGAGCAGGGCCTGGGTGTAGGGGTGCCGGGGGGCTTCGAACAGGGCTCTGGCCGGCGAGAGTTCACACAGGGTACCCAAATACATCACCGCGACCCGGGTGCTGATATGCTCCACCACGGAGAGGTCGTGGGTGATGAACATGTAGGTCAGTCCGCGTTGCTCCTGGGCCTCCATGAGCAGGTTGAGGATCTGGGCCTGGATGGACACATCCAGGGCCGATACCGGCTCGTCCGCCACGATGAACTCGGGATCCACCATCAGGGCCCGCGCGATGCTGATGCGTTGGCGCTGGCCGCCGGAAAACTCGTGGGGATAACGGCCGGCCCATTTGGGATCCACGCCTACCTGGGCCATCACTTCGAAAACGCGCTCCTTCACCTGGCCCGAAGAGATGCTCGGGTTGTGAAAAACCACCGGTTCCTCCAGGGTCTGCATGACGGTCTTGCGCGGATTCAGGGAGGCATAGGGATCCTGGAAAATCATTTGCATCTTGCGGCGGTAGGGCAGCATCTGCTTGGCGTTCTTATTGTCGATGCGTTCGTCGCGATAGAGAATTCGACCACTGTTAGGCGGATAGATGCCGATGGTGGTCCGGGCCAGGGTCGATTTACCGCAGCCGCTTTCCCCCACCACGCTGAACGTTTCTCCCGGCTGAATGGTGACACTCACATTATTAAGCGCTTTGACCGTTGTCCGGCGGCGGGTGAGACGCCCGTTTGCAAAGGTGAGCTGGTCCAGCAGACCACCGGAAATATCGAAATGTTTGACGACATTTTCAATGGCCAGCAGGCCGTTATCCTTACCCGTCTGTCCCATTTATGTTTCCTTCCCCGTCGTTACGAAACAGGCTGCCCGGTGTTCAGGTTCGCCGGCGTCATACAGCTCGGGAATATCGGACTGGCAGCGCGGCACACTCAAGGTACACCGCGGATGGAAGGCGCACCCCGGGGGCAGATCCATCAGGGTAGGCATCATGCCCGGTATCTGGTTCAAAGGTTCGCCGGGTTTAATACTGCCGGGCAGTGCTTTCAGCAGTCCCCGGGTATACGGATGCTGCGGATTTTCGATAATTCTCTTCGTGGGTCCGGATTCGACGATTTTGCCCGCGTACATCACCGCAATTTTCTCGGTCACTTCCGATACAACTCCCAGATCATGGGTTATCAGGATCAGGCCCATGTTCTCAGTTTTACAGAGGTCAAGGAGCAATTCCATGATCTCGGCCTGGATGGTGACATCCAGGGCGGTGGTGGGCTCGTCGGCGATGATGATTTCCGGGTCGGTGAGCAAGGCGATGGCGATGACGATGCGCTGACGCATGCCGCCTGAAAACTCGTGGGGGTACTGGGCCAGGCGCTTCTCAGGTGATGGGATCTGGACCTTTTTCAACTTCTCCAGGGCAATGTCCTCGGCTTCGGCCCGGGTGATGCTGCGATGGGCCAGCAGGGTCTCGACCATCTGCGTGCCGATGGTCAGCACCGGGTTGAGGGTCATCATGGGGTCCTGGAAGATCATGCTGATCTGGTTGCCGCGAATTTCCCGCATGGCTTCGTGGGAGAGCCGGGCGAGATCCCGGCCATTGAAGCTCACCTGGCCGCCGGAGATGAATCCCGGTTTGCTGATCAGGTTGATAATGGCGAAGCCGGTGACCGATTTTCCAGCCCCGCTCTCGCCCACCAGCCCCATGCGTTCGCCCTTTTGCAGGGAGAAACTGACCCCGTCAATGGCGGTGAGTTCACCGATCCGCAGGCCAAATTTAACTTCAAGATCTTTAACTTCGAGTAATGACGTCATAATGAAAAGCCGTGTTAAGTCTCAAGTTTTAGGTGTTAAGACTGAAATTGTGTGCCCTTTTTTCAGATTGTAAGTTGTAAGGGGACATTGTCCTAATACCTAAGACCTAAAACTTAAAACAGGGTTTATCCCTTATATAGCTTGGGATTTAACACATCCCGCAGCCAATCGCCCAGCAGGTTGATGACCAGCACAAAAACCACCAGCCAGATGCCCGGAAAGACCGTAATCCACCACGACCCGGAGAAAAAGAACTCCTGGCCGGCCCGGATCAACGATCCCAGGGAGGGCTTGGTCACCGGCATGCCCAGGCCCAGAAAAGAGAGCGCCGCCTCGCTCATCACGGCATTGGCCACCTGAATGGTGGAAATGACCATGACCGAGGTCAGGGAGTTGGGCAGGATATGACGGAAAAGAATGGTCCGGGTGGGCAGGCCGATCACCCGGGCGGCTTCCACATACTCCTTGTTTTTCTCACCAATGACCGAGGCCCGAATGGTCCGGGCGAACATGGGCCAATTGGACAGACCGATGATGACGATCAGCAGGGGCACGGCCAGGCGCTCAAAACTGCCCAGGCCGAAGGCCACCTGGAAGATGGCCGACATTAAAATGGCCACCATCAGGTAGGGGAAGGAGAACTGGATGTCGGCCAGCCGCATGAGGACGGCATCCGTTTTCCCGCCCATGTAACCGGCAAACAGACCCACGATCACCCCGATGATTCCCTGCAGGGCCACGGCGCCCAGGCCGATGACGATGGAGGTCCGCAGTCCATACAACATGGTGGAGAGCATATCCCGGCCCTGGTTGTCCGTTCCCAAGAGGAATTCACGGCTCCCCTCCTCCATCCAGACCGGGGGGATCTCCGAATTCATGATATCTATATTGACAGCGTCATAGGGGTCCATGGGGGCCACCCACGGCGCTGTTAAGGCCAGCAACAGGAATATCGTCAGGACAACAAAGGAGAAGATCGCCACCTTGTCCCGCTTGAAACTGTAGAGGAAATAGGACTCTTTGAATTTTTGGAATTTTGTTCTCATTTTGTCCCGGCGATTCTTATGGTGGGATTGATAAAGCCGTAAAGGATATCAACAACCGTATTCACAGCAGTAAAGATGGTGGCCACCACCACGAGATAGGCAATGAGCAAAGAGAGGTCGGCCCGGTGGACGGCCTCCAAAAACATGAAACCCATGCCCGGCCACTGGAATACCAGCTCCGTGAGCAGGGTAAAGGCGAACATAATACCGATCTGCACACCGAAGACCGTGATCACCGGCAGCAGGGTGTTTTTAAAGGCATGCACCATCCACACCCTGGTTGGCGACAGACCCTTGGCCCAGGCGAATTTAATGTATTCGGTTTCCAGCACCTCCATCATTTCGGACCGGATCAGGCGGATGAACAGCGGCAGCATGAGGGTGGACAACGATACACAGGGCAGAATCAGGTGCAGCAAGCCGTCTACGGTGAGCATCCCGGTCTCCCACCAGCCCAGGCCGAAGAGGTCCACGGTCTCGCCCCGGCCATAGGAGGGCAGGATCTGCCAGTGGATGGCAAAGAGAAAGATCAACAGAATGGCCGTCAAGAACACCGGCATGGAGACCCCCAGGGTGGAAAAACTCATGGTAAAGCGGGAGAGGATGCTTTTGGGTCGCAGGGCGCAATAAACCCCCAGGGGCAAAGAGACAACGATGATAATCAGGGCGGTACCGAAAACCAATTCAATGGTGGCCGGGGCCTTCCCCAGAATGACTTCCAGGTTGGGTTTATTGTACAGGAAAGAGCGCCCCAGATCCCCTTTGGTGACGGCGTTTTTCACAAACCGGAAATACTGGGTAAGAAAGGGGTCATTGAGCCCCATTTCTTCAGCGATCACGGCTCGCTCCGCAGGGGTTACCCGCTCACCCACCAGGTCTCTGACCGGATCCCCGATCTGATCCTTGATGGAAAAACCCACCAGGCTGATGACCAACATGACGATGATGGCCTGGATCAGTCTGCGTATGATGAATACAACCATTTATATTTACTCTGCCCTTAAAAACCTGGCCCTCAGGACCAAGTCAGAGATGTTTGGCTATACCGAGGTAACGGTTCCGGGGTATTTAGGCTGAAGGCTGAAGACTGAAGGAAAATGCGTTAAAAGAGTTACAAAACCGATGAGTTGCTCTATACCTCGCAGCTCTTGTTTCTAATGCCATCAATTCGGGCAAATAGGTTTTAAGGTTTTTCTTCAGCCTTCAGTCTTCAGCCTGATCCCCTGAATCCAGCGATGTTCCAATTGCGTTTGTCAGGATGCTCGCTTCTTAAAGAAGCAACCCAAAGCCTGGTCCCCCGCATCAGGCTTTTTAAAATCGTCCCCCGAACCGTGGGGTCCGGGAGACGCTGGATGGATGAATGCCGAACGATGCAACCCCTATTTGACGACCAGGTCTCCAAAGTAGGGGAAGTTCATGGAGTTGAGGATCGGCTTGATCATCATATTCTTCTTGGCGCCATAGGCGTGGTTTTGCCAGTGAAACGGCACGAAGGCCGCATCATCATAAAGGACCTGCTCAACGTTCTGGAGAATATTGGCACGCTTGGCCAGGTCTGTCTCGGACTGGGCGGCAAGCACCAGTTCATCCACCTTGGGGTTGCAGTAGCCGGAGTTGTACTGGCCGTAGCCGGTCTCTTTGTTAAAGCACATCATGAGAAATTCAGAGAAGTTGCCGGAGTCTTCGGTATCAGAGTGCCAGCCGATCATCATCATGTCGGCCGCCCGGGCGTCGAACTCGTTCCAGTACTGGGCTTTGGGCATGGTCTTCAGGTTGACCTTGATACCGATTTTGCCCAGCATCTGGGCGGTGGCTTCGGCGATTTTGGCGTCGTTGACGTACCGGTTGTTGGGGGCCATCATGGTGATTTCGAAGCCGTCGGCATAGCCGGCCTCTTTCATGAGGGCTTTGGCTTTTTTAAGGCTGTACCTGGGTTTGAGGCTTGCTTTGTATCCCTGGTAGCCCATGGGGCCCTGCTGAGCGGCGAGGGTCGCCTTGTTCTTCATGATCTTTTTGACGATACCGGCGTTGTTGACCGCATGGACAATAGCCTGGCGCACCCGGACATCTTTGAATTCGGGACGGCGATTCTGGTTCATCTGGAAGGTAATGATGCGGCCGCCGTTGATGAGCACCAGTTTGAGTTTGTTGTCTCTTTCAATGCGGCTGAAATCCTGGGGAGGAACCGGAGAGATGAAGTCCACGTCGCCGGAAAGCAGGGCGGCCACGCGGGTGGCGTTCTCCTTGATGGGCGTCAGGATGAACTTGGTGACATTGCCCCGCGATTGGGTATCCCAGTAGTTCGTGTTTCTTTTCATCTCAAGAACCACATTGTGTTCTCTTTTGGTCACGATGAAGGGACCGGTGCCGGAGGCGTTGTTCAGGGCAAAAGATTCTCCGATCTTGAGGAGCATGTCCTTGGGCTGACCGTTCTTATCGGTGCCGGTGTAGAACTCGGAGTCCATGGCAAAGAAGTAGGTGGCCATGTTCAGGACCAGCGGGTAGGGTTTTTTGGTTTTGATGTCGACGGTATAGTCATCAACGATGAAGCAGCCTTCGAATGGCTCCAGCAGGCCTTTGAAGTCGGCCGATTTTCCCATGCGCTCAAAGGACCATTTGACGTCCTTGGCGGAAAAGGGATTGCCGCTGTGAAACTTGACGCCCTTGCGCAGGTAGAAACGAATGGTGAGGTCATCCAGGCGTTTCCACTTGGTGGCCAGACGGGGCTCAAAGGTCATCTCCTGGGTCCAGCGAACCAGGGGATCGAATACCCAGTGGGAAAGCTGCAGCATACCACCGGACAGCTGAACCTGGGGGTCCAGCGTGACGGGATCTGCATCCAGACCGACTTTCAGCGTTTTAGCGCCGGCCGTCGCCCCGAAGGCAAACAGCATTAAAAAAATCACGCTCACAATAAGGGCTTTTTTCATTATTTCCTCCTCTATCGTCTATGAAGGTTTTGGGGATCCCCCAGTAATAGCAGGATCATTCGTCTGTTACGCTATAGTCTTTTGGATCTTTCTCAATATGTGAAAGATTCTACTAAATATCCTCCCCTCCTTGGGGAGTCAATACATATCTAAATATCGTTGAAACAAATGTTCAACCGCCGTACCAGCCAGGGGTGGCATCCTTCAGCGCCCATAAACCCTAAAAAAAGACCAGTTCGCTTCCCCGGCCGACTTCATCGGCGGCCACCTCCAACTCTTGCCTCAGCCCCAGGCGGGCGAAGCGTTCGCTGATGTATTTGATGAAATTGGCCGGGTAGTTCCGGGTGATTTCGGGGTTGAGGGTCCGTCGGCATAACTCGGCTTCATGTTCGAAGAGGGCGACCGTGGTGGCCGCATCCGACGCGAACCCCTGCAGGGCCTGATGCATGACGTTGGCCCCATGCTCCACGGGTTGCTTGCCGAAAAAGAAAACTTTCGGCTTTTCGCGGTCGCTCCCCTGGATTTGGAACACAAAAAAGCAGCACCGGTCCATAATGCGCATCAGGTGCTGGTCAGGGTTGCGTTTGACCGCCCCCAGCACATTGGCAAAGTACTGCACAATCAAACGGCGGTGCTCTCTATCGGCTTCCAGATTGCGTTCCAGGTAGCGCTCCAGACAATCCCGACAGATAAATGTTTCAAACCGGCACCCCCAGGCAATGCTCTTGTAGAAGACCTTCTTCCGTTCGCGAAAAATCGCCTTCATCAAATCCATATAGAAAGCACTGGCGTCCGGCGTTTTCTCGGTGTTGTGGTTGGCTTGAATATAGAGCTTTTCAGGCATGAACAACACACTGGGCGTGTCCTTGGATAGGATCTTGTCGCCCCCCAGGCGCTCCATGTGCGCCAACAGCAATTTTCCATGGATGGACTCATACAGGGGCAGGGTGCTCCCCTCGATCTTGCGCTTGTTGTTATTACTCAGAATTTCAGCGATATCAGGGCCGGCCAGCGAGCGATAGTCGTAATCGGCCAGGACGGCGTTGATCTCCCCGATAGTAAAATTGAGCGCCAGCAGGGTGGAAGCGATTTTGTCCTTTCCGGGCCGATTGATGTTCCCCTGGATCAATTTGTTCAAATAGGTATTCGATATCCCGGACGTCTTGCTGATGGTATTGATATTCAGACCGCTTCTAATAATTATATCTTTTATTTTATTAGGAAACTGGCGCATATTTCTCGATGAGATCACGCTTGGGTACCCGCACGGAGTCAGGTTTGAGTTGTGGCAACAAGATAGCGGTATCAGAACAAACCATTGGTTACAAGAAAATTAAAATAAAGTTCAAAAAAAAGTTAAACCCGGGCGGATATCGAAGCAATCCTGCCCTCCCTCAAGCGTTGCGGTGACGGGCCAATAACCCAACCTGAAAAAATCCACGGCCCGAATCCGATTGCGGCGAACAAAGCTTTGTGGGCAAGGCTCCGCGCCAACCCCCAAAATGCCCGAGCATCCTGCCCGCCGATATACGCGACCGCCCATTTTGACCTGGTTTGATAAGCACAGACGCAAACTCGCCGAGCGGGGTCGGAAACAAACTATAATCCTTTCTGTGATATCTGTAATGGCTATCTAAAAATAGGATTTTGGTTCAAGGTGCAGCGGACGTGAGGTTTTAACCGGAAGAATACTGAAGTATTTTGAGGATCAGAACCGAGCGCCCAACGCAGTCTATCGGCCGTAGCTTAAGCAAAGGCTGAAGATTGAGCCAATCAGGCTTCGCCCAAGGCTACGCCCGACAAGAAGACATTTTTAAGATAGCCACTAGTAAAATACCAGCGTGATGATCAGAAAGGTAGGCACGAGAAACACCAGCGAAAACTTGAGGATATACCCAAAAAAGCTCGGCATGGGGGTACCGGCTTCCTCTGCAATGGACCGCACCATGAAGTTGGGGGCATTGCCGATATAACTGCACGCGCCGAAGAAAACCGCTCCGGCGGAAATGGCTTTCAGGTAGATGGCATTTTCGGTCATCAGCAGCGGAACGGCATTGGCTTCGGTCATGCCGGCGTAGAAACTGCCGATGGCCGTATTGAAGAAGGTCAGGTATGTGGGCGCGTTGTCAAGAAATGCGGACAGGGCTCCGGTAATCCAGAAATAGTGATACGGCTCTTTGACGGCATTGATAAGAAATGCCAGCTTGCCATCGGGTCCCGCCTTTAAAATCAACAGGCAGGGAATCATCGTAATGAATATGCCGATAAACAGGTAGGCCACTTCGATGATGGGAAACCAGGAAAAGTGATTCTCCTCGCGAATCTCTTTCGAGGTAAACGTCAGCGACAGCAGGCCCATGATAATCAGCAGCAGATCCCGGGCATAGTCCTGAACTGCGCGGTGCACGCCAAAAACAGACACTTCGCCCCAATCGACCAGGCCGCTCATAAGGACGGCCAGTACAACCCCGGCCAGAAAAATGAAATTGCGGATCCCCACCAGACGCAATTTCTCGTGGGCTTCTTCGGCCGGCACTTGAACATTCTCTTTACGATAGTGGTAGGTGTCAAGGCCGAAATATACGATAAATAATATGACCGCCGCAAACAGCATCTGCGGTAGCAGTTTGAACGTCCAGAAGAAGGAAACGCCATGGAGAAATCCTAAGAACAGAGGCGGATCGCCAAGCGGCGTCAGGGCGCCACCGATATTGGCAACCAGAAAAATGAAGAAAACGACCATGAAGGTCCGGTTCTTACGGTAGTCGTTTGCCCGCAAAAACGGCCGAATAAGCAGCATGGCAGCACCGGTGGTCCCCATCCAGGATGCCAGGGCCGTTCCGATCACCAGCATGGTGAGGTTAACCATCGGGGTCCCGCGCAGCGAACCTTTCAGGAGAATTCCCCCGGACACGGTATAGAGAGACCACAGCAGAATAATGAAGGGAATGTAGTCGGCCAGGATAATGTGCAGGATTTCATAAACAGCGTCCCCGCGGTGGGCAACCAGAAACGGCACGCCCAGGGTCAGGGCCCAGAAGAAGGATACCTTGCCGAAATGATGATGCCAGAAATTCGGCGCAAGCAGAGGGCACAAGGCGATGGAAAGCAACATGCAGGCAAACGGGATGCAACTCCAAAGTGGCAGGGTTTCGCCCAGATTGCTATCGTGATGGCCACCGCCGTGTCCGTCTGCAGAAGCCTCATGCTGTTCGTCGGCGTGGATTTCCGAGGAACTGCCGGCGCCATGCTCCGGCTGGTTGGAAGCATTAGAGACCGTAAAGGTCAAAAGGAGCAAGAAGAACAGCGTCAATACTATCTGGGGCAGCTTTCCTGGTCTCATGTCCACTCTATCCGCATGCAATCCGTCACGGCTTCACTCAATGGCAGCGCACTCCTCCGACAGTATATCCAATATGGGTCTCAAGGGCCAACATCAACCGGGATCCGGTTTTACGGGTTGACCTGAGGTGTTTACGGCAATAATGGGTTGATACAGTTCGAACAGGTGTATTGCTATTACAAGGAATCGGGACGACTGTCAAGGCGTTATGCCCTCGTCCGGCCACTCCTGCAAACCGAAATTGGTTTGCATCCCAACATCTTAGAGGCCTCCTCGGACAGCAGGGACAAATGCGGGTTGCCCGCGGACGGTTATTGACTTTGACCAGCTTATGTTCTATTTTTTAGGTTTGTGGATAAATCATTGCAAGGTGGTGACCGCAAATCGTAACACCCGCTTACAGGAACCCAGATGCCTCTTGATTTGGAAATTATAGAAAGTGCGGCTGCCATGCAAACCAGGGCCCGGGAGTTGCGCACCGCGGGTAAAACCATCGCTTTTGTCCCAACTATGGGATTCCTGCACGCCGGGCACCTGTCGTTGATGGCAACCGGCCGGAAGCTTGGAGATATCCTCGTGGCCAGCATCTTTATCAACCCGACCCAGTTTGGGCCGGGTGAAGACCTGGAAGCCTATCCGCGCGATATGCCCCGTGATCTGGCCCTCCTGGAGGAGGTTGGGGCCGACATCGTCTTTACCCCCACCCCGGAAGACATTTATACCCCTGGCTTCCAAACGTACGTCACCCTCGCGCACTTGCCGAGCCGTCTGTGCGGGCTGTCCCGGCCGGTACATTTCCGGGGTGTGGCCACCGTCGTTACCAAGCTGTTTCATATTGTTCGGCCCCATACGGCCGTCTTCGGGCTCAAAGACTACCAGCAATATGTCATCATCAAGCGTCTGGTAAAAGATCTGGGATTTGATATTCGCATCGTCGGAGGACCAACCGTCCGGGAGCCGGACGGGCTGGCCCTGAGTTCCCGCAATGCCTATCTCAAACCGACTGAACGCGATTCGGCCACCTGCCTGAACCAGGCCCTGGCCCGCGCTGAACAGATGGTAAAAGAAGGTATCTTGGAGTCCCGAGTCATTATCGCGCAAAGTGCGGCGTATATTGAAGCACATCCCGGAACGCAGATCGATTACATCGCCATTGTCGATCCTGAGACGCTGGAAGATGTCGCCCGCATCGACCGGCCGGTACAAATGGCGCTGGCCGTTAAAATCGGAAGCACGCGCCTGATTGACAACCGGCGGCTAAACGAGTAAATTTTAATGTTCGCATAATCAGTCCCAAACCAAGGAGAAACAAATGAGTAAAGAAAAATTCATGTTCACCTCTGAATCCGTGACCGAGGGCCACCCTGACAAGGTCGCCGACGCCATCTCCGACGCGGTCCTAGATGACATCATTAAAAAGGATAAAAACTGTCGGGTGGCCTGTGAAACCATGGTCACGACCGGGCTGGCATTCATCGCCGGTGAAATCTCGTGCGAATGCTATGTGGACATGCCGCAGATCGTGCGCGACACTATCCGGGATATCGGATATACGTCCTCGCAGATGGGGTTTGACTGGCAAACCTGCTCGGTCATCACCAGTATTGACCGGCAGTCGCCGGATATCGCCCAGGGCGTTAATGTGGGCGACGGCCTGTTTAAAGAGCAAGGCGCCGGTGACCAGGGTTTGATGTTCGGTTTTGCCACCGATGAAACCCCGGAACTCATGCCCATGCCGATCATGTACGCCCACAAACTGACCAAGCGCCTGGCGACTGTCCGCAAAAACGCGGCCCTGGACTTTCTGCGTCCGGACGGCAAATCCCAGGTAACGATCGAGTATGAAAACAGCACCCCCAAACGGGTGGACACCGTGGTCATCTCGTCCCAGCATAAACCCGACGTGACCTATGATGACCTGAAAGAGGCCATTATCGAAGAAGTTATCAAAAAAGTCATCCCCCTCGAGATGGTGGATGGCGACACCAAGTACCTGATCAATCCCACCGGCCGGTTTGTAACCGGCGGACCCATGGGGGACTGTGGTCTGACCGGTCGTAAAATCATTGTGGACACCTATGGCGGCCAGGGCAGCCACGGCGGCGGTTGTTTTTCAGGAAAGGACCCCTCCAAGGTTGACCGCAGCGCCTCTTACATGGGGCGCCATATTGCCAAGAACATCGTGGCTTCCGGAGCGGCCAAAAAATGCGAAGTCCAGGTGGCCTATGCCATCGGCGTGGCCCAGCCGGTTTCCGTGATGATCGACGCCATGGGCACCGGCAAAGTGACGGAATCAAGACTGCGAGAAATCGTGAGTGAAGTATTCGACCTGCGGCCGGCGGCAATTATCGAATACCTCGATCTTAAACGGCCTATTTACCAGAAAACAGCGGCCTACGGACATTTCGGCCGCGACGAACCAGAATTCACCTGGGAACTGACCAACAAAGCTGAAGAAATCAGAGCACTGGCCGGCGTGTAGCCGCCTGGTGTCGATAGGAGCGCACAATGTCCCAACCACAACTTAAAGAAGTTACTACGGGCTTTTTAGAGCTTGACCTGACATTGCCCCACAAGGTGGCCGATCTTTCCCTGGCTGCGTTCGGCAACCGGGAAATGGCCCTTTCCGAGAACGAAATGCCCGGACTTATGGCGCTACGCGCGAAATATGGTCCGACCAAACCGCTAAAAGATCTACGGGTCATGGGCAGCCTGCATATGACCATCCAGACGGCCATGCTTATCGAAACCCTCAAAGAACTCGGTGCCGATGTCCGCTGGGCTTCCTGCAATATCTTTTCAACCCAGGACCATGCCGCGGCCGCCATTGCGGCCAATGGGTCAGCGGCCGTGTTCGCCTGGAAGGGTGAAACGCTGCCGGAATACTGGTGGTGCACGGAGCAGGCCCTGATCTGGCCGGATGGCACGGGCCCGGATCTGATTGTAGACGATGGCGGCGATGCAACGATGATGATCCATCAAGGCGTGGCCGTGGAAAAGGATCCCGCCTTGCTGGAGCAAGCCTATGACAGCGCAGACATGCAGTGCCTGATGGAACGCCTCAAGGCTGCCTATCAGCGGGATCCGGGCTTGTGGACACGGGTGGCCGCCAATATAAAGGGTGTGTCCGAAGAAACCACAACGGGCGTGCATCGACTCTACCAGCTTGAACAATCGGGGGAATTGCTCTTTCCGGCCATCAACGTCAACGACTCCGTGACCAAATCCAAATTCGACAATCTCTATGGTTGCCGGGAGTCATTGGCTGATGGCATCAAGCGCGCTACCGATGTGATGATCGCCGGCAAGACCTTGGTAGTGTGTGGATATGGTGATGTCGGTAAAGGTTGCGCCCATTCCATGCGCGGTTTCGGCGCCCGTGTGATTGTAACCGAGATCGATCCCATTTGTGCCCTCCAGGCGTCCATGGAAGGGTTTGAAGTCCTGACCATGGAAGAGGCCAGCAGCTTTGGCGATATTTTTGTGACCGCCACCGGCTGCTACCATGTCATTACCGGCGAGCATATGGAAAAAATGAAGGACGAGGCCATCATCTGCAATATCGGTCATTTTGACAATGAGATCCAGATGACCTACCTGGAAGAAAACCCGGATTGCATCAAGGAAGAGATTAAACCCCAGGTAGATAAATGGACGCTCAAATCCGGTCGGGCCCTGATTGTCCTGGCCGAAGGGCGCCTGGTAAACTTGGGCTGTGCCACCGGTCATCCCAGTTTCGTAATGAGCAACAGTTTTACCAACCAGAGCCTGGCCCAGATCAAACTGGCGACGGAAAATCTGGAACCCAGGGTATACACCTTACCCAAAGAACTGGATGAAGAAGTGGCCCGCCTGCACCTGGACCGCCTGGGCGTTAAACTGACGACGTTGACCCAGGAGCAGGCCGATTACCTGGGCGTGTCGGTGTCCGGCCCGTTCAAGCCGGATCATTATCGGTATTAGCCCTCAAAGCGGTCTCAAAAAGAATAAGCCGGCCGGGTCAATCTGAACCCGACCGGCTTCATGTTTGCACGCCGACCCAGCGCTACCCAAAGGCGATGGGTCTTAGTCCAGAACAATCGCCACCCTACCCTGTCTAAGCAACTTCAGGTTTTCGACAGCCCCTTTGAGCTTAGCTGCATCCGCATTGCTGATAACGATATCGGTGCGGGCAGCGCCTACTGCGCGCAGCCCCTTGATGACCAGCGGCCGCGGGGCCACCCGAGAAAAGGTCTTCCCGGCCGGGATCCGGGTGATATAGGCGGCCATCCCCCACTGAACGGCATACTCCCGACTGACATAGGCCGATCCATATACGGGTTTACCGTTTTCATCGAGTACGGCAAACATCATGGCTGGATTTACTTTCAAACCCCGGGCGTCGATGACCAAACCACCAAACGGGTCCCCCCCGACATTTACCTGGGCACTGACATTTGACGCCTCCTGGTCGGACGGCACCGATTGAATGGCCTCGAAGTGACGAATATCTTCGGGTAGAATGAGTTGGGCAAAACCACCATAAAGGCTCAATTCAATGATTATTTCAGCAGCGCCATCCGACCGGAAATTTTGCTGGACCACCGGTGCGGAGCGTACAATTTCATCTAGCTTCTCCGCAATTGAGGGGTTCTGCGCCATGGTATCGGCGATGGTCTGCCCCGCAGATAGCCGCACGCCGGCGGTCAGTTTGGCCAGGGTTTCAACTGCTTTCTGACGTGCCGCCGAGAGCGCAACGGCCGCGGCAGCCTGCCCACCGGTTGTCTTTTTGGGCGGCAAACTGAAACCAGTGACCGCGATCTTGCCACCCCCCCAGTTTACTTTACCGGCGGCAAATGTCTGGGTATAGTCAAGAGAGAGGTCTTCCCCCTGAGCCGGCAATGACACCAGCACAAGAGCGAGGGCAACTATCAAAAAGCGGCCATTACGCATTGGTAGGGTATCCGGTTTAAAAAACAATAATCACGTTACAATTGGCCAGAAATCCTTCAGGATCGGCAGACAGGGCGGCCAGTGTCTTATAATCGGCAGCGCTGATGGAAAGGCTCCGCTTTCCGTTCACGGTTCCCGTGGCCTTAACGGTAAGCGGCAGGGTGCCGGCACGGGCGCTTCTCTGCGCCCTGGCGAGATTGCGGTAATACCGCACAAATCCTGATCGTACCGCACGGTCCCGGTTGATATAATCACCAGGGTAGAGAACTTTCTGCCGGTCGGCAATTGTCGGCTTCAGACAGGGGCGAAAACCTGTGTTCCGCGCGTCGATAACCAGCCCGGTATAGGTTACGGTTGCCCGCGCCGCTTTGGTCCGCATAGGCGCCTTACCTGTTTCGAGGGCTTTGAGCCGGGTAGCCATATCGTCCAGGCGTGTGCTTATTTTGCCCAGCTCAGCCGCCTGCCGGGCATACTGGGCTTTCAATTCAGCCACGGAAGAATCCGATCCCAAGCCAGTCGGCACCACCGCCGGATGGGACTCGACATATTCGAGCCAGGCCTGGGTAAAACTGCGAAACATCTGCAGTATCTGCTCCTGGCTGACACTGGCCTTCTTCAGACTGCCGACTTTTTCTTCCAGGACCCGCACCCGGTTTTCCAGAAAACGAATCCGCGCATCAAGATCCTGCAACGGCAGAGACTCGCCCGGACTTTTGGGTGGCGGCACAACCATACGCATCAGCATCACCTCCAACTGCCCGGTAAGGGGCATGCTCACCGTGGCCGTGGCGGTGCCATTGCTGTGGAAGACCACGTTATCTACCTCTGATCCGGCCAGCACCCCTTTGACCCGCGACTCAATCGTGTCGCTTTTGACCATGAAGTTCTGCACCCGGGTAGTCGAATCGATATGGACCCCTTTTACCACTTCGAGCAGGTTTCTCCGGGCTACCACTATGGCTGCCCGGCGCACCATAACCCGCATCTGCGCTTGACCAACCGACTTCTTCGTGGGCACGCCCATACCGGTGGCAGTCAGTTTGCGGCTGACCCAGTCAATGGAGCCGGCATCGCCGATCTTCTCAACTGCTTTATCCTGGGCACTGCACGGTAGACCCGGCAGCAGCAATACCGCCACACTCATGATTAATCCTGAAATCAGCAATTGCCGCATCTTCATGTCATCCCTCCTAAATCTATCGGCACTTCATCAGAAGCAATTTCAAAAAAGTCTTCTTATCCGGCATCGCCTGTAGGCGACGTCGGGTTGGCCCCGGTCTCTGCGATGGATGCTCAATTCAGCCCCCTATAATACTGGCGTGTTTACCACGCTAGCCCCTGGCTCCGCTGGCACCTCCGCCCTGAGTCTCGCCTGCGTGTAGATCTAGAGCCAATGTTCGGTCATTGAGACAGTGTCTAAGTCAACCAGGCTTTTACCCGGCCCGGCATTGATATGGGGGGGTGGATATCAGTCTGCCGCGCAGGCTGCCAGCCTGCCCTTTAAAGCTGGCTGCCACAGAATATCTCCCAGAAACAACTCTTCAGACGGGTTGGCCGTTCCCCAGAAATTACCGGTCAGATCCACCTGTAGGGGTGCATAGCTTTGCACATTAAATGGCTCGTTTTCAACAAATACATTGTTCCGCATAATCGGGCCAAGGCCGGCACCCTCCATGACCAGGGCGCCCTGTCCCTGGTTTCCATCGAACACCGTACAATTTACATCCGGCCGCGCGTTATCCATAAGGAGCATCCCCGCCTGCGCACTTTGTGAAATGCTGCTGGCCTCTACTTCCGGGGCACAGTCGGAAACCGTCAAACCTGTATCCGCTTTGGTGATTGAAGTAAATTTCAGCCGAACCCGCCCGGCACCTTCGAGGACGACGCCCTGCCAAGCCCCGGGCTGGGCTCCGGCCGCTTTGGGCCCCAGCGTAATCGGCCGGTCTTTGTGGCCATAGGCCAGCAAATCGCCACCGGCAACGGTCAACGCCGCCCCGGGTGAAAACAGGATTTCTACGCCCGGCTCGATGTAAAGCACCGCCCCCGGCCCCACTTTGATCTCTGATCCCGCGGTATAGGGGTTTTTTTCCGCCACCAGGAGTACTTTGCCCGCAATGGCACCTCCCAGCAATGGTCCGGGCTGGGGCAATTGGTAGAGTCCGGCTACCGGCAGGGCCACAGCGGCAACTGCTTTGGGGAAGGCGCCGGTATTGCCGGCCCGATCAACAGCCCGCACTTTTACAAAAAACCGGTTGAAATTCTCCCTATCTTTCAGGATGCTTTCATGTTTTTCGGCCTTGGCGGTCTGGGCAAACCCGCTCAATGGCGTGGGGCTGGACCAGAGCTCATAACCGGCCAGATCATCTTCGCTGTTGGGTGTCCATTGGACTTTTACCTTACCGTCCAGTGACTCGGTCGCCAGGCCGGTAACTGCGCCCGGAGGCAGGCTGTCAATGTCCAGCTGGTGGGCCGGATCGATGATCTGGCGCTGTCCACTGTCGGCGTTCACCAAAAAAGCCGTGGCAGTCAACCCGTACGCCTGTTCATCGGGTTTCACCATGTAGTGGCCTTCGTAGATTTCCCGGGAATCGAATTCTTTTTCGATAGCCGCAAACAGTTCGTCGGTCAGATTATGACCGGTTTCGCGGTACGTTTTCCGGATTGCATCGAGAACTTCAAGCTGCAGGGCCTGTTTTACCGCTGGAGAGACCGGCGCCAGTTCAATCCCCGCTTTGAAATCACCCAGGTCGACATAGGCCCGGCAGTCCGGGTCGCCGATCAGCCGAAAGGCCACTTTCCGCCCTTTGATAAAAGGTTTACCCGGGTTCATAACGGTGAAAAGATCAATGCGCGGTATCCGGACCTGGGCATGCAGGGCCGACTCGGGCAGCTCGATAGTGGAAACGATCTCCCGGAACAGATCATCGGTCTGACTCATCATTTCCGTATGCCGCAGATTCCATACAGAGGCAACCGTGGCTGTCAACAGGCCGATCGGATTGAGTGAAAATCCACCGGCATGGGCGCGCTGGATATGTTTGGCCCGCCAGAGCAGATTACCGGTCTTCAGGTCCCATAGTTTCACTTCGCAGCCGACTGCGATCTGAGAATAGATCCCGGCGTAGATACGGTCGAAATGGGAAATCTTCCCGGTGAAGGCCGCATCGACCCCGAGAATACTCCTGAGTTTCTTCGGATTTTCAGCAAGTAGTTCTTCGATTTTACCGGTATCGGTAAGCCCCGCATTTTTCAGGCGGTTATCTATGTTGTAGATTTCAAGGTCCTTGAAAGGCAGGGAGGCAATATGATTGTACATACCCCGGCGTACAATATCACCAGGGTTTTCTTTGCTGTAGGCAATCGAGTAAGATTTGTCTTCCACCCCCGCGAAAGGCAGCACCGCCACGGAGGCCGGTTTGTGGCGCTTAAAATAAGACGTGTTTTCGTACTCGCCTTTAAAGCGGGAGAACGCTTCGGAAGTCGCAATAATGAATTCGGCACCTTCTTCAGTTCCGACATGCGCACAGCCAGAGAAAAGCGTTGCAACCAGCATCATAAGGACAAGGGCCAATCCACACGGTAACCGTTTCATAAGTCAAACCCCCGATTTAGCTAATATATAGTCAAAACATCCACGCAAAAGGCTATTATAAAGCCGGTGTTTTGTCAACGCGGGGTTAAACTTGTGGATTTTTATGATAAAATCGACTAAAAGTCATGTTGAGTCTTCGCCTCCGGGTGATATTATTCCGGTAAATCAACATGTTGGCTGAAGGCAACCAAGTTTGGCGATCGTTGCCGGGGGATGTCCGCCACCCCTGGGGCAACGACCCAACGCGTTCTCCAAAAGGCGCTCAAGGCATGCGTTTGGGTGTACCGTTATAGACGGGTACCGGCTAACGTTCGGACTTTCCATTTATGATACAGATCGTGGGACGCATAGGCCGCAAAACGATACTGGCCGCCGATCATCTTTTCAAGCTCATGGCCTTGACCTGCCGCTTGATCCAGCTGGCCGTCACCAGTCCACCGCAGGGACGGGCCCTGATAAAAAAAGTCATCTATGAACAGGTCTATTTCACCGCCATTCAAGCCTTGCCCCTGATAATCCCCATCGCCCTGATTGCGGGCGGCACCCTGATTGCCCAATTCTCTAAACTCTCAGGCCAGTATGATACCGGCAAACTGATGGTCCTGCTGGTTGTCCGGGAGCAAGGACCGATGATCACCGCCCTGCTGGTCATTTTACGCTCGGCAACCTCGGTTACCATTGAACTGGGTTATATGCGCGTCCTGCACGAAATCGAAGCCCTTGAAATGGCCGGGGTCGATCCGCTGCGGGTGATCTGCGTCCCGCGCCTGATCGGGATTACATCGGCCATTTTAAGCCTGTTTATCGTTTTCGTGCTATGTGCCATTCTTGGCGGTTACGCCATTGTCTGGATGTTTACATATGCACCGGTCGGGAGTTTTTTCAACCAGTTGCTCAAAGCGATTACCGCCACGGATATTATCGTGGGTTTGGTCAAGGCCCTTTGCTTTGGGGTGGTTATTACAGTCACGAGCCTGTACCATGGCTTTCAAACCCATCGCAGCATTACCGATATACCGCCGGCCACGTCACGGGCCGCCATCGAATGCTTTTTTTACTGCATTATGATCAATATCTTTATTTCGCTATTGTTTTACATTTAGGTGCGCTCTTGAACGTTGTCACCATTGAAAACTATACCCTGCAGGATGCGGCCACGGGCAGCCGGCTGCGGGACTTTAATTTCGGTCTGGCAAAGGGTGAAACCTGCGCCATTGATGCAGACTCCGCGGATGATGCCCGCTTGCTGGCGGGGGCTCTGGCCACCTTGATTTACCCGCTATCCGGGACCTACATGTTCCGGGAGACGGTCCTTGATTTTGGAAACTATCAAAACCTTTTGGACATCAAACGGCAGATCGGCTATTTCGGACCCCACGCCGCCCTGGTTAGCAATATGACGGTCCGCCAAAATTTAATGCTCACGCGAGCCTACTTTGAGAACAGGCTTGATCTTGATCTAGGCGACGATGTAAAAGATTTATGTGCTGAATTTCAACTGATCGAGAAACTCGACTTGCGACCGACGGCCCTCAGTCCAAAGGATATAAGAGCGGCCATCATCATCCGGGAAATCTCAAAACCCGTGCAGCTGTTTATCATGGACAGCCCCGAGGTTTTGATCGGCCAGCCGGGCTTCAGGGTTCTGGTGGCCAAATTAGAACAGATGACCGCTGACGGCCTGCCACTCGTGTTGCTATGCGAAAATAATGAATTGAAGGCGCGATTGACGAAACGGGCTGTGCGCATACCATCGGGCGGCCTAAAATTGTAAATCGGTTACCTCGAATAGTACGCAGATAGGAAACAACATGGATCTTGATTTCTCCAGCAAAGAAAAAATTGTCGGAACGTTTGCAATCTGCATTACCATTTTAATTCTGACCACCGTCATCATCATCGGAAGGGGCAAGGACTGGTTCCGGGCTTCCGTCGTATTTTATGCAACCTTTAACGAAAGCTATAACCTCAAGAAAAGTGCCGCGGTAAAAATGTACAATACCGACATCGGTCTGATTAAAGATATTTCCATTACCGGCGAAAAGGTCAAACTTACCCTTAAGATCTACGAAGACTTTGCCAAGCGGATAAAAACCAATGCCATCGCCACCGTGGAAAGTCCCACTCTGATTGGGGATGAGTATGTCTCCATAAAACCCGGCAGTGCCGACTTTCTCCCATTGCCTGAAAACACTGAAATCAAAACCGTCGCGAAGAAGTCGTTTGCCGATATCCTCCAGGAATTTGAAGTCGAGAAAACAGCCAAGATGGTTGTAGCGGCCATCCAGGGAATATCGGAAACCGCTCAGGAACTGCGGGCACCGGAAGGCCCCCTGATGACTTCCCTGGAAAATATTGAGAAGATGACCGGCCATGTTGAAAAACTCACCGCCGACCTCGAGGCCGGCGAGGGTACCGCCGGTAGTATTTTGCAGTCCCGCGAATTGATTGAAGCCCTGCTGGCCAGAATAGATAAGCTTGGTGAAATCCTGGAAAACCTTTCTGCGGCGACAGAAAAAACGCCACAGACGGTGGAACTGGTCAACACCAACCTGGAAACCTTGAAAGAGTTCAGCAACAAGGCCTCGGGGAGTTTCTTGCGGCTGGAGAATATATTGCGCGAGGTCGATGAAAGCATTCGGGCGATAAAAACGATCCTGGCCAATGTCGAGGAAGGCAGCCATGATATACCGGCTATCATCAAATCAACCCGGCAGGGAATCGACGACATCCGTGACAGCGTCGATGATGCCGACAAGATCATTCAGTCCATCCAGAAAAATCCCCTGATCCGCGGCAACCTGCCGCCGGAACCGGAGGCCGCCCCCACCGACAGCGGCTTACGCCCCTAGAAGCGGTCTTAAAACTTCACCACAGGCCCAATCTCTGCGTTGGGCCGCAAAGTTCAATCCTCAAAATATTTCTAATATTCCTGCGGTTAAACTTCGCGCCCCGCCTTGATCTTGAACCTGTGGTGAAGTTTTAAGACCACTTCTATCTTGTTTGAACACCAGGTATCCTAAATCAACCTATAGATATAGGTTGGTGCGTTATAGCTATTCTTATGTCTTTCTATTTCGGTAGAAGTGATTTCAAAGTTGGTGGCTGGTTCAAGGTCAAGGCGGGCAGTGGTGTTCAAACGGAGGAATATTGGTAATATTTCGAGGATTGAGAGCCGCTGACCAACGCAGAGATTGAGCCAGCCAGCGGCTTTGAAACCACTTCTAAACCCTTCCGCCGCTCCAGCGCAGCTTGGCTTTAAGAACATCGTAATAATTCTGCCCCGGAACGGCAATCATCTGCACGGGGTGGTCGCTTTTAATCACCTCGATGATATCCCCGTCGGTCAGTTCCAGTCCGGCCTGGCCGTCAAAGGTCAGCATTAAATCGGAAGCCTTTTTCGCAACCCGCAGGGAGATAACGGCGGAATCCGGAACGATCAAAGGGCGATTGGTAAGGGTGAACGGACATATGGGGGTCATGATGATGCCGGGGACGGCTGGCTGCAGAACCGGTCCGCCTGCAGCCAGAGAATAGGCGGTTGACCCGGTGGGGGTGGCGATAATCAGACCATCTGCACGGTAAGTGGTGAGGTAATGGCCATCGATTCTGGTTTCAATATCGGCCAGCCGGGCGAGGGTGCCCTTGTTCATGACCACGTCATTCAGCACTGTCTCCCGGGCAACTGCCTGCTCTCCTCTAAAGACGCTGACCTGCAGCCGCATCCGCTCACTGGTGGTGAATTTTTTATCCAAGATTGACTGGGCCACAGTGAACAGGTCTTCTTCCACGGTCTCGGCCAGGAACCCCACTTCTCCAAATTTCACACCCAGGACCGGCACCTGCTGGTCGCCGATCCACCGGATGGCTCCCAGGAAGGTCCCATCACCGCCGAGGACAAACACGCAAAGAAGATCCGTGGGTACCGGCAGGATTTGTTTATCCACCCCCACATGGTTGGGGGGCCTGTGCTGCTGCCGGACAACTGTGATATTCCGTTCGTGTAGCCATTGTTCAAAAGCCTGCGCTTTTTGCTCCGCTTCCCGGTCGTTCTTTACCACCAGCCCTACTTTTACCATAGTATGCTCCGGTAAGCCCTCCATGGAAGGCCAACTTGCCGCAGCCGGTCCGGCCGGCTGATTGTTTAGAATAAAATCAATGAAACCGACGACTTAATTGCAATAGCATGCTTAATTGGTTTACGGCAAGACCTTTTTATTTCGATCAAACTAAAAAAAGTTTGACAATATCAATCAGTGCGCCTATAGAGCGTAGGGTGTAATGGGGTAAATTAAAAAAACCAAATTCATTTTCTGTATACTATATGGCAACCGAAACAGATACCAGGCAGCCCGCCGAAAACGAGATTGCCGGGGAAGTCGAGGCCCTGAACCTCGGCAACAAGATCAGACAGTTGCGGCGCAAAAGAGCTTTGACGCTTCAAAACGTTTCTGATCTCTCGGGGCTCTCCAAATCGCTGCTGTCGCAAATTGAAAATAGTTTCACCGCACCGCCGATCGCAACCTTATTGAAAATTTCCAAAGCGCTGGATATAAAAATCGGCTACTTTTTTCAGGACCCGCCGGTTTCCAGCCGCATATCCGTCGTTCGCCACAAAGATCGGAAAGAGACAGTGCCCCTGCACAAACGCGCCAATGGAACCAAAGTGGGTTACCAGTATGAATCGCTGGCGCATCCCATGTCGGATAAAAACATGGAGCCCTTTATGATTGAAATCCTGCCGCGGGAAGCATCCGACATGATCTTTTACCATCATAAGGGCGAAGAGTTTCTGTTTGTACTCGAAGGGCGAATGGAGTTTCGCGGTGCGGACCGGGTGATCGAACTGGAGAGGATGGACTGTCTCTATTTTGATTCGAACATTCCCCACGCTCTGAGAGGACTGGATGGAAAAGCAGCCCGGGCAATCGGGGTCATTTATGCCTCTGAATAGCCGGTTTACGGGGCTGTCAGGCCATTGGCCGCGGCCCGGTTAAACCTTGACGGAGTATTCTAAAACGATTATAGAGGGTCACCTTCGGGGGGATTGCGGTTGACCGGAAAAAGGCGATTCGCACAGCCCCTAACCCCTCGAAAATAATATTTTAATTGGGGTTTAACTTAAAATGCAACCCGGCCCGCAGATCAACGCAATTTACCGGGCCGACAATTGGCAAAAGATGTCAGACAAAGGAACCCAAACCCTAACCCGTTTGGCTGGCTGCTCAATTTTTCACTTTTAAAGCAGGAGGGAACTACAATGAAGAAGTGTACAGTTAGGTTGTTGGTTGCAACTGTTACCGCCATGTTTATGGTCTTTACCATGTCTGGAGCTGGATTCGCCGATACGATCAAGCTCGGCGTAGCCGGCCCCCACAGCGGTGACCTTGCCTCTTACGGTATTCCAACCATCAAGGCTGCTGAACTTGTCGTCAAACAGATCAACGCCAAGGGCGGCGTACTCGGCAAGAAAGTGGAACTGGTCGTAGAGGACGACGTCTGTAAACCTGAAGTTGCCACGAACACGGCTACCAAGCTGGCTTCTGCCGGTGTAAAGATTGTCCTTGGTCACATTTGCTCCGGTGCTACCAAAGCAGCCCTGGGTATCTATAAGGACTCCAAGATGGTGGCCATGTCTCCGTCCGCCACCAACCCGGCTCTGACCCAGAGCGGTGACTACCCCAACTTTTTCCGGACGATCGCTTCCGACGATGCCCAGGCCAAACTGGAAGTGGACTTCGCCCTGGATAAACTCGGTCTGAAAAAGATTGCCGTCCTGCACGACAAAGGTGACTACGGCAAGGGCCTGGCTGAATTCGCCAAGGCTTTCCTGGAAGCCGATCCCCGGGCTACGGTCGTTCTGTATGAAGGCATCACCCCGGGTGCCGTGGACTACTCTGCTGTTGTCCAGAAAATCAAGCGCTCACGCGCGGAAGCCGTTATTTTCGGCGGGTACCATCCGGAAGCGTCCAAGATCGTAACCCAGATGAAGAAGAAAAGAATGAAAACCATCTTCATCTCCGATGACGGCGTAAAAGACGACACCTTTATTAAAGTCGCCGGTAAATATGCCGAAGATGTCTATGCGACCGGTCCCATGGACGTTTCCAAGAACGCCATGGCCAAATCTGCCAACATGGCGCATCAGAAAGCGTACGGCGCTGATCCGGGTGCTTTCTACCTGAACGCTTACGCGGCAGCGCTCGCGCTGCTGAACGCCGTTGAGCAGGCCGGTTCCACGGACTACGACGCGGTAACCAAGGCCCTGCGGACCAAGGCGGTGGATACGCCCCTGGGCAAAATCAAGTTTGACGAGCGCGGCGACGCAATCGGCGTTGGTTTCTCTATGTACCAGGTTCAGAAAGGTCAGTACGTAGAGCTTAATTAATAAACCGTCGGTTTGACACAACAGGGGGCCAGGCGTACGATGCCTGCCCCCTGTTTTTTAAACCGCCCACATTAATCGGGCTGTTGAAAAACATCCAATTTTGTTTAGTCCGGGCCGAAATCGCAGGGATTGGACAAAGGCGGTTGTTTTTCAAAAGCCTTTACAGGAAAAACCTTCACGATGGATTATTTCCTTGAATTATTTCTCGGCGGCTTGACTCGCGGCAGCATCTACGCCCTCATCGCTCTGGGCTATACAATGGTATACGGTATCGTCCAGCTGATTAACTTTGCCCACGGCGAAATTTACATGATCGGGGCCTTTACCGCCCTCATCATTGCATCGATCCTCTCCCTGCTGGGCTTGCCTACCCTGGCTATCCTGGTTCTGGCTTCTCTGGCAGCGGTGGTCTACTCTTCCTGCTATGGTTGGACCCTTGAAAAAATCGCTTACAAGCCGCTACGTAAGGCCCCGCGTCTGTCCGCACTGATCAGTGCCATCGGCATGAGCCTCTTTCTACAGAACTATGTGCTGCTGGCGCAAACTTCGGATTTTCTGCCCTTTCCCAGCCTGATTCCCGACTGGGAATGGTGGGAGCCCTGGGCCCATATCATCACAACCCCTGAAATCGTGATCATCCTGGTTACCGCCACGGTTATGCTCTGTCTGACCTTCCTGATTAAAAAAACCCGGATCGGCAAAGCCATGCGGGCCACCGCCCAGGATAAGGACATGGCCATGCTGGTCGGAATCAATGTCAACCAGGTTATTTCCTTCACATTCGTTGTCGGATCGGCCACGGCCGCCATCGGCGGGGTCCTGATCGCTTCCCACATCGGGCAGATCAATTTCTACATCGGCTTCATTGCCGGCATCAAAGCCTTTGTCGCCGCGGTCCTGGGAGGCATCGGCAGTATCCCCGGCGCGGTGCTGGGCAGCCTGGTGCTGGGATGGACCGAAAGTTTTTTCACCGGTTATATTTCGAGCGACTACGAGGACGTGTTTGCCTTCGTCTTTCTCGTCCTGATCCTGATTTTCCGGCCGGCCGGTATCCTGGGCCGCTCGGAAACGCAAAAAGTATAAACTGAACGTGTCAGGTTCCGGGCAACTCCCGGAACGCGGGCGCGCATAAAAACACAGCAACTTAAAACATGAGATAAGAAATTGGTAACATTTAACGAAATAAAAAAATCGGCACTGGCCTCGCTCTGGTTCATGTTTCTCACCTTTCCCATCATGGTGATCCGGGTCAATACGGTCGAGAATGAAATCGAGTGGCGTTGGAAAAACCTGCTGTTTATCGGCATCGGTTCCTTCCTCCTTTCGTTTGTCTGGCGCTACATGATGAAACGCAAGGAAATGGGAGCCAAGCAGGCGGACGAAGGTATTGCCACCAAGGTTTCACTGGGTCAGCGCCTGCTGGAAGACCGACGGGTACTTATGCCGGCCCTGGTCGCCATATCCATCTTCGCAGTCGCCTTTCCCTTCCTCTTCTCCATGTACCAGACCAATATCATGATTACGGCCCTGTTGTATGTCGTTCTGGGACTGGGGTTGAACATCGTGGTCGGTCTGGCCGGTCTGCTCGACCTTGGGTATGTGGCCTTTTATGCCGTGGGCGCCTACAGTTATGCCCTGCTGAATTATCACTGGGGTCTGGGGTTCTGGGCGGTGTTGCCAATCGGTGCTGCCCTCGGCGCGTTGACCGGTATCATCCTGGGTTTTCCGGTCCTGCGCCTGCGTGGCGACTACCTGGCCATCGTGACCCTGGGATTCGGTGAAATCATCCGGCTCATTCTCGAAAACTGGAACGAGTTTTCGTTCGGCCCCAGCGGGATTGCCAATATTCCCAAGCCCGGCTTTTTTGGAATGGAATTGAGCCTCCATCAAAATATCATCTATTTATATTATCTGATGATCGCCTTGACCATTTTCACTATATTTGTGGTCAACCGGCTGCAGGCGTCACGCATCGGCCGCGCCTGGATCGCTTTGCGGGAAGATGAAATCGCCTGTCAGGCCATGGGCGTCGATAAAACCAAGACCAAGCTCACCGCTTTTGCCCTGGGCGCCACCTGGGCCGGTATGGGGGGTGTTGTCTTCGCTGCCAAAACGACCTTTATCAACCCGGCCAGCTTTACCATCTGGGAATCGATTATCATCCTCTGCGTGGTCGTCCTCGGTGGAATGGGTTCCATCATCGGCGTCATTTTCGGGGCCGGCTTTCTAATCCTGCTGCCGGAATACTTGCGGGCAGTGTCCGAATACCGCATGCTGGTTTTCGGTGCCATCCTGGTGACTATGATGGTCTTCCGGCCCGGCGGGCTGATCAGTGAGACCCGCAGCCCCTATAAATATGAGAAAGCCAACAACAGTAAGGGGAACGCTTAGTGCTATGCAGCCAATATTAGAAGTAAACGCGTTGACGATGGATTTCGGCGGCCTGCGGGCCCTGGACCATCTCGACCTCGATATAAACGAAGGCGAAATCGTGGCCCTGATCGGGCCCAACGGTGCCGGAAAAACCACCTTCTTCAATTGCATTACCGGTATCTATGCTCCGACCGAAGGTGACGTGGTAATCACGCCGCCCGGCAGGGAAACCGAGCGCATCAACGGCATCAAGCCCAATCATGTCACCGAACGCGGTATGGCCCGCACGTTTCAGAACATCCGTCTCTTCCAAAACATGTCGGTCCTGGAAAACGTCATGATCGGTCGGCACTGCCGCATCCACGCCGGTATCGCCGGCGCCATCTTCCGCAACCCGGCCACCGTGGCCGAAGAAAAGCAGGTGGTCGAAGACAGTTACCGGGTTCTTGAAAAAATCGGTCTGGAACAATACGTAAATGAGATGGCCAAGAATCTGCCCTACGGTGCCCAACGGCGTCTGGAGATCGCCCGGGCCATGGGGACCGATCCGTTTTTACTGCTTTTAGATGAACCGGCGGCCGGCATGAACCCGCAGGAGACCAAGGACCTGGACGATCTCATCGTTCAGATCCGGGACGAAGAAGGCATTTCGATTCTGCTGATCGAACACGACATGAAGCTGGTGATGAGCCTGTCCGACCGCATATTTGTCATGGATTACGGCAAGAAAATCGCCCAGGGCAGCCCGGAAGAAATCAAGAATGATCCACTTGTCATCAAAGCCTACCTTGGAGAGGATATAGATGCTTAAGCTCAACAATATCAAGACCTACTACGGCAACATCCAGGCCCTGAAAGGGGTGAGCATCGAAGTCTCCGAGGGCGAGATCATCACCCTGATTGGGGCCAACGGGGCCGGCAAAACCACCACACTTATGTCCGTATCCGGCATTGTCCCACCCCGCAGCGGCGAAATCATCTTCGAGGGCAATCCGATCCACGACCTGCCCGGCAACGACATAGTGGCCCTGGGCCTCAGCCAGGTTCCGGAGGGCCGGCGGATATTTCCCTACCTGACCGTGGCCGAAAATCTCGATATGGGGGCGTTCCTGCGCACGGACAGCAGTGGTATCAAAGAGGATATGGAATATATCTTCGACCTCTTTCCCATTCTGGCCGAACGGCGCAACCAGGCGGGCGGCACGCTCAGCGGCGGCGAGCAGCAAATGCTGGCCATCTCCAGGGCCCTGATGGCCAAACCCCGGCTGCTGCTCCTGGACGAACCATCCCTGGGACTGGCGCCCCTGGTCGTCAAACAGATTTTCGACATCATCCGCAAGATCAACGCCGAGCACAATACAACCATCTTCCTGGTCGAGCAGAATGCCAATATGGCCTTGAAAATCGCACACCGCGGGTATGTCATGGAGAACGGTAAGATCACCCTGACCGATACTGCATCCAGCCTGCTGGCCAATGATGATGTCCGCAAGGCCTATTTGGGAATCTAGCGCTAACCCTCAGCCGGAGCAACCCATGAATACCTCAACCCGGTAGGGGGCCGGATGGGTTTGAGTTGAATTGCGCCTATCTGTAGGCCAGTAAAAAATGGTTGCTAGGCTTCCGGCTCGCGCATAAAGGCGGGATTATGCAATTATCGGCGGACCTGGTCGGGATGCTCGTCGTGCCGAATGGTGGCCAGTTCATTCAATGCCTCCCGAATTTCCTTCGAGCCCTTTTCAAACACGGCCCGGGCCGCATTGAACTCCTGCCGTATCTGACCCAGAGAAAAACTTCCACCGGTTTTACGCATATAATTGAATACGTAATCTTTGACGGCATACCAGCTGTCGCGCCGGGTCTGATTTTCGATGGTGGTTAGGCTGTCTACTTCCGCCAGTCTTTTGCGGTTAAAGCGTTTGGTAAACATTTTTCTGAGCACGGTAGACCAGAATAAAAAAACCAGCAGGGCGATGCCGGCCCCGCCGCCGATCAGGTAATTCCGGTCAAAGTCCGAGAGGACCGGGTTTGAATACGCAAAGAGCGTTGCCCCTGCTCCGGCCACCAGGCTCAAGAAGAGGCCGGTTGAAAAGAACCTGAAGCGAAACCGGCGCAGTAGGCGGCGGTAATTGACCAGGGCTTCGAGCAGGTGACTCAATCTTTCGCTGTGGATCTCTACAAAAGCAGCCAGGTTGTCCAGGCGGTGCCGGGGTGCCTGCAAGATAGCGGCCTTCAATTCTTCCCGCTGGTTTTCCAAATAATGCAGATAGCCGGATTCCCCCTGAATCACATCACTGCCGGCTGCCCGTTGCGAATAGGTCAGGTGGATCATCGGGATATCTTTCCGGCCGGTCATCTGGGACAAGTTCCAGCAGAGGGTGCCGTACACGCGCAAAAGATCCGTCAGGGAAGCACACTCGTCGATCCGGTTCAAAACAAAAAGAACCCGGTCTTCAAAGGTTTTCGCCGGCAGTGTATCCCGTAGGCTGGTGTGGGCCTCCCTGACCGTCCCGGCCTTGTGGGGATCAAATAATACCAGCACCAGATCGGCTATCTGGGCCAGATCACCAATGACGTCCTGGTAGCTGTAACCCCGGTCGCGTTCCGTAATGCTGTCCAGCATGCCCGGAGTATCGATTATGCTCAAGGTGCGCAGAAAAGGCGAGTTCACCTTTTTCAGTTTGAAATGCGATATAAAGCGCTGCCCGTGTTTTTTCAGGGACTCGAAGGGATATTCGGGATCATTTAACAGGAACTTTCCGTCTCGTTCTTCGGTAACCCTGATCCGGCTGCCGTTGTCCTGTTCGCTGTCATAGGTGATGATGGTGAAGGAGTCATCCGTAGGCGCTTGCCCGGTGCCCTGGATATCCGCGTCCAGGAACTCGTTGATCAGGGTGGATTTTCCGGAAGAGTAATTCCCCAGGACAAGCACCAACGGGCGCCATTTGATGTTTGTTTCCAGCGGTGTTTCACTGTAACCGTAGCGCAGGGCAATCGGCGTCAGGTAGTCCTCAACCATGGAAAGCAGTTCGGTCCTGAGGGATCTAATGTAATTTTCGCGGTACATGTATCGAACACTCCTGTGACGAACGTGGTGCCCTGGCAAGACGCAAACGGCCGACCGCTGTCGGATGGACGACTATAAATAAGCCAGATGACTATATGAAAATAGGTTGACCGGTGTCAAGCAGTACTGCCGCCTGCCGTATGAAAAACTGAAAAGCAACGCGACCGAATCTGGTATTGATATTGACAAATGGAAAGCCGTTGCTTAGGTTTCACTCTACCCTTGCAACCCCCAATACTATCGATCGGAGCGCGCTATGAATGTGCTGGTATTATATTACTCGAAGGGCGGCAACACGCGGCGACTGGCGGAAGCCATTGCGGATGGTGCCCGCCGGGTGGCAGACACGAATGTCGTCCTGAAACGTACTGATGAAGTAACCAAAGAAGATTTTCTGGCGGCAGACGGCATTGTTGCCGGTTCTCCCGTCTATTTTGGGTCCATGGCGGCCCCCCTAAAAGCGATCTTTGAGGAGTTCGTGGGTGTCCGCCGGAAAATGGAAGACAAAGTAGGCGCTGCTTTCGCGACCTCGGGAGATCCCACTGGTGGGAAAGAAACCACCATGCTGGCCATCATTCAGGCATTACTAATTTACGGAATGGTGATTGTCGGTGATCCCCTTTCGGCGACAGGACATTATGGTACGGCGTGTGTCGGTGCCCCGGATGCCAAAGCCCTGGACAATGGTGCCAAACTCGGACAGCGCGTGGCCCGGCTGGCCGGGCGGCTGGCAGGCTGAAAAATGACGGCCAACCCCCCAGACGTATACCGCACCCGGGCGGAAATCACCCGCTTCTTTGAGGACAACGGACTGGTCTACCTCGAAAGGACCCGGGTCGCATGGCAGCCGTTGCTCTCCATGGACCTGAGTCAGAGAGACTATTATTGCGAAAACCGGGATTATTTCGATGAAACCTACCGCCGCTACGCCCGGTTCATCAAAGACAGGTACATGGCGCCGATCTACATCCGCCGTATCGACGACAGAGTCGGCTATGGTGTTTTTGCCCGGTCCGACCTGGAAAAGGATGCCTTTATCGGTGAATATACCGGCGTCATCCAAATAGCTGAAGAAAAATCGGGTCATGAGTTGGAGGGGGGTGGTTTTGAAAGCGACTATTCCTGGTACTACCTGGAAGAGATCGAAGAGGCCCCCAACCTTGAAATCAATGGCCGTTTTGAAGGCAATGAACTACGGTATGTGAACCACGGTGACAAGCCGAACGTAGATGTAGAGCACGTCATGATCGACGGCCACTGGATACTCTTTTTCAAGGCTGCCAAAAGGATAAAGGCGGAGGAACAATTGCTGATCAGCTACGGGAAAGCTTATTGGGAGGATGGTTGGCGGGATCTTAAATCCCTATAGAAACGGTTTCAAAACTTCCCTCGGGCCCAATCCACCAGAGACGGATAAATCTATGCGTTGGCCGTGCGATTTCGGCACGGAGTGCCGGTTTTCAAGCCGTAAGGCGCAACCCTAAGCGCTATCCTCAAAATACTCGAGTATGCTTCCGGTTACGACCCACAATTGGAGAATAAAGGAGCGGGAAGTCCCGCAGCGCGGGGAAACCCCGTGGCCGCCTTGCCTGTCCGGAGTAGGTCGCAGAGCGTAGACGGGACCTTGAACCCGATTGAAAGTTTTGAAACCGTTTCTGAGAGGATGTTTCAAAGGCGAGTTTTAGGCATTATCTTCTGATCAGTTTCAAACCGTCGGGACCATACCCCTGGCCGGAATAGACGAGGTTGCCGGAAGTTTTATCCTGACTGCATTGCATAACCCTGCGGGCGCCGCTGCTGCTCTTCAGGCGCAACGTAACCCCTTCAGAAAAATCACTGTGGTCCCAGCGACCAGTGCTGATGACCAGCCCGCCGGTCGGGCCACCGATAATTTTCTCAGAGAATAGACAGGACCCATCCGGATAGAGACGGAGGGTGATAATCGCCTCATCACCGTTGACCGGCTGAAAAACTGCTTCGTAGATGCCGGCCAGACTATTCAGGTAATCCGTCTCTGCAATGGTTCCGCTGGCCTTATCCATTTTTTCAAGCGGCACACAACTGCAAAGCAATAGTATCCCGATGACTGCAATTGCGTTGGTAGTAATATGAAAAGGTCTGGTCAAACTGGTTCCTTTGTCGCGGCCAAGGCTGGCCGGGTGATTGGAAAGACAATCCTCGCATCTATTGACCTGTTATATTCAATCTAAACAACGAAATCAATGAAAACCTTCCCCGTCGGAATGCGGAAATGACCGTTGGACCGGGATATCCTGCCTATCGTTTGAATACGACCATTCCCGCTGGAGGGTAGACAAGCGTTTACTGAGCGATACGGGATAGCTGGCCGGGTTCATCAGATCCTTGTAATTGTCATCCAGGGCTGCCAGGCTTTGGGCGCAGTGCCTCCGAACGAGATCCAGCGGTGGATGGGGTTGCAGAATGCGCCCCGCGCGCATCACCGGCTTTAGCAAAGTAGTGGTATCCACGAGTGCTTCCCGTCGGGTACCGATGATATCTTCTAGCGGGCGGCCGTCCGGGTCCAGCTTGCGAAACACCTGTTTGCAACCAGCCAGGGATATTTTACCCGGACTGAATTTTTTAACATTGCGGCCGCCGTATCTGGCCAGCTTGTATACAATGTCCAGATAGGGCGCATCAGCGGAAACACCCACCTTGGTCCCCACACCAAAGGCGTCAATCCGGGCGCCGGCTTTAATCATCTCCGCGATTTTGTATTCATCAAAACCACTGCTGGCAAAGATCTTTACTTCTGGATACCCGAGCGCGTCCAACGTTTCTCTTACCCCTCGGCTGTCCGCGGCCATGTCTCCGCTGTCCAGACGCACGCCTATCAGGTGATGCCCCTTCTCTTGTAGGTAGCGCGCAACGCGGGCAGCGTTGTCGATCCCCTGGCGCAAGTCATACGTGTCGATCAATAGAACGGTGCTCTCCGGGAATAAACGGGCGTAGGCCATGAAGGCCTCGAGCTCACTGTCAAACGCAGTTACAAAACTATGGGCCATGGTGCCGGTTATGGGGATGTCCAGGGTCTTCCCGGCCAGCACGTTGCTGGTGCCTGCAAATCCGGCCAACCAGGTGCTGCGCGCGGCCTTCATACCGGCATCCCGGGCCTGGGTCCGACGCAAAGAGAAGTCCACGAGCGACCGGCCCTGGGCAGCGTGGATGCAACGGGCAGCTTTGGTGGCGATCATGGTCTGAAATCCGATGGTATTGAGCACCACGGTTTCCAGCAGTTGAGCTTCGATGATCGGAGCGGTAACCTCCAGGAAAGGCTCGCCGGGGAAAAAGAGAGTGCCTTCCGGCATGGCAACTACCTCACCGGAAAAGCTTAGGTCGGTTAGATAGGATAAAAAGGTCTCTGAAAAATGTCCGGTATTTCGCAGGAATTCTATATCGGCAGTCGAGAAAGCAAAGTCGGCCAGGATGTCAAGGACATCCGCAAGGCCGGCGGCTATAAGATAGCCACGTTGAACGTTACCGGGACGTACGGACACCGAGAAGGTGGCCTCTGCATTGAGATCATTAGCAAAATAGCCGGCTGCCATGGTCAGTTCATAAAAATCGGTGAATAGTGGGCTGGTTGGGCTTTCCGGCACTCTGATCTCCATATATTAAACAATCTCAGCGCCATAGATGTCACGCAGGCGCCGCAGGGCCATTTGGTGCATGTCAGGGTCAAAATCAGCTACCCCGGCCTCGGGAACCACGGTCTTATAGTCACGGTTCGCCAAGCCGCCCACGGTATCCATCACACAGATCGAGGTACAGACCCCTACCACGGTCACCTCCGTGATGTCGGCGGCGGCCAGCACCTGCTCGAGATCTGTTCCAAAAAAACCGCTGTAACGCTTTTTGGGAATAACCTGCTCCCCATCAGCGGGTGTGAGCGCCGCAACAATTTGGCTGCCCCAGGTTCCATTGACGCAATGGGGTGGAAACTTTTTGAATTCCAGGTCATCCGGGTCATGGCTATCTTGCAGAAAGATCACATGATCACCCGCCTGGCGAGCCTGTGCGAGCAGATCCCTGATATGCGGAACGATCACCGCCGCGGTTTCACCGCAGTAGAGGGTTCCCTTGGGATCGATAAAATCATTTAACATGTCTATGATCAGTAGGGCTTTTTTTGTCATGGCCTGTCCTTAGGTGCGATGATTCCATAATGGGCACCTCTAATAATTGCCTTTTTGCTCGATTTCTGCGTTACATTTACATTTTTAATCCTCGAAATATTCAAAATATTCCTCCGGTTAAAATTTGAATGGGACTTGAACTCAAATGAAAATTCTAATTATTAGAGATGCCCATAATATATTTAAATTTAAACGGATAATTACAATAGTATCCAATAGTAAGGCACGCTGTCGGCAAATTCAAGGGCGCAAGTGCAAACTGTGGATTGACATCCCATCTGAATTTCGGGAAGCTGATTTTGGTAGCGGTGCTGCATTTCGTTACCCGTCGAGCATTCAATCCTACCGGGACCGGTTGGGGCCCTGCTTTTTGACCTGCCAGGTGTTCGCCGCCGGCTTCGCCAAGCATAGGAGGTAACGCATATGGTTTCCGAATTCTTAAAAAATATTAACTGGCTGGGGCATGCCGGCTTCCGAATTAACGCCGGGGAAACTGTGTATATCGATCCTTTTCAGATCGATGCCGGGCCCCAGGCCGACGTGGTCCTTATATCACATTCCCACTACGACCACTTTTCCCCGGAAGACCTGGGCAAAATCGTGCAGGACACCACTATCTACGTCACCGAAAAGAGCACGGCGGAACAGCTTGATGGCAAGGTGCAGGTGATGGCCCCGGGAGACAAACTCGATCTGGAGGGAATCGGCATCGAGGCGGTTGCCGCCTACAATATTGATAAACACTTTCACCCGAAATCCAACGGTTGGCTGGGATTTGTCTTGACGGTGGCGGGTGTCCGAATTTATCACACCGGTGATTCGGATTTTGTCCCTGAGATGGAATCCGTGCAGGCCGACATTGCCCTTTTGCCGGTATCCGGGACTTATGTCATGGATACCCAGCAGGCGGTCGCAGCCGCCTTGGCCATCGCGCCGGAATACGTTATCCCGATGCACTATGGTGAAATCGTTGGTGATGCGAATCAAGCCACGGAATTTAAAGCGGCCCTGGAAGGCCGGATCAAGGTGCACATCTGCACTCGTACTTAAACACCGCATAACATAGAAGCTCTCTCAAATACGAATTTTGGTTCAAGATGCGGCGGCCGCGGATTTTAAAACGGAGGAATACAAGTAGTATTTCGAGTATTCGAAATCCGCGGCCAACGCCGAGCTTGGCCAAAAGGCGTATTTGAGAGAGCTTCTATCGTTTCTTCTTTTCCATATACCGATTAAAACGCTGGACATGTTGACGGGCCAATTCGGCGGCCAGGGGGGCATCCTTTTGCGAGACGGCGGCTACGATGGCCTGGAGGTCTTCGAGGTTCTCCCGAAACTCATCCGGTCCCGCATTGAGGAAGCGGTCGTAATAAAGGTGGATGTTGTCGTGGATGGTCTGCATGATGAACATGTAAAGGGGGTTGCCGGAAATTCTGGCCAGGGCCATGTGGACCTGCTCATCCACCCTGACGAAATCATCCCAAAGTTCAAGACCCCCGGCATAACACGCGGTTGCCCGTTTCATCAGGGCCTCTAGTTCTTGAATGCCTTGATCATCCGCCTTTTCAGCCGCAATGCCGGTAACGGTGGCTTCAACCCCTTCCCTGAATTCGGCCAGGTGTTCCAGGGAAACTTTTTGGGAACGTATCAGCATGGCCAGGCTTTCCGTTATCTGATCGGCTGAAGCGCCTTTTACGACAGCACCGCCGCCGACACCGAGCCGAATTTCAACCAGCCCTTTTTGCTCCAGTACCCGCAGGGCTTCCCGGGTGGTTCCACGACTGGTACCGAAGAGCGCCGCCAGTTCCCGTTCGGGGGGCAGTTTTTCACCCGTTTTGAGGCGCCCGTTCAAGATAGCCGCCTGAATCTGCTCGACCACATCCTGAAAGATGCGGTTCTGGCGTGCTTTGCGAAAGATTTTCGACATGGCTTTAGGTCTGGGCTAGATGTAATTTTAATTTCACCGGCTGGTTATACCGATCCCTAATTCGGGGGGTGGTAAAAGTCAAGAATCCTTCGGCCGACGGTTTGCGTTCATGGGGAACGGCGACTGCGGGCGGGCGCGCAGGCCGGGAAAATAACACCATGAATGGCGGCTTGGCAGGGGCGGCGTCAAATTGACGATGATGAAAATAAAAGTTGCAATTTACCGGCCGTGTGATAGTACATCCTACTGTTTTATGAGGCGTCACTATTAGATATAAGCCTGACCGTTGCTGATGTTTTTTAATTACAAAAAAAACAAGGTATGGGCGGAAAACCTTTCTATTGTTATGCAGTTGGGACTGACCATGGTCGGCTGCATTGGTTTTTGCTTTTTCGTAGGGCTATATCTCGATCGCCTTTTGGGCACCAAAGGTATTTTTATCGTGATTTTCACGCTTCTGGGGGTACTGGGCGGCGGCAACGTGGCCTACCGGCAGATATTGGAAAATCTCGAAGACAAAAAAGATCACAGAGAGTAAAGAATGTCCGCCGCTGTAAAAGCAACGCAGAAGAAATACTGTTCCCGGGCCATCGTAGCGGCTATCATTTTTGGACTGCCTTTCATCTTCGGGGGGTACGCCCCCATCGGCAAAGGCCTCATTCTGGGCACCATCTTCAGTATCCTCAACTTTATCCTGATTGCTGAAACCCTGCCAAAAAAAGTCGGCGCCGACACCAAGCGGAAGCAATTTACCGTTTCGTTGAGTTCAATCGGCATCCGTTACATGTTGTTGGCCATACCACTCGTCAGTGCCGTGAAGTTGGAACAATTTGAACTTGTCACCACGATCATCGGCATCTTCATGGTGCAGTTGGCCATACTAGCAGATCATTCCTTGAAACTTATCGCGTCCGCCCGCAAGCGACGGGCTTAAGGGATCAGCTCGGCTATGCAAGATTTGGGCAAAGTTCATCAATTGATCATCAACCTTCCGGGGCACCAGGCCGCCATCAATTTGGAGGTGGTGGTGATGAGCTGGATTGTGTTTTTCATCCTGATCGTTTTTGGATACCTGGCAGCCCGCAAGAAAGCCAGGGTGCCCCGCCCCTTGCAGGTTCTGGGTGAACTCATCGTTAACGCCCTGTACGACCTTACGGAAGATGCCCTGGACAAGGAGGGTGCCAGGAAATATGGACCCCTGGTCTGTGCCCTGTTCTTGTTTCTACTGATATCGAACTGGCTGGGAATCATACCGCACCTTGAAGAGCCCACCAAGGACCTCAACACCCCGCTGAGCCTGGGACTCATGGGATTTGCCATCGCGCACTATGCCGGTATTAAATCTAAAGGTTTCAAGGCTTATGCCAAGGAGTACTTCCAGCCGATCTTTTTCATGATGCCCCTGAACGTTATTGGGGAGCTGGCCAAAATCGTTTCCATCTCGTTTCGTATTTTCGGGAACGTCATGGGCGGCAGCATTATTATCCTGGTGGTGTCCTATCTCACTTACAGCCTTGTTTTGCCGCCGCTCCTGTTTGCCTTTTTCGGACTGTTCGTAGGAACGATACAGGCCTTCGTGTTTACCATGCTCACGATAGTATACATTTCAGTGCAGGTTAAATAGCATATGAATCCGGAAGCCCAATCAATTGTCGAATTATGTGCCTACGCCGGCGGCGGTCTCGCCATGGGGTTGGGCGCGATCGGGGCCGCTATCGGTGAAGGGTATACGGCGAGCCAGGCCAATATCGCCGTTTCCAGAAACGCGGAAGACTCCGGCACTATTTTTAAAAACATGTTGGTCGGTCAGGCCGTCGCCGAATCTTCTTCGATCTTTGCGCTGGTCATTGCCATCCTCTTACTCTTTTTGGATATTGGAACGGCCAGCCTGCTTAAGGCCGCGGCGCTATTAGGGGCCGGCTTATGCATGGGGCTGGGCGCCATCGGCTCCGGGATCGGTTCCGGGTTTCCCGGCGGCCAGACCTGTTTTGGTATTTCCAGGCAACCGGAAGCCGCCCCGACCCTTACGACCAACATGCTGATCGGCTCCGCAGTTTGCCAGACACCGGCCATCTTCGCCATGGTGGTGGCGCTGATGCTGATGTTTATGGACTTTCGGCAGGCGGCCTTCAATCCGACCTGGGCCGCTTTGATCGGTGCCGGCCTCAGTACCGGCCTGGCGGCCATCGGGTCCGGCTACGGAGGCGGCAAGGCCGCCGGGGCCAGCTGTGCCGGGGTGGCCCGCAATCCAAGAACCGTGGGCAATGTCACCACCACCATGCTGGTGGGGCAGGCCGTCTCCCAGACGCCGTCGATTTTTGGACTGCTCATCAGTTTTATCCTGATTTTTAAAACATTTCCGGAAACCGCCGCACTGGCCCCATCCATGGCCCTGCTCGCTGCGGGTCTCTGTACCGGATTCGGCGGTATTGGGCCCGGCATCGGCAACGGCCTGGTCGCCGAGGGCGCCGTGCAGTGGGTTGCCCGCAACCATCGGGCTGCCGGCGACCTGATGCGCACCATGCTGGTCGGGCAGGCAGTTTCCCAATCAACCGCCATCTACGCCATGGTAGTCAGCCTGGTGTTGATTTTTGTATTGTAGGCCAGTTGGCTGGCCTTGATAGATAATGATACCGAACAGACAACAAAGCATAATCGTGCAACTCTACGAAGGAGGAAAGTATGGATATCAGTGGACCTGATCTGGTAAAAGCAGCCGCCTTTCTGGGCGCCGGCATTTCTATGGGTCTGGGTGCCATCGGCCCCGGTGTCGGTGAAGGTATGGTGGCCGCCAAGGCCTGCGAGGCCATCGGCAAAAACCCGGATGAAGCCGGCTTGCTGACCCGGACCATGCTGGTGGGCCAGGCCGTATCTGAGTCAACCGGAATTTATTCTTTGGTTATCGCGTTGCTGCTGCTTTTCGTGGTTTAGCTACAGAGGACGTTGTAATGGAAATTATCAGCAATATCGCGCTTATCAGTATCAATGAAACCCTGGTGGTGCAGCTGCTGTCCTTTCTCATCTTCGTGTTCATCCTCAACAGGATAATGATTCGACCGCTGCGCGGGTCTGCTCAGGATCGCGATGACTACATTGAACAGATAAGCACGGACATAACGGCGGCTCAGAAAGAGATGCAGGCCATCGCGGCCCGGATTGAAAACCAGGAAACCGATGCCCGGCAGGCGGCGCATACCATCCAAAAAGATATCATCGCCCAGGGGAGCCAGGAAGCCCAAGAGATCCTGGTAGCGGCCAAACAGGATGTGGTTACCCTGCGTCAGCAGACGAAGGCTGAGATAGACACCATGGTGGCCAGCCTCCGACAGAACCTGGAGAAAGAAGCTGAAATTATTGCCGTGAATTTTATGGAAAAGGCCTTAAATCGGAGATTGAGCCAATGAGCCCGCCCCTGACGAGAAACCATCTCATCCGGCTGCTGACATGCGGGTTACTTTCCTTTTGGCTTCTGGGGCCGGACGTCGCCGGCGCCGTCGAGACCAGTGACTGGCGACCGACGTATGACCTGGTAATGCGCTGGCTGAACTTTCTGATACTCGCCTTTGTCATCGTTAAATTCGGCCGGCGGCCGTTGCTTGACTTCCTGAAAGGCAAGCAGGAAGAAATTGGTGTCCAGATCGAGCGGATAGAGAAGGAAAAGGAAGCGATTTCCACCGCCGCAGATACGGCCCGGCGGCAACTGGAAGAAAGCGCCCGGCAGCTCGAAGAGATAAAACAGCGCATTATCGACCTGGGCGAAAAAAGAAAACTTGAAATTATTGCGGAGGCCCGCGAGGAGGGCCGTCATATCATGGAAAGTGCTCGCCGCAAGGTTGAAGGCACCATTTTGCAGGCCAAAAACAAGGTCCGCCAGGAAATGATTGACCAAGCCGTAAACATCGCCCTGGAGCGGCTGCCCGCAGAAATAACAGCCCAGGACAACGAAGCACTGTTTGAACGGTTCCTTGTCAGTGCCGACAGTGACTAGATCTGGGTGTAAACATTCGCCCGAACCTGGCATAAAGCCTGTAAACGGTCAAATTTCATGACCTGGCGGCATGCACGTTCGGCTTTTTTTTGAACCGATCAGCGCGTGCCTCCCCTGCAGCTTGTTGGCGCGTAGCGGAAATCCCGTTTATCGAGGCTGCGGGGGGCGTTCAATACGGTACAACCGGCTCACACGATCAGTCCACTATGTTAGAACTCATCCAAAATGCCAACATTGCCATCATCGGCGGCGGCAAGCTCTGCCGGATATTTTTGCAGTTTATTCTCGATGAGGCCTTCAAATTCGGCAAACCGACCATTCTGGGGGTGGCCGACAAGAACTCACAGGCCGAAGGACTTCATTTTGCCCACGAAAACGGCATTTTTACCACGCCCGACTACACGGAACTCTTTCAGCTTCCCGACCTTACGGTTCTGATCGAATTAACGAACAACAAAACCCTGCGCGCTGAAATCGAAGTCACCAAACCATCGCAGGTGACGCTCATTGATCGTATTGCGGCCTGTGCCCTCTGGGACGCTCTCCAGATTGAAAAGGTAAAACAACAGGCTCTGGAGCAACTCAGGCAGACCGATTCAGATCCAGCTATTGTGGAGTCTATGTTTAACGGATTTGCGGATCGAGTCAGCGCCATCATTGCCAAGCGCAATCGCCGCTCTGAAGAGGTCGAACGAGATCTGATAGCCAGTGAGCAGGCCATGGCCCAGATTGTCAACGGCAGTACCATTCCTACCTTTGTCATCAACCGCGACCATGTCGTGACCCATTGGAATCGCGCCTGCGAAAAACTCTCCGGCTATACGGCACGGGAAATCGTCGGCACCACCGATCAATGGAAACCTTTTCGCAGGAAAATGCGTCCGACCATGGCCGACCTGATCTTGGACGGCGTGGACGACGATGATGTCCGCAGCTTCTATGAATCCCGCTGGAAGAAGTCAGACCTGATCGAGGGCGCCTATGAAGCCGAAGAGTTCTTCGAGCGTCTCGGTGAAAATGGCAAATGGCTTTTCTTCACGGCGGCCCCCATCAAGGGCCCCGACGGATCCGTGGTTGGCGCGATCGAAACAATCTGGGACCGGACTGAAGAAAAACAGGCCGAAGCCGAGTTGAAGGCCAGCGAGCAGACGCTTTCGCAAATCATCAACGGCAGCACCATCCCGACCTTTGTCATCGACCGAAATCACCGGGTTACCCACTGGAACCAGGCCTGCGAAAAATTGACCGGCTACGCGGCCCGTGAAATCGTCGGTACCACCAACCAGTGGAAACCCTTTCGCAAAAAGTTGCGCCCAACCATGGCCGACCTGATCCTCGACGGTGTGGATGACGACGATGTCCGCAGCTTCTATGAATCCCACTGGAACAAATCGAAACTGATTGAAGGTGCGTATGAAGCCGAAGAGTTTTCGACCAATTGGGCAACGGCGGAAAATGGCTTTTTTTTACAGCGGCGCCCATTATGGCCCCGGATGGGTCCGTCGTCGGGGCGATCGAGACACTCTGGGATAAAACTGCGGAAAAAGAAGCGGCCAGAGAGCGCGAGGACCACAATACCGCCCTGGCATTGAAAGCCCGCGAACTGCAGGCCAGTGAAAGGGCGCTGTCACAGATCATCCAGGGCAGTACCATTCCCACCTTCGTTCTCAATAAAGACCACCGGATCACGCACTGGAACCGCGCCCTGGAGGTGCTTACCGGCAAACCGGCCGGGGACATGGTGGGCACCCGCAATCAGTGGGCCCCTTTTTATGATGAAGCCCGACCGTCCATGGCGGATATCATCCTGGACCAGATAGGGGGGGCTGAAATCAAACGCCTGTATGGTGATCATTGGCGCAAATCGGTCCTGATCGAGGGCGCTTATGAAGCCGAAGGATTCTTCCCCAACCTCGGTGAGGAAGGGAAATGGTGCTGGTTTACCGCCGCCCCGATCCGGAACGCCGATGGCGTGGTCATCGGTGCCATCGAGACCATTTGGGACAAAACCGAGGAAAAGCGGGCCCAGGAGGATCAGGAGCGGCACACCCGCGAACTGGCCACCCTGTGTTCCATCTATGCCACCTTAAGTACCCCGCTTGATCTGGAAGGGCGCATCAATGCGGCCATCGAGGAGGTCGTCAACATCTTCCTGGCGGATTGTATCTGCATTTTTATCCTGGAAGCCGATGGCCAGCTGCACTTGAAATACAATTACGGGTACTCTCCCAACCTGTGTACCTGCAACAGCATCGCTGCCGAAGACAGCCTCATCACCAGTGTCTCCCGCTCGGGGGAACTCCGGGTACTTGAGCGGCTGCCGGAAACAAGAAGCTATGAACTCGACCTGCTGCGTCAAGAAGGGTTGAATTCGCTGGTCTACATCCCGATGGTCGGAAAAGACAAAGGCCCCCTGGGGGTTATCCGCCTGGGCAGTAAGAAGCCGCATCATTTCACCGATGAGGAGATGCACGTTCTGAACCTGGTCAGCAATCGTATCGGCGTAGCCATTGAAAACGCGATCCTCGAGAAAGAAAACCTGCGCCGTGCCAATTTTCAGACCAAGCTTTTAGAAAGTTCAAACAATGCCGTCATTGCAGCCGACAGCGGCTGGAAGGTGGTTTTGTTCAATCCGGAGGCTGAGCGGATATTTGGATACAAGGCCGCGGACGTCATCGGCAAAAAGCACTCGCGGGAGATATTTCCGCTTGAAGTTGCGGAGGCCATCGTCGGTTTCCTGGCCCCGGAACCGGAAATGCAGGACACGGCCTGGCACGAAACGGTCATTGACAGCGGCGACGGTCGGCAGATTCCGGTGAGCTTTTCGGGCAGCCTGCTCTATGAAAATGACGAAATTGTCGGCAGCGTGGCCTTTTTTCAAGACCTCACCGAGCTAAAACGTCTTGAAAAAGAACTCGTGGCCTCTGAGAGACTGGGCGCCATAGGCCAGACCGTCGCCGGCATGGCGCACTGCATAAAAAACATCCTGCACGGCTTCAAAGGGGGCAGCTACCTCGTAAATATCGGTATTGACAGGGACAACACCGACAAGTTAAAAACAGGGTGGCAGACTATCCAGCGCAATATTCAGCGTACCTCGGACCTGGTGCTTGACCTGCTTTCTTATTCGAAAGAACGGGAACCGGAATATGAAAACTGTTTTCCCAACGATATTGCCGCCGATGTCTGTGACCTGCTGCAAGAAACAGCCGCCGAGCATGATATAGCATTGCTTCGAAATTTTGAACCATCGGTTGGCGAAGTGGCCCTGGATCCGCGTATTGCCTATCGGTCCCTGCTCAATTTTGTTTCCAATGCCATCGATGCCTGTATTTTTGATGATGACATTTCCAAGCAGCACCAGGTGACGGTTCGCACGTCGATTGAGGATAACAGGTTTGTTCTTTTTGAGGTTTCCGATAATGGCATGGGCATGGATGATGAGGTAAAAACCCGGCTTTTCTCAACATTTTTCAGTACAAAAGGCGCCAAAGGAACTGGGTTGGGGCTTTTGGTAACCAGCAAGCTGATCGAAGAGCATAACGGCAGTATTGCTGTCGAGTCTACGCTGGGTGAGGGAACCACCTTTATGTTCAGATTACCCTTTGACCCGGTTTAATCTGAAACTCTGGCCATTGTAACGATATGGGTGACAGGGAGGAGATCATGAGTAAAAAGGTACTGGTTGTAGATGATGATCCGGATGTCAGGTTGTTCAATACCACCGTCGTGGAGGAATACGGCTACACACCGCTGGAAGCCGAAAACGGGGAAGAAGGCCTGAAGATGATCAAGAAACACAGGCCTGACCTTATCATCCTGGATGTCATGATGCCCAGGCAAAGCGGGATTCGCCTTTACCGTGAATTAAAAACCGAAAAAGCATTAAAGGATATCAACGTGGTCCTGTTGTCGGGCATCGCTGAAAAAACGTTCCTCAGGTCACAGAAAGCACTGACGGAATTTGGTGGCAACGAAGTTCCCGAGCCGGAAATTTATCTTGAAAAACCGGTTGAGCCGGAAGAACTCGGGGAAGTGATAAAAAAGATTTTGGGTTGATTAAAAACCCGGCGTGACCGCTGTAAGCGTAAAGTGATCATCACTTTAGAATCTGTGCGGTTATCTTGACAAGCGGTTTCAAACGGTTGATCGGAGACTGCGACCTTTAAAGGCAGGCGGAAATGGATATCCAGAAACTACTATTTGTAACCAAGTTCGACGAGTTGAGATTCGATGCACTGCAATCGCTGCTCCCGCTGCAAAAAGCCGCCCTCAATCATGTGGTTTTTTTGAATGTCATTGAACGGGAAAAGGTCGCCTTGCGGCGGGGCAAAGGGTATCAGAAAGAGGAGGAGGTCAAACTCCGGGAAAAAGCCAACATTCGTTTCATCGATTGGGCTGAATCCCTGTTCGAGCAAGGCCTGGAAGTAGGCGTCTATATCGTCGTAGGCGACTATGTGAAACAGATCGTGGACGCCGCTGCCAAAGAAGATGTTGATCTGATTGTGCTGAGCCCGACCAAAAAAGGCAAATTGGAGCAATTGTTTTCGGGGTCGGATGTTACGGAGATCCTACACCGCTCGGGGGTGCCGGTCCTCATATATAAGAATTTGACTCCCGGCGCCGTTAGTACCGACAAACCGTTTGATCGGATTCTTTTAACCACGGATTGGTCGCCGGCCAGTGACGCCGCCATTATAACCCTTAAAAAACTCGGGGCCCTTGTCAAGGAGATTCACGTGGCCCACGTGGCCCATGAAAGCAGTCTCAAGGGTGATTCCGCCATGGCGGTTCAAAAAACCCGCAAAGACACCCGTAACAAGCTGGAAAAGATCTGTGATATCTTCGAGGCGGAGGGGATTCACTCCCGGCCACACGTATATATTGGCAACGCGGAAAAGGAGATCGAAAATGCGGCGCATGAATGCCGGGCAACCATGATTGTGGCCGGCACCAAAAAGCAAAAGTCCTGGAAAGACAAGATTCTGGGCAGTTTGACCAAGACTTTGATCGAAACGTCTATTTTCCCGGTCCTGTTGGTTCCGCCTGAAAAGACAGAGCAGGCGACGGAAAAATAGATGTTAGAGAATTCATTAAGCAGACGATCCCAGTAATGAACACAGTTTGTGATTTGAGTGGGAGGGTTACATGGCTGTATTCACCATTTCCAGACAATTTGGGGCGGGCGGCAAGACCCTGGGAAAGATGGTCGCTGAAACTCTGGATTACACTTTTGCGGACAGCAGCATCATCCAGATGATATCGAAACAGGCCAACGTTTCCGCCAAGTGGGTCAGGTCATTCGAAAAGGAAGCCGGCGGCATGATGTCCCGGGCCATTTCGAGCATCGTGTCCCAGCGCATGGTGGACCGGATTTTAAAGGATGAACGCGGCTATCTGGATGAAAAGATTTATCTCGACTACCTGGTGCTGACCATTGTCCAGATTGCGGATGAGGGGAATGCCGTAATCATGGGCCGCGGCAGCCAATACATCCTCAAAGGGCACCCCGACGTGTTTCATGTCCTGCTGATTGACGACATGGAAGATCGGGTAAAATTCATCATGGAACAGTATAACTACTCCCGCAGCCGCGCTGCCCGGCTGGTGAACAGTGAAGACAAGCGCCGAGCGAATCTTTATAAAAAGCTGGGCAAATATGACTACGATGATCCGTCTCTATATCACCTCGTATTGAACATGGGGCAGCTCAACCGGGATGCGGCCCACGACATCCTGTGTAACCTGATTTCCAAATAGTCAAGCCGCTCCGCAACAGCCTCGGGGCTATGCGGGCTATTACTCTGTGAATTTCAAAATCCTTCCAATTCTAAGCGCTATCAACTTCTAGGTAATGTGGGGCAAATAGCTGGCAACACCCCTAATCGCCATATCTAAAATCGTGCTGTAAACTACCAGATTCATTGAGGTACAAGTTCGGATCCTTAAGAAGGATGGACAACTGGTAAGAGTCCATGGTTCAGACACTCAAAAAATACACTCAAAATGGGGGTTTGTTATCCTCTTTTCTACAATTTGTATAGATAGCGAACGTCGGTTTCGAAACGCATGGCCTTGGAAGCCCCAAAGGCAATCCCACATGTATCAATAGGATCGACCCGGAAATCGAGGGTTGCATCGGAGCAATCGCACCATATATCAACATGATACCTCGCATTCTCAACTCAACGACTGAATTAAAGGCAATACTTGATATAACTTGTTTCCGTCCAATTCTGCTTGGCGCCGTGGTCGTGTTATTTTCAAGATTGAACCAGATCGATTTTCATTGCGTGACCATCAAAGGTGACCCCAGAACATGTTGATCGCCTTAAAACAGAAGCAATAAACGCCACCAGTATGAGATCGACCGAATACAGCTAAAAGGCAAGTTTGGGCAGTGAAAACGGAAATACGAAATCAGCAGATTGATGACCACGCAGGCACAAACAAGCAAGACGGCGGTCTCACTTTGTTTTCTATTAATGAATAAATAGCTGGTCGCTTACAGTTACCTTTTTGCGCATGTATTTCAAAGAGCACTTCGGGTTTGGCCATAAATCTTAAATGGTTTTGGCCCTTCCAGGGGGTATGAATCCATGGCCAATGCAGCTCTGATGAATATTTTAAGAAAGCCCAAATATAATAAATATGAATATTACAATTAAAATATACTATTTGACATTATGTTTCAATTCCAATAGTAATTTATCCCACTATCGATTATCCCCTAAAATAACCAAAAAGTGAGGAGAATTATGAAAAGACGGGAATTTTTAAAACAGGCTGGCATGTTAGCAGGCGCTTCAGCGCTTTCGCTTTTACCTAAATACAGTTTTGCAGCTGGAAAACCGGTTGAACCAATGACTCTCCTCACTGCCAACGCGAGCTTCGATCCTGTCCGACCGGAAATGGGAAGACTGATCACTCAAGCCTGTAAGAAGATTGGTTGGAATGTAACGTTGGCTGCGGAAGACTACAATATGGGAATTGGAAAAGTCTTCAAGCAGAAAGATTTTGATATGTTCATTGTTCGCTGGACAGGACGAGCAAATCGAATTGATCCCGAAACATTCACAGCCATGATGCATCACCGTGATGGAAATTACAATAAATGGGGTTATGACAATGCCCGAGTCAATGAGCTCAGTGATGCACAACAAGTTGAAATGGATCCAAACAAACGCCGTGGTCTTGTGCATGAAATTCAAGAAATAATATTTAATGATGCTGCCAGCAGTCCTATTGTCTATCCAAGTATGACGAATGCGTATCGGGAAGATCGGCTGTCGGGACTGATTCCCCAAGTAGGTGAAGGTATCGGAAGCCTTTGGACAGACCTTTCAGCAACAGTGAAAAGAGGAGATGGTTACATTCGAACCGGACAAACTTCACCGCTGAAAAACCTCAATCCGGTTTCTGTTACAGATTCCAATGAGTTCAAAGAACTGAGAATGATCTATGACCGGCTTTTGCAGGTCGGGCCAGATGGGGGCATTCGTCCCTGGGCCGCCACATCCATCAATTCGCCCAACCCGACAACGGTTGACATAACCATTCGTGATGACATGTATTTTCATGATGGAAAACCGGTCACGATTGAGGATATCAAATTCACTTTTGATTATCATAAAAAATGGAAAGCGCCTTTCTTTATCTCATCTTTAGAAAAGTTTGAATCCATTCAGATTACGGGTAAGAACAGTTTGAGAATCAGCCTATCATCACCGCATGCACCCTTAATGATTAATTTCTTCGCTCAGATTTTTATCTTGCCCCAACACATCTGGAAGGACATTCCGGAAAAGGCTAAAGTCGATGATGTTCTCAATTTTGCCAACGAAAAACCAGTTGGCAGCGGTCCTTTCAAGTTTGATTATTGGGATCGTGGCAAGGAGATAAAAGTTACGGCCAATAAGAGGCATTTCAGCGCACCGAAGTGTGCGGGTATCATTCGGCTGGCTTATGGCAGCCATGATGCAATGGCTGCAGCGATTGAGGCCGGGGAGTGCGATCGTACCCGTTATATCCTGAAACCAGCCTTGGTACAGGATCTAAACAAAATAAACGGCATTGTGGGTAAAGGCTACCCCAGCCACGGGTGGTACGGGTTCATGTTTAATCACCTCAGAGGTCCGCTCAAGGATCCCGTTTTCAGAACCGCATTAGATCATCTTGTCCCTCGAGATGTCATCAAAGCTGTGGTGATGGCCGGATTTGCCGAAAAAGGCGGCTCAGTTATCGCCCCTGCCAATGAATTCTGGCACAACCCCAGTTTGGCGGCGCGCCGCTCCAGCACTAAAAAGGCACGCGAAGTGCTGAAAGCCGGTGGCTATAGTTGGGCTAGCAACGGCACCCTGCTTTACCCGGCGTAAACTCTTTTTGTTGAACGACTCTGAACGGTGCCGATGGGCTATTTGATCATCGGCACCTATTTTCTAATCTTTAGATCTCTGCAAACAATCCAATGGCTGATTATATACTTCGCCGTCTTTTGTACATGCTCATCACGATTTTTGCAGTTGCTTCGATTCTCTTTATTCTGTTTCGAATGCTGCCGGGTGAAGCTACATTGCAGGTCATCAGTCCGGCTATGGATGAAGCGGTACAGCAGAGAATGAAGGCGGCCTTCGGTCTGGACAAACCCCTCCTGCAACAATATTTCATCTATCTAAAAAATCTCATCAATTTAGAGTGGGGGCGATCTTTTGTTACCGCTCAAGAGGTTACGGCGATCATTTCGTATCGTTTCTGGAATACTTTGTTGCTGATGGTTTCCGGGCTCTGCATGACATTGACGCTGGGGATCGGTTTCGGGATTATAATGGCCTGGAAGCGCAACAGTCCGCTGGATATCGGGGGAACTGTCGTGGGTTTGATTTTCCAGGCGGCCCCTCCTTTTATAACCGGGTTACTGCTCCTGATGATATTGAGCTACCGCCTCGGGTTGTTCCCGACCGGAGGAATGTATCCGGCCGGGGAAAGGCCCGACAGTTTATTGGGGTTGCTTCTCATGCCGGCTTTCTGGGAGCGGATCGTCCTGCCGACCTTCACTGTCGGCATGTATTATCTCGCCACGCCCCTGCTGGTCATGCGAGATAGCATGCTCGAAGTTCTCGGAAGTGACTATATCGAACTGGCCCGGGCCAAAGGATTGAAACCCAGAATCATCATGTTTCGTCATGCAGCCAGGAACGCGCTACTGGGGGTTGTCACCCTGGCGTCCATCATGGTTGGCTTTGCCGTGGGAGGACAGGTCGTTGTCGAATCTCTTTTTTCCTGGCCCGGCATGGGGCAGTTAATGGTCGAATCGGCTGCATCACACGATTATCCGGTCGCCCAGGGTACCTTTTTGATGCTGGCAATACTGGTTATTGGACTGAACTTTATTACAGACATCCTCTACAGCTATCTAGATCCACGTATCAAGGTGTCCGCCGAAGGGATCAGCAGATGACTTATTCTGGGAGCATTGTTTCTTGAGCAGTTATATAAAAGCATGGGATGCCTACCGTGTTCGCATCCCACTGGTCAAACCGTACCACCTGTCAAAGGTTTACGGGACACTCACCCATAGTGACGTCATCCTCCTGAAAATTGAAACTTCAGACGGAATCGTCGGGTGGGGAGAGGCGGACCCCGGCGGAAAGAAATTTACCGGAGATACGCCCGAATCGGTAATGGCATCTATCCACGCAGGGGCACTCGACTCCCTGAAGGGCGTTGAACTGGAAAACTGGATCTCTTCAGGTAAAAAAGAGGACCGCAAAGGAAGCCTTTCCGCCGCTTGCGATGTTGCCATCCATGATGCCCTGGCTCAGCAAAAGGGAATCCCAGTATGGAAGTTGCTGGGGCAAAAAGTCCGTGATGAGATCGAACTGCTATGGCCTACTTCAAGCGGAACGGCTGTCGACGATCTGGCCGTGATTGAAGAATATGCAGCAATAGGTTTCAATACCTATATGCTGAAGATGGGGGATCGGCCGATTGCTGACGAAATAGCAAGGGTTCGGGAAGTCCTGGCGCGACTGCCCGGCGGAATACGCATCATGCTGGATGCAAATCAGGGATGGACTCGAGATGAAGCCAATCTGTTTTTTGCCGCCGCAAATGATCTTCCGTTAATCCTGATTGAGCAACCGTTAGCGGCGGACGACCTGGAAGGTCTGCGTAAGCTCAGAGAAGATTATCAGCTCTCTGTTTCTGTCGATGAAAGCCTGCAAACACCGGATTCTGCAAAGAACCTCCTTGCAAACGATGCCGCTGATATTTTCAGTGTCAAGATCTCGAAAAATGGCGGGCTTCAATCCAGCCTCAAAATTGGGAAGATGGTTGCTGACAAGGGTAAAAAGGTGTTGATGAACAGCATGATTGAGCTCGGTGTTACCCAATGCGCTTCGCTGCACCTGGGTTGTGTTTTTAAAAACCTGGTTGATTGCGGACATGCCTACATGTCCACGTTGCGGACATCCGATGACGTGACCGATTTCTCATCTTTGATAGAAAAGGGAGCGGCCAGGCTTCGGGATGCTCCCGGATTGGGTATAAACGTCAATTCAGCCAAAATCAAAAAATATCTTGAAGATGAGCATCATGACAGCTAAAACCCAAAGCAATTTTTTAAAGCATTTGAAGAAAGTGTTGCTGGAGCATTACCGCATCATTACTTCAAATCGACTGGGCGCTATTGGTCTTTCGTTTTTACTGTTTTTTTTAGTAGTGGCCATTTTCGCCCCCTGGATCGCTCCCCACGATCCCTGGGAAATGATGTATGACGCCAATGAGGAGTTTGCCTCGCTGCGTCCGCCTTCATGGGAGTTTCCGCTGGGCACCACCCATCTGGGGTACGATCTGTTCTCCCAGCTTATTTTAGCGACCCGGACAACGTTGTTGATCGGCTCGATCTCAGGGGCTATATCCATCCTGATAGGAGCCAATATCGGTTTAATCGCAGGATACTACGGAGGAAAGACTGATGAGTTTTTAATGCGCTTTACCGATATTCTTTACGGAATGCCGTTTCTGCCCTTTATCATCGTTCTGATTTCTCTTTTCGGCAGACATTTGGAATTCATTATTCTTGCCATAGTACTGATCATATGGCGCACCTCTGCAAGAGTGATCCGCGCACAGACGATTTCGATCAAACAACGTCAGTTTATTGCTGCTGCAAAAGCTCGCGGCTGCAGCGATTTTCGGATTATTTACCGCCACATCCTGCCGAATGTTCTACCGCTCCTGCTTCTATACGCTGCCTTTAACATAGCTTGGTCTATTATTACCGAAGCCAGTGCCAGTTTCCTGGGTTTTGGCGACGGAGAGACGATCAGTTGGGGGGGGATGCTGTACGAACTCTTTTTATCCGGAAAAACACGTGTTGCCTGGTGGTGGTTTGCAGCACCATCAATTTGCATTGTTTTATTGGTGATTTCACTCGTTCTCATCAGTCGTGCCTATGAGGAAGTCGCCAATCCAAGGCTGAGAAAAAGATGAGCAGAAATCGAGTTCTCGGGGTTAAAAACCTCAGCGTTCGCTATCAGACACAAAAGGGACCGGTCCATGCGGTCAACGATGTATCATTTGATGTCTTCCAAGATGAAGTATTTGGAATCGCTGGAGAGTCTGGTTGTGGCAAGTCAACTCTCATACGCGCGCTGATGCGGTTGCTGCCGGAAACGGCCGTTGTGACCGCGAACGAGATTACGCTCGCAGGACTGAACCTGGAGACTACACCGGAAAAGAGTTTCCGCGAGGAAGTTTTATGGAGCAAGATGTCTCTGGTCCCCCAGAGTGCTATGAACTCCCTGAACCCGGTTTATCGCGTCGGACAGCAGATTGTAGAGTCGATCCAGGCACATTCCTCGAAAACAAATGCGGAGGCACGCGAAAGAACCAAGGAATTGTTTAATATCGTCGGGCTTCAACCGGATCTCATGGACAACTACCCCCATGAGTTCTCGGGAGGGATGCGACAACGGGCAATGATTGCCATGTCATTAGCTCTAGATCCCGGGTTGATCATTATGGATGAGCCCACAACAGGGCTGGATGTGCTGGTGCAGGAACGAATATTGAGGCGCATCCGGGAAATTCGTGAAGAAATTTCAAGTTCAATTATCTTAATTACGCATGACATTGCCGTGATCGCCGAAATGAGCGACCGTATTGCGGTGATGTACGGCGGCTATCTGATGGAACAGGCTCCGGCTGTCGATTTGTTTGAAACTCCCTGTCACCCGTATACACTTGGGTTGAAGAACGCATTCCCTTCTATCCGGTCTAAAGAACAGGAACTTATCTCCATTCCAGGGAGTCCGCCCACGTTGACCGGGGAGTTCAAGGGATGCCCATTTTGGGAGCGATGTCCATTTCGAATTGAGCGATGTTCGCATGAAACACCCCCTATTGAAAAACTTGCTGAATTTCATGAGGTACGGTGCTTCCGCCATTCAGACAGCCCGCAATTGAGAAAACTTGCATCAAAAAAGGGAACATGGCTATCCTCAGTCTGAATAAAGTATCAAAGCATTTTGAAGTCAAGCCGGGTATGGTTGATAAGTACATCAAAAAACGGCCGGTACGATATATCAAAGCCGTGGAATGTGCTAATTTTTCTCTTGAAGAAAATGAAGTCCTGGGTATCGCGGGAGAATCCGGCTGTGGAAAATCAACCACCTGTATGATGATCGCGGGCTTGCTGCCACCCTCCTCGGGGGAAATCTTATATGAACAAAAAGAAATCACCAGTTTAAAGGGAGAGGACTCCCGCTGGTATCGAAGTCAGGTTCAGATGATTTTTCAGGATCCGTATGAATCCCTCAATCCGCGGTTTAGCGTTTTTAATACGGTAGCGGAAGGACCAAGAGCACTGAAACTTTATCCGGAAACTGAAATTGCAGATCGAACAGAAGAGATGTTGAAATCGGTGGGGCTTCCCCTGGATAAGTACGCCGATCGCTATCCCCATGAGATGAGTGGCGGCGAACGTCAGCGGGTGGGCATTGCGAGCGCACTGGTTATGGAGCCGCGCATGGTGTTGGCTGATGAACCCTTGTCAATGCTCGATGTTTCAATCAGAGCGGGTATCCTGGATCTACTTAAAGAACTGGCAATAAAGCGGCATTTTTCCTGTGTGTATGTTTCCCATGATCTATCCATCCTGGGGCATATTGCAGACCGATTGATGATTATGTACTTAGGGCAACCCATGGAAATCGGGCCGACCTGGGATGTCATTCAAAATCCCAAGCATCCCTACACGAGGGCCCTCATCAATGCTGTTCCGGTTCCAGACCCGCGAGTCCGTCGACCAATTCCGAACATCAAAGGCGATATATCAAGGCCCATTGATCCACCACCCGGGTGTAGATTTCAATCCAGATGCCCCCATGTAGATAAAACATGCAGAGATAACTTTATCGTTCTTCAGACAGACCGTGAAAATGAGCATCATGCAGCGTGTCATCGACTTGATGAAATCGATGCCTAACGCGATGCTATTTTGAAAAGGATATGAATATGGTTGATGGGATAGATACCGGAAAAAAAATCAACTGGTCCGTCATTGGTGCCGGAAACGGTGGGCAAACCATGGCTGGACATCTCGGTATAGAAGGGCAGTCCGTCCGTATCTATGATGTATTTCAAAGTACTATCGATGCCATCAATGCGAAAAAGGGAATCGAAGTTCAGGGGGAAATCAACGGGTTCGGACCACTGGCGCTGGCAACCAGTGATATGGAAAAAGCAATTGAGAATGCGCACATCATTAATGTCGTTGTTCCCGCAATATATCATAGGGACATAGCCAAATCGTGCGCTCCTTTTCTAAAAGACGGTCAAATCATCGTATTGCATCCCGGCGCTACATTTGGAGCGTTTGAATTTAAAAGAGTCCTTGAGGATCACCAATGCAGGGCTGAGGTAACAATCGCCGAGACGCTTTCCCTTTTGTATGCCTGTCGGGCTGAAAAGCCAGGGCAGGCCACTATATTCGGTGTGAAGAAAAGCCTGAAAGTCGCAGCACTTCCGGCAACAGACACTGATAGAGTCGTCCGGTTGCTGAATACCGTATTCCCGCAATATGAAGCAGCCAAGAACATACTGGAAACCAGTATTGGCAATCTAAATGCCATGATGCATCCGGGACCAACGGTCCTGAATACCGCTAAGATCGATAACCAGGAGGATTTTCTATACTACTGGGAAGGTATCTCTCCGGCAATTGGTGATTTTGTTGAAGGGCTTGACAGAGAAAGAATAGGAATCGCCGAAGCACTCGGAATTGAGATGCCATCGTTGCGGGACGCATACTGGGATATGTACAGGGCGTCGGGAGACAGCCTACATGAGATCGTCAAAGACAATCCAGCTTATGATGGCATTAAAGGTCAAAAAACACTGGACACCCGTTACCTAACCGAAGATATCCCAACTGGCTTATGTCCACTGATAAGCCTTGGAAAGCTACTGGGCGTTTCAGTGGATAGAATGGAGATCATCGCTAAATTAGGGGGGTTTCTTCTTAATCGGGATTTCGCTGCCGAAGGCCGATCAGTCGAGAGCGCCGGACTGGACAAATTGACTGCTGAACAAATCGTTCGCTTTGCTCAAACGGGACAATACTGACATGCATCGTCCTTCTCAGGTTGTCCAATAATTCAATATACTGCAATCTGCAGTAAATACTCCCTGCCTATAAAATATGGTTGACGTGCATACAGATACGATTGTGGTCGGAGGTGGTATCATTGGGATATCAATCGCTTATGGTTTGCTTAAGCATGGGAGCAAAGTGATATTGCTGGATAAGGAGGATCAGAATTTCACTGCCTCAAGGGGAAATTTTGGATTGGTTTGGGTGCAGGGAAAAGGATACGGTCTACAACGATACGTTGACTGGTGTATAGAGGCCACAGATCTCTGGCCTGAGTTTTCGAAGAATCTTGAGGAAGAAATCGGTTTTAAAGTTGATTACGAAAAAACCGGCGGATTGGAGTTCTGTCTCGGGGACGAGGAATTCGCAGACAGAGCCAATTTTCTTGAGGCCATGAGAAGTCAATCTCCCATTGGTCAGTATGATTGCAATATGCTGGGCCGGGATGAGCTACAGAAAATGTTGCCAAGAATTCAACTTGGCAGTGAAGTCAGCGGCGCTTCGTATTGCGTACACGATGGACTGGTCGATCCACTGAACCTGTTGAAAGCATTCTACCAGGGATTTAAGAATCGTGGGGGTGATTTTCGGCCAGGGCAAGCCGTCATGGGTATTCAAAAAGACGGTTCCGGCTTGATCGTGAAGACCCGGACCCACTCTTTCAAAACCCAGAAGCTGGTTATTGCCGCCGGATTAGCAACCCGGAATTTAGGAAAAATAGTAGGCATGGATATTCCGGTTTCACCTGAAAAAGGTCAGGTAATTGTGACGGAGCGCACAGCGAAAGTTTTTCCATATGCAACCGGGCTGGTCAGACAGAATGTAAATGGCTGTTTCATGCTCGGCGCCTCCAACGAAGATACGGGTATCGAGGTGGGAACAAGTTCGGATATTCTGCAAATTATTGCATCAAGAGCATTAAAGGTTTTTCCGGTTCTGAAGGATCTTCGTTTGATACGCACATGGGCGGCCCTCAGGGTTCTGACCCCTGACAAGAATCCGGTCTACTGCGAGTCGGAAACATATCCGGGCACATATGCCGTAACAAGCCACAGTGGGGTGAGCCTGGCGGTTTTACATGCAGAAAAATTACCAGAATGGATTCTTGAAGGACGTAGATTTCCCGATTTCGATAGATTTCACCCCAGGAGGTTTTATGTTTCAAAAGATTCCTGATCAAGGTGAAAAAATCAGAATCTATTTCGAAGGTCGGTGTCTGGAAACAATAAAAGGCCTGACGGTAGCAGCGGCTCTGTTAAGTCATGGTGAAATCCAATTCCGGGCGTCCGAGGTGAGTGGACAGCCAAGGTCTCCCTATTGTTTAATGGGCGTTTGCTTTGAATGTCTGCTGGAAATCGATGGAAAGCCGAACCAGCAAAGCTGTATGACCGTTGTCCGGGAGGGTATGAAAATCAGGAAGCAATGCCGATGTGTAAAGGACCCAGATGTCAATTCCTGAATATGATTTTGTGATCATTGGATCGGGGCCGACCGGAATGTGGGCTGCCATTACGGCTCGTCAACATGATCTTTCGGTTCTGGTTCTGGACGAGCAACCAACGGCAGGCGGACAGATATTCAGAAATATTGAACATCTGGAGACCTGTCGAAATTCCGATTTTAAAAAACTGGGGCGGGAGTATATTCCGGCTGGCGGGTTGATCAAAAGATTCAGAGCGTGTGGTGCTCAGTACCTGTCGGAAAGATCAGTCTGGGATATAGATAAAGAGCTGATCGTTCGGGTTACAACGCCTGGGGACGGTAGGGATAACACCCCTTCCGCATTCAAAGCCCGCAGAATACTGATCGCCACTGGTGCAATGGAGCGCCCTATGCCTTTGCCGGGATGGACGCTGCCGGGTGTGATGGCCTGTACATCAGCTGATGTGCTCTATAAGAGCTCCGGACTGCTTCCAGACTGTCCATTGGTTCTCGCCGGTTGCGGCCCACTTTTACTTTTAATCGCGAATCGACTGCTGGCTGAAGGCGTTGAAATATCTGCTCTCCTGGATACGACTCCCCAAAAAGCACTTTTGAAGGCTATACCCCATCTACCTGCTGCCCTGCGTGCTCCGGAATACCTGATGAAAGGGGCCGGAATGCTTTTGAAATTGAAATGGGCCGGGCTTCCTGTTTATTCCGGTATCGAGTACATAAAGGCTGAAGGCAAGAACAGGCTGGAACGGGTGCGGTTCAAAAGTAATGGTCGTATACAGACAACCGCTGCGGATTTATTGTTACTCCATCACGGCCTGGTTCCCAATATTCAAATCACGTCTCTTTTGGGGTGTGAACATAAATGGTATGATAAACAAAGATACTGGGAGCCGGTTCTTGATAAATGGGGGAATACATCTGTTGAGGGAGTTATGGTCGCCGGAGACTGCGGGCGGGTATCCGGATCAAAGGTGTCGGAACTGACGGGCCAGATCGCAGCGCTTGAAACGGCAAGAACCCTGGGGACCATTTCTGGAACCGAGCGGGATAAGCTGGCATCATCGGTTAGGGCGGAGCTCGGCAAACATCAGGCTCCAAGGCCTTTTATTGACCAACTATTCAAGCCGCGATTAAGCTTAATAGTGCCGGATGATGATGACACGATGGTGTGCCGCTGCGAGGAGGTGACCGTTGGTGAACTTCGCAGGGCTGTCCGTTTGGGTGCTCACAGCCCTGACCGAGTGAAAGCCATGACCCGAACCGGGATGGGCCTTTGTCAAGGAAGAATGTGTGGACTGACGGCAGCCGAGATCATTGCAGATGAATTGAAATGTTCCCCTGCTGATGTGGGCTACCAGCGGGTGCGTTCCCCAGTCAAGCCGATAACCCTTGAACAGCTGGTTAATTCAGGTTGACCAATCTTTAAATACAATGAATTCAAGACAGATTGAAGCATTTCAGGCGGTCGTAGGGACAGGGAGCATGACCCTGGCGGGTAATCTGCTCTACATATCGCAACCGGCAGTCAGCCGGTTGATCAATGATCTGGAGCGGGAAATTGGCTTCAAGCTTTTTGTCCGGCGTAAAAGCGGTATGCAGCCCACCCCCGAGGGAATAATGTTGTATGAAGATGTTGAAAAGCACTTTATCGGGCTAAAAGAACTCAAACAGACGGCTGAGTCCATCAGAACCTCGCAAAAAGGGCAACTGCGAATTATTGCTATGCCGGGAGTGGTTAACTTGATGCTACCGAAGGTAATGTTATCCTTTTGGCAGCGGTATCCTGATATCAATGTTGAGATTGAAAGCCTCCCCCGCATTGAAATTCTGAATCGGATCAATTCAAGACATCATGACATTGGGATTGCAAACTTACCCATAGACAGTAGCGAAACCCAAATCCACACTTCATTTGACACTAAACTGCACTGTGTCATGAACGAAAGTCATCCCTTGGCTTCTAAAAAGCTTGTGCATATTAAAGATCTGGACAGGCAGGATTTGGTACTATACCCCCTTGAGACCTTCATTCGCCACCAAATCGAAAATATACTGGAGAAAAACGGGGTAAAATGCAGAATCAAGCTGTCGGCACGATCCACATCGGATATTTACCAGTTTGTGAAATATGGGATTGGGATCTCCCTGATATTTCCGTTCGATAAGTTTGAAAATGAAACCATTCCCGGCCTGGTATTCAAGCCGATCAATGTCGATTTTACAATAACCACTGGTATCATCACCAGCAGAAGAAAGCCATCGATTACAGCTCAGAGTTTTATTGATCTGATGAAAGAGATCCTGAACTGATACGGGTATAGAGAGTTGTCCAAATATTTGTATAGACAACGTTTCGTGTTTTTAACAACCGGAGATTTAAAAAGGTATCGAAATGAATGAAACTGTATTGTTAAGTCAGTCTGACATTGAATCGGTGTTAACAATGAAAGATGTCATCGATATTTGCGACAAAACCTTCGTGGGTTTCGGTGAGGGGACGACGATCTGTCCGGCCAAGGTCGGACTCGATCTGGGTGAAAATGCCTCTTATCCGCCCTACGAAGGATTCATGAACGCCATGCCGGCCTACGTGGGCTGGTTGGATTCCGCCGGAATCAAATGGGCGGGGGGCATGTTGGGTGAGCGCAAGAAGCTCGGTCTGCCTTACATCACGTCCCTGATCATGCTGATCAACCCGCGTGTCGGAAACTTTACGGCGATCATGGACGGGGCCCTGATCACCAATTGGCGTACCGGAGCCCAGACCGCCGTAGCGCTCAAATATTTGCACCGTAAACAATCGATTCGCATCGGGCTCTATGGTGCCGGCATGCAGGGACACACCCAAACCATGGCGATCGCCGAACTCTTCGACATTGAGGAAGTTAACGTATACGATATCCACACCCCGGCCGCCGAGCAGTATAAACAAGATATGCAGGAAATCGTCAAAGGATCCATCACCATAGTGGGCCACCCGCAAGAAGCCGCCGGCGGCGATGCCATCATCAGCGTGACCCAGTCCAAGGACAAATTTATTCAAGACAGCTGGATTGCCCCAGGCACCATCGTATTTCCCATGGGCTCCTATCAGGAGTGCGAGGACGATCTAATCCTTAACGCCGACAAGATCATTGTCGATCACATTGATCAGTGCCTCCACCGTGGCGTCTTAAAAGAGCTGGCCGACCGCCAGATGATTGGACGCAAAGACATCCATGCCACCATTGGTGAGTTGGCAGCCGGAAGGAAAGGAGGACGGAACTCTGCAGATGAACGCATAGTATGCGTACCCATCGGCACCGGTGCCATGGATGTGGCCATCGCAACCGTTGTATTAGGCAAAGCTTGTGAAAGACATCTCGGCGGAAACTTTGAATTTGTCTAAAAGAATCAATCAATGGCCGAAATGAATAAAAGGAGGAGTCGAAACCTGGTTATCGGTATCTAAAGGAAAAAGGGCTGAAAAAAACTGTGTGTGTATGATGCCGGCCGGCGTTGAAGTGATGATAGCCTACGCCCATTAGTACTCAAGTATAGATATAACCAAAAGGGGCCGGATTATCTGATGTAATCCGCGCCTTCTTTAATTCGCTATGGAATTGTCAAGCGCGGATAAGCGCCCGAACTGTGCCGCCGGTCGCCGCGTCTCTCGGTTGCCGGTTGCCGCCATCCGGAAAATGCGGTATTGATACGGGCCATGGAGAACTACCGCACATACCTGGCCGGCTATGTGGACGAAACCCTGCCCGAAAACTCGATCGTTTTCAGAGCTTTGGATTTTGCCGTGGAACTCCATGCCGGCCAGAAACGCAAATCCAACGAACCCTACATTATCCACCCCCTGTCGGTGGCCCACATCCTCAGCCAGGACCTGGGTGTCCGCGATCCTTTGATCCTCGCCTCGGCGCTTTTGCACGATGTGGTGGAAGATGTCCCGAACATCTCCCTGGATGACATCCAGCGCGAATTTGGAAATGTGGTCGCCGAGTTGGTGGACGGCTGTACCAAGATGTCCCTGCAGCGTCTGGACCGGACGACCCTGGTGGATTTAACCCACAGTAAACTGCTGGTCAGTTCCAGCCGCCGCCTGGGTATCCTGCTGATCAAAATGGCCGATCGGCTGCATAATATCAAAACCCTTGAGTTTCTGAAGAAATCGAAGCAGCGCCGCATTGCCCAGGAAACAATTGAAATCTACGCCCCCCTGGCAGCTAAACTCAATCTCTTTTCACTAAAGCGCGAGTTGTTCCAACTCGCGCTTCCTTATTTATACCCCAAAAAAAGTAAAAAACTGCTCAATGCCACCCGTGAGATCCTGAACTCACCCGAAGTGTTTGAAATTCAGCGAGCGATCCGCCAAGCGCTGGCTGATTTCCACTGCCCGTTTGTCATTCGCCCCCGGGCAAAAAGTTTGAGCGCTTACTACTCCCCGGTCAAACGCACCCTTGAAATCGGAAACACGGAAAACCAGGTGGACTTTACTGTAACCCTGGAAACGGACAACTATATGGATTGTTACACGGTCCTGGGAATGGTGGCGAACCTATTCCCACCGGTCCCCCGTACCATCCGCGATTTCATCGCCACCCCCAAAGCCAATGGTTACCAAAGCATCCACATTCGCATCAGTATTAACGCCCAAGAATTTCTTATTAAAATCAGGACCGAAGCAATGGCCGCTGCCGCTCGCCAAGGTGTCCTAAGCCAGTATGACATTAACCAGTCGGTGGGCGACCGCTATGCCCAGGAAATCAGCGAGCTGTTCAAGGAAATCGGTGAATACGGCGGCCCGGCGCACCAACGCAAAGATCTCATTCGATTGGCGGAATCAAATGAGATCTTTATCCTGACGCCCAAAGGCGACGTGCACTATTTGCCGCGAGGCAGTATTGTGCTGGACTTCGCCTATAAAATACACTCCAACCTCGGTGATTACTGCCGGGGCGCGGTCATCAACGGAGACCTCAAACCGTTGACCGAGCGTCTGAAAGACGGCGACAAGGTGGACATCCAGACCTACCCGGACCCCATTGATGCTGACCCGGATCTGGAACGCTTGTGCCAGACCCCGCGGGCCAAGAGCGCCGTGAACAAATCGCTACAAAGAAAACGGCGCCGTTATGCCCGCCACATCGGAAGGGAACTACTTATGCAGGAACTGGAACGGGCCGGTCTGACGGAGACTTTTCTGGACAGTGAATCCCTGCGGCTATTTTTAGAATTTAAAAGCATTGACAATATCGGGCAGATGTTTGCCCACATCGGGCAGGACCTGCTTTCTCCGCAGGAAATCTTGTATTACGCCGAAAGTCCCGGAACCAGATCGCCAAAGTCCGACCTCCAAACCGGCACCATTCGGATCGCCGATTTGAAACGGGGGATTCACAAGTTTTCCAATTGCTGCCGCCCCCATCCCGGAGAGGATTTGATAGTGGCGGCCTTAAGTGAGCGGGGGGTGGCGTTCCACCGGCAAGCTTGCCGCAGCCTCGCCGCGCGGCATGGCCTGGGACCGGAAGAACTACCACGGGTGGACTGGGATTTTAATTCGCCGTGGCAGATCCCGTTAAAATTCGATGTCCGCGTGCGTGATAAATCGCTGGCCGAAAGTATCATGCTTTTGGGCCTCATCCCCAAGGGCTTGGAGATTCTACAGGTCGAAAACGTCAGTACCCGTCGCCAAATCCCCGACACGCTGATTACCCTGAAATTGAGGAATTTCACCGAAGCCCATGACTTCTTCGCCTGTTTCGCAACCGCCTCCATCGCCATCAAAGGCTACGGCCGCGAACTCTACCGCCCATAAATCACTTCCCAAAAATCAGCAAGATCTTGCCCGCATTTTTCAGCAGTTTTTTATAGGTTACAACATGGTAGCGTCCAAGCACAATGGGTCTCTTTGGGTCCAGAGCAAGGCTAGAACACTTTTGGGACCGCAGGCATAGCAATCGCTATGTTGAGGATCACAAAAGTGTGATAACGCGGCTCTGGGCCCAAAGAGACCCATTGTGCTTGGACGCTAGTTGGCTTGTTCCATCCACTGCTTCAGTATATCCCGATCCGCCTTGCTGATCGAGGTAATCCGCATCTGATGTACCATTTTACCCTCCTGCGCTTTCTGGGAAAGTACCTTGGCATAGATATCACCGAAACAGTGGGCGTCGACACAGAAATCAAAAACCAGCTTGAGATTGGTCAATGGCGCCAGCGGCTGATTTGTCACGGCCGCCAGAAAATCCCGCCCCAGGGTCACGGTTTCCCCAATGATGGCCATCCCCGCAACTTTTTTATCCTCAACCGTCCAACATTGAAACGGTAAGGCCAGGGGGACATCCTGCTGATTGACAATGACGGTATTAAAGCGCACGTTATAAGGCGGACCGATCGCCGTAACCGGGTAGTAAACAATCGGCGCTTTGACCCCTTTCATCATGACGGTCCGGGCAGACTCGGCTGTCACCAGGTGACTTACCTGTTCATAAGTCGACAGCCCAACCAGGACCTGGCCGCCGACACTGTCTGATTCAATGCGGGAAGCAATGTTCACAGGCGCACCGACAATGCCGTATTTAAGCCGCATTTCCGATCCGATGTTCCCCACAATTACCGAGCCGGTATTGATGCCGATGCCCATTTCGAGGGGTGGAAAATCCTCTTTGACAATTTCATTGTTCAATTGCATCAGGGCTTTTTGCATGGCCATGCCGCAGGCCACGGCCCGGGCCGCATCATCGGGCATGGGTTCCGGCACCCCGAACACCGCCAGGATGGCATCCCCAATGAACTCATCAATCATGCCGCCATGCGTTTGAATGACCTCGGTCATTTTTTGCAGATAACGGTTCAACAGATCCATCAGCTGTTCCGGGTCCCGCTCCTCGGAAAGGGTGGTGAAACCCCGCAAATCGGACATCAAAATGGTAACCGTGGCCCGCCGTCCACCAACATTGCGCCCCTCAGGGGATTCCAAGATCTCTTCCACGACCTCCTTGGACAGGTATCTCCCGAAAGTGGCCCGAATGAAATCGACCAGGGCCAGGCGTTCACGGGATTCCTTGAGTATCTTGGCCAGCAGTTCCTTGCGGGTCGAGACAATTTCCCCGATTTCCCGCGGGGTACGAGCCGGCAGATTAACGAGATGGTCTTCATCGCCGTCTTCCCTGAAACGGCGGTTCGCCGCGGTAATCATTTCAAGCGGTGAAATGATCTTGCGATCCAGAAAGCGTCTAAGGGTAATCATCATGAAACCGATGATAATTGCCACAAGGATGAGAATGCGAAGGGTGTACCAGAGAAGATCCGCGATATCGGTCATATCCACAACAAATCGATAGCCTACCGACCAGACCAACAAGATGCCTTCAATAATCAGGATACGTATAAAAATCCCATTGAGGAGCACCTCACGCACACCTTTGTGGTGGTTAGTGGATTCAATAGGATGGGTCGTTTGTCCTGAATCTGAATGTCCCATATCACCCCCTAATCAAGTGCGCCGATTTACGGCTTAAGGTATTGTCGCGTAGCAGGCGCAAACCTTTCAAACGGATTTCAAGCCATCGCAGCTATAGGGTATCTGCAAAGGCGGTTTCAGAAGGTCGTGGCCGTCGCTCTTTTGATTCCCGAGCCGGATATTTGCAGATAGATGCCGAATGGATACAACCAACTACCTGTGGAAACTGGTAGAACCTATCTCAAACAACGGATTTTGGTTCAAGATCAAGGCGGCCGCGAGGAATAAACCGTAGGAATACATCAGGTATTTCGAGGATTTATTCCGAGCGCCCAACGCCGAGTTTGGGCCAAAAGACTTTTTTGAGATAGGTTCTAATCTTTAGATGTAAACCGGGCATGCAGCCTCCGAATCCGATCACTGAGAACCCGGCAGGCATTCAAGGCAATTTCTGGAAATTCGTGCACGATTTCATTGAACTCTGCTTTATGCAGCACTAAAAAGTCAGATTCGGTCAATGTCCGGATACTGGCTGACCGCTGGCGATTTTCGAACAATGCCATTTCGCCAAAATAGTCACCTGAGTCGATCTGATCAAGTTCAAGTTCGTTGTCCGCACCCAGATGCTTTATTACCGCCACGCGACCTTTCACGATGAGGAACATGGTTTCGCCCATATCGCCTTCCTGGATGACAACCTGATCGGGCGGGTGGGAAACAGCCTCGGTTACCGAGGCCACCGCTGCCAGTTCACTGACCGACAGATCGGAAAAAATATCTATCTCCCTGACCAGCAGGATCTTGTCGGTAATGCTGATCGCTGAATCCATGGATATCTCCTTCTGATTGGTGCGCTGTAGATAGGGATGCAGATGCTTCAAGTGGTGACCGCCGGATACTTGCTGCAGAGCGCTGGTCAACTTGGCCTCTACGCCTTGCCCTCCTGTGCCGGTGGACGAGTTGTGGAAGGCCGCCAGCAACAGGGTGATCTCCAACCATTGGCCCCGGTTGATCAGATGGTCTACCAAATCGAGATCATTGTTCCCAACATTTTGAATTTTAAAGAATTTACGCGCAATTTGCCCGGATGGCTGTGCGCTGGGTGCATTTTCGAGCAACGGCAGCAATGGTTGGAAAACTGCTTGAGGCAGGAGGCTGTCCAGGGCCTCCAGGCTGTTATCCACCTGGCGCTTATCGGCGTAGAAAAGACTGCGGTTTAAAATCCGAATACGTCCGGTGAGATCATGGGCCGCCAATACCCTTAAAACGATTTCCACATCAACGCGGGCTTTCTGCTTCAGGTGGTCCCGTAATAATTCGGTCACCTTTCCGGGAGGAAGCAAATCGAGGGATTCAGCAGTGATCAGGTTCTCGTAGGCCTGCTGTGTCCGGCTGCGCGCGAAACGGACCACGTCCAGGTCTTTGATGTCCATGGACTCCAGGACCCCCAGGATACCTTCGCGCATACTGCGCCGCGGACTGGAAAGGGCCTCCAGCAGCAGCTGAACATTCTGGTAGTCCGCCCCGACGATGGCATCGTGGGCGGCCTGCCGCACGTCTTCAGACGCAGTACCCACCATATGCAGCATCTGGTCCAAATCCACATCGTCGCTGATTGTCCAGCTCTTCACCGCCTCAAGACGGACGGCGGTGTCTTCGTGTTCCAGGTAGTGCGCAACCTTGTGATTCAAATCCGGCACATCCATCCGCCGTAATCCCCTGATAATCAGGGGAATAAAGGTGGCTTGTTCCGGTTGATCGAGCAGGCCTTCCAGTCGGGAAGCAAAGTTGATAGCGCCTGTCTGGCCGGCGGCGATCACACCGGCTTTTTGCTGCTCCTCATCAGCAGATTCAAGCCAGCCGGAAATGGTCGTACCATATTCGCCCATATCGGTCAGGTAAAGCCCGGCCGCAGCGTAGGCCTTGACTTCGCTGGGTCGCTTGGAATGCATGACCTCCTGATTGAATGCGCGCCCGGTCCCCGGGGCCTGCTTGTTGGCACAGCGGATCATGGCGGTCATCAATTCCGGGCCGGCTGTGGGGGCCAACCGGGTAAATGCATCGACCGCAGCATGGCCTCCTTCCGCTGACAACAGCTGCACCAATCCAATCCGGGTCTCTTCATCGGATTGCTTCTCCAGGGCGACAATAATCTTCTGGTCCAGATCGGGCAGGTTTAGCAGCTTCAGCAGCTGTGCATGCCATAGGCATTTCTCACCCTCGGCCACAGCAAAGGCGCTGGTCAAATCGGCCTTGATCTTGGGATCGTTAAACAGGTGACTGATATCGGTTTCCTTCATCGACTTCAGGTCGATCATGTCCTCGGTAATCAGATCCAGCAGTATTTGTGAATACCGCCTTTTCAGGAAAAAGTTGGTGCATACCCAGGTCAAGGCAAATGGCAATGCTACCAGGGATAGGTATTTGGGGTGAAAGAGGTTGGTTGAGAGCAAAATCATGCCGTGACTCATGAACAAGGCCACACGGACGATCGTTCCCCTTAGAAAGGGTCTTACCAGGGAGCGGTAGGCAGCCGGGAAAAGACCGTTCAGGATGGCCATGGAAGGAATATTGACGGTTGTGCGTAAGACGTTCGAAGAAAAGCGGGCATAGATGGCCGTAAAAATGTCGAAGCGCAGTAAAAACGAGGTAAAGATGAGCACATAGTTAAACGGATGGAACATCAAAGCCACCGGCAACCCCCAGCGACTGTAGAGCCGCTTGACGAACAGCAGCAGAATCAAGCTGACGATATTCAAGACCCCCCTGAAATAGCCGAAGAATTCTATGAGCCCGCCTTCGGAGGCAAACTGTTCATCCAGGGCGTAATTAAACTGGTAATTCATGATCGGAATAAGTATATTTGCCAAAAATGTCAGCAATACCAGAATCTTAATCAACACTGATTTTTTAAGCAGGGGTAGCACATCCTTGAATTGATCGGTCAATGAGCGCTTTTTGCCTTTTTTACCGCCAGCCGGATCTTTTTGAAACAAGGTTGGAAAACGCCGCCCCATCGTGGCAACCACCACTGCTCCGGCAAGGGTCGTTCCCAGATAGATAAAAAGCAGGTTGTCCAGCATAAGCCAACGTGCCAGAAAAGGGGTGGCGAAACTGCTTAATATCTGACCGATCACACCGCCGGCCGTAATTAGCGGAAACAGCCTTTTGGACTGGCGGGTATTGAACATGTCGTTGGCCAGGTTCCAGAAAAACATGGCCAGCAGGACTTCGTATTGTGACTTCAGCATAAACAGCAGGGGGTAAATTAAATCAATCCCCAGCGGAATAATGAGCCGGATGGCGGCGATGGATAAACCACTGAAAACAAACAGGTAGGTAAACAGGCGCACACTCGCCACGCGGGTCATCAGGATCGTCAACAGGGCCATGACGGCAAAGGTGGCCAGCGCGTTGATCATGTTAACGATCGGCAGGTATTCGACCCCGAAACGTTTTAAAAATGCGGTTTCGGCATAGTTGTTCAGTAAAATCCCTGAACTGCGAACTAAAAACAACAGCAGGCAGGTCCACAGGAACAGGCCGATCTCATCTTCGTGTATTTCAAGCCATCGTCCGATACGTTTGATCATGTGTTCGTTCAGGGCCCTTTCTGGTTGTCCTCATAATCCAGTGGTCTGGTCATCCAAGTTTTGGCACCGAGGTTCGATGGTTTAAGCTCGAGTACCAATCGAAAACCTGTGGTCGGCAGGCGGCTGGCAGGATGGCCGTAAGCACGATTGGCGGAACGCAGGCCATAGCCACCACTGAACCAGCTGCCGCCCCGGCGTACTCGCATACTCCCGGAATCCGTTTGACAGGGGTCGGCCACCGCTTCTCCCGGGTAATCGGCAAAGAGGTCCAGGCACCATTCCCAAACGTTGCCATGCATATCATACAGCCCCCATTGATTGGCTGGATAGCGCTTCACCGGCGCCGGCATCTCTCTCTCCAGGCCCCGGGATACATTATAGTCGCGGCATTCCTTCTTGCCTTTGCGGCTATGCCCATACAACGCGCGACTGCAATCAACGGCATCACCCCAGGTAAATGCAGTCGTGGTGCCAGCCCTGGCAGCGTATTCCCACTCGGCCTCAGTCGGCAGACGGTAATACCCCTCGTTTTTTTTATTCAGCTTTTCTATGAAGCGCTGGACATCATACCAGGACACCTTTGCAATCGGTCGATCCAGAGGCCACTTTACATCTCCAAACCAGCGGCGCCCCATAATTTGCCGCCATTGCTCAACCGTCACCTCGGTAGTTTGCAGGTAAAAAGATTGGGTAATCGTAACCTGGTGCGGTGTCTCACTACCGGCCCGGCCGTATTCATTGGCCGGGCTGCCCATGGTAAATGATCCGGCCGGTATCAACACAAAAGACATGCCCAGGGAGTTGGTCATTACCGGCTTTTCAGCTGCGGCCGTACCCGGTAGAAACAGCAGACTGATTACCAGGATTATCAATATGTGTGCCCTGGTCGCCAGCGGCAACCCGCGGAACAGGTAGTATTTCATAAATGCCCTCCCGATCGGTCAATCAGAAGATAGCCGTATGATTTTATATGGTTAGGTAAAGGCACGAGCTTTTACGTTGCCATCATGCAGCACATAACCTATCATAAAGATTAACTCAAGAAAATGTAATAGGTTAGCAACGCAGCCTTCCGGTTCATATAGTAACCACTGTTCTCCAAATGGAAACCTGATGGGACACACCGCGTCACAGACCCCGATTCTGGTAATTGATGACGATCAGAGTATTTTACAGCTGGTAACCGATATTCTGACCCGCCACGGCTACGCACCTTTTACCGCGGCAGACGGGCAGGAAGGGCTGGAACTGTTTCAAAAAGAAAAACCGCCGTTGGTCCTGACGGATATCCAGATGCCCGGTGTGTCCGGCATCGAGATCCTGAAACAGATCAAGAAAGTCTCTCCCACCGCCCAAGTAATCATATTCTCCGGTTTCGGCACGACGGATGATGTCATCAGGGCCTTGCGGCTGGGTGCCAGCGACTACCTGGCCAAGCCTTTCAATATCGGCCTATTACTCCACACCGTGTCCCGCTGTGTTGAAAGACACGATTTGATAAGAGATAGAATGGGACGCAAGGCCCTGCTCGAAGAGACGGTCCGCGAAAGAACGGCTGCCCTGACGGAGAGCTTTCATGAGACCGTTCGTACGCTGGGTCTGATTACGGAAAAGCGTGATCCCTATACCGCCGGCCACCAGCACCGGGTGGCCCTGCTCGCCATGGCCATCGGTGAAAAACTGGCCTTGACCGCGCGGGAAATCGAAGTCCTCAAAGTGGTTGGTTTGTTGCACGATATCGGCAAGGTTGCCGTACCGGTAGAACTGCTGGTTAAACCGTCCCGACTGTCAACCATAGAAGCAAACCTGATGAAGATCCACCCGCAGGCCGGCTACGACATTATCAGGGGTATCCCCTTTATCAAGTCCCTGGGCGCAGATGTGCCCCAGATGGTTCTCAATCACCACGAGCGGCTGGATGGCAATGGTTATCCACGGGGACTTGTTGCGGATGAACTGGAATTGGAATCTAGAATTCTCAGTGTGGCCGATGTGATCGAGGCCATGTCATCCCACCGCCCATACCGCCCGGCCCTGACCATGGACACCGCCAAAGCCGAAATTCTTAAAAACCGTGGCAAAGCCTATTGCCCGGAGTGCGTGGATGCCTGTATCGCATTGATCGAAACCCACAATGATGATAGTAAACGGCTGTTTGACTGCCTTGATGCCCACAGCTTTTAAATCCGGCCCCCGATTCTCAGGATCGTCCATCGGGAACCAACGAAAACAAAGGAAGGCGACATGATTGTGCCCTATGAAGGCAAGACACCCAAGATTGGAAACAATGTATTCATCGCCCCGACTGCAACCCTCATCGGTGATGTCACCGTGGAAGACAATGCCAGTATCTGGTACGGCACAGTTGTACGAGGAGACATGGAGCCGATCACAATCGGCCGTAACACCAATATCCAGGACAATTGCACCGTACACACCGATTACGGCTTTCCCACCATTATCGGGGGGAATGTCAGCATCGGCCACAATGCGGTGGTCCACGGCTGTACCATTGAAAAAAACTGCCTGGTTGCCATCAACGCGGTGGTCCTGAGCGGCGCCTACATGGCAGAAGGGGCCATATTGGCGGCGGGATCAGTTCTGCGGGAAAAAGATAAACTGGGGCAGTACAATCTGGCCGCCGGTGTTCCCGCCAGTGTCAAGAAGATACTGAACAAAGAGGATGCCAAAGCTTTTCTGCAGCCGGTCAAGAATTACCTTGAATTGTCGAAGAAGCATTTACAGGTATATTAGAAGCTTGCCGACAACATTGTCCAAAAGCAAACGATCACCTCTAAATTACAAAGCAGTTGCCATGTCTCCTGTAATGTATCCAGATTTGCCAGACTACCGCGAATACCCGGAAGAGGAAATGCAAGCCCGGTCTGCGGCTTATTGTACGGAGATGAACCGACGTCGGACTGTGCGTGAGTTCTCCGACCGACCGGTTCCCGCAGATGTCATCGAAAACTGTATCCGCACGGCCGCCGCCGCGCCTTCCGGAGCCAATCAGCAACCCTGGAACTTTGTAGCGGTGAGCGATCCCGGTATCAAGCGCCAAATCAGGAAAGACGCTGAAGAAGTCGAGCAGAAATTCTACACGGGGGCGGCCACGCAAAAATGGGTCAGCGCGCTATCAGCCTTAGGTACCCATGCCGGCAAGCCTTTCCTGGAAAAGGCCCCCTACTTGATCGTGGTTTTTGCCCAGCGATACGGCATCGCTCCGGATGGTGGTAAAATCAAACACTACTACGTCCAGGAATCGGTGGGGATCGCCACCGGTCTTTTGGTATCCGCTGTCCACAACGCCGGGTTGGTCTCCCTGACCTACACCCCTGCGAATATGTCCTTTTTAAATCGGATTCTGAAACGTCCGGAAAATGAAAAGCCCTTTTTAATTCTGGTCACCGGCTACCCGGCTGAAGATGCCTCCGTGCCCGACATTAAACGCAAGAAATTCCAGGAAATAGCTACATTCCTGTAATCTTTGCCAGAGGAAAATCAGGCGGGTTCAATACGATAACTGTGCGTCACACTGGCATTGAGAGATGCCAGGGCGCTGCAATATTTCTCTTCCGACAGGGCAATAGCCTGTTCCACGCCCTTGGGCTTGATGTTCTCCCCGGTCAATACATATTCAATCTCAATATCCGTGTAGCGCTGGGGTTCGGTTTCGGCCTGCTGGCCGGCAATATTGACCTCGAAATTAGTCAGCTTGGCCCGCTTTTTTTCCATGATCAGCACTACGTCGATGGCCGTGCATCCAGCCACCCCCATCAAGAGCAGCTCCATGGGCGTTGCCCCGCTGGCCCCTTTGGCCGAATCGATCACCACCGCCGGTCCGTCACCGGCCCGACCGACAAATTGCAGTCCCTGTACCCATCTTACATTTGCTTGAATCGTCACTTTGTGCCTCCCTTGCAGTATGACATATTTGATTGTTGTTGCTAAAAATAACACCAAGGCCGACAAACTGCAATGCTTGCCAGATTCCAAAAAGTGCGCATAATAGGTCGTGTTCATTCTTCGTGGAGGGTCGCTTTGAATCTGCTGCGCCAAATGCTGCGTCTATACTTCTACACCCGCTATGGTTTTAATCGGGTGACCGGCACCGGTGCATTTAAAAGCGGTCAGGTGAGATACCTTCCTGATACTGTGCAGCCGCAGTGGAATACATTAAAGCAAGCGCTCTGGAAAGCCCATGTCAAACAATTTCATGAGGCCTCATGTTCCGTGGCCAGCGTTGTATCGTGCCTCAATGCCGTCCGCTCACTGAACAAAGGGCAGGCCGAGCCTGTTTCCCAGTCTGCTATTCTGGACCGGGTGACCACCGGACACTGGAAGGAGCGGATGAGTGACAATGGCTATCGCGGGCGCCGCGGGCTGCCGCTGCCACTGTTGGGAAGCATCGTCAAAGCCAGCCTGGAAGCCTACGGGATCGGGTTTCAGGACGTGGATGTCGTGCAGACACCTAAGAATGGATCCGAACGGCCCCTTGTAAAAACAACCCTTAAAGCGCGGTTGTGCAATTTCGACCTCCAGGGCAGAAGCCTGATCGTTGCCCATTTTGACCAGGGCAGCCTTGTGCCGACCTTGAACATCCCCCACATCTCCCCGGTAGGCGCTTACGACCCCATCACCGACCGCGTCACCGTACTGGATGTGGACCCTGACCAGAAATCGCCTTACGAGGTTGATTTCGAGACCTTTTACCGGGGGCTCTCCAGCGACTACCACCGCGTGCTCTTAGCCTATGGATATGGCAGCGGGGGATATGTGCATATCCAATTAGCATAACGTTCGAGCCCAGGCGCGAGGTTTGTCGCGTCGATCTCCAGCGATCGGCTGTGAATAATACTTAAACCAAAAGCCCTGCGGCAATCATCGCAATTATCAGTATAATTGGGGCCGATACATAGCGGATAATTATGCCAACGATACTTTCCCGCTTTGGTTGGTTAGCATGAATCCCTTCGGTTTCTTCGTCTTGTGATGGCACAATTCCTTCAGGCCATTTCCCGGAATATTGCCCTGCGCGCCCAACTCCGAATCCACCAATGTAAGTTACGCAAGAATTCGTTTTACCCCGACCACCCCGGTATCCAGAAAATAACCATCTAACTGAAAGTGGTAATATTAGACCAATGAATAGGCAGCCACTGGGATAAATATCCACTGGTGATTATAGAAATCCAGTGTAAAAAAACAGAACGCAAGGCCAATGAGTATACCTGCAAAACCACCATATATCGGTTTCTTTAACCCGATAAGTATCGACACAAAGAATATGATCAGAAAAATATCACTCATTTGATTCACACCTGGCTGGCATGTGCATCCGCTCTCTTCCGGAGCCACCTGCGCGCTTCCGGCCTGGTTCTGAATACCCGGCTATCCCAGCCTGACCGGTGCTGGAAAACCTCGTAGAGGCCGCCTAACCTTTTGACCATGTCGATGCTGACAAACATGGAAAAGTAGGCCACGACCGCAACAATGAGGTTGGAATTGATGTGTTCAGCCGCGGCGCACAGTTTCGCAATGGTGTCTGCGGTCTCATCTTTTAGGTTCATTTTGGTGACACCTGAAAAATCAAGAATGAGGTACGTATACTGCTGGAATTCCGCATTACGATTGAAGAGCTGGTTAAAAGCAGCGACCAACTCCTCGGCATCCACTACCCCGCTACAGTCAATAATGGTGCCGATACCATTTTCTTGCGTGCTTGTCTCGATGGGCATGCGCGTCCCTATTGATGTTATAAGAGGCTATCTAACAAAAATAGCAAATAAATTTGGTCCGCTTGATATCGAGTTATTGAGGTTAACTAATTTCGAAATACGAAGCACGAAATTCGGAATGTTGTCAAGGCGAACGCCGCAAACAAATCCAAAACAAGCAAATTACAAAAACAGATCCTACCAGTTAGCAATGACAGGTTTTGTTTGTTTCATTCGGTCATTAAGATTTGCCCTTTTGTTTCTAATTTCGGATTTATCTTCGCCTGCAGGCATTGTTGCGCAGTGCTAATAAATAGAAATTTATGAGACGCAACAGTAGTAGCGTGAAATCACTGTCCACCGGAAAGTAATTTCATTACCAAACCGGTCAAGCCTAACAGCGCGGCTGCGGTCAGGGTGGTCGCCAAAAAGGCGGCCCCTTTCCGGACCGATCCGGTGTTTTCTGTCGAGGTGTCCCGATTCGGCCCACCCTTCGCAGTGCCATCATGGACATTTGACAACTGCAACGGCATCAGATTACCAGCCGTCATGCCCAGACCGAATAGTACCAGGAAGAGTGCCCCGTACAAATATCCAGTTGCCACGTATCCTATCGTCCCCCAACCCAGCAGGTAACAAGCTCCGGCAATTAGAACGGCCGCAGCCATGTAAATGATAATCCCGCTGCGTAAAAGTGGAATCGGTCCCTGGTTGGCCCTGCTATCAACGCCATCTGGATTTTCAGACTGCATCCTTTAAGATTGCTCCCCCAAGGCCGGCGCTTCCGATATCTTGGCCGCCTGGGCCTCGGCCAGGGCCGTCAGGCCGCCCAGGGCACCAATGTTCATAGATTCCAGGGCCGAGCTGGGTACGATCATCAGCGACCCCTTGTCCTTCAAGCCTTCAAACAACATGTTCATGCCCCGCAGTTGGAGGGCCACCGGGTTATTCATGTACCGCTCGCTGGCCTTGGCAAATTTTTCCGCGATTTCGGTTTCCGCGGTTCCCAGGATTACCCGGGCCTGTCGCTCCCTTTCCGCCTGGGCCTGCTTGCTCATGGCATTGGAAAGCCCGGTAGGTATGATGATATCCTTGATGCCCACATTGTTGCAAGTGATGCCCCAGGGATTGGTGGCCTCATCCAGATATTTTTGGAGGCCTTCAGCAATCTGGTCGCGGTGCTGCAACAGGTCGGCCAGTTCGTGTTTGCCGATGACATCCCGCAATCCGGTCAGAGAAACATAAGACACTGCGTCTGCATACTGTTGGACCTCCAATGCGGCTTTTTCCACGTCCCAGACTGTCCAATAGACAATCGCATCCACCGTTACCGGCACCGTATCCTTGGTAAGGGTCTTCTCGGCGCTGATGTCGGTTACCCGCAGCCGTTGATCGATATAGCTGTCCACCTGGTCGATAATCGGAATAATCAGGAAAAATCCGGGCCCTTTCAATCCCCGGTATTTCCCCATGCGCAGGACCACCGCTTTTTCCCACTGATCGGCAATCCGGATGGCAGTGGCCAGGAAAAAGGCAAGCACCAGGCCGGCCAGACCAATGAGTAGCATCGGTTTGGTTTGTGGATAGACCAGGTAGCCAAGGTATCCACTGACGGCAAGTGTCGCCGTAAAAACGGTTGTGGCTACCGGGTTGGAAAAGACTTTGGCCGCTCTGTTTATTTTCATAGGGCACCTCCTTCTATCCTATTGAGTTCCGCAATTATCTCCTCCGATTTAAAGCCGTAACTGGCCGCGATGGTATAAAACTCGGTACAGATCGATTGTAATTTGGCGGCCCGTTCGGCAGGATCGATTTCCAACGTAAGGGGTCCTATGAAAGTGCCGGTGCCCTGATGGGACTCCAGCACTTTCTGGATCTCGAGTTCCTTATAGGCTTTGCTGACCGTGTTCAGGTTAACCTTGAGTTCCACCGCCAGGGCCCGCACCGTGGGAAGCTGCTCGCCTACGGTAAGACTGCCGGCTACGATCCCGTATCGGATCTGATCAATAATCTGGCGGTAAAAAGGTACGCCGCTTTTGGGGTCCAGTTTAAAAGTGATCATGGCTATTACTTGTTATAAATATACAGTCAATTGTTGTTATATTTAACTATAACAATATGCATATCGAACGCTCTCGTCAAGAAAAAAATAATAAGCCTGCGACAGGCTGCCGGCTCCGCACCGACATCAGGTAGGAAATTTTATTAATTGCAGCAGGTTACAACTATCAATCCGAAGGACTAATCGGAGTGGGCGCCCCGCCGGTCCAGTGAATTTTCTCCAGCTGGGGGACGGTTTTGGCACGGGGTTGGGATTCGAGTTCCCGGGCAGCGCGGTTCTTCTCGTAAAAATGGCCGGGCTCCAAGGTCCACCCCCGGGCCAGTCTTTTCTCCTCGAGTTTAGTGGTTGCCATCAGGTAGCAACCCACAACCGGTGCCATCAGGCGTGTCTTCCAACCAAACTCACGACAAATGTCTCCCAAGAGCGCCGTAAGTTCGGCAAACAGGCGTTTGTCATGGCGATACATTTTTCGCATGGCCCAGACCGCACCGGCCCAGGTTGACTTGAGCCCGGCGACCTCAAACTCGAAGCGTTTACGGATCCTGGCCTGCGGGTGGTCTTTGTACTTTTGCCAACCCGCCAAGAGGACCCGCTGCAGCCGGGCCAGGCTGGGACCGTTGCGTTCAAAATCACGGTGAAAAGCGTTCAACAAATACCGTTCTTCATGGCCTTCGGGGATGTGTTTGTGTTTGTAATTAAACCGGTACTGCCCATGCGTGTCGGCTGTGGGCATTTTTGCTTCCGAGAACAGGGTTCCGGCCTGTCGATGTTGCTCGTAAAAGGGGGTACCGGGAATAGGCGTATAAAGCATAAACTGGTGAAAAACTGTCTCGTGGCTGATCGCATAATCGATGACCGCATCGATATTGTCCGGGGTGTGCTCCTCCAGGCCGATGATGGAAGATCCCAGGACCCGGATCCCGTTGGCCTGCAGATCGGCGACCAGCGCGCGGGTATCGATCCCGGAAAGCTTCGCATACTTGCTCTGCCGCCCCTCCAATCCCATCCAGACCCAGCCGATACCCAGCCCGATCAATTGCTCCATGGTGTAAGCCTTGAGCACGCGGGCCGAACTGAACACATTGAGGGCCCAGCTCTTGTCGTGGGCCTCCATGAGTTCCAACAGTCTCAAAGCGCGCTTGCGGTGGAAGAGAAAATTCTCATCCATAATGAAAAAGGAATTCACCTGCAGGTTGTGCGCCAGGCGCTCCATCTCGGCGAAGAGTTCATCACCGGTGTCAAAGAAATTGACGGACTTGCCTTTGCCGCCAAACAGGGCGGAGGTCGAGCAAAAATTGCACCCCAGGGGACAGCCCACCGAGGGAATCAGCATGGCCGCCGTGTCGCCCGGCTTGTCTCGCAAGGTGTGCCCCATGATACGGGTCTTGAAACCGGATAAAACGGCGGGATGCTTGATCGGCTTGTCGGGATCAAGGCCCAAAAACGTCCGAAACCAGCGCACGCCCTCACCCTGGACAATATGATCTGCGCTGATGATGTCGGCCAGGCCTTCCTTGTTGGCAATGTGTCCGCCCACCACGATGGTGGCCCGGGGCTGGTGTTCCCGGACCAGTTCACACATTTTTTGCACCTTGCCGATGTTGGGTAAAATGGAACTGATACCGATGATATCATAGGCCGTGTTTTTGATTTCTGCGGTAAACCGCGCCAGGTCGGGAAAGTCGAGCAGCCTACAGGGCGCCTCGATATTCTCTTTGATCAGCATAAGGCCGAAAGAGCGATGGAACATCCGCAGTGAATAGGCCCCCTGCACCCGGGTCACCTGGTTCTGGTAAAGTTCCATGGGGTTGTTCTTGCGGCTGCCGTAAATGTCATCCTGGGAAAAAGGCCCAAAAACGCTGGACAGCAGGACTCTGGCTCTCTTTCCAAGGGGATGGACTGTCGGGGAAGGCATAGCGTGATCTCCTGTTGATGACAACGCAACTGTATCCAAAATTCGCCAAACAGTTGCTGTTCTAAACAGGCGATCGCATTTTAACAAGCTGATTTCAGGGATTTACATTTGTTTTACAATACGGGCGAGACAACCCGGCGGACAAAGCCGGTCGGCCTTCGGCCGGGAAGGCAGCGTCGGTTCTTAGCCAAAGCCCTTTAATGAAGGCGCAAATATGTCAGGTTTATCCAATAGTGCTAGGTAACTTGCCCTTTGGTGAATCCGAGTAATTTCAGTAAAAGGAGGCAGACGGCAAGAATCGCTGCAAAAACCAGCACCGTTAGGCCGACACTCCAGCCCCACCACAAGGGGGCATTTACCAGCACGGTGCCCCCGCCGACAATGGGCAGCACGAAGATGTTCATGACGGCAATCTCAAACGCCACCGGTGTTTTGAACTCGGGATCAACAATGCGCAAGAGCAACAAACCGCAGGAAACGGTACCGGTCACCGTTCCGAAGATGGCCGCCGAGCGTTCCAAACCAAAGGTCTCGAGTCGTTTGCCGAAGTAGATCACGATCAACGTCGTGAGGATGCCATTGGCCAGGGCGATGACGCTGATCGGCAGGATGTAGTCCCAGACGATCTTTATCTGGATCGCCGCCACCGTGGCTACTATGAGATAATCGACGGACCAGCCGGTGATCCGGCGTTGAATCCCCGGGTCGACGAGATAGACAATCCCGGCGGCCTTCATCAGACCCTTCAGAATGTAGGCCGTCCCGAGCCCAAAAAAGAAGAAAAAGCCCCAGAGGATTGTCGCCACATCGGGCGGTAGCCATGATCCCAGGAGCCTGACAAATGCCCAGGTAATACCGTAGACAATACCCACCAGGGCGGCCTGGAAGGCCAGGGTTTCCGCATTGCCCGTATGGATGGTCAAACGCCCGGCAGATTCTTTGGCGTTGCTTTTGGGCAACAGGCCGACCAGGAAATCGCGGGAAAGCTCCCCGGAACCAAAGGTAGCCCAGCCCTTACGAATCCCGTAGTTTACCAGGGGAACGCCCACAAAAAAAGCGAAGAAGAATCCTATGGCGGCAAAGGTCAATCCGATGGTCGCCGCGTTGGCAAAGCCTACCCCCTCCCAGGCCTTCCCGATGGACAGCGCCTGTCCCGGACCTTCATTGAATCCCAGGGGTACCAGGAAACCAAAGGTCGGAAACAACTCCATCCCTACCAACCCGAAACCAATTACAAACAGACCGCCCAGCACAGCCTGGCTGGGGAAGGTCAAACCCTGCATGAGCGCCATCCAGGTCGGGCCTTTGAGCATCTGCTTTCCGGAAACCGGCTGGGCGGCATCTGCATCATCCCGGGTCAGCCCTACGGATATGAAGGAGATGTTGAAAAAATGGTAGGCGAACGTCTCGATGGTGCCGGCCGTGATGTCCAGCAGCCCCGTGTGCATCAGGACCAGGCCGAACACCCCACCGATCAGGCAGCTGGGGAAAAGAAACCGCTGTAGGAATCCCACTTTGGCCCTTAGCAATACACCGAGCAGCAGTAGACCGGAAAGAAATGCAAACACCAGCATCGCATCGAACGGAAAAGGACTGTGCATAAGGTCTCCTTAAAAAGCAGGGGTCGAGGATTCGAGGGTTCAAGGGTTTTAGGGTCTTAAAACCTTTTCACTCGACCCCTTGAATCCTGGGACCCTTGAGCCCTAATTTCTCAATCACATATGTAGAGATTCGACTTCCAATGAACCAACTACCTTGCCAAAGAAGTCTTCATTGCACAAATAGATCATTCACAAAGCCAGTTAAAATCTTCTCCCGGGCCGCAGCGGGCAACGCATCCAGTACCCCGTTGATATCGGCCATGCGGTCAGGTAGTCCGCCGGCGCCGATACCGACCATGGCCAATAGCCCCTTTATATCCTCGTCCGATACATTTTCCAGATCGACCTGCTCCAAGCCCCCGCGAACCATATTCACCAGATCTCCCTCTGGCAAGGTCGCGGCAGTCCGGACACACGCTTTTAAATCTTCGAGCAGATCATCTTCCCAACCCACATTGGAGGCATTGATGGAAAGGTGAATGTGGGCGGGAGAGTTGTCAAACGACAGGGCCGGCTGAATGTACCAGCCGCGGGCATTCATTTCATCGATGATATGAAAAACGTTGACCGTGTCGGACGTAAACGCCACCAGGCTCATCTGCGGTTGCGCCAGCAGCCGGAGACCGTCGATCGCCTCGATGCCGGCCGCGATTTTCTTTACGGCCGCCAGTTTCCGGCGCGCGATTTCCAGGTACCCAGCATCGCCCAGGTAATTCAAAACCGCCCAGGCGGCGGCCATGGGGCCCCCGGACTTACTGCTCTGAACGGCATTGTTGATAATCGTATATCCGATCCAGCTGGAACATGCAAATATCTGGTGCCGCCGCAAGTCCTTATGGCGATAGAGCACCAACGATGCGCCTTTGGGTGAATAGGCATACTTGTGCAAATCCATGGATATCGAGGATACCCCCGGCACACTGAAATCAAAATCCGGCACCGGCTCCCCCAGTCGTTTAAAGTATGGCAGCAGAAAGCCCCCCATGCAGGCATCGGTATGCAGCCATACATGCTTTTCAAGGGCGAGCGCGCCCAATTCTACGATGGGATCGATCACGCCCTGGGCATAAGAAGGGGCCGATCCGACCAGCATGATGGTGTTCGCAGTTATGGCCCGGCGAACATCATCGACTCGCACTTTGAAAGTCTGCGGGTCCACGGAAACCGGCACGACTTTGATATCCAGGTAATGGGCAGCCTTATGAAATGCCGCATGGGCCGTTGTCGGCAGAATCATTTCGGGATATTTAACGTCCGGCCGATTCTCGCGGTGGTAGTCCCGGGCGGCCTTCACAGCCAGGATGATGCTTTCGGTTCCGCCACTGGAAAAATTGCCGACCACATGCTCATCTCCGCGCAGGTGCCGGGCGCCGAAAGCGGCCAGTTCTCTTTCCAGCCGCTGCAGGCTCTGAAAGACAGTGAAATCCAGACCGTTTTCCGAAAGAAAGGCGTTGTAGGCCTTTTTGCCCACGGCCATCACATCTTTACCGGGGTCGAACACATAGCCGAATGCCCGCCCCTCCTGCCATTTCAAGTCATCTTGGCGAAAGGCTTCCAACCTGGCGAAGACCTCTCGTTCGTTCAGTCCGTTCTCTGGAATCTTCATGTTTGCCTCTTAAGAATGCTTTTTATTATTGATACCCAGCCACAATCGCCTGCGCGAATAAAAGCCCTGCCAGCAGCATCAGATACAACATGACCTTTTGGCGGAAAACCGTCTGATCGGCCTGTATAAAAGACCGTTTACCGACTGCCAGGCCGACACCCATCGGAATCAGGGCGGTGAAAAACAGGCGCACACTCTCCATGGTGATCAGCCCCATCCCGGCAAATGTTCCTATCGCGACCAGTTCAGTCCCCAGAAAAAAGGCGATCAGTGACGCCCGGGATATGTCGACGCCCCCTGGTGAGGAAAAGAAAAACAAAACCACCGGCGGTCCCCCCAGGGCAGTACTCCCGTTAAAAACGCCGGACACAAGTCCGGTTGCCACGGTCCCGCTTTTGCCCAAGGCCTGCCGGGGTCGATATCCGGCCCGCAGCAACCCGGCCAGGCAGACAACAATGGCGGCAATCATGATCTTCAGAAAATTTTCCGGTAAAATGCTCAACAGCCAACCGCCGACCGGCGTTCCCAGGAGCACACCAATCGAAAGCCATCCGAGGGACCGCCAAGCCACCTTGCGCCAATTGCCCACGATGAGGTAGGCGCTGGCTGCAATTTCAAGTAGCAGGACAGCGGGTATGATGATTGCCGGAGATAAAAGCAAGGCGAGCCCGGATACGGTAATCATGGAAAACCCGAACCCGCCATAGCCCCGCACATATCCGGCCAGCATGACAACAATAGCAAAAAAGACAAACTCCAAGGGGTTTTGCGGCATATTATCCCTTGACTGTCATCCGTGACATGGGTAAGTTTTCATAATAGTGTTTCATAAATCACACATGTGAATTATCATTCGCAAATATGCAATGTCAACTGTAAATGTGGGTATATACAATGCATGGGAACGATCGTAAGGCGTGGGAACGGGAACAGCGCGAAAAACGCATCATAGACATCGCCCTGGAAGTGTTTTTGGAGCGCGGTTATGACGGAACTGGCATACCGGCCATAGCCGATGCCGCCGGGTACAACAAGCGCACCATCTATCTGTATTTCCAAAATAAAAAGGAGATTTTTCTGGCGGTAACCCTGCGCTGTATGCAGTTGCTCAAAGAGAGCCTGGAGACAGCGGTAGAAGCGACGCCGGAAGACCGGGTCGGTTTGCGGGCGTTCGCCTGGGCATTTTTCTGTTTCGCCGAAGATTACCCGGAATACATGGACCTGATCATGATATACGAATCCCGCTATTTCGTCTACCATGCAGCGGATAAACCAGAGGATTACGGTCATAGGCATGCCGCCTGCCAGCAGGTTTCCGACGAGATCGCCGACATGGCGGAAGCCGCCATAGAAAAGGCAATCGCGAACGGTACGTTTGTAACCGACCTCAAACCGCGGCAACTTATGCTCTTACTCTGGGGACAGATTTTCGGGGTGATCCAGATCCTGCGCATCCGCGCCAAACATTTCGAAGATGCGTTCGGGCTTGGTCGTGACGACCTGTTCAACCAATTTGTAGAGATGGTGGCAAAGACGCTTTCCAAATAACCAGGTTTTCAATATACAAACGGCAGCCTTAGGATGGAACCGAGGCTGCCGTTTGAATTGGGTTAACGATTTTTGTTATTGGATTGATCCTGTTCTTGCGGCTTTTCGGGCCGGGGACCCTTTACGGAGCCTTGATTACGACTTCGGCCTTTGCCGCGTCCGAAGCCTTGACGCTCCGGGTCACGACGACAGAATCCCGGATTTCGTCCGACCCCCGGGCCTTTCCCCAGCGGGCCGGTTCCATCTCCTTGCGGCATTTGACTCACCTCCTTGCTCGTTTATCCGTCACAGCACATCAGACGGTATATGCATTTTCGTTAAGGCTAAAAAGGACGCAAAGGTCAATTGAACTTTGCAGGCCGACCCTAATGATAATTATGGGTACCGGCCACCACCTTTGTGCCTGTCTTTTCCTCCAGCAGGGCTGCCATCTCTTCGGGACTGGTGTAAGGGCATTTCGGTTTGGCGTTGGCCAGGCAGGAACTCAAATGGATTACATCCGATTTTATCTGCGACAGCTTGGCCGCCAGACCGACATTGGCAACGACTGTCCGGCCCGGACATTCGCATCTGATAAAGGCCACGACTGTCGCTGGTTCTTCGAACTGTGCTTCACCCAGCGCAGCTGCCTTGAGACAGCGCCATTCACCCGGGCAACCGTATCCGCTATCCATATAGGCCCCACAGCCGACGATCGCGACTTTTTGCATATTGCCTCCCATTTCGCTACCAGTGCCCCTCCACATTGGCGTCGTCCAGAAAATGACAGCGCCCCTGTGCAAAATCTCCGATGGTCTCCCGCACGGTTCCCCTGGCGTCGTTGGAAACTTTTATGTTCGCCGCTTGCAGGGTTTTGAATGCATTGGGCCCGCAATAACCGGTTATCAAAATGTCGGCGCCTTTGCGGCTGACCATTACGGCCGCATTGATACCGGCCCCTTTGAATGCGTTGAGGTTCTCGCTGTTATCCAGCATTTCGAATTCCAGCGTTTCCGAATCCACAATGAGAATGTGCGATGCCCGGCCGAAGCGTTTATCCACCGGTGCATCAAGATCCGTTCCCCGGGATGTAATGGCTAATTTCATTTTGGCCCTCCTGCAATATCAGGGTCAGCGTCCACCGCCGCAAACCTGGTCGTCACCAATGACCGGCAGGGCACCGGCGATGAGGTCTTCGACCACCGGTTTGATTTCCGCTCGTTGGGCGTCGTAATAGACATCGATACCGGCCTGCCGGAACCCCATCAACGGCCGCATACCGATCCCGCCGACCACGAGCGCATTGACGTTGTTGTCTGCCAAGAGGTTTACCGGCACCATGCAACCGCCCTGAATGTGCTCTGCATTCGGCAAGGTGGAGACCTCCTTAATTTTACCGTTTTCCACATCCACCAGGGTGAAGACATCACAATGACCAAAGTGGCCCGAGCGAAGTCCTCCCAAGCCGCCCTCTTCAACCGAGGGTATTGCGATTCTACCTTTTTCCATCGCGCTTTCTCCTTGTGTTTAATTCAATTTCATTTTTATTTTCTGCCAAATCGCTTCTAGCGCACCGGCTGTCGGTGAAGCGGGACTATATTCCAGGAGCGTTTGTCCCTCTATCATGGCGGGCACAAAATCGGGCTCAAAAGGTATTTTACCCACCACGGGCAGTCCGTTTTCGGCCGCAAAGGCCTCTATTTGCCCGGTCAGGTCACCATTGAGATCATATTTATTGATGCAAACCACTGCCGGGACCTTGAAATGCGCGGCCAGTTGAACCACCCGCACCAGATCATGCAGTCCAGAGATTGTAGGTTCCGTGACGATGATCAGGCCGGCTGCCCCGCCCAGTGACGCAATAACGGGACAACCGACCCCAGGAGGTCCGTCGGTTAAGATCAAATCGCAGCCCTTACGCTGGGCCAGTTTTTTGACTTCCTGCCGGACGAGCGTAACCAGCTTGCCCGAATTTTCCTCGGCGATTCCCAGGCGAGCATGCACCAGCGGACCAAAACGGGTATCGGCCAGAAACCACTGGCCGCAGGTTTTGACCGGGAAGTCAATGGCCTTTTCGGGACAGAACCAGACACACACCCCGCACCCTTCACAGGCCAGCGGATCCACCGCGAAGGTGTCCCCGATGGCATGCCAGCGACACAGGTCCCGGCAGAGACCACAGCGACTGCAGCGGTCCGACTGAATTACGGCCTCACCACCACCTTGGAATTCATGGCAGGCGAGGTTCTGCGGGGCCAGCAACAGGTGCAGATCAGCGGCATCCACATCCGCATCGCATAAGGCACTATTTGCAGCCAGGGACGCGAAGGCAGCCGTCAGGCTTGTTTTGCCGGTGCCCCCTTTGCCGCTTATGATGACCAGTTCTTGCATGGTTTAATTTCTCGTGACGGTTCGGTTTATCTCACGGTCGGCTATCACCTTTGCAATCTTGTCCGGTAGACGTGCAAATTTGGCCTGCCACTCCGGAAAGGCCTCCACGATCAGCTTCCCGCGTGAATAGGCCTCTGCCATGCGCCGTTCAAAGGGAATTTGCATCAAAATGGGAACGTTTTCCTGGTGGGCATAGTAAGCTGTGGCATTGGTTCCAAGGTCGGCCCGATTGATAATCAACCCACAGGGAATATCCAGAACCTTGACTGCTGCAACAGCCAATTTCAGATCATGCAGGCCAAAGGGCGTAGGCTCGGTGACCAGCAGAACAAAATCTGTCCCGCGCATAGCGGTAATAACCGGACAGGAGGTGCCCGGTGGGGCATCGATGATTGTTAATCCCTCTGTTTGCGCGTGAGATTTCACCTCCGTAATCAAGGGTGGTGCCATGGCCTCTCCAATTCGCAGCCGGCCATGGGCAAACTCAATTTCGTTCCGGCGACCTGTTTCCACCACGCCGATGTTGCGCTTTCCAGGAGAGAGCGCCTCTTCGGGACAGACTTCAAAGCAGCCGCCACAGCTGTGGCACAGCTCAGGGAATGTCAAGACGGTCTCCGGCAAAACCGCAATTGCCTTGAACTGGCAAATCTCAGCACACATGCCGCACCGGGTACAACGGTTTAAATCAACCTCCGGTATATGCACGTCACAATCCCGGGTGTTCTCAATATCCGGTTTCAAGAATAGGTGGACATTGGGCTCCTCCACATCACAGTCCAGCAGACAGACCTTTGTGTCCACCGCCCAGGCCAGGTTGGTGGCCACGGTGGTCTTGCCGGTCCCACCTTTTCCGCTTGCTATGCTGATGATCATTTTTCCTCTGTGCCCCGGTTCTTGTCAAATCGAACCAAGCAGTATTAAGCTTATGCTCATAAAATAATCGTATAGATTACCCTGTCAAGACTTTTTTGGTCTTTTGCTCATAAAAATGCGTTGGGTTCAGATTAGATCGGATTTATGGTCTTAGGATGGTATCGAGTTTACGCAACAGGCTATCCGCTTGGTTTGCATCGGGATCCGGCGGGAGTTTAGCAAGGATGCCAAGGCCTTCAGTCGCTTCGTGAAATTCAGCATCGCTCAAAGAGCTGACAAGGACAATGTTTATCAGAGGATTTCGGGCAATCACCTGACGGGCAAATTCAATTCCTGTCATATCAACAAGTTGCTCACTAGCAACCACTAAATCACAGGGATGATTCCCAATTTTCTCCAAAGCTGCATTACCTGATTCGGACCTGTCATGCAGTGTCTGGCCGATATGGCGAAAACTTGATTCCAATTCGGAAAATGTATCCCTGTCGGGGCCAACAAAAAGTAATTTGTGCATCCTTTTTCTCCTGCTTTTTTAACTGGTTGTCTATTGACATCTTTGTCCGACCAATTATATTTAGAGTATATGCCCATATTGACATAATTACAACCCCCTTGACATGATAATTTATTCTCCATATTTAGATTTTTTATATTTATTCACTCCAAATCAATTCAAAAGGATAGAAAATGAGTCAGATCATGTCGCAACCGGGAGAGACCGGTGAGGCTGCAATGCTTGCCGAAACCGGGTATTCACGAACAGCCATCAAGTACTACCTGGAAAAACCGAATATGCGCGCAATGGCCCATGCCGATCAGGTGTCGGAGTTTCTCGGCTCGTGCGGGGACACCATGAAGGTGTTTCTCAAAATTGAAAACGATATCATCACCGATGCCAGTTACCAGGTATTGGGTTGCCCTGGGGCTATTTCCGCTGCCATGGCGGCGGTCGATTTGATCAAGGGCCAGGATCTGGATTTTGCCAAATCGCTGAATGACGGCGACATTTTCAATGTTCTGGTTGAAATCCCCGTCAAAAAACACCATTGCATCCAGTTGGCTGTAAAAGCCCTGCATAAAGCCGTGGATGAATACCGCGAGGGCGCCGTGGTTCCGGATGGTTGCGAAACCGATTGCGACTGCAAGCAAGGATGCCCGAGCAAAGGCATTCTGCCCGAACTCAAACCCGAACTCAAAATAGAGTCATCCTAAAAAGTCAGTTGACTTTCAAAGGCCCGTGTGATCTTTATAATCGTCTAACGGACTGACTTTTCACTAATAGCAGGAGATTAACGCCATGATGGGCTTTCCCGGTGGTATGGAACTTTTTGTAATCCTCTTAATTGTGCTGATTCTTTTCGGTGGCAAGAAACTGCCGGAATTGATGGGCGGCATCGGCAAAGGCATTAAAAGCTTCAAGAAGGGATTGAACGACCCGACCGCAGATGCAGCCGCTCCTCAGGACCAGGTTACCCACGAAGCAGAAAAGGAAGACACTGAAAAAACCTGATTCCTTTGGGACACATTGGCAGGCCGCCCCGGTGGGTGCCTGTACACCATACAATTAGAAAACACATCGTAAGGCCCGGTAGAAATACCGGGCCTTTCTTGATGGCCGGTTTGCGTCTTGCACCGGCATGTAGTATGGTCTTCAAATGATATCGGATGGTTGGAATCTCTCAGCCACCAGCGGTCGCGACCATAAGGATGCCCGGCATGCAGCCCAAAAACCCTGAAAAGCCAGTTGATGTTCAGCCGGATGTCGGCCTGGGGACCTTCGGGGGCGTGTTCACGCCCAGTGTTCTGACCATCCTGGGTATCATCCTTTTCTTGAGACTGGGTTATGTTGTCGGCAATGCCGGCCTTTTCAACGCATTGCTCATCATCGGGATTGCCAATCTCATTTCGGTCCTGACCAGCATCTCCCTGGCGGCTATTGCCACCAACCTTCGGGTCAAGGGCGGCGGCGACTATTATCTGATCTCAAGGACCCTGGGACTTGAATTCGGCGGCGCCATCGGCCTGGTCCTGTTTCTGGCGCAGTCGGTCTCTATCGCGTTTTATTGTATCGGTTTCGGTGAAGCTGTTTGCGCCATGCTGGTCAACCCGACCCTGCCGCCGCGGGCAATTGCCGCTATCGCGGTGGCGGCGCTTTTCTTGTTGGCCTGGATTGGGGCGGACCTGGCCACCAAATTCCAGTATGTGGTTATGGTGTTGTTGGTCACCGCCCTGGGCTCTTTTTACCTCGGCAGCCTGGCGGCCTGGAATCCGGACACCTTCGCACAAAGCTGGACGACTGGCGCGGGCGGCCCCGGCTTCTGGGTTCTGTTTGCCATTTTTTTCCCGGCCGTTACCGGCTTTACCCAGGGCGTCAGCATGTCGGGCGACCTGAAGGATCCGGGCAAGAGCCTGCCGCTGGGAACCTTTCTGGCCGTGGGGGTCTCGATTGTCGTTTACTTCACGGTGGCCTTGCTGTTTGCCGGGGCTTTGCCCCTGCAAGTCCTGGCCAACGACTACGGCGCCACGCGCCAGGCGGCGATTTTTGGCCCCCTGATCGATGCTGGCGTCATTGCGGCCACGCTCTCGTCCGGTATGGCCTCCTTTCTCGGCGCACCCCGCATTTTGCAGTCCCTGTCCGGGGACAAGATATTTCCCATCCTCAATCCGTTCGCCAAAGGCGCCGGCCCGGCCAACAACCCGCGCCGGGGTGTCCTGCTCGCGGCGGCCATTGCCTTTGGAACCATCGCCATCGGAAACCTGAACCTGATTGCGCCGGTCGTTTCCATGTTTTTCCTCATCTCCTACGGTCTGTTGAATTATGCCACCTGGTTCGAAGCCCGGGCGGCCAGCCCATCCTTTCGACCCCGTTTCAGATGGTTTGACCAACGCCTGAGCCTTGCGGGCGGCCTGGCCTGCCTCGGCGCCATGCTGGCCATCGACCTGAAAACCGGCCTCATCGCTGTTTCCCTGCTAGTTGCCATCTACCAGTATCTGAAAAGAACCGCCGGTCCCGCCCGCTGGGCGGACAGCCGCCGCTCCTATACCATCCATCGCGCCCTGGAAAATCTGAAGGAGGCGGCCGTCGAACCCCTGCACGACCGGGACTGGCGGCCGCACATTCTGGCATTTTCCGACGATCCGGATCGCCGGGTCAAATTGCTGCAATTTGCCGCCTGGGTGGAAGGCGGTAGCGGCTCAACGACCGCCGTCCAGATAATCGCGGGTCAGGGCGCCCAGAAACTCAAAGAATACCAGGAAGCCGAGGCCGACTTGTACAAGGAAATGCGTGCGGCCCACTCAAATGCGTTTCCGCTGGTTGTGCTGACACCGGAACTGCAAAGTGGCATCGCGACCCTGGTGCAATCTTTCGGAATCGGCCCGCTCAAAGCAAACACCATGCTCTTGAACTGGTTTAACCGGACCCCGGAAAATATCAAGGACCCGCAGGCCGTGCGATTTACCAGCAATCTCCAGGCCATCTTTCGTCTGGGAAAGAACATTATCATACTGGATCCTAAAAATGACCCCCTGGACATACCACCGAAAAAAAGGCGCATCGACATCTGGTGGTGGGATGATGCTACCGGGCGTCTGATGCTGCTGCTCACCCACCTGATGACCCGGAGCCCCGATTGGGACCGATCCAATATCCGGGTGCTGGCTGCCGGATATGATCAGGATTCGGGAAAGAACATCGCTGATTTGAATACTACTTTAGAGGAGGCCCGAATCGACGCCGCCACCGAAGTGGTCGTCAATGCCGGACCGGAATCGGTTGTGGCCTATTCGAACGATGCATCGCTGGTCTTCATGCCCTTTCGCTTCAACCGTCAGACCGTCGTCGGCCCTTTTGGGAACCCGTGCGGCGAACTCTTGGGGCAATTGCCAACGACGGCAATGGTCCTGGCCGCCGAGGACATTGACCTGGATGCCGAGCCGGAAGAAGGCCCCCCCGGTGAGATGGCCGTGGCCCAAGACAACCTGGAAAAAGCCCATAAGAAATTGGAGACCGCCGAGAAGAATGCTGTAAAAGCCCGCAAAAGAATGGAAACCGCGCAGCAGGAACTTGAATCCCTCCAGGCCCGCAAGCAGGATGCGGCCGAAATGAAAAAGGCGGAGAAAGCCCTGCAGGAAGCGGAAAGGGAAGTAGAAAAGACTGCCCGTAAGGCGGTCAAAGCCGCAGCGAAGGCCGACGATGCCGAAAAGGACGCTGAAGAACAGGGGCTTGCGGTGAAGAAAGAAAGCGAGAAGTAATCAGAACAACCTAATGCTTAACAAGGAATGTCCACCGGACGCAGACACTACATGGAAGGTGGACATTCCTGGTTAGACTTTGGAAAGTGTTTTCTTTGGTTTGCTACTGCTCCAAGCTATTGTCAAACAGTCCGCGATCTTGAAACTCTTGGGCCTTGGCATCATTCCATTGGCCGACCGGACGCAGGTACCCCACCACCCGGCTGTATACCTCGCAGTCCTGATAATTCCGTAACAGGCTGTCCTTTTCAAAACAGGCGTCGCACTTCAAAAAAAAGCGATCTTTGGTTGGCTCGTATATGCTGCCGCCGTTGATGTGGATGCCGTCTTCCATGGGCAGGGCGGTCACGTTGACCTCACAGCCGCAGTCATGGCATTTACCCGGCCAGGCCAAGGCATTCTTTTCGGGATTTTCGTCAAACAGATCATGCAGTCGTTCTACCGTCATCATAGCCATGATATTTCTCCTCTTTCCTGATAATACAGAATGGTGCTGTCGGTCATATAATGTGTTGTTAGTGTCCGTCCACAAATGGTAGATTTTGGTTCGGAGCAAGGCTTGAGCGATTTTGAAACCGCAGGCATAGTAGGCTATTCTGAGAATTTCAAAAGAGTGAAAACGCCGCTCCGGACCAAAAGATGCCGTTTGTGGGTGGGTACTTTTTAAGAATACAGCTGAATATCTTGTATGTCAACTCCCTATCAGCCACAATATATAGTAAATAGCGTTCTACTCCGGCGAGTTGTACAATGGCGTAATTAATGGTATGTCGGCATATTCTGATAATTTTGGTGCGCCTGTTATTTGATGGGAATCAAGTGGGGGAATTATGGCGAAAGCCCAAAACGAAGATACCAGCCTTGAAAAAGTCAGTGAGAATCTCGTTAATTTTTCAGTCGACCGGGACGATCTCAATCGGATCATGGCCATGCTGCCCGAAGACGAGAATGTCAACCGGGTCACGGTGGAATACGAAATCCCTTTGCTGAAAATCGTCAGTGTGGGCTGGGCGATTGCTTATTTCATGGAAAACCGGCCTGGAAAAAAAGCCCTGCTGGAATCCTTTTGGCAAGCCATCGACGAATTTTCACAAAGTCTTTCCGATGTAACCAACCTTACGACCGGGGCTGAGATCAACTATTTCCACATGATCAAAGAACGCGTGGACACCTATGTCCAGGCCTTGAACCTGCAACCCGATGCCCAAGACCCGGCCGCGGTCATCGGCCCCACGTTTGCCAACATCTGTAACGCGACAGACAATGTCCACGTCATCATGACCGGCAACCGGGTGTTCAATGCCGCGATTATCGGCGTCAAAGAATACCTGGCCCACATCAACTTCACCTGATCTTAGAGGCTGATCCAGTCGTGCGACGCATATTTGACAAATACCGGTATGAACTGCCGGCCGCCATAGCCAGCGGCCTGCTGCTCACCTTGGCCTTTCCTAAGATCGGTCAGCCGGCCCTGGCTTTTGTTGCCCTTGTGCCGCTGCTGCTGGCCGTGCGCGGGGCCTCTTTTGCCAGCGGTTTTCGGCTCGGTTTTATCACCGGCCTGGTCCATTTCATCTCACTGGTTTACTGGGCAGCGTATACCATGCGAATATACGGCCACCTGCCGCTTTACCTCTCTATCCCCTTGTTGGTCCTGCTGGCGGCTTATCTGGCCCTTTACCCGGCCCTGTTCGCCGGCCTGATTACCCTCATCCGGCGGCCGGTCTGGCTCCTGTTTTTTGTGCCTGTTATCTGGTCTGCCACTGAGTACCTGCGGGCCGTGCTGTTTACCGGTTTCCCCTGGGAGCTTTTGGGCTATTCACAATATCGCAGCCTGCCTTTCATCCAGGTAGCCGATCTCACCGGCGTCTACGGGATCTCATTCTGGCTGAGCTTGAATAACGCTGCCGTTCTGCTCGCCACCCTGGGTTTGCGCCGCAAAGAGTGGCAAACGCATCTGGTATCCAGAAAAGTGATCACCGGGGCAGGCGCACTCGTCCTGGTTGTATCCGGCCTCATGTGGGGTTACGGCCAAACCCGTATTCGGGCCATCGACCGTGAGGCCGCCCAGGCACAGCGCAAAAAGATTGCCGTGCTGCAGGGCAATATTGACCAAGATAAAAAATGGAACCGCACATTTCAGCGGGCAACCATCGAGACGTACCTTAACCTGGCTGCCCGTGCCAACCGGGACAATCCGAATCTCATTGTCTGGCCGGAAACCGCCACGCCCTTTTTCATCGGCCACAATCGCCCCATGACCGATCTGTTGAAAGAGGGTATCCGCCGGACCAAAACCGACCATCTCATCGGCACCCCGACGGCCATCCGTTACAACGAGCGAACCGCCTATCACAACAGTGCGCTTTTGTTCGATACCCAGAGCCGGATCGTCGATCGTTATGAAAAGGTCCACCTTGTGCCATACGGTGAGTACGTACCTTTCAAAGCGTGGCTGCCTTTTATCGGCAAGATGGTTGCCCAGGTCGGTGATTTCATCCCCGGCGAAGAGGGCAAGGCCATTGCCTGGCAGGGCGGGCGCCTGGGGGTTCAGATCTGTTATGAAATCATCTTTCCGGACCTCTCCAGGGCCATGGTAAACAACAGGACCGACATCCTGGTCAACATCACCAACGATGCCTGGTTTGGAGAAACCAGTGCCCCCCGCCAACACTTTTCCATGGCCGTCTTCCGGAGCATTGAAAACCGCCGGGCGCTGGCGCGGGCGGCCAACACCGGCATCAGCGGCTTTATCGATCCCGTGGGTCGGATCTTGAAGACTTCCGCATTGAATACGCCCGCGGCCCTGACCCAAAGCTTACCCCTGATGACCACGGCCAGTGTCTACACCCGCGTGGGGGACCTTTTCGTGTGGGGATGCCTGCTCATGACCCTCATCATCAGCGGCCGCGACCTGTTCAATCGGGTCAAAAAACGAAAAGGCTGAAAACCTGTATCCACTGTTTTAGCCTGCTCCTGCCGGGGCAGTAAAAACAAATTGCACGAAGCAATAATTTTGGTGTAATAAGGCGCTGCACATGTTAAAGTGAGGGCAATTAAGTAAATTAAGGGGGTTGCACCATGTCCGCAGAATTGAAGCAAAAGATAAAGGGACTTCAGCAGAAACTTGAAGATCTCCGAGGGTATCTTTGACCTGGCGGGCAAGCAAAAAAGACTGGAGGAGATCGAACATCTTCTGACCAGAGACGGTTTCTGGGACCAACCTGAACAATCAACCGTCATCCTGAAAGAACGCACCCAACTCACCTCGAAGGTCGAAGCTTTTACCAGGCTGGTTGACAATCTGGAAGAGAGCGAACTTCTATTGGAAATGGCCCTGGAGGAATCCGACCAGGAGTCCCTGGATGAGGCCGCCCAGCAGGTTGCCGCCATCGAATCCGGCACGGACAAACTAAGCCTGGAAATGATGCTGGACGGTGAGTCGGACCAGAACAACGCGATCGTCTCCATCAATGCGGGGGCCGGCGGGACGGAAGCTCAGGATTGGGCGGAAATGCTCTTTCGCATGTACCTGCGCTGGATCGAGAAGAAGGGCTTCAAGCCTTCCGTTATCGATTACCAACCCGGCGAGGAAGCGGGCATCAAAAGCGTTACCATTACGGTATCCGGCCGGAACGCCTACGGCTACCTCAAATCGGAAAACGGCGTGCATCGCCTGGTACGCATCTCCCCGTTCAATGCCAGCGGGAAACGCCATACCTCATTTGCTTCCGTCTTCGTCTATCCGGAACTGGACCAGGAAATTGTGATTGATTTAGAAGACAAGGACCTGCGGATTGATGTCTACCGGGCCAGTGGGGCCGGTGGACAGCACGTCAACAAGACATCCAGCGCCGTAAGGATCACCCATCTGCCGAGCGGTATCGTCGTGCAGTGTCAGCAGGAAAAATCCCAGCATCGCAACAAGGAGATGGCGCTGAAAGTGCTCAAGGCCCGGTTGTATCAGGACGAAAAGAAGCGCCAGGACGAAAAACTCCAGGAGATCCATGACGGGAAAGACGACATTGCCTGGGGCAGTCAGATCAGATCGTATGTCCTGCATCCCTACCAGATGGTCAAAGACCACCGCATCAACCTCGATATCGGCAACGTGAACCAGGTGCTCGACGGCGGCATTGACCCGTTCATCGAAGGTGTCCTGTTGGCCGGCAAATCCTAGCCCAAATATTTTATGAATTATTTCCTACACCATGGATTCTATACCATTATTCAAATATAGAAGCGCTGTTTGTGGTCTGGTTTTCAAAGGGGACTTTGCATTCTGTGCGATTTTCCAGGAACGCAGGAAACTTTTCATAAAATATTCGGGCATATGAAACCGATCGATGTCATAACAGAATTCTACCGGCCCGGGTCCCGGAGCTACGCGACCCTGATACGGCACAGCGAGCAGGTCACCCAAAAGGCACTGGCTGTCGCCGCCAGTCTTCCCCACCTCGAACCGGACCTGGAATTCATCGCCGAAGCCGCCATGCTGCATGATATCGGCATCCGGGCAACGGCGGCCGAGTCATTGGGTTGCCATGGCAAACACCCATACCTGCTGCACGGAACACTGGGCAGAAAAATGCTGGATGGCCTGGACCTGCCCCGTCACGCCCTGGTCTGTGAAAGGCATGTCGGCGTCGGCATCTCGGCCGC
>Ga0056121_1000022_pt1 | contig 112631 bp, 107 predicted proteins | sample WorMetHEROISLAND_FD_83872 | JGI IMG/M metagenome (GOLD analysis project Ga0056121, IMG submission 83872) | Marine gutless worms symbiont microbial communities from Max Planck institute for Marine Microbiology, Germany - Olavius sp. 1 HERON ISLAND ...
GAACCGGGCCCGGTTCAAGAAGATCGTTGCCTCGAAGCAGACCCGCTGGGTGCATCTCAAGGAGCCTTTGACGATCGTCCTGGCTTACTGGACGGTGGAGGCGGATGCGGACGGCAAGGTCCTGTTTTGGAAAGACGTCTACGGCCGGGATACCGGCACGCTCAAGGCCCTGGAGGGGCGCAGTCGACTACGCATCGTGCATCAGCGGCCGGTACCGACCAAAGAGGAACCCGCTCCACCGGAGGAACAAGAGACCACCCAACCGCCGGTGTGGAAACCCACAATCACGACCCTGTTCGACCTCTCCCCGCTCGATTTAACCCCCCGCGAAGGGCCGCTGGATGTGCACTGACACGCGGGAAAGCACCCATGACCTCGAAGGCTCGTTTGGCATTAGGCCATTTGAACCGCAGAGACGCAGAGTATTTTCGGTGAGCGCGCTTGAGTTGGATTGTGGGTCAATCCGGATTTTTCGTGTTCGACTGCGGAATCGAGGCAGCCGGTCAGATTCCCCGCTAAACAGGTTCCTCTTCGCCTCAATCGAGCGGGGAATCTTACCGTTCCGAGACCGGATCTCAGCCGCTCCCGAGGGTCGCTTTGAGTGCCCGTCGGCGGGCATGGAGCGTAGGCTCGGTGTAGCCGTTGGGGACTTCCAAGCCCTTGAAAATCAGATCCGCCGCGGCCTGAAAGGCGACACCGTCAAAGCCCGGTGCCATGGGCCGATAGAGGGGATCGGCCGCGTTCTGATCGTCCACTACCTTGGCCATACGCTTTAGGGTCTCCAGCACCTGATCCTTGTCCACGATGCCGTGACGGAGCCAGTTGGCAACGTGCTGACTGGAGATGCGCAGGGTGGCGCGATCCTCCATGAGGCCGATGTCGCTGATATCCGGGACCTTGGAGCAGCCCACCCCCTGGTCGATCCAGCGCACGACATAGCCCAGGATGCCCTGGCAGTTGTTATCCAACTCCTGCTGGATCTCCGCCGGCGTCCAGGTCGGGTTGGCGACGACCGGGAACCGGAGGATGGTATCCAGGCTGGCACGGCGACCACCGGCGGCAAGCTCCATCTGGCGTGCCGCCACGTCCACCTGGTGGTAGTGCATGGCATGCAGGGTCGCCGCCGTGGGTGACGGCACCCAGGCACAGCTCGCACCGGCCTGGGGGTGGACCTGTTTGGTTTGGACCATGGCCCGCATCTCGTCCGGCATGGTCCACATGCCCTTGCCGATCTGGGCCCGCCCGCGCAGACCACAGGCCAGACCCACGTCCACATTCCAGTCCTCGTAGGCGAGCAGCCAGGGGCTGGTCTTCATGTCGCCCTTGCGCAGCATGGGGCCCGCCTCCATGGCGGTGTGCATCTCGTCGCCGGTGCGGTCCAGGAACCCGGTGTTGATAAAGATGACGCGCTCGCGGGCGGCCCGGATGCATGCCTTGAGATTGACCGTGGTGCGCCGTTCCTCATCCATGATGCCGATCTTGAGGGTGTTGCGGGCGAGACCCAAGGTGTCCTCGACCCGCGCGAAGAGCTCCACCGCCAGGACGACCTCTTCGGGGCCGTGCATCTTGGGCTTGACGATGTAGATGCTCCCGGCCCGCGAGTTCTTGCAGGTGCCGCGCCCCTGCAGGTCATGCATAGCCGCTAGGACGGTCACCATGGCATCGAGCATGCCCTCGAACACCGCTTCGCCGGTGGCCGTGAGCACCGCGTCATTGATCATCAGGTGGCCCACGTTGCGCACCAGCATCAAGCTACGTCCGGGCAGGGTGAACTTGGAGCCGTCCGGTGCCGTGAAGTCGCGGTCCGCGTCCAGCGTCCGCTCGATGGATTTGTCCCCCTTTTGGAAGCTCGCCTTGAGGTCACCCTTCATGAGGCCCAGCCAGTTGCGGTAGACCGCGACCTTATCCTGGGTGTCCACGGCGGCGACCGAGTCCTCGCAATCCTGGATCGTGGTAACGGCCGCCTCCAGGACCACGTCTTTCACCCCTGCGGGACTATCCCTACCGATTGGGTAGGTGGGGTCGATCTGGATTTCGATGTGCAGACCATTGTGGACCAGCAGGACCGACTCGAGGCGTCCATTGGCTTCACGATAACCGGCAAAGGCGCCGGCGTCTGCAAGCGAGGTCTCACCGCCTCCTGCCAGGGTAACGACCAGTCGGCTACCTTCTACCCGATAGCCGGTTACCTCCGTGTAACGACCTTCGGCGAGCGGGACCGCCTGGTCGAGAAAGCCGTTGGCGTACTCGATCACCTTGGCACCGCGCACCGGATTATAGGCGCTGCCGCGCTCCGCACCGCCATCCTCGGGCAGGACATCGGTACCATAGAGGGCGTCGTACAGGCTGCCCCAGCGGGCATTGGCGGCGTTCAGGGCATAACGGGGGATGCTCACGGGGACCACCAGCTGGGGACCTGCGATCCGGGCGATTTCCGTATCGACATGTTCGGTGGTAATTGCAAAGTCCTCCCCCTCGGGGACCAGATAGCCGATCTCTTCCAGAAAAGCCCGGTAAGCTGCGGGGTCCGCGGCGGGCCCCGGATGCTGCCGGTGCCATTCGTCAATGCGGGCCTGGAGCGCATCGCGTTTGGCCAGCAGCTCCCGGTTACGGGGCGTGAGATCGCGGACGATCTCCCCGAAAGAGGTCCAGAACCGATCCGGATCGACTCCGGTGCCGGGGGCGATCTCTTCCTTCACCAGGTCGTAGAGGGGTTTGGCGACACGCAGGCCGCCCACATTGATGCGTTCGATCATAGTGTTGTCCGTTTTGTACAATAGTCACCAACCACCTGCCTAGCAGGTAGCTTGAAGGAGGCCCCCAATAGGGGCTATGAAGGGCTGCCGATATTCATCGTTCAGGGCATGCTTCCGGTCAGGAACCGGAGATATTATTGCCGGAAAGATTAGAGTTGTCGCAACGCCGTTCAGATTTTTGCCCCAACCGGCGACCGCTCGTGGCACGAGCGGGGGATGTCAATGCCATGTAAGCGATGTTGCTTGTGGGCACGAAAATGGTGGGGCATCCTCACCCCGCACGGCCACTTTGAATGTTCAAAGTGTCTCTAAAAGCGTCTCTAGAGGCTGTTGACATTCAACCCAAGGATGGGCAAAGCGGAATCTGTTCCCCGGTGGGGGAGGGAAAAGGAGTAGACCCTGACTTGCGGGCCTGTCTCCTAATGATACAGGATTTCCAAGATTAACAGGATATTATAATCAGTCATCCAGAAAAATAATTCTGTTAATCCTGATCAGCCTGTTAATCTTGTCCTATTAGCGGTTGGCACCAGAATTATGTCAACGGCCCCTAGACAAGGCAAGAAACCGAGTATTTCACACAGAGGTAAACAATGGACGCCCTGGAGCGCATCGACCAACAGGTCAAAAACAACCCCGTCGTCATCTTCATGAAGGGGACTCCCCAGTTCCCCATGTGCGGCTTTTCCATGCGGGCAGCCAAGGTGCTCTCGGAGTGCGGCGTTCCCTTTACCCATGTAAACGTCCTTCAGGATCCGGAGATCTTCGAGAACCTACCGCGTTACGCCGATTGGCCCACCTTTCCCCAGATCTATGTGGGTGGTGAATTGATCGGCGGCTGTGACATCACGCTCGAGCTGCACGCCAGCGGAGAACTCAAGACCATGCTGGAAAAAGCGACGGCGCGCAAGGATACCGCGGCGAACGAGGGCTGAATCGCATTCACCGCTCTGCGACGGATCCTAAGCGTCGTCTTGCATTACGCCGCGTTCGGCACTGTGCCCGTCCGGGTGCAGTCCTGGGTTATTTGGTGTTGATTGTGGAGTCTGACGTGTTGGGTTACGGCGCGTTCAACGCTGTTTGTATTCTTCAAAACCGAGCAGCGCGCCTAACCCAACCTACACTTGACGCGGGGTCCGCGCGGACCGGCAGCGCGGGGGGCATGTAGTGTAGTAGGTTGCGTTAAGGCGATTGCCGGAAAATGATAGACCAGGATGGGTCGGCTATTCGTTCGTCTTCAAGGAGCGACAACAGGCGCATCGTTGTGCTATGTAATTGTTGTCGCGACACAGAAGACGGACGAAAAGACAAGCAGGCTGGTCTGTCATTTGACAGAAATCGCCTAAGATGCCGGCACTGACTTGGCAGACGACCAGCGAGCCTTTGGGCGTCGAACGCAACACGTCAAACCTCCCAAAACAACGCCGAATAATTCAGGATTGCTAAGGGGTTAAACCCATGTTCGAGGCAACCAAGGTCGGCCGCACGGTCGACAAGGCGTCCTTCAAGACCCAGCAGGAGGCATTGCGCACCCAGCTCCTGGAGGTGCAGCGTGAGCTCTTACAGACCGATATCCCGGTGGTTATCCTCATCTCGGGTGTGGAGGGGGCCGGTAAGGGAGAGGTCATCAACCGCCTCAACGAATGGCTGGATGCCCGCGGGATACGCACCTTCGCCTTCTGGGACGAGACCGACGAGGAACGCCAGCGGCCGCGCTACTGGCGCTTCTGGAACGCCCTCCCCCCGCGGGGGAAATTGGCCATCCTGTTCGGTGGCTGGTACCAGACCCCGCTCGAACGGCGTTTCCAGGGGCTGTGCAACGATGCCGAATTGGACGCCGAGCTCAATCGCATCGTGGACTTCGAACGCATGCTCATCAACGACGGCGCCCTGGTCGTCAAGTTCTGGTTCCACCTCTCCGAGCAAGACCAAAAAGCCCGCCTCAAGGAGCTTTCCCGCGACGACCGCAGCCGCTGGAAGATGCTGCCGAAGAAGGGCAAACTTCATCAGCACTATCATAAATACGAGCGCATCGCCGAGCGCGTCATCCGACATACCGACCGTGGAATCTCGCCCTGGTATCTGATCGAGGCCCAGGATCGGCGCTACCGGGACCTCACCGTCGGCAAGACCTTACTGCACGCCATCAAGGTCCGTCTCAGCCAACCGCCTGCCATGGAGCCACCCCGTACTCCCAGCCACCTCGAGCTGCCGGATGTAGCCAGCGCCCGGATCACTTTGCTCGATCAGCTTGACCTGTCCAGGTCTCTCGATCGACAGACCTACAAATCGGAGCTGCGCGCGTTGCAGATGCAGCTCAACGAGCTGGCATGGGAGGCCTACCACAAAAAACGCTCTTTGGTGTTGGTCTTCGAGGGAGTCGACGCCGGCGGCAAGGGGGGTACCATCCGCCGCTTCACCAATGCCATCGACGCCCGCCTCTATCGGGCCATCCCCATCGCGGCCCCCACCGATGAGGAGAAGGCCCACCATTATCTGTGGCGTTTCTGGCGCTACATCCCCCGCGCCGGCTACATCACCATCTACGACCGTTCCTGGTACGGCCGGGTCCTGGTGGAGCGCGTCGAAGGGTTCGCCACCGACGCCGAATGGCGCCGCGCCTATGCCGAGATCAACCAGTTCGAGGAACAACTGGTTCGCAGCGGGACCATTCTGCTCAAGTTCTGGCTCCAGGTAAGCCGGGAGGAACAGCTACGCCGCTTCAAGGAGCGTGAACAGGTGCCCTACAAGCGTTTCAAGATCACGGATGAGGACTGGCGCAACCGGGAGAAGTGGCCCCAATACAAGGCCGCGGTCAACGAGATGGTGGTACGCACCAGCACCCAGTATGCCGCCTGGACCCTAGTCGAGGGCGACGACAAACCCTATGCCCGCATCAAGGTACTCCGTATCCTGCGTGATACGCTCAAGGCAGCCCTCGCCCGGGAGCCGGACGGCGCCGACAGCCGGATATTCCCTGTGGGGTAAGACCCTGAGTGATTTGGCGTTGTTGGAAGGCTCTAAATTAGACAGGATTTACAAGGTGTTTACATTGAATAAAAAAATCCTGTAAATCCTGGGTAATCCTGTACGATTAGACACCTTCCCGGACAACACCAAATAACGCTGAACAGCGCCAGGATCGAACAGGACCTGGGCGTAGTTATACCCGTTACACGTGAATATTTCGCCGCGATGCACGCCGCTCGCACCCGATAGCAGCGTTGCGCCGAAAGGCTACGCTGTCCTTGCTTCGCTTTTCGGTGCGGGGTATACATCCCTGTATACCCGTGAAGCCTAGCGGCTTCACCGTCGCAATGGGGCTGGCTATTCCTCCTCGTCGCGCCTTGCTCTCGGGCACGATCGACCCACCTCGCTTACCAAAATATTCACGTGCAACGGGTATAATTTAACGGCATTGAGATGCAAGCAGGATCGCCGCGACTCGGATGCGCTCGGCATTAGTCGGCGGTTTCCCTCGTTCTCTCGTTACCCTCATCCTCGTCCGCCAATCATGGGAGAAATACTATGTACACACGCCGCAATGGCCTTTTGTCCCTGACACTCGTCCTCTGCTCCACTTGTATCCAGGCCGATGACGTGGAGAAGGCCGTCGACTATCGACAGGGCTTGATGAATGTCTATGCCCACAACCTCACCCCTATGGGCGACATGGTCAAGGGCAAGATGGCATTCGACCCCGCTGCCTTTGCCCGTTATGCCGAGGACCTAGCCACTGCCGCCCGGCTCGATCTGCTCGCCGGTTTCCCGGAGGATTCCAGCAACGACGAGAGCGACGCCAGCGATACCATCTGGCTCGATTGGGATAAGTTCCAAAAGAAATACGAGACCCTGAAGGCCCAGTCCGCTCAGCTGAGGAAGGTGGCCGCGGGTGGCGACAAGGCGGCGATGAAGAAGCAGTTCGGCAAGACCGCCAAGACCTGCAAGGGGTGTCACGACGACTTCAAGAACTGATCTTGCCCTCGGACACGCCTAGCGAGGCTTGGCCTCAGACCGCCGAGTGCCCAACTCGAGCTTCGTCGCGAAACGCCAATCGGACAGGATTGACAGGATTACACAGGATTGACAAGATGTTTGTCTTTCCTGAATTTCCGACGCCCGATCACGCCCTGACCAAACCAGCAAGCGCAAAAATCCTGTTAATCCTGTTAATCCTATAAATCTTGTCCTATTAGCGAATTGGCACGACGATTATGTCAACAGCCCTTAGAGGCTGTCTAAAAACTAAGCCATTGATTTTCATAGAATCGTACCCGTAGGGTGGGCTGTGTCCACCGGTCAGTAGTATTTGGTGGGCACAGCCCACCCTACAGGTTAGTTAGTTCTTATACAGTCTCTTAGTCGCAGTAGAGCTCCGCGGTTTGCTGGCTGCGGACTTACCCTCCCCGGCCACTGGTTTCCTGCTTCCCAGCCGGAATGATGATCTTCGGTTTAGAGTTAAGGGCACCTTGAAAAATAGGTATTTTCACCAGTCAGGCGACTCTAAGCCATTGATTGTTGAGAGGTACTGTAGTACCTAGTTTCAGCCTATTTTACATTCCAAGGATCAGTAAGACGCGGAAATTTAATATACCCATCAGCCCTATACAGGAAAAATAGACTGAAACTAGGTAGTAGACGAAAACCGTATTTTTCAAAGTGCCCCAGGGTAGGAAAAGCCCCCGGGGCGCCTGAACGCCCCTGCTTGGGGGATTACTCAAGTCGACCGGACGCGAAGCATCAGGCCGCCAGCTTTTCTCCGTCTTCCAGCTTGCGGATGAACGGATAGAGATGCTCGGTCTCGCGCTGAATCCGGTCCATTACCAGGGCGAACATCTCCCTCGTTTCCCTGACGAACCTATCATGGTCACGGATGGTCAACACCTTGTGCTTCTCCGAGCACCAGTCCTTGACGTAGCGGGAAAAGATCTTCCTGATCTCCACCGATCCTGAAAGGAAGCGATCAGCCGTATTCTTGATCTCCTGATCCGAGTAGGCGATGAGCTTACTGCACAACTTCTGGTCTACCAGCTCGATGTGTTCCTTGACGCGCCCCTTGTATTCGAAGAACACATCACGGGCGCAGGTGGTATCGCACATGGAACGATCCTTGATGAGGTAGAGGAAGACGTTGGACAGCTCCGTTATCTTGTGATTCTGTGCATGCAGCTCGGAAAAGGTCAACATGGCATCGTGTCCTCCAAGCAGAACAAGACCGATTAGGTGATTTAACGGCGACCTGTGGGAACCTCTAAGACTCTATAATCTTAGCAAATGCACCGAACATTCGCAGTGCGCCTATTCCCCGGCGATCGTCATCCGGTCGATGAGCCAGGATCCGGTGCGGGTGCTGCCGGGGAAGTCGCAGTCGTTCCCCACGGCCAGCAAGCCCTGGAACATCTGTTTGAGATTGCCGGCAATCGTGATCTCCTCCACGGGGAACCGGATCTCACCACCCTCTACCCAGAAGCCGGCGGCCCCCCGGGAGTAGTCCCCGGTGACCGGGTTGATCCCGTACCCCATGAGCTCGGTGACGAGCAGCCCGGTGCCCATCTCCCGGATCAGCTCCTCCCTGCCCACCGCTCCCAGCTCGATCCGCAAGTTGTGCACACCTCCGGCGTTCCCGGTGGTCTCCATTCCCAGACGGCAGGCGGAGTAGGCGTCGAGCAGATAGGTGCGCAGTACGCCGTCGGCTACCAGGTCCTTCGGCGCGGTCGCCACCCCGTCATCGTCGAAGGGGGTACTGCCCAGGCCCCGTGGCAGGAGGGGTTCCTCGCGGATGTGCACGAAGTCGGGGAAGATCTTCCGCTCCAAATTGTCGAGCAGGAAGCTTTCCCGGCGGTAGATGCTGGAACCGGTAATGGCATGTAGCAGGTGCCGCATCAGCCCGGCCGCAAGCTGGGCGTCGAACAGGACCGGGGCTTGGCGGGTAGAGATCCGCCGCGCTCCCAGGCGGGCTATGGTGCGCTTGCCGGCGCGGTGACCGACGGCCGCGGCGGATTTCAGGTCATCCGCGCAACGGGCGGAGCTCCACCAGTAATCGCGTTGCATGCTTGTGCCTTCCCGACCGAGCACCGCGCAACTCAGGCCGTGACGGGAGCTGGGATAGCCGCCGATAAAGCCATGGCTGTTGCCGTAAACATGGACCCCGGTGTGGGAGGTGACGGCGGCCCCTTCCGAGTTGACGATGCGCGCGTCCGCGGCGCGGGCGGCTTCCTCGCACTCGAGCGCCAGGTCGATGGCCGCCTCGACCCGGAGGTCCCAGGGATGGAAGAGGTCGAGGTCCGGGATCCGGGTAGCCATATGCTGCGGGGCTGCAAGTCCGGCACAGAGATCCTCCTGGGTGTGGGATGCGATGGCACTGGCGGCCGCGACCGTATCACGCACGGCCGCCGGGCTCAGATCCGAGGTGCTGGCGGAGCCCTTACGGTTTTCCATGTAGACGGTAACACCCAGACCATTGGACCGGGTATGCTCCAGGGTCTCCACCGCACCCAAACGCACCCTGGCCTCCAATCCGGTGCTAGTGCCGGTGGTGGCCTCGGCAGCGTCGGCCCCTCGGTGCCTGGCCTCGGCAAGTAGATCTGCAACGATCTGTTCCAGATGGGCCTGGCGCTCGCCGATGTCGTCGGTTGTGATTGCTGTCACCTTTATGATTCCAATATCTATATATCTGATATTACGAAGCTGTTTGGTTAAAACAGATCTAAGTCATGTTGCGTTACGCCGCGTTCGATGCTGTCTCCACCAGGCGCGTTTTCTGGCGCGGCCTAACGCAACCTACACGCAAAGCGAGGTCCGCGCGAGCTGGCCACGCGGAGGGTAATATGGGTGTAGGTTGCGTTAAGACGCCGGTATGACCAGCAGACGATCAGCGAGCCTTTGGGCGTCGAACGCAACACGTCAAATCCTCCCGACAACGCCAAATAATTCAGGATCGCTCTCTAACGACATCCGATATAGTTTTCGGTAGGAAAGTTCTCCGATGCCGTGGGATCCAGAGCCGAAATGTATTCATTTCCGGCCGGACCACGCCATGCGACGACATCCACTCGCCTGCTCAAACGAATGCCCTCACCGCCGGTGATCAGATTCCTCCGGCGCAACTCGTACCGATAGCCACGGAGCATCAGGCGGTCGCCATGCCGGAGTGTCAGATCATCATGTGGATGCGGCAAATCCGCGGCGACTCGCGGAAAGATCGGCTTATCCGAGATCTCCCCATCTACCGGCGTGTACAGCTTGGTGCACAGGGGATCACAGGTCTCGTTGGAGTACGCAACCATGAATTCGGTCGGTGCCTGGGATACGCGGACGTATTCCATGTCCGAGAGCGGTACAAAGAGCCAAACAGCGAGAATGATTACCCCTGCGAACAAGAGGAGCAGAAAATAGGCTATGAATCTCACAATGCGCAACCGGCCTTGGAGCCTGTCTAAGAACTAACTTATTGATTTTACTTGTTCCCACGCTCCAGCGCGGGAACACCACTTTGGCCGCTCCAGCGGCTAGGCTTGGTGACGCTGGAGCGGCAAGACCTGCTCCCACGCCGGAGCGTGGGAGCCAGATGACAATCATGTTTTTATAATCAATGAGTTAGTTTTTGGACAGCCTCTTAGGGTGTCGAGGAGTTAGGAAACTTCTGCTCGGTCTTGCCCCACATCTTCCTAGATGGTGTAATCAAACCGGTCAAATTCCACGCCTTTTATCCCAATTACAAGTCAATGCCATTAAGTTAAGCCTTAAAGCCCCTCTCCCGGCGGGAGAGGGGTTGGGGAGAGGGCGAACGAAAAACAGTACTCAATCAATATGCTCACCACTTCTATTGCGGGTAGTGGTTAAATTTCAAGTGGCATAGCTGTGGGACCTAATGATTCAAACCCCCACTGTTTTTGCCGTCCATGGCATCTGGATTCCGGCCATCCCTGCCGAAATGACGCGGTGGGGACTGAACGATTACCGCGTCTCTGCGGTTAATAAGGGTTGCTCAAGCACTGGTTCCACCGACCGTCAGGCCATCGATGCGCAGGGTCGGCTGGCCCACCCCGACGGGTATGTTCTGACCTTCCTTGCCGCAGGTGCCGATTCCCTGGTCCAGCTTCAGGTCGTTGCCCACCATGGTCACCCGGGTCAGCACATCAGGGCCGTTTCCGATCAGAGAGGCGCCCTTGACCGGGGCCCCGAGCTTACCGTTCTCGATCAGATAGGCCTCGCTGGCGGAGAAGACGAACTTGCCGGAGGTGATATCCACCTGGCCGCCGCCGAAGTTGGCGGCGTAGAGGCCCTGGTCCACCGAGGCGATGATTTCCTGCGGGTCCTTATCGCCGGGGAGCATATAGGTGTTGGTCATCCGCGGTAGGGGCAGGTGGGCATAGAACTCGCGCCGGCCGTTGCCGGTCGGGGCCATGCCCATCAGGCGGGCGTTGAGTTTATCCTGCATATAGCCGCGCAGGATGCCGTCCTCGATCAGGACGGTATTTTCCGTTGGTGTACCCTCGTCGTCCAGGTTCAACGAGCCCGGGCGACCCGGTAGGGTGCCGTCGTCCACCACCGTTACGCTGGATGCGGCAACCCGCTCGCCCAAACGGTCCGCAAAGGCGGACGTGCCCTTACGGTTGAAATCGCCCTCCAGGCCGTGACCCACCGCCTCATGCAGCAACACACCGGGCCAGCCGGGACCGAGCACCAGGGTCATGGTGCCGGCGGGGGCGCCGATGGCCGAAAGGTTGGTCAGGGCCATCCGGGTCGCGTCCCGGGCGTACTCCTCGCAACGGTCTGCTTCGAGGAAATAGTCCAGGCCCTGACGTGCACCGCCGCCACACGCCCCCTGCTCGCGCCGACCATTATCCTCGGCGATCACGGAGACATTGAGGCGCACCAAGGGCCGGACGTCGGCCATCAGACTACCGTCGTCCGTAACCACCAGGATCACATCCTGGACCGCCACCAGGCTCGTGTTCACCTGCTTGACCCGTGGGTCCAGGCGTCGTGCCACCTGATCCACTCGATGCAGTAAGGCGATTTGCTCGTCGTCCGGCAGGCTGGTCACCGGATTCAAAGGCGCGTACAGCCGGTGTCCAACCGCCACGCCGGCTACGCGAACCCGCCCCTCGCCACCGCCCCGGGCGATGGCCCGGGCCGCCTGCGTCGCTTGCTGCAGGGCCGGGAGCTGGAGCTCATCGGAGTACGCGAAGCCCGTCTTCTCGCTGCTCACGGCGCGCACCCCCACCCCCTGCTCGATGTTGAAGCTGCCCTCTTTGATGATGCCGTCCTCCAGGACCCAGGACTGGAACCGGCTGGACTGGAAATAGAGATCGGCGGCATCGATGCTCGGGCCCTTGAGCGTCCCGAGCAAACGGTCGAGGTCACGGTGCTCCAGCCCGGCGGGCGCCAGGATGCGGTCGTGGGCGATCCGGATGGGGTCGTTCATGGCCCAGGGAGAATTTCGCGGAAGGCGTTCATGGTTTTCACATTCGTATATGGCAGGTTCCGTACGATTATATACCGACTTTCACGGATTATTTTGTTTCCAGCCGGGTAAGAAGGTGCATCACTACTAACGCATCAAGACTCATTGGCGACGCCGTGCGGCACATGGCCCGTCGCCACCAGGGCGTCGGCGGCATCGCAATGCGCACGTTGGTCGTCGAAGAAGAAATCGGCGTTGAACGCCTTGAGAAAAGGTCCCTTGTCGAGACCGCCGAGAAACAGGGACTCGTCGATCCGGATCCCCCACGCCCGCAGCGTCCGAATGATCCGCTCGTGGGAGGGCGCCCCGCGGGCGGTAATCAGTGCCGTGCGCAAGGGGGAGTCGTCGGCCGGGAACAGACTCTGGATCTCATGCAGGGCAGCCAGAAAATCTTTAAAAGGTCCCTCCCGCAGCGGCTCATGGGCGGCGGCGCGCTCGCTGGCGTTGAAGACCTCCAACCCGTGCCTGCGGTAGACCTGCTCCGCCTCATCTGAAAAGAGCACCGCATCCCCGTCGAAGGCAATGCGTAGCTGCTGTGCTTCATCATCCCCCGAGAAGCGTCCAAGCGGCAGGATAGTGGCCGCGGCGCACCCGGCATCCAGGGCCATGCGCACGTCGTTCGGATCGGCGGAGAGAAACAGCTGGGTCCCGAAAGCAGAGACATAGCTGTAGGGGCTGCACCCCCCGGTAAAGGCGGCGCGGGTAATATCGAGCCCGTAATGGCGGATGGAATTGAAGACCCGCAGACCCGTATCCGAACTGTTACGCGAAAGCAGGATCAGCTCCACCTGCCCGCGCTCGCCGAGGCGCTCGTTGAGTGCCAGGAGCTTCTTCGCCATCGAAAAGGCGACCCCCGGCTCCAGCAGGTCCTCCTCGTGCTCGATCTGATACCGACAATAGGCCTCCACGCCCTCGGTCTCGAATACCCGGTGGGAGGCCCCGAGATCGAACAACGCCCGCGACGAGAGGGCCACCACCAGCTGCACCGAACCAGGAGCGCGCTCGGTCGCTTCGTCACCTGAGATACTCATACCAGGCCCCTTCTTTTTTTGCCGCCAATGAACGCAAATCAACGCAAATCGGTCGGGATTGGCTCGCCATCATCGATGCTTCCTGATCCATTTGCGTCAATTCGCGTTCATTGCTTCAATAACTTTAGTGCGCGAAGCGCATCATAGTTGAAACTATGGACTTTCAGTCCATAGTGGTTGATTGTGGACAACTTTTCCCTGTTATTGGTCCTCGGGGGGCTCGTATAAGATCTGATCCCCGACATAGAGGGTCTTGACCGAGGCCGGTAGGCCCTTTAGTGATCTGATCCGGGTACCCCGGATGTCTAACGTGATCAGCTTGGGACAGATACGGTCGAGCCCGCGAATGTCCTTAATGCCCGGACGGGTAAGATCCAAGGATTCCAGCTCAGGCAGCTGCGGCCATCCCCCGAGAGAGGTCAAGCTGTCGTTGCCGCTCAGGCTCATAACCTGAAGGTCGCAGGTTCAAATCCTGCCCCCGCAACCACCACTGTCCTAACAACCGGCGACCTTTGGTCGCCGGTTTGTTCTCTGTGGCCAAACCGCAGAATGGCCGCCAGTTCCCCATGTAGCTCGATGTGCAGTTCCCCGCGCTTCTCGCCGGGGTGCAGCACGATCTTGTCGATCAAGGACCGGAGAATCGTCACCGCTTCGTGACGGGTGTCGGTGTCGCTATTCAGGGCCTCCTGGAGGCGTTCCACCTTGCGCGCATACAAGTCGGGCAGGTTTGGATGCATCTCGAGGACGATCGGAGCCTCGATCCCCGCCAGTTCGGCATTGATCTCGGCCTTGCGATCTTCCAGCGCCGTCATTTTCTCCTTCATGGATGGATGGTACATGCCATCCTCGATCGCGGCGATCATACCCGCGATCTTTCGCGTTACCTCGGCCAACTCCCTTTCCAGGTTCTTCCGTCGGTCGGCCTCCGAGGCTTTTTGCCGCTTCATCGCCGCGTGATATTCCCGGACGAATTCAGCGACAGCCTCCGGGGCGAGGAGGTGCTTCTTCAGTCCCTCCAGCACGCGGTTTTCCAGCTTGTGGACGGCGATGGTGCGTTTGTTCGTGCACGTGCCCTTCTCGCGGTACGTCGAGCAGCCGAAGCGGTCCAGGCCGAGGACCGTGTAGCCGCCTCCACACACGCCACAGAACACGAGACCGCTCAGCAGCCTCTTGGGCCGCCGCCGGTGATGAGTCGGCCGGCGCGCGAGAGCGCTTTTGATCGTGCGTGTCCTTTCCCACAGATCGTCATCGATGATCCGAAGCTCCGGCACCTCCACCACGACCCATTCCTCACGCGGGTTCGGCCGGGCGACACGTTTTCCTGTGTCCGGGTCTTTCCTGAAGGTCTGGCGGTTGTAGATCAGGTACCCGATGTAGAGCTCGTTGTGCAGGACGCCGTTGCGGCGCGCCTTGTTGCCGTTGATGGTCGACGCGTTCCACTTGCCGCCTCGCGGACTGGGTATGCCCTCCCGGTTCAGCCCCGCGGCGATGCTCCTTGGAGACAGTCCCGAGGTGTACGCCTCGAAGATGCGGCGCACCACGGCGGCCTGTTCCGGGTTGATCCGGCGTTTGCCGCGAACGAGGTTCCCGTCCGCATCGAGTTCCCGCACCATGTCATAGCCGTACGTGATCCCTCCCGCGGCGCGGCCGGCTTCCACTCGGCCGCGTTGGCCACGCTTGGTCTTGGCCGCGAGGTCTTTCAGGAAGAGGGCGTTCATGGTGCCCTTGAGGCCGACGTGCAGTTCGTTGACCTCGCCCTCGGCGAGCGTGACGATTCGGATGTCCCTGTGAGAAAGGCGCTTGTAGATGCCGGCCACGTCTTCCTGGTCGCGGGACAGGCGATCCAGGGCCTCGGCCATTACCGCGTCGAACCGGCCCGCCCTGGCATCTTCGAGCATGGCCTGAAGGCCGGGGGGTTCAGGGCGTTGGCGCCGCTGATGGCATAGTCCGTGTAGGTTTCGACGACGGCGCCGTCCAGTTGATCCACGCGCTCGCGACAGAGCCTGATCTGGTCGTCAATCGACCGTTCCGATTGCTGGTCGCTGGAATACCGGGCGTAGATTACGTAGCGCATGGCTCATCCGTCCGTCGAGACCTCTTCCATATGCTCGATAACGGCCTGACGAGCAAGTAAACGAGCGAGAGAAAGAACACCGTTCTTCCCTTTGGGCGGCATCGTGGGCCCACCGGATTCCGGGCTCGCCGGCGTATCGGCGGATTGACCGTCGGGACGGTCTTTCGGAACCGGGCAGCCCATGGCCCTTCACCTCATCTTCCGTACCAGGCCCGGGCCTGCCGGACGCAGGCCTCGAAACTTTCCGCTATCTCCCGTCCCGCTTTCCGGATGGCGCCCACCAGCATCAGGTTGTCGCCGAGCCCGTAATCCTCCACCAGCAGCCCGTTCTCATCGCGCCAGCCCACTTCGGCATTTGTCGCGCCGGAGACGCGCTCACGGTACTCCCGTCGATCCTCGCTGTATCCGAACACCGGTTTTTCAATAGCCAGGGCGAGCCCCATTTCGAAGGCCGTGCCCACATCCATGGACGGGCCGCGGAACGGCGTCATGTTAGCGATCAGGAGATCGCAGTTGCGGATGAGGTCGACGTTGGCCTGGTAGATCGCCATGGCGGCCTCGAGCCCGGACAAGCGATCCTGGCCGACGCCGGAATCGATGGGGGAAACGCCCTCGAAACCGTGCCGCTCGCAGATTTCCCTTTTCCTCTTGGCCACGATCTGCGGATCCGGAAGAAACACTTCCGGCCCCGCCAGGTAGATTTTGGGGCGGTCATTCCTTGGTGTGGCCATGGCTAATCTCCGTGTTACAGGGCCGTCGACGCGCCGGTGAATTGATCGTCGAGGTCCCCGGCGGGGGTCAAGGGGTCGGGGGGAGAGCGAGTTGCAACAAAAGGTTCCCCGATGACTTGATGACACGGGACCGTGCTCAAGTGGGCGAGCAATGACAGCTCCCCGGAATGTTGATAGCGTGGCCGTCCGAGTTTCCGTGAGGTGACCATGGCCGAAGACTCCACGAATTTTGAAAGCATGACACCGCGAGAGCTTCTGGAAAGCCCGCGAGGATCGTATTTGATCGCGAAGGCCTTGCATTATGCGGAGCAGCAGATCTCCCGCTTCCCGGAGGAACGGCAGGCGTTGAACGATTGCAAGGATATGCTCAGGATTCTGAACGGCTGTTTCCCAGAATTTGCCGCGCAGTTTCGGGAGAACGACCGCGCGTGGAGTGCCGTTCACAAGCCACAGGCGGTCGACCTTGATTCCCGTCGCCGCGAAGAGGACGCTCCTGATAGCTGATTGGCGGTCGGGCGAAAGGATACTGGCCATGGCTTGCTCTCACGCCGCCTTCTCAGTGGTCCCATGCAGCGGCTCGGTAACGCCGTGCTCGATCCAATAGGTGCTTCCCCGGCCGGCGGCGGCGAGGTCCGGTGGCGGCGTCTTGTCGGGGTCCGCGATGGTCATGCCGACCAACGCCGGGATGCCGGCGGCGATCAGCATCTTCATGAGGCCGTTGCGGCCATGCCGATCGAGAATGTCCGCGGCATCCATGACCACCATGTCCGAGCCGTCGAGGCGCGCCATGGCCAGTTGCAGGACTGCACGGACCCGGTATTGCTCCGACGCGCTCAGGAGCGGATATGGCCTGCCTCCATAGGTCGGCCGCAGATCACCGTCCAGGGTGACATCCTGCCAGCCGGCCTCTCCGCATAGGACGGCGAGATGCTCGGCGTGGAAACTTCGGACGGCCTCGGCGAGTTTCCGGGCGCGCAATCCCCCTGGGGCCAGGACGTCGATGACAGCCTGGTTGGCCTCGATGGCGCTGTGAATACGATCCGCTTCCCGCTTGGCCAGGAACGCCCTCAGGCGGGCCTCGGCGCGGCGGACCCTTTCCCGGCATTCCTCGACGTCCTTGTATTCGCCTTCCGGCGCAGGGTTCTTCTCCAGCTCGCTCTTCGCCCGGGTGGCGTCGGTCAATTCCCGCTCGGCGGCTTTCCATGCGGAAATGGCCTGGGCGTGCTCATCGTCCAGGGCGGCAACCTCCTTTTGCTTGTCCGCGATCTCCGCCTGCCTCGCATCGATCTCGTCCCGTGTCGGCAGGTTCTCGGGCGGGAGCGTGATCTTTCCGCCATCGATCACCAAACTTTCACCGCAGTGGGGACAGGGCTGTATCGGCGGCGGTCCCGCGTAGGGCATCTGCCGCAGTTCTTCCTTGGCGACATGAAGGCGGGACCGGATTTTCTGCTGTTCCAGGTCGAGGTTCGTGACCCGTGTTGCGATCTCGGTAATGCGCGCCGCCTGCTCTTCCATCTCCCGGCGTTTATCGTCGCTGATGGCGTGGGCGGCGATCGCGGCCTCGAGGAATTCCCGCTCCTGGGCAAGGCCGTCCTGCAGGGTCTGCTCGCTGGTTGCCTCCAGTTCATCGCCCCAGTCATCCGGGAGCCAGTTGGCGGCTTTCTTGGAGCCGTAGCGTTCGCCCGTGGCCTGCTCCCACCGGCCCTTGAGATTGACGCCCTTGTCCTTTGCCTGGCCGTGGGCGCCGTCCCAGCCGTTGATTTCAAGGGCGTCCCATAGCTTGCCGAGATGCTCCGGCTTGATATCGGGCAGGGCGGCCGCAAGGTCCTCCCTGGTGGGATCGGCTTTGAGGTAAGGCATGAGGGCCTTGGCCCGGTCCTCCGGGCTCATGGTGGCCACGGATTCAAGACCGGCGGCCACGGCGCTGGCCTGTGGCGGCGTGCCTTCGGTTTTCAAACGGGCCTCGGGCCAGCGAACTTGCGACGCGCCTTCCGCCGTGGCGACGACGACGCCCCCGTCCGGGGCGCCCGAGCGCACAAGAGCCCCGGCTTCGCTCTTGCGGAGGCCTTGCAGGGGAATGACGTTTCCCGTGAGCGCGGCGGCGACCGCCTGCGTTGCGCTCGTCTTGCCGGCGGCGTTCGTGCCGGCGATAAGGGCGAGACCGGCGACCTCGATGTCCGCCTTCTCGATGCCCCGGAAATCCGTCACGCTGATCTTGATGGCGTTCATGGTTTCCCCTCTCAGAAGAAATCGCCGGCGGCGTCGTCCGCTTCGGTCTCTCCGGCAGACTGCCCGGTCGGCGTATCGTCACGCTCGGCGTCGACGACCTCGGCCTCGCCTTCGATGACCTCTCCGGTTTCCGTGTCGTGCGGCGGCGCTTCCTCGGCGGCGGCTTTGGACTTGCGCGGGCGTTTGGGTTTCTCCTCGTCCTGGCTTTCGTCGGTGGCCGGCTCGGACTCGTCGATCACCACCACCCCGTGATCGAGAGCCGCCACCTTCCCGGCATCCGCCTGGTCGGCAATGGCCGCGGCGGCCTGCGCTTCGGTCGAAAGCGGTAGCATCTTGCAAAGGCGGCGGAACACGGTCTTCTTGGCCATCTCGCCGAAATGGTTCTTCCATGCGGGGGAGTTTGCGCTGGGAGAGGCCTTGCGGATCGCCTCGATCTCCTCCTTGGTCATCAAGGCGCGCTGAATGCCGCCGTCCTTGAACCGCGCGATGGCATAGGCGCCGATGATCGCGCCGCGGTCGGTCCAGTTCGGCCGGATGGTGAGGCGGCTATCGTCACCCATCACGTACTCGACACGATCGTTTTCGTGGATGGTGTCCACGTCGATGCTGCTGATCTCGCCGGATTGCCGGACCAGCGCGAGGAGCCCCTTGTAGCCGGGGATCAGTTGTACCTTGCCCTTGTACGGCACGAGGTAGGCCTGGCCGAGGACGCCGTCGGTCACCAATCCGAGCTGCGCCGCGGTAACGCAGGCTCCGAAGAGCGACGATCTGTCCGCCTTCAGGAGATCCGGGTTCTGTTGGACGGCGGTGACGGCAATTCGCTTGAAGCGATCGACGTCCACATGGCGGGGCAAGGCCATGACGAGCTGTTCGTCCATGCGGTTCAGGCCGCCACGGAATTCCTCGATGGGCTTGAGCGCCCGGCCGCTGCTCCGGCCACTGGGTTTTGCAAGTTGATTCATGGCTAATCCTTTCGTCCTAAGTCACACCACTTGGTTCCATGCGCCGGGCAGAACTGTGGCCGGCACATCATCGACATCGGGTTCGCGAGAAATGCTTCCTCCGGCGGCTCGTCGCCGTCCGCGAGGTGGCGCCGGAACTCGGTCATGTCCTGCCTGATGCGCTCGATGACCGAGTAGGCCGCGCGTTCGGAAACGCCCTGATCGTAGGTTTCGGTCACCGGCGGTTCCTGGGGTTTCGTCTTTGGAGTCCGGCGAATGAAATCCACCGCCACGCCGCTGACTTCGATGGGCGGATCCTGGCTGCGCGCCAGAAGGCTGTAGGCGCCCAGCTGCGCCTGATAGGGGCGCGGCAATGCGCCGGTCTTGAGGTCCCGAACGATGCCATCGACGGTTATGACGTCGCAGCGGCCGGTGAGGATGAAGCCGTCGCCGGCGGGGACTTCCCAGGCTTGCTCGACGGCTGCCGGATTGATGTGGCGTGCCACTCCGAGCCGATAAGCAAGCGTGAGGCGTTCGATCTGCGCCTCGGCGGTCGCCATGTTGGGGGTGGTGTCGTCCCACTCGGCGCCGGGCTCGGTTTCTTCTCGGAAGGCCTCGATGGCGATCTCGATCCCATCCTTGCCGCTGCCGAGTTCGCCGGTATCGATTTTCTCCTGGAGCATGCGCGCCGCGGCGGCGTGAACCGCCGTTCCGACCGCCGCGCCGACGGAGGGGCGGAGCTCGCGCAGCTCGTGACCAGCATCCCCGATCTCCCGGCGCCATTGCTTGGTGGCGGCGCGGCGCGCGCAGTCCGCATATCCGGGCAACATGGAGGCGCGAATCGCAGTGCGACGATTCATGCTCGGCCCCACATGAGCCGCCACCAGCGGATGTGCTGGCGAATGGGCTTCCATGCTCTGCGAAGAAACCGACGCATCCTCACGCAGCCTCCGGTCCGGGGCTGCCGTCGGGGGAACCGTGATCGCGCAGGCCGAGCGACATCAGCGCCCCGTCCGCCGCGCGCCGCAGCCTGTCATGACGGCAGGTGCGGGCAAGGTCATGCAGGTAACGGGTGGCGACGTCGGGTGAAACGAATTCGTCGCCAGATCCGCGCAGGCTGCTCGCCGCCCGCCAGTACTCGGCCGCCAGGCGCTCGACGGAAAGGCCGTCGCGGTCGTGGACGAGTTTGAGGTCGGGGCGCGTCATCGGTGTCTCCCATCCGAGGTGGCGAAAGATAATCTATTGCGGCGAAAACACCGCGTCAATAGAAAATGCGGCGAAAATACCTCAGGGATGCGAGGCGGTGATGTTTCAGGCTGGCACCGTATGGTGAAGGCGGCATAATGTTGGGGGCGGAACAGTCCCGCTCGCCTGGGAGGTGCAGCGTGCTGAGGCTTGTGATTTCAGCGGTTTTTTCTGTCAGCATCCTGACCGGTCAGGCGCATGCGGATGTCACAGGCAAGGCCCGTGTCATCGATGGCGACACGCTGGAGATCGCCGCTCAGCGTATCCGTCTCCATGGCATCGATGCACCCGAGATGCGGCAATCCTGCCGCAAGGAGGGAGCCACTTGGCCGTGTGGCGCGGAAGCCACGAAGGCTCTGCGGTCAATGATCCAGGATGCGGCGGTCGCGTGCGAGGAACGGGACGGGGACCGGTATGGCCGCATTGTTGCCGTCTGCTTCGCTCGGGGGGAAGACCTCAACGCCGCGATGGTCCGACGCGGGTGGGCCCTGGCGTACAGGCGATACTCGGTTGACTATGTGGATGCGGAGACATCCGCGCGGGCCGCCCGGGCGGGCCTTTGGGCGGGAGAGTTCGTCCCGCCCTGGGAGTGGCGCCGGGGAAGACGCCTCGCCACCGGAAATGTTAACCGAGGCGCGGCTGATCAGTGTCTGATCAAAGGCAATATCAGCACAAAGGGAGCAAAAATCTACCATGTGCCCGGGGACCGCTGGTACGACCGCACGAAGATAGATCCGACGAAAGGCGAGCGATGGTTTTGCTCCGAGGCAGAGGCGTGGGCAGTGGGTTGGCGGAGATCAGGCCAGTGACAAAAGAGGCCTCAAGTTGATGTTCGCGTCGTCTCGTGGGCATATGTCCACGTTCAATCAGGCTGCCTTTGCCCGGCTGTGCCGGGCGAGGATGTCCTTAACATCGCCGGGATCCTTTGATACATCCCAGGACCACCGGCCAAAGCCACGATGCTCGTTGACTGCCTGCGTCCATTCATCAAGGAATCGACGCTTGGTCTGGTCCTGCTCGCTATCTTGACCTTTGGTCTCCAGCACCAAATAGCCCCCGGATTTGAACCGAATGATGAAGTCCGGGCGGTACTTTCGCACCACGCCGCGATAGACATAGAGCACCTCGAAGCCGAGGTGATCATTCTTCACCCAGGCTTCGACCTCGGGGTTGTGGTCCAGCTCGAAGGCTTCCGACGCCTCCCAGGCGCTGTCATAGACGCAGAAATTGATGTGGCTGAGCGTGGTGTACTCACAGGGCTTGCCAGTGTACCAGGTCCCCATGTCCCCGGTTGAGCGGATCGGGCGGTCCCGGTCGAAGACCGGCTCCAGCTTCTCGGTGTTCTCGAAGCGGATCGCCTCCCAGATGTGCTGGACCACCTTGGTCATGTTGAGCGTGATGATGAGGCGTAGCTTGAGGTCGTCTCGATAGAACAGGGCAGGGGTGATGCTGATCTTGTCCGAGCGGATGAACTGTTCGACCAGCCGGACCAGTTGGGCTAACAGGAACTCTTTGCTGCCCTGCCAGTCCTTTTGCATCTGGTCGTAGATGTCCCGCGCGGTCTCGAAGATGATCCGCTGCGTGCGGAACTCCCGCGCGAGGCGCTCCAGGTCTATGGCCGCGATCTTCGTGACGTCCGGCTTGCCTTCGACGATAGGGGCAAGCTCGGCAATCTGGGCCGTCTGGCTGGCGTTAAGCTCCAGCGGCTTCACCTTGCCCCAATCCAGAGAGAGGCGCGGGCGATACACGTGGTCGATGCGGATGACGTTCGGCCAACTGATCTCGAAGGGGGCCTTGTCGGCAACCGGCTCGACGGCTGTTTTGGGCTTCGGCGGCGGCGGGATCACACCTTCCTCGGATTCATGCGGCAGGAAGGTGAAGGGCACGCCGAAGATGTTCACGTATTCCGGTTCGAACAGGCCGGTCTCGGGGTTGACCTCGTAGGACGTGCGGCGCAGGCCGCGCCCGACCACCTGCTCGCAGAGCAACTGGCTGGTGAAGGCGCGCAAGCCCATGATGTGGGTGACGGTCTTGGCGTCCCAGCCTTCGGACAGCATCCCGACGGAAATCACGCTTTGAATCTGCTCGCCGGGTTTCCCGGCCCGGCCTACCGTGTCCACCTGCAAGCGCAGTAGCACGGCCTGCTGCTTCTTGTTCAGCTTGCGCGCCGGGCCGTTGTCTTCATCTTCCTCGATCTCGTCGCCGCCGATCTCGGCAATCGGCTCCTCGGCAGCCTCGGCCTCCTCCAGCACTTTGGAGTCGATGTGCAGGGTCCTCTCGGAGTCGCAAAGCTCGTCGATGCGCACCTTGTTGTGGTCGAAGGCATACTTGATCCGGGCCGCCGTCTCGGTGCGGTTGGCGACGGTGATCATCACCGGCGGGGTCTTGAATCCGCTGCTCTCCCACGCTTGCGACGCCTCGCGCCAGTCGTAGCCGAGAAGGTAGTAGCCGTTGATCACCAGGTCGGGCAGCGGCTCCTCGGGCTGCGCCCGGCGGTTCAGGTCATCCTTGACCTCCGGGTCGTTGTAGATGTGGTAGAGACGGGATTTGTAGGTCCTGGCGTCCGGCACGGCGTCGTCGCGGACCACGACGCGCGGCGTCTTGACCAGGCCAGCCTCAATGGCGTCGTTCAGGCCGAAGTCGCTCACAATCCAGCCGAACAGCGCCTCCTCGGAGCTTTTCTTGCCCGAGGGGGCGAAGGGCGTGGCGGAGAAGTCATAGCAGGTGAGAATGCCGCGCGCCTTGTTGATCCGGTCGAGGCCGCCGACCCATTTGGTGGCTTCCTCGATCTCGTCCCTGGTGACGCCCTTGACCTTGGACTCGGCGGGCACGCGCCAGGCGTGATGCGCCTCGTCGTTGATGACCAGGATGGTCCGGGCATTGGCCATGTCCCCGAGGACCTCGCGGACATAGGCTTCATCGCTCTTGGCTCCGCGCTTATCGACGCTGCGCTTCCTGGCGATCTTCTCGTCAGTCTCCCAATTGAGCGCGTGCCAGTTGCGGATGATGACCTTGCCCTGCCGGAGTTTGTCGAACAGGGACGACGGCACGATGCGGAAGGCTTCGTAGTAGTTCTCCGGGTTGGACGGCTCGAGGACGGCCAGGCGGCTCTTGACGGTCAGGCCGGGGGCGATGACCAGGATGTTCTTGGCGAAGCGGGTGTCCTGCGGATAGGTGACTTTGTTGAGGATGTGCCAGGCAATGACCATGGCCATGACAATGGTCTTGCCCGAGCCGGTCGCCATCTTGGCGCACAGGCGCTCGAACGCGCCGCCGTCGGACGGAATCTCGATGCCGACCTTCTCGGCGGGCGGAGCCTCGGCCAGCCAGATCAGCGTTTCCATGGCTTCGAGCTGGCAGAAGAAGAACCGCCGGGTCTCGAACTCCTCCGGGTTCGTCCAGTGCTCAAGCAGGCGCTTAGTGATGCCGGAGACGCCCGGATACCCGGCCTCGCGCCATGCCTGCACGCGGGGGCGGATTTGGTTGACCAGGGGTATTTCGACGAAGATGCCGGGGTCGTCGAAGGACTGGGAGCCTTCCGAGGCGATGACATATCCGGCGGGACGGCGGCCCGCGGTTAGGGAGAAGGTCCGGCTCTCGCGGTTATAGCTCCAGTATCTCGCCGGTTCCTCGTAGGGCGAGTTGATGATCAGGCGGTCTATGGTCCTGCGTTCCATTAGTCGAGCCCGATCACTTTGAGGCTTTCGATGCCCCGATCGTCGATGATCTTGACGGCGGCCCGGCGGTGCTCGCCCGGCTCGAACGGCAGGGAGACGGTCCCGCGATAGGCTTCTATCAGATCCTCGTCGATCTCGGCCTTGAGGTTCCTGGCGAGCTTCGCCCAGCCTTCAGTCGCACCGGCCATGGGGAAGAACACCTGGCGGGGGAACAGGCTGCGCCCGTCATAGTCGGGGTCCAGCATCCACATGGCGATCTTGTCCTCGCCGCCGGATTCAACCCCGCCGCTCCTGGTGTTGTAATAGTCGAAGCCATGCACCGAGAGGCGGTATTTGCCTTTGTCGTCACCCTCGGGGATCTTTTCAACCTCCACGTCCGGCTGACCTATCAGCCAGAAGCTCTCGTTGCTCGCGCGCTTCTTCTTGAGGTCCTCGGTCAGAAGGTCGGCGTTCATCTGCGCCTTCAACAGCGTCACGCCCGGCCAGTTGGTCTCGTCGATGTCCTTAGCCGCCTCGGGATCAAACTGGAAGGCCGCGAAGACGATGATCTTGGGTTTGGGAACGAGGCTCTGAGCCTCCTCAATGGCGAGCGCCACCTGGCGCTGCTCCATGGGGGCGTGTTCTGGACCAAATGAAGCGACCACGCGCTGCGGCGTGTCCTCCTTGGTCTCGCCCTCGGCATGAAGCCAGCGAGTGCCTGCCAGCGGCTCGACGCGGGAAAACTCGATCCGCTGCCCGGCCTTGCCGCGAATGCCGGTCTTGAATAGTTCGTCCCGCCAGTCGCCCTGGCGCTGTGTTTCCCCCTTGCGAGCAACAGCCTCGTCGGCGGGTTGCGGCACGGGCTCCTCGATGTCATCGAGGGGCTTGACCGCAGGTGACGGAACGGCTTCGACCGTAAAGGGGCCTGTAACACGGGTCTTGGTGTTGTCTGATATTGGCTGATCGTAGAGCGGCCTTTGGTCTGAGTACCTCTTTACGATTTCATGAATACGGTCTGAGGAAAGGCCGGGCTGTATCTCTGGATTGTTCGCAATTGAGCCAAGTTTAATGTGTGGAACAGTTTCGTATTCGAGACCACTGCCAATTCCTTCGTCGGGTTGCGCGAGCCTGTAATATGCGAAGTTGGCCGTCGCAAGCCGCTGCTTTGTCAAGGTGACAGAAACGCGGGATGTGTCGCATGTTACCCAGCGACGCCCCCATTTTTCCGCCATCTCGGCGGTGGTACCGGAACCACAGGTCGGATCAAGAACCAAATCCCCTGGGTCTGTAGTCATCAAGATGCAACGCTCAATGACCTTTGAATTGGTCTCTACGACGTACTGCTTCTTGCGACCGAAGCCGCTTATAGCCGTGTCGTTCCAGACGTTATCTATTTCTGAGACCGGGCTGTCTTCGATATATCTCTTGTAGCGCAGGGTGTTACCCACGAGCATTAGGCGGTTGGCATCGGCGAGCTTCTGCATGCCGCCGGACTTCACACCTGGCTTCCAATGGGTGTTGGCAGGGCAGGTGTACGTGGTCCCGCGCCAGTTGAAATGCTGGTCTTCCGGATCAGAGGGAGCCCCCTGAGAGTACAACGTGTCATGCGCCAGGATTCGGTGGTCAGCCGTTAAACTCTGCGGGCGCTCTAACTCGTCATCAGTCATGGGGCGAGGATCGGATGAGCCATCTGTCGGCTCAACGAAAGTGTACTGTGTTGCCCCAGGTTCGCCTGGAACCTTGGGACGCGTAAGTTGGCGAAACTTCTTGCGGGCCTGTTCTTTATCCTTCGCAAACCAAATCAAATAGTCTACAGAAACAGAAAGCAGAGCGGCACTCTGCCCGCCGGTTGTTCTATAGGTAATGAAGCCGCAGAAATTCTGAGGACCGAAAACCTCATCCATAATCTCTTTGACGTGATGGAGATTTTCATCAGAAATTTGCACGAATACATTGCCCGAATCGGCAATAAGTTCTTTGGCCAGATACAGGCGATCCCGCATGTAGGTCAGGTAGGAGTGGATGCCGAGCTCCCAGGTATCCCGAAAGGCGCGGATCATCTCGGGTTCCTGGGTCAGGTCGTCGTCCTTGCCGTCCTTCACGTCGCGCTTGTTCACAAAAGGCTGGAAGTTTGAGCCATACCTGATCCCGTAGGGCGGGTCGATGTAGACCATCTGCACCTGGCCGCCGAGTCCCTCCTTCTCAAGCAGGCTGTTCATGACCAGAAGGCTATCGCCCGCGATCAGCCGGTTCGTCCAGTTGTGCTTGTGCTTGTAGAACTCGATAGCCTCGCGGATCGGCGGGTTCTCCTCCGGCGTGGCGAACAGCGGTAGCTGCGGGTCCGCTCCGTTGCGCTTCTTCACGGCCTCGATGATGGAGTGCGGATCGATGCGTTCATGAACGTGTAGAGAGACCGTGGGCACCCCGAAGGAAGTGTGCTCGACCTTCCCGGCCCAGACAAGCTGTGGGTCAAGATGGGGGTCGTAGGCGTAGGTTGTCTTCCCCGCTTCCTTGTCGGTATCTGGCGTGACCAGGCCGACCGGCGGGTTGTTCACGCGTTCCTTGTCAGTGTGAGCGTAGTTCTCGATTTCTCTCTTTGTGTTTTTCCTTGGCCGCGCCATGTCGTGCCCCCGCCCGATAGATTACCGTTACGATGCCGTTCCACCGGAAGAGCCCGGACCAGAGTCCTTCCCGGCCGCCGGTATCTGCACAACTCTCGCATGCCGCACCACATACTGGCGCATGAATTCGCGGAGGACCTGAGCGGCAGGCTTGTCCTGCGCCCGGCAGACTTCCAGGAACGCATCCCGGAGATTGCGGTCCACGCGAATGCGGAGCCCTGCGTCCTTCACTGGCATGGACCGAGTGTAGCCAATGGATACACAATTGAAAACAGCAAATTGACCAGCAACGTCAGCGCGTTTTGATTAACGGGCTGCAGCTGTCCGACATTCACAGCAGGACTGCGGCAACTGTCAAGCTCTTGGCGTTATTTTCTGCGATCGCGACAGGATGGTCAGCGAGCGCATGGGCCTGGTCAGGGCCACATACAGATTCTTCCGGCTAAGGCCATCGGCATCAACGATAATGGCGTGATCGAACTCCAGACCCTTCACCAGAAGCGTGCTGCCGATGCTTCTTTTCCCGAGATTCCGGCCAGTGTGCCGGATACGGTTTTGCGTTTCCCATATTGCATCCGTCAAAGACCGATACTGCCCGGTGGCCATGAGCCGCAAAGCTGACCGCATGGCGAAGAACATTTCGCGACGGTAGAGACGCGTTTCGGATCGCAGTCGCATGGCCTCCAACACGCCGAGAACAGGATGCCAGGAACCGGATTGCGTGATTTCCAGGCAATGCGGAAGCAGTTCTCCAAACTTTGCGGCACCCTGCCGCCTACCAGCGAGGTGAGACTGCGCTGCCTGAGTCAAGGCGCTTTTGTTCGCACCGGTCATGCAACTGGCGGCAAAGGCAAGCACAGCTTCCAAGCGTGGGACACCCGTTAGAGATTCGATGCTGGCTGCTTGCTCAAAGAGATCTTTGCATCCGATCGGCTCAATGTTCGCAAAGCCGTATTTGGCAAGCTTCTGAGCAAGATTGGCTCGCGCTTTGAGATTCGCGCTGTCACCGATAACCACCAACGTTTCGCCATCCTGCACAGTGACGGACTTGCAGGCCGCCAGCATCGCGGCTTGTCTCTCGGCTACTACTTTCTTTGATTTACTGGCGGCTGGAAGATGCTCCCAACTCACACAGGCGGGACAGCCGTTGAGATGTATGGTTTGACCGTTCTCCAAACATCCCCGCGCATCTTCCAGCCATTTTGCAAGCTCGGTATTGCCGGCTTTCTTCCATCGCCACGGTGTCAGCAGTTCACCAGCCATCTCGAACAACGGAAAGACATCGACATCCCAATCAACAGCTTTCTGCTCCTTGAAGTCGAATATTCCTTGCAGAGGATCGCCAAATACGCATGTCGGTAAGTGGGTCGCCAGGGCGCATATGATTTCGTGCTGGGGACCGGTACAGTCCTGATATTCGTCCACGAACACACCACTGTAGGAAGCCGCCAGAACTCCTGACACGGCGCGATTCGTAACGAGTCTGGCCGCGCATTCATAAACAGTATTCCATTCATCGTCAGCCGGTTTTGTGAGGCTCAGCCCCGAGCGCATTGGGAATGACGCCGCGAAGCGTAGCGACCATCCAGCAATCGTATCGATCCGGTACTTGTTGTCGGCGACGGTGTGGTTCTTTAGACGTACCTTGAGCGCGTCCACGCCGGCATGCGTATGAGTAAGTATCAAACGGCGACCCTGAGAGAGCGCCGTCGCTCGAGCTATCTGCTCCGTCTTTCCGCAGCCGGCGGCCGCGATAACGCTGCCCCGCGTTAAGCTCGCGGCGCGCTCACCAATTCGATTGTCGTCATCGCTGGCCATCGACCCATTGCCGCAGCTTGGTGATCCCCGTGGCCAGGGGCTTGTCGGATGCCGTGTGAAGATAGGTGGCAATAATCTCTGCCATTGTCTCGGCGCGGCTGATGTCCTTGAACCAGGATTTCCTCTTGGCGGCGAAACCGAGAACTCGGCGAAACCCGTCCGCATCAAACGAGGCCGAGAGAATAAGGTCTGAAATTTGAGGGTGCCCCTTTTCTGCACATGCGTTGTTGATGTGCGCCAGAATGGCGTCAGAGCCGAAGGTTTCCTCGGCTACACGAACCAGTTTGACGGCCGCCTCCCAGGACAGATCGAGAAACACTCTTTCGTCGGTGGAACATTTGCCTCCCCACTGTATGATTGTCCCGCCCTTTTCGCGTACGCGGTCAAGCGTTTCGGGATTTGGCTCTTCATCAGAGTCAAGGAGAAGGGCTGCGTCGTAGCCGAGATCGAGTAACGTTTCGGCGGTCTCCGGGGAACCATCCTTGCCGTCTCCGTGGATCGCCACCACGCCGTGAAACGCAAAGGATGCCTTGCCCTTGCCCACCCACCAAGCATCCAGGCCTCTCGCCAGTCCACATTCCGTTTTGCCTTCTCCCACGAGAATTCTCCTGGCTAGGAACGCCTCTGGTGAAGCCCGCAGATGAGCCTGTGTCTTGTTCATGTCGCGTGAGGCGGCAGCCACTGAGCTAACGACAGTGTAGCCGTCCTTGCACCGGACTGTATGGATGTCATTTGCCGTAAGTTCCCGGATAACGACAGGGGAATGGGTTGTCAGAAATATCTGGGCACTGCGGGTCTGACTTTCGCCTGTCCTTCCCGTCTTCAGATACTTCAGAACCCTGGCAATGCGGTGCGGCTCCAGGCCGTGTTCGATCTCATCAATGAGCGCGATGTGAGAGCCACTGGCTGCGTCGTGTTGGAGGGCAGAAACAAGCAGGCGTGAAGATCCGGTCCCGAGGCGGCGCAAGGGAAGATCGCCGTCGTGCAGAGTGATGCCTCCGGCATTCACGCTGACGCTCTGAATATCAAGTTCCGCCTTGTATTTTTGTTTCACAGGAACCGAGAACTCCTTGCTCAGCTCCTGCACCCTTTCGGTTGTGGTCTTGAAGACCTGCTGCCCCTGTGATCTGAACGCTTCCCGTGCCGCACGGCTGGCTTGGGCGAGCCGGAGACTCACGCTTTCACCCGATTCCTCAAGGTGACTAAGAACAGATTGACGCCCCCAGCCAAGGTGACGCTCGGCGTAGGGACCAAGACGCGTGGTCGCGAGCTGCTTCATGTCTTTGTACCGGATCATGGGCGGATCCGTGTCCGCCTGATTAATCCGTTTGTTGTAGAGGCTCCACCGCGCCTCAAGAGATTTGTCGATGGTGACACGAACCGAAAGGATGTCTTCGAGTCCTTCGGCCGGCTCATCGTGAAGTGTCGTGTCGGCAGCTGACCAGCCGCGCAAGTGGAGTCCATATCTGTTCTCAGCCTTGAACTCGAGGGGAAGGCCGCCGAACGAGACAGTTATGCGTATGTCCTCGTCAAACTTCAGATTGTGGAAGTCATAATCATCGGCGAAGAGATAGCTACGAGGACTGAGAGCCAGTTCGATAGCATCCAGGATCGTTGTTTTCGTTGAGTCGCCGGGGCCGATAACGCAGTTAATACCCGGCTGCGGTGCCCACATCATCGTCTTGATTCCCCGAAAATTCTCGATCTCGACAAGAACGATGTGCATATCACTTGTCCTTCCCTTTCCAAGGCTCTCCCGGGAGACGAGCGACTAGGCGCGAGGACACCGCCCGTGCAGCTTTCTCGATATCCCAGTTGTAACCGGGAGCAAGCAGGGGACCGATGTCGGTGGCGAACTGACGTTCTCGGAGTTTGGCGGTAAGGTTTTTCTCGAACATGGCGCGGGAAACGCGGCCTCCGTTTGCTTCCATATAGCTGGAGAAGGCCGTAACGATGCGGTCGGGATCGACGGAATAGCCTTCCAGCGCCGTCGCCAAATCGAAAAGGTCCCTTCCTTTCTTGCGCTGGTACAGCGCACGCAGCTTGGTGCCCAAAAGCTCGTCAAGTTCGTAGGTCGCGATGTCGGAAGAACCAGCGAACCAGCGCGAGGCCACCGCGAAGGGAACTTTGGTAAGCCCGAACAGGGCAAAATGCTCGCGGGAATTAATCTCGATTTTCAGGCGCAGTCGAACGGGCGGGATGTCTTCGGAATCGAACCGGTAAGTCAACGTGACGCGGCCCTCATTCTGCTTCCACTGGGGCTTGCCGAGCCAAGTGTCGAGGACACTGTGCAACGCACCCAGCGTCGCGCCGATTGGCTCTCCTCTGACCTGGACGAGATCGATGTCCTCCGAATACCGGGCGGGTGGCCTGATGTGAAGTTTGTAAAGGGCGGTGCCGCCACGGAAGGCCAGTGACGATCTCAAATGCGGATGCGAGAATATTTCGACCAGTGCACGGCTGATCACCAAATCCTGTTCGACCTGAAAATCCTGCACCCACGGTGCCTGGGCGCGCCACGCGGTGATGTAGTCGTGCGGGATCATGCTTCCGCCTCCACTTCGGCATTGACGTAAAGCCTCCAGCCATTGGAGCGAGGCGAATTGTCGTGCGGCGCAGCGGGGACCAGCGGCGTCGCGTCCCTCGCCTTCTCCCGCACATACGCCTTCAGGAAAATCGCTTTCTCTGCCGCGCCGACAAGCTCTAGGAGATAGCCGAGACGCTGCGCCCACGGCATCGGCGCGGTCCGCGCCGCCGCCACGAGGCGTTGCGGGTCAATTTGCTCGACGAGTTCGGAGAGAACGGTTGCTACCTGATCCAGTCCCCCGGCGTGATGCTCGTAGCCGACAAGATCAACGGCCGTCGCCTCGACGGTCGAGACCAGAATCGTCCCGCGCGGCGTGTTGAAACTCTGGACGGGAACGTCAGAGATGCGCTTGCGGGCAACGAAAGAAACCCGGACAGCACCACATGAGATCGACCGCCGATTCTTGGCCAGAACGACCTGGAATTCCTGCGGGCGGTGATGGGCCGCGCCGTGATACTGGGCGGCGGACAAAAGGCCCGCATAGTACCGGAGCCTCAGTTGCTTCATGAGCGCCGGTACGAACTGATCGGCCGGCAGGCAGCCAAGACGTCGATACTCTGGCGGCACAATGACGTAAAATCCGCGGGCCGGGCTTGCCACGAGTCCCTGCTTCGCCAGACGGTTCAGCGCAAGCCTAGCTGCGGCGGCGGAGACGTCGAGCGACGCGCGGATCTCTTCTCCGGTAAAATGATACCGGCCATCGGTAGCGAGTCCGGCGATGAGATCCCTAGCTTTGGGCATGCGCGACTCCGTTTTCACATGCGTAATATATCATTTTTTGATACTTTGCGAAAGTGAATTCATTGTCAGCAGCAATTTCCGGGTGGATCGGCAGCCGGTCAGGACGCTGTGAGCCGCTCTTGCGCCGCCGCGGCCGGAATCTTGTTAGCTCGCAGCATACGATGGCGGCCCGAAGGGCACCCGCGTGTCAAGGTGGCATAGCCGCTTGTTCAGGCCTGCATTGTGCGGACCGTCATTGGTGTGATTCTCCCGGTGGGGCGGTGTCGGCGTGGCGCCCGCCAGACGGTCGAGGGAGCAATCATCCGAGATATCCCGGCCGAAGTTGGCCGTTGTGGTCGTAATGCAACTTGGCGACCGTCAGGACAAGCCGTTTCCCTGCCGGCCGGGCTACTAAACCCTAAAGCTTTCCGAAATCGTACCGTCCCTTTATGTTGAGATTAAGGTACTGACCCTTGGAATCCGCCTGCATAATCTCATTAAACACCCACTCCTCGACATTGTAGTAGACATAGGTTTCCCCGGATTTCAGAAAGCGGACATGAAGCTCCTGGGTAGCTGGGTCATACCCTATGGCCTCGACATTGGAGGAGTCGACATAGTGCATTTCAGGCATCGGAGTGATCCTCCACTTCTGTAGGTTCGGCCGGCTCGCCGGCAGAGGTTGATTGCGCGCGCCAGTTCGACAGAGCGTTTGTATAGAGAGAGGCATCGGGACGGGGTGCGGTCTGCCACGCCTCAGGCAGCTTCGGGTCGTCGCCGACCGGCTTCTCGCGGGCCTTGCGCACACGCACGCGCGAAGGGATCGGCATGATCTCCCCGAGAAAGACGCCCTCTCCTGTCCGCAGCGAGGGCAGGAGGTCCACGAGTCCTCCGAGATCGTCGGGCACGGTTGCCGCGACCTTGCTGCGATCGGACGCATTCGTGAGGCGCAAGGCTATGAGCGATCCGGACTGGCTGAGAACCGCACTGTCGATTTCCGATGGCCGTTGCGATACCAGCATCAGGCCGGCGCCGTATTTTCGCCCCTCCTTTGCAATCATCGACAGAGTGCGGTGCGCGGACGTATCGGCGCCTTCCGGGACAAAGCGGTGCGCCTCATCGATGACGATAAGGAGCGGCTGCCGGCGTCCACCGACGGGAAGGTCTTGCGCCCAGAATAGCATGTCGTAAATGACGCGAAGCATGGTGCCGACAATCGCAGGCAATATTTCGGATGGCAGGCCGGATACGTCGAAAACTGATGCAGGTCTGTCGTGTCCGACCCATTCCCTGACCACGGTGTCCAGATCCGCACCGACCTTGCCGTCAAGGTCCGGCTCAAATCCGCCGCCCGGCGTGAACAGGAACGAGAACCGCCCGTCCCGTAGGCGGCTCGCCATGAGATCGAGCTGCCTCTCGATGTTTCTCTTGCGCTGGTTCTTATATGGCGGCTGGTTGTAGGGGCTCGCCGGAGGATACCTGTCCGGCTTGAGCTGCATAGGGTCGCCCACTTCCTCGGGATCGTTCGCATCCTCCGGCTTTTGCTGATTTCCCATTGTGCTGAACGTGATCCTTTCAAAGCGGTCCAGTTCGTACCAGAGCCGCTTGATACTGAAAGGAACCGGGGAGTCGGCTGTGAGCGTCTCCGGCGGCGGGGGAATTGCCAGATGCCGAGCCGCCTCCGTTTTCATGTCGAGAACCTGATCGCGGATGGCGGCCTCATGGTTCGGCTGAAGGCCGCCGAGTGTGAGCTGCTGCAACTCGAAAAACGGAAGGGCCCAGAAGGGAACCCGCAAGGGCTTTTCACCTGCCTCTTCATTGGGCCTAACTCGAAATACCCGCGCCTTGTCGCCAAGGGCCGTGGCGTACTCTCCGTGCGGATCGATGACGATAGCCCGGGCATTGGGAAAGCTCCCGTCGGAAACGGCTTCGAGGAGCACGGTCACGAGATTCGACTTCCCCGCTCCGGTCGATCCGACGATGGCGCAGTGGCGGCTGACAAGGCCGGCTACGTTGATATCGGCGGAAATTCCTGCTGTTGCGGCGATCCTGCCGACCGAGATCGTCCCGGCGGTGCCTTTCGCCCAGCCATAGATGATCTTGAGATCGTCATTGGTGACAATATGGACTTCGTCGCCGACCGTCGGATACTGACCGACGCCTCTTTCAAACTCACCGCCCAGGCCCTCGCCAAAGAGCACGACAGTCATCCAGCGGTAGCCAGAAAGCCGCTCCTGGATTTCCTCCTCGAGGACGGTGTCCGGAACCGAGGGCGCCTCGGTGGGAGGCGCCGCGTCAGCGCCGACCTGCGTGCAGACCGCATAAAGGTTTGCGTAACCGAGGGGTATGCGGAAGAAGCCGCCGATCTGACCCACACGGTAGGAATCGCCTTCGATCATGACCAAGGTGGACGGCATGTCGTCCCGGAGCCTTACCCGCACGATGCCACCGGTAACCGACGCGACCTGGCCTATGAATGTGGGATCGGCGGGAGGCATGACGGGCTCAGCCGGACGTCATGGATGCAAGGAAGTCGCAGAAACAGGCGAAGTCGCCGATCTTCATCCTGCCGGGGTCGCTTTGCTTCCCGGCGGCGTTTGAACCGCCCTGGGACTCCTGCTGTGTTGCCACTTCGAAAGCCGCCTCGACGAAAGTATGGCCTTCGGCGAGCCCCCATCGCGCCCGTCTTCCGCCGATGATGCCTGTATCAGGACCGACGACGATCATGTTGCGTCGTTGGTAACTGCGCTTGACGAGATCGGCGTCATCGTCCTGTTCGCCGTACTGAAGTGCATAGACATGGGTTCTCGGGCGGTTCTCTAGGGCTCCGAATACCACGTTGTTGATATGCTCGTCGCCAAAACCAAAGCCAGACACGATCAGGAGCGCATCATCGAGCTCCAAAAAGCGGGCGAGCCGGTCCATGAAGGCGGCGTAGGGCTGCTGGCGGGACTCGTCGTATTTCTGGAAGGAGGGAAAGATCATTTCGCCAGACAAATCCGGCTCACCGCGGATAACGCGAAGACGCCCATCCTGGTCCACCCGGCGCCATGTCACGGAGCCGTGCATTTTCCACAGCCGGGTCCAGTTGACGCCTGGGGCCAATTCTGTGCGGCGCAGGCTATCCGGATGGAAGAACGGCTGGTGGCTGCCGACGAAACCGTCAAAGATGGGAATGCGCTCCGCCTCGAGGGCCAACTCGATGAGAATGTCGTAGTTAACCGTGAATATCTCTACCGGATGCTGGCGTGCCGTCTTGACCAGCCATCGCGCAAATTTGCGGTGCGGCAGCTCATCGGGAATTAGGCTCTTGTCGGGGGTGACGATACGGGCGATCGTCTGCCGCACGGTTTCTTCAAGCTTCACCAGTTCGGCTGCCTTGAGGCCGGCCAGGGTGTCGGACGCGCCGATCGCACCAAGCATCATGCGCAAGCGAGAGAGGATGTTCTCGATGTTGGGATACTGTTTCGCCGCCTTGCATTGGTCCTCGATCGCCGTCCAGGCTTGCGCGTATTTGTCGTCCAATGCTGCGGCAGCCGCCTCGCAGAGGCGTGTCAAGCCGGCGACGTCGGGAATCAATGGCTCTGTTGCCGTGCCGCCCCCGGATTTGGGAACCTGCACCGCGCAGGAGGTTCCGGCTCCGAAGAAAAAGGCAATCGGCTTGTCGTGCCGAGCCAAGTGATCCCGCAGGTCCGCGAGAAGCTTCTGCGCATCATGTTTCTGCATATCATGTAATGCATCCGGGCCGGTCATGGAGAGGTTCCCGTCATGACCGGAAGGCCGGGGAGCGCGTCGCGAAGAACCCGGGTCGCTCGGCAGTCGTCCTCATTGTAATCAAGGATGCGCTGCCGCACGGCAGGATCGCCGCTTTCTACCCATTTGTGGAACCATTCGATCGAAGCCGCGCCCGAGGGATGGATATCCCGCCACGCGAAACCGAGATACTTGGCGAGAGTCTTGATCGAGTAATCCCGCGTCGGCCATTCCGTGGCCTTCAGCACCACGTCGAAATACAGATCCACGGCGCGCGCCGGGTCGAACAATTCTTCGAGCTCTTCCTCGCTGCAAATGTCCGGATACTTCTCGCGGAGCTTCCGGTAGATGGTCCGCTCGTACTTGGAATAATAGTAGATGATGCAGGGCATGCTGTTCTGCATATAGTTCCAGGCATCTGCAAACGCCTGCCGCTCAGCCTCTGCGGTCGGCTCCTCCGCGAAAAAGGCGACAAAACGCTCCGTCTCGTTGTCGCCGCCGCGCCGCTCGACGAAGCCGTGCAGGTAGCAAACGTCGCGGAGGGGATCGACCTCGATATCGAAGAACAGCTCCAGGTCCGCGGCGGGCAGCGATACTCGCTCCCGCAAATATGGCCTGGCGGACTCGCCCGCGGCGATAAGCCCGGCGCGGGCATGCAGCTTCTCAAGCGTTGGTGGGCCGATGCCGGGAAAGATCGTCCTGGAGCCCGTGAGAAAACGCGCCGGATCGGCCGCGGCAAGATTCCGGATGGTCGCCACATGGCCAATCATGGCGTCCCGTTTGGACCGGCCAAGCTCCGGGATCAGCGTGAGGTCGTCCGCCGCGGTCAGCTGGGCAAGGCAGGCATTGTACCAGTGGCAGAGTTTGCAGACCCCGCTGTAAGCCGCGAGCGTCTCTGATCTCCTTGCGACGATTGCCTGCGCCTCGGCGAGGCATTCCTGGTAGTCCTGCCAGAGGATGCGCGGATTACGCTTTCCGTACGGTTCTGTGAAGTCGTAGACCACCTCCTCGCCGTTGATATCCCAGATGAAGCCGCGGCGTCCGGCGGAAATGCCCCTGCGCTCAAGGATGTCCGTGTACAGCGCCAGCTGCACGGCATAGTGCTTCTTGGGCTTCGAGAGATCCTCCGGCCCTTCTTCGCCGACGCCCGATTTGATGTCGCCGGCGCTATAACCGTCTCCCTCCTTGCGCAAAAGGTCCGGATCGCCGAGGAGCCCGTCAGCCTGGATGCGGCCGCCATAGATTAGCGGTTCCCCGCGGTGCATCGCTTCAAGCGTCCGCCGTTCCTTTTCGTCGCCGGCATACGGAGTGAGATCGAGGAAGGGTATGTCCAGCCCCTCCATGACCTCATGCTCGTAAAGGGTGCCACGCTTCCAAAGCAGCTCGACAAAGGGGTTCGGATGGTCCCGCTCGCCCGGTTCGCCGAAGAGGTCCATTGTCACGCGGTGCGGACAGGCCACAAGGTCATAGAGCATTGCGGCGGTAACGGGCGTCGTCATGGCGTCGGCTCCGGATTCGGCAGGAAATGCCGCCACAAAAGTGCGCATTTTGGTTTCGGGTTTTTCACTTGGCTCGGTATCCCCGCATGGCTGAAGTTCCTCGCCGCTGAGCTTCCCTACATCCGTCTCGCAAACCAGACGACCCGCCCGATGACCCGAGCTTCCTCCGCGAGCACCTCGTACTCGGAGAACCGGTCGTTCTCTGACATCACCCGCAGCTTGGGCGGATCGCTGTCGTGCACCCGCTCGATCCATTTTACGACCAGCCCCCAGCCGTCCCAAAGAGAGAAGACGCCCGGCTGAGACGGATTGAGCTTGCGCCGGTTGATGAGAACCTGGTCGCCGCTCATCAGCACGGGCTCCATCGATTGGCCCTCGACCTCCATGGCCAGGAAGTCGAGCGGCTTGCCCCGCAGTTCGTGGACGACCAAGTGCTCCGGGAACAGGGCCGGCGGGCCCATGAGGTCCTCCTCGGCGTAACCGCCGCCGCCCATGCCCGGCCTGAGTTCAAGCGTCGGAACGGCGACATAACCCTCCGGCGGGCCGTCGTCGCCCGGACTCAGGTCCGCGGCGATCGCGTTCCTGGCGACCCGGAGCAGGCCCGCGATCTGATCCTGTCCCGGCGCAAGGAGCCGGGGGGCGACGCCCAGCGCGCCGGCGACCGATGCAGTGGTCTCTTCGTCGGGGTAGCCGGCCCTGTCGCGCAGGACGTCGTTGATCAGCTTGGCGGGAACGCCAGCCTTCTTGGCAAGGTCCTGGGCCGACAGGTCGCGACGGCGCATCAGGATGCGAAGCGCATCTCCCGCCGTTCCGAACAACATCGCCGTCGAATCTTCGGCGCGTTCGAGCAGCCGGTCGACCCATCGGGCGGGCATTGCTTCCGAATGTGCCAAATCGGCCGCGCCGGCGGCGCCGCTTTCCAGCGCCTCCAGGAGATGTCCCGAGGGCACCTCCAGGACCTGGGCGAGCGCCTTGAGCGTTTCGGCGCGGGGCGCATAGCCGCGGCGAATGTTCCGGATCGCGTCGACCCCGAGGGCGGCCTTCAGGCACGCCTTGCGTTCACTCAAGCCCAGGGCCTTGAGCCGTTCCTCGATCCGTTGGATGAGCTCCTCATACGGCATGTTGCGTCACCTGCATGGTATCAGCGCCACAAAACGCGGTTAAATTACCGCACTATGCGGCGCATGTCACGCGGTATTTTCGCCATTGACAATGCGGCGATTACACCGCACTCTCTGCCGCATGGATTATCGAGCCCACATTCTGACCCTGGCGCGGCTCTATTGCGAGGCCTCCGGGAGGTCGCTCGCCCGGGTTTCCACCATCGTTCGCAACGACGGAAAGTTCTTCCGGCGGCTCGAGGAAGGCGCGGGATGCACGATGGACACCTACGGCAAATGCCTGCGGTGGTTCTCGGAGCATTGGCCGGAGGAAGCGCCCTGGCCGGACGGCGTGCCGCGTCCGACCGAGGACGAAAATAGGGAGGCTGCGTGATGGCCGGGGTTGCCGAGAGGGCGCCCCGTGCGGCGCCCCGGAACGAGTGGCCTTTCCGCGGCCACCGCACCATGGCGGAGGTCATGGCCGGCGAGGCCGGCAACGGCCAAGAAGGCGCTTGGGTCCCAACCTTCACCGGCCGCCGCTTTTGGCCTCTCGATCCGCGTCCCGAGCACGTCTGCATCGAGGACATCGCGCACGCCCTTAGCCTCAAATGCCGCTACGGCGGCCACTGCTGCACGTTCTACTCGGTCGCGCAACACTCGGTCCTGGTGAGCGAAGCGCTGGAACGCGAGGGACATTCGTCAGCGGTCCAGCTGCAGGGTCTCATGCACGATGCCGCCGAGGCCTATCTGCCGGACGTGGCCAGGCCGGTCAAGCCTCGCCTGAAGGGCTTCGCCCGCGTCGAAGGCGAGGTGGAGTTGGCCATCGCCGAAGCCTTCGGTCTGCCGTGGCCCTGGAACACCGCGGTCAAGCGCGTCGACGTCGCCATCCTTCGGGACGAGGCGTCGAAACTGATGAACTGCGACCTGTCGGACTGGCGCCTGCCGGAACCGGCGCTCGGCATCGACATCGCGCCATGGCAGCCGGGCGAGGCGGAACGCCGCTTCCTGGAGCGGTTCGCGGAGTTGTGGGAGGCCGGGCCATGAGCAGGCGGAGGTCGGCCGGATGACCTTTGCCTTGCGGGACTACCAGAAAAGAGACATCCGGCGGCTGCGGGCGGCCATCACGGCCGGCCACGGCCGAATCCTCTACCAGTTGCCGACCGGCGGCGGCAAGACCGTGCTCATGGCGTGGATGGCGGCGCGGGCCGCCGAGCGCGGCAAGCCCACCATGTTCATCGTTCATCGCCAGGAGCTGCTTCTCCAGGCCAGCCGCACCTTCGACGCCATGGGCATCGATCACGGCCTGATCGCGCCGGGGCATACCATGAGCCGCGACGTGATCCAGGTGGCCAGCGTGCTGACCCTGGTGCGGCGCTTCGACCGCGTCGTTCCGCCGGACCTGATCGTCTTCGACGAGGCGCACCATTGCCCGAGCAACACGTGGCTCAGGGTGTTCGGGCGGTATCCCGGCGCCAAGGCGATCGGCCTCACGGCCACGCCGTGCCGTCTCGACGGCAGGGGCCTGGACGACCTGTTCGAGACCATGGTCCGCGGGCCCACGGCGCGCGACCTGATCGACGCCGGGTTCCTTTCCGATTACGTGGTGTACGCACCGCCCATCGGCATCGACCTGCAGGGCGTGCGGACCCGCGCGGGCGATTTCGCGAAAGACCAGCTGGCCGAAGCGGTGGACAGGCCGACCATCACCGGCGACGCGGTCCGGCACTACCTGAGGCTCGCCCAGGGCAAGCGGGCCATCGCCTTCTGCGTCTCGATCGATCATTCGAAGCACGTCGCCGAGCAGTTCCGCTCGGTCGGCGTTCGCGCGCAGCACGTCGACGGCACGGAGGACGGCCGCCGGCGCCAGCGAACAATGGACTCCCTCGCCACCGGCGACGTTCAGGTTCTGACCAACGTCGATCTCATTTCGGAGGGGCTCGACGTGCCGGCGGTGGAGGCGGCGATACTCCTGCGGCCGACGCAGTCCCTCTCGCTCTATCTGCAGCAGGTCGGGCGCGCGCTCCGTCCGCAGCCCGGCAAGACGGCCATCATTCTCGACCATGCGGGCAACGTTCTGCGGCACGGCCTGCCGGATGACGACCGCGATTGGACCCTGGAAGGAAGGCCCCGGAAGCGGGGCCGCAACGGCCCCGAGCCCGATCTCCAGGTCAGGCAATGCCCGAGGTGCTTCGCGTGCCACGCGCCGTCGCCCCGGTGCCCGTGCTGCGGATACGAGCACGAGGTCCAAGGCCGCGAGGTGGACCACGTCGACGGCGAACTCGAGCAGGTCGACCTCGATGCGCTGAGAAGGCAGCGCAGGCGCGAGATCGGGAGGGCCCGGACGCTCGAGGAATTGGAGGCCATCGCGGAGGCCCGCGGGTACCGAAAGGGCTGGGCCTGGCATGTGTACCAGGCGCGCCAGCGCAGGTTCGGGAGGGCCGCGGCGTGAGGCACGTTCTCAGCTACTCCGGCGGCAAGGACTCGACGGCCATGTATCTGCTGGCCATCGAGCGCGGCGTCGATTTTCTTCCCGTTTTCGCCGACACCGGCAACGAGCACGAGATCACCTGCGAGTTCGTGGCGAGCCTGCCGGACAAGGTGGGCGGGCCCGCCATCAGGTGGGTGAAGGCGGATTTCTCCGACCAGTTCGAGCGCAAACGCCGGTTCATCGCGGAGCATTGGCCCCGGGACCTGATGGCCGGAACCGAGGGGCAATGGGTGCCGCGCGCCGACGTGGCGGTGCCCACCGAGGAGGTGTGGGACGCGGACTGCGAGGAACTGATCGAGGCGCCCACCGTGGAGCCCCCGGACTGGACGCCGTCCGATCCGTACATGTCCGCCTTCACGGCCTGGTTCCGCTGGGTGCCGGGCAAGCGGCCGTTGTCGGAGCGAAAGGCCATGGAAAGGGTGGAACGTGCCCTGGCGCTGCTGCATCCAACAGGCGTTCCGTTCCTGGATCTGTGCATGCTCAAGGGGCGCTTCCCGAGCACCCGCGCCCGGTTTTGTTCGGAGGAGCTCAAGCACCACCCGATCTTCTATCAGGTCCAGGAGCCCCTCCTGGAAGCCGGCCACACGGTCATCTCATGGCAGGGCGTCCGGGCCGAGGAATCGCCCCGCCGGGCGGCGCTCTCCAAGCTGGAGCGGCTCGGAGGCGGCCTGGTCAACTGGCGGCCGATCCTGCGTTGGACGGTCGAGGACGTGTTCGCGATCCATCGGCGGCACGGGGTCGAGCCCAATCCGCTCTACAAGATGGGGTGCGGGCGCGTCGGCTGCATGCCGTGCATCCATTCCCGCAAGGAGGAAATCCGCAACATCGCCGCGCGGTTTCCCGGGCACGTCGAGCGGATCGCCGAATGGGAGCGTCTGGTCGGCGACGTGTCCAAGCGCGGCCTTTCCACGTTCTTCGCGGCGAACAAGACGCCGGGCGGGCATACCAGGGACTTCGGCCTGCCCATGCCGAACATCCACGACGTCGTGGGCTGGTCGCGGACGGGGCGGGGCGGACGGCAGTTCGATCTCGCGTCGCTGCTCGATCCGCCGCAATGCAGCTCCCTCTACGGGCTGTGCGAGTGATGGGAGGCGCGATGAACTCCCCAGGTCCCATCGCCGGCAGGACCCCTGAGAAAACGCTCTTGCGGCTGATCCTCCGCGAGTTCGGCTCCCGGCCCGATATGCGGCTGTTTCGGAACAATGTCGGCGTCGCCGTCTATCCCGACGGGTCCCGCGTCGCCTATGGCCTCTGCCCGGGATCCGCCGACCTGATCGGCTGGCGGATCGTAGCGGTTGCGGGCCATCGCATCGCCCAATTCGTCGCCATCGAGGTCAAGGGAGAGACGGCGCCGGTACGGCCCACGCAGCGGAACTTCCTCGAGCGCGTGACCGAGGCTGGCGGCGTCGCCGTCCTGGCGCGGTCGCTCGACGACGTCAGGGAGGCGCTCCGATGCTAGGCCGCGTCGCGAACCTCGATCAGCAGACGCTTGCCGAGCGCGGCCAACGCCAAATCGAGACGGTCGAGGCGGGAGTTGTGCATCAGGTCGAGCAGCCGCCGGATATCCTTGGGATCGCACCCGAGACGGCCGGCGAGTTCCACCTGCGTGACGCCTTGATCGCGCATGGCCTGATAGATCGCGAGCTTGGCCGCGGCCATCGGCGGCAGCGTCACCATCCGGTCTCCCTTGCGCGGGCGCTTGGGCCGCGGCAGATCGCGCCGCTCGTCCACATAGATGGCAAGAGCCGTCTCGAGGGCGTCCGGCGCGCGCTCAAGGGCCTGGGCCTCGTCGTTCCCCACGGTGTGGGCTTCCGGCACGTCCGGAAACGTCGCGATGACCGTTCCGTTGCTTGCCGGTTCAAGTGCGACTCGATAACGCATTTTCTTCACCTCCTTTCAAAGAACCTTGCGCCAATCCAGGCCGAGTTGCTTGCAGATTCTCCGCAGGAACTCCGGCGCGAGGTCGGTGTCGCCGTGCATCGGCACCACCGTGGACCGGCCGTTGTAGGTCGCCCGAACGTGACCGCCCTTGCCGCGCTTCGTCTCGATCACGACGCCGGATTTCCGAAGCTTGCGAATGAACTGCCGGCCCTTCATGCCTCGATATATAGGGCATTAATGCCCTCTTGTCAATCCATGATGCGGGCATTTATGCCCTGTGTTCCTGGTTTCGCTTCGAGTGGGAGCTTCGAGACCATACCGGTGTCCGAGACGGCGGAGGCGCTGGAATGCTGATGGCGCACCACCTCGTCGAAGCGCTCCGCAAGGGGAACATGACGACCCCGCCGCTGGCCGCCGGCAACGTCAGGAACGAGGAGACCTACGCCACCGTGCAATCCGAGTGGAGGCGTGAAGCCGACGTCATCGCCGCTGCCCACAAGTTCGACTTCGGCCTCCAGCTCGAGGCCATCGCCGACGATGCCGCCTTGAGAGATACCGCCACCGAATTCATATGCGCCGGCGTGTTTCGGCTCCCGTTCGACAACGTCTACTACGAGGGTAGCGCCGATCTGGAATCCGGCCGCCTCACCGCCGGGGTCGTCGCCTCCACCCAGGCGGCGACCGCCGACGAACGGGAGGTCACGGACGAGTACGTGCTCGTCTTCCGTCCGTTCATCCATCGGCCGGACGGCGCCTGGGTGGACACGGGCGTTCTCGGCGTCGTTCGGCCCAACGCGGACGTGGATTTTCACACCACCCAGCAATACGCGTTCAGCGATGAAACGCAGCGCGGCGATGGAGTGAAGCATCTTCTGTATGCCGCCATGCGCCTCGTCCTGTCGGGCACCGTCGCCCTGCAATCGAAGGACACCGCCACGGAGCGCGTCGAAGCGCCGGCAAGGCTCAACGGCCGCCGAGCGAAGCGCGGCAAGCCACCGCTCTTCGAGCACCGCATCGTCCGCGTCGCGCCCGACCTCTCGGATGTCCTGGTTTCAGGGTCCCATCGCACTCGCCGCTCGCCTCGGCTTCATTGGCGCCGCGGCCACGTCCGGACGCTGCCCTCGGGCGGCAAGGTGCCGGTATCGCCCTGTCTGGTCGGCCGCAGCGATTACGGCTTCGTCGACCACGACTACCGGTACGTTGCGAAGGAAGGCAACGCATGATGCCGGCGCCGCGCCAGCCAGACTTCGAGATCGTCAACGCCGCCGCGCTCGCGGCGTACCCGGGCCTGCTGCAGCGCTGGTTCCGCGCCGGCCGCCTGGAAGCCGGCGAGTTCGTGGTCGGCAATCTGCGGGGCGATCCCGGTGCCAGCCTCAAGATCAACGTCAAGACCGGACTGTGGTCGGATTTCGCGACCGGCGAGAAGGGCGGCGACCCGGTGAGCCTCTATGCGGCGATCCACGGGCTTCGGCAGACCGAGGCCGCGGAGCGTCTGTCCGAGGAGCTCGGATTGGCCGGCGCCGCGCCCGCGCGGCGGAAGGGCGCCGATGTGAAGCCCATCGACAGGGGCGACAGGACCCGGTGGAAGCCGGTGACGCCGGTGCCAGAGGGCGCGCCCGCTCCGGTCTTCCAGCACCACCGCCACGGCCGGGCCAGTCACAGCTGGACCTACGCGGATGCGCACGGGCGCCTGCTCGGCTACGTCTGCCGTTTCGACAAGCCGAAGGGCGGGAAGGAGATACTGCCGTTTACGCTCTGCCGGGCCGGGGACGGCCGGCTCATGTGGCGATGGCTCGGCTTCCCGAGACCCCGCCCGCTTTACGGCCTCGAAGAGCTCGCTCGCAAGCCCAAGGCCAACGTCGTCATCGTGGAAGGCGAAAAGACGGCCGATGCCGCGCGGAAACTCCTTCCCACCTGCGCCGTGATCACCTGGCCCGGCGGCTCGAAAGCCATAAAGCAGGTGGACTGGGCGCCGCTGAAGCGCCGCAAGGTCCTGATCGTCCCGGACGCCGACGCGCCCGGCCGCGCGGCCGCCGAGGGAAGCACCGATGCCCACGGCGTGTTCAAGCCCGGCATCGCGCAAATGCTGGCGGAGATCGCCGCCGGCGTGCGCTTGGTGGACCCGCCGGAGGACGCGCCCGACGGCTGGGACCTCGCCGACGCCCTCGGGGAAGGCTGGACGCCGGAACGCGCGGACGAATTCTTTCGCGGGCGCATGCGCGAACCGCGCGCTCCCGCGAGCCCGGACGCCTCGCCCGACGATCCGCCTTCGCCGGAGATGGACGATTACGGGATGGACGGGCCGGCGATGGCGGCCACGGCCGATCGGCGGCACTTCAAGGCCCTCGGCCACAACAAGGGCACCTTCTACTTTCTGACCGCACGAGGACAGCAGGTGGTGGAGGCGCCGGGGCGGGCGCTCCGAGACAAGGGGCTCCTGTTCCAGCTGGCCCCCCTCCATTCCTGGGAGCGCGAATTTCCGTCCGAGAACGGCTTTACCGGCCATGCCGTGGACCGGGCGGCGAACGCCCTGATCGATGCCTGCTACCGCGCCGGCGTTTTCCGGCCCGAGCGCATGCGGGGCCGCGGCGCGTGGTGGGACGATGACCGCGTCGTTCTGCACCTCGGCGACCGGTTGGTGGTGGAGGGCGCCCAGACCCCCATCTCCGGTTTCGAATCCCGGTTCATCTACGAGGCCTCGGCGCCGATCCGGTGCAGCGTCGACAACCCCTTGACCACCAGGGAGGCGCATCGCTTGCACGAACTGTGCGAGCTGCTGATGTGGGAGAAGCCCGTCTACGCGACCCTGCTCGCCGGCTGGTGCGTGGTCGCGCCCATCTGCGGGGCGTTGGGCTGGCGCCCGCACATCTGGATCACCTCGGCCGCCGGCGGCGGCAAGTCCTGGGTCATGGACAACATCGTCCGCCGCTGCCTCGGCGACATCGGTCTCGTGGTCCAGAGCCGGACGACGGAGGCCGGCCTCCGGCAGACGCTCGGCCATGACGCGCGGCCCGTCGTCTTCGACGAGGCCGAGAGCGAGGACAGCCGGGCCAGCGCGGCCATCGACAACGTACTGGCCCTCATGCGCCAGGCGAGCAGCGAGACCGGCGGCAAGATCATCAAGGGCACCACCTCGGGGCGGGCGCTTTCCTTCGACATCCGATCGTGCTTCGCCTTCGCCTCAATCGGCGTGAACATCCGCCAGCAGGCGGACGCCACGAGGATCACCGTTCTCGGACTGCTCAAGGACAACAGCCCGGAGGCGCAGAGGCATTTCAACGAGGTGATCAAGCCGACGGCGCGGGAAGTGCTGACCGGCGAGTATTGCGTCCGCCTCCAGGCCAGGGCGGTGCGGTTCGTGAACGTCATACGCCGGAACGCCGACGTCTTCGGCGAGGCCGCGGCGGAATACCTCGGCAACCGCCGGGTCGGAGACCAGTTGGGGGCGCTGTTGGCCGGCGCCTATCTGCTCCACGGCGCGAACGTGATCGGGCTCGACGCGGCCCGGGAATGGGTCGGCGCCCGCGACTGGGCGGACCAGACCGAAGCCATGGACGATCGCGACGAGGTCAAGCTTCTCGCCACCCTGATGGAATCCCGGCACCGCGTCGACGTCGGGGGCTCCGCCATCGAACGCAACGCCGCCGAGCTGGTGGCGCGGGCCGCCGGGATCGGCGTCCAGCCGGACGACAAGGTGGCCCAGGAAGCGGCGATCGCCGCGTTGGCCCGCATCGGCATGAAGGTGTCGGGGGAGCGGCTGGTGGTCTCGAACTCCCACTCTGGGATCAGGCGCGTCCTGCGGGACACGCCATGGGCGACCGGCTGGTGCCGGATATTGAAAAGGATCGATGGCGGCGCGGCGTCGACCAATGTCGTGCGCTTCGGACCGTTGCAGAGCAGGGCGGTCTACGTCCCGTTGTCGGCGGCGATCGCCATCGGGCAATAACGGAGGAAAAAGACGGGAATCGAATTGTTTCAATGACTTGGATGGTAACAAACGGAAACCGATGTTACCGCGAATGTTACCAGTCAAGCCATTGATACATAAGGATTGTCAACGATGGTAGCGGTGGTAACGCAAATCAACACATCCATGCACACACGCGTCTTCAAGGACGGGTCCGAAACTACCGACGGCACCTCTCACATAGCCTGTGTCAAATCGCGTTACCAACGTTACCTTGTTACCATACATACATTAACTCATTGATTTATTTATATATTTATAGGGAAGAGGCTGGTAACGATGATGGTAACGTCTGGTAACGTTTTGAAGAAGCGCCACGCTGGCCGGGAATCCCGGGGGTTCGGGACATGACTGCCATGCGATCCAGCCTTGCCCGTCTCCAGCCACCGAGCCCGAAGACCGAGGACGAGCTCCATGCCATGCGCCGGGCCGCCTGGCGCAAGCAGGGCGTCGCCGTCCTGCGCCCCGAAGACATCCGCGACGACTGGACCCGCCAGGCTGTCATCAACGAGGCGACCAGGCAGTACGGCCGGCGCGAGGAGACGGGCGATGGGTAATCGCGCCTTTCTTTCGAGCGGGCAGGTCGTCGAGTACTGGGACGCCGACGCGGTCGAGGCGCGGCTGCGCGAAGCCGCCGATACCATCCGGCGTCTGCGGGTCGCCGGCGTCTGGCCTGCCGGGTATTGGTCGGCCTGGCCAGATGTCATACGGGACTTCTGGGATGTGTTCGGCTACCACGAGACCGAGGTGCGGCCGCCGCCGCCCAGCCCCCGGGCGATCAGCAGGATGGACGAGGCCATGACCTGGCTGACATTCATCGACGCGCCTCTCGACCGCCGCATCGTCTGGGCCAAGGCGTTCAAGCTGGGCAACCGGAAGGTCGCCACGATCACCGGGCAAAGCCGGGAGACCGTCCGTCGCAGGCACAAACGCGCGCTGGCCAGCATCGTCGAGGCGTTGAACGCCAAGCGCGCCGCTTAAGGAAAATGCGCGGTAAATTTACACTGTTGCCACCTTGTTCCGTTTCTGCCACATTTTCCGATAACGTCGAAGATCACCATGTCCAGCCCGCCCGGGAACCCCCGCGGCGGGTTTTGTTTTTGCGCCGGTCCTCCATGCACACGGGGAAGATTTGAGATGAGGCGTCCGCGCGGATTCGCGAAGTTCGTCGGCGGACAAGGCTTTCACTGCCTGTACCTGGCGGCCGCCGAGGATAATGCGTCGGTAAGGATCGGCGTCGCCGCCGACGTCAGGGACCGGCTCTCGACGTTGCGATCGGCCAACGCCGTCAAGCTGCGCCTGCACAGGCACTGGTGGCTCGCGGGCAGGCCGGTCTCCGAACGGATTAAGAAATCGTTCTCCGAGACGTTCGAGCCCCGGCGCATCAGGGGAGACTGGTTCGAAGTGTCCTTGTCCGAGGCGGAGGCGTTCGTCGAGCGCATGATCCGCGAGATCGGAACCTGGGGCGCGACCGAGGCGGAGATGATCGCCGAGATGCGGCGCCGGGACCGCCAGAGGATCGAGGGGATCATTCCCGGCCGCCACTGACCCGACGCGCCGATATGGCGGCCACGGCGGGCCAACGTCGGGCGGCGCCGGGGCAATTCGCGGGTCCTTCCCGGCGCTGATCCTATGCGGGGGGGGCTCCGCCCGGCATTTCGCTAGCGTCAGGCCGGAAAATTAGGTTGCCGGTTGCCGGTTGCCACCGCCCCTGGCGCCCATGGTTCTTCCGCCGCTTGCGGACCGGGCATCGATCGAGGCCCGGGGCGCCCCGCAATGAAATTGAAACCCGGCCGCTCCGCCCCTCCGGGCGCGGGCGGCTTTTTCGTGAACCGTCGAGACGTTCCTTGCATGACCTGGCTCTACATTCCGCTGCGGGCGCTGACGCCGGAGGGCTCGACCTCGGCCTCATGCTGGCCGAGCCCGGGTACCGCACTGTGGGTTATGTCGAGCGGGACGCCTTCGCCGCGGCCGTCCTCGTGGCGCGGATGGAAGACGAGGCCCTGGATCCGGCGCCTGTCTGGGACGACGTTGCCACCTTCGACGGCCGCCCATGGCGCGGCGCGGTGGACGTCCTCACTGCGGGCTACCCGTGCCAGCCGTTCAGCGTCGCCGGTCGGCGCCGGGGAACCGACGATCCCCGGCACCTGTGGCCGCATGTCGCAAGGGTCATCGCCGAGTGCGCACCCGAATGGGTGTTCCTCGAAAACGTCCCCAATCATCTCAACCTCGGATATCGCGAGGTCCGAGGCGAGCTGGAAAACCTGGGCTTCCGGGTTGCGGAAGGACTGTTCACGGCGGCTGAAGTCGGCGCGCCGCACCGGCGCCAGCGCCTGTTCGTCCTGGCCCACGCCGAACGTGGGCGGCGGCGGCAATCCGCCGGAAATCCTGACGGCCAAGGGCAACCACTTCGTGCGCCCGAGCGGCAAGAAGGCGCACCTGGGACTGGACCAGGCGGCCCGGATGTGGCCGACGCCGAGAGCGTGCTCGGGCCGGCGATCCAGTGGGGGCAACCGAACGGAACTCGTGCGCGCGTGGGCGACGCCCAAGGCCTGCGACGGCGTGAAGCCGAGCGCGGGCAAGCGCCGGAACTCGGACCTACCGCACCAGGCCAGGGACTGGGCGACCCCGGCGGCGCGGGACTGGAAGTCGGGCAAGGCCAGCGAGAAAGCGCTGTCGCGCAACAGCCGCCCGCTGAACGAGCAGGCGGTTTGCCGGCCTTTCCTCCCGGACCGGGAGACAGCGAAGGCTGGCGGCGATACCTCGAACACCGACCTGACGCTCAACCCGCTGTTCGTCGAGCTTCTGATGGGCTGGCCCCCGGGATGGACGAATGTCCGGGCGGGCGGGGGCTCCTTGAATATCGCGTGGACCGGCTTCGGCTCTGCGGCAACGGAGTGGTCCCTCTGGTTGCGGCGCATGCGTGGCGAACTCTCGGCTCTCGCTTCGACGCCGATGGAGGCTGAGGCCGCATGACCGTTCGCATTCTCACAGGTGAATGCCGGGAGCGGCTTCGCGAGCTGCCGGAGGGCTCGGTCCACTGTGTGGTCACCAGCCCGCCCTACTACTCGCTCCGCGACTACCGCGTCCCGCCCGCCATCTGGGGCGGAGATGCGGCCTGCGATCACGAGTGGGGCGAATGGACGGAGGTTCACGACGAGCGCGAGGACACGGTCGCCGGTAAGAGCCGGACCACCGACCGCTGTTACGGAGCCCCGTCGCGCCGCTTCAACGGTAACCACCAGAAGCACGCGGCCGGCGCCTTTTGCGGCAAGTGCGGTGCCTGGCTCGGCTGCCTCGGGCTCGAGCCCTCGCCCGACCTCTACGTCGAGCACCTGGTCGAGGTGTTCCGGGAGGTTCGCCGGGTGCTTTCGCACGACGGAACCGCGTGGCTCAACCTCGGCGATTCCCATGCCGGTTCCTGGGGCAACTACGGGGCGCGGGAAGGCAGGCAACGGGCCCGCGCTTCGGAACGGTACCGGCGGCGGGCCTACGAGGAGGACGGCGGCTGGAACGGCCTGCCGCCGACGGCGCGTACTCCGGGGTGCAAGCCCAAGGACCTGATCATGGTTCCCTCGCGCGCGGCGCTCGCGCTGCAGGCGGACGGCTGGTGGGTGCGTTCGCGGATCATCTGGTCCAAGGGCGCGAGTTTCGGGCCGTGGTCGGGCAACCCCATGCCGGAGAGCGTCCGCGACCGGCCGACCATGGCCTACGAGGAGGTGCTGCTGTTGGCCAAGAGCGCGCGGTATTTCTACGACCGCGCGGCGGCCAGCGAGCCGTGCACGAGCGGCCCCTCCGACCTCAAAAAGATGCGCGAGGCCAGGGACCGCATCGGCGGCAAGCACAAGGACCTGTTCGATCCGCTCTCCAAGGCGAACGTCGCCTCGCGGATCGGCCGCAAGCGGGCGGTCGGCAATCCGGAGCGGCGCAACTTGCGGAATGTCTGGACCATCTCGACGCAGCCGTTCCCGGAGGCGCACTTCGCGACCATGGCGCCCAGGCTTGCGGAGGTGTGCATCAAGGCTGGGTGCCCGGAGGGCGGAACCGTGCTCGATCCCTTCGCCGGCGCCGGGACCACCGGTCTCGTGGCGAGCCGCCTGGGCCGGGACGCCGTGCTCGTCGAGCTCAGTCCGGACTACGCCGAGATCGCCCGGCAACGGCTGGAGCGGGACGGCGGCATTATCGCGGACCTGTCGCCCGACCTTCAGTCGGCCGAAGCCTCGGCGAAGGGTGAGGCGGCTTGATGGACTTGCAAGTGGAACACTGGCCGCTCGACCGGCTGGTCCCGTATGCCCGCAACGCACGGACGCACTCGGACGAGCAGGTGGCGCAGATCGCGGGATCCATCGCCGAGTTCGGGTTCGTGAATCCGGTGCTGGTCAGCGAGGACGGCGTGATCGTCGCCGGGCACGGACGAGTGCTGGCCGCGCGCACGCTCGGCATGACCGAGGCGCCGGTCATCGTCCTGCCGCATCTTTCGGAGACACAGGCGCGCGCCTTTCGGATCGCGGACAACCAGATCGCCCTCAACGCCGGCTGGGACGAAGGGCTGTTGCGCGCGTCCATCGAGGAGATCCTGGACGCGGAGGGCGGGGACGAGCTGGTCTCCCTCATCGGCTTCCCGGACGACTTCCTCGACGACCTGTTGGCCGATCCGGAGGACCTCGCCGCCGGCAACATCGACGACGACGAGGCGCCGGAGCCGCCCGACGATCCGGTCACTAGGCCGGGGGACCTGTGGCTGCTCGGCAATCACCGGCTCTACTGCGGCGACGCCACGGTGCTCGCCGACGTGGAGCGGGCCCTGGACGGTGGGCTCGCCGACCTGTGCTTCACGGACCCGCCCTACAACGTCGACTACGGAAACAGTGCCAAGGACAAGATGCGCGGCAAGGACCGGCGCATCCTGAACGACAATCTCGGCGAGGGCTTCGAGCGGTTCCTCTACGACGCCTGCGTCAACGTCATGACAGTGACCAAGGGCGCGGCGTACATCTGCATGTCGTCCTCGGAACTGCATACGCTTCAGCGGGCCTTCACGGCGGCCGGCGGCCACTGGTCCACCTTCGTCATCTGGGCCAAGAACACGTTCACGCTCGGCCGCGCCGACTACCAGCGCCAGTACGAGCCGATTCTCTACGGCTGGAAGGAGGGCTCGGATCATTTCTGGTGCGGGGCGCGGGATCAGGGGGACGTGTGGTTCGTCGACAAGCCCCACAAGAACGACCTGCACCCGACCATGAAGCCGGTGGCGCTGGTCGAGCGCGCGGTGCGCAATTCGTCGAAGAGCCGGGACACCGTGCTCGACCCGTTCGGCGGCTCCGGCTCGACCCTGATCGCCTGCGAGAAGACGGGCCGGCAGGCGCGACTGGTGGAACTGGACCCCAAATACGCGGACGTGATCGTCAAACGTTGGCAGGAGTTCACCGGCAAGGCCGCGACGCTGGACGGGAACGGACGGACGTTCGAAGAAATCGCCGCCGGGCGCGAGGCCGCGGCGGCGTAGTAAGCCGGCGCCGCTCTTCAAGCGTCGCCGGCAACCGGCCAAACGCGGCCGTTATAGGAAACGTGGGCAACCAGCCGGTTTCCCCGCATGACGGGCGCGGTGACGAAGTTGCCGCCGCCGAGACGGTGACGATCGATGTAGGCGCGCGCCGTGGCCGCCGCCTGTTCGAGACTGTCGACCATGACGGTTCGGGTCGGCGACATGGACCGGTTCGGGTTCTCCCCGAAATCGGGGTTGCCGACGGAGGCGAGCGTGATCGCATAGGTCATTGCAGGTTGCCTCCTTGCTCGAAGAACTCCCCGGTGGTGTTTTCCGGCACCCGACCGAGCAGTTCGAGGATCTGCACCCAGGGGATGTTCAGCAATGGCTCGTCGAAGGCGCCGGGGCGGTCCGGCGTCCATCCTTCCTCGGTGGAGCCGAAGAAGCCGTCCTCGTTGACGCCGATCAGAGTGCCGACGCGGACCTTCTCCGCCGTCTGGAACCGGGCGATGGCCTTGGCGAGGTCGCGGGTGGTGAGCCCGCGCCTCGCCAGTTGCGCCTGCCCGGCCGGGCTTTCGACGAGGTGGACGGTGTAGCCCGTGGGCTTGCTCGCGGCCCCTGTCCGGGCCAGCGCCCGTCCGCGCCTCCTGGTTTTGCGGTTCATGACCGTCACCGTCACGCCGGGATGCGGTAGATCCGCGTGCCCTCGACCTTCTCCGAGGTGACGGTGAGGCCGAGCTTCTTCTTCAGCGCCCCGGAGATGGCGCCCCGGACCGTGTGGCGCTGCCAGCCGGTGGCCTCGACGATCTGATCGATGGTGGCGCCTTCGTCGCGCTTGAGCATGTCGATGAGCACCGCCTGCTTGGTGCCCTCGCGCTTCTTGCGGGGCTCCTTCGGCGTGTCGGCCGCCTTTGCGCCCTCGTCCGGGTCGGCATTGATGGCGAGCAGCCCTTCGCGGGTGATCTTGAGGACGTCGTCGATGGCGGGACGGTCGTCGACGATGCGCTCGACGAGGCCCTTGGCGGTAAGGGCATCGACCACCTTGGCGGCGGCGCCGCCCTTGAGCGACTTCGGCAGGGGCAGGATCGAGCCGTCGTCGCGTCCGGCGGCGGCGGTGAGAACGATCAGTTGCGTATCGGTGAGCTTGGTCATGATTGTCTCCTCGGGTTTCGGCAGCGGGATTGCTGCTACCACCCGAAGCCCCGCCGGCGGTGCCGGTCGGGGCCAGGAGGAGCGACTTCGACCTAATCGACAGTGAACTCGGCGATGTCGGCGACCTCCATCGCCAACCACCCTTCGACACCGGGGTCGAGCGCAACCTCTTCGGGCCGGTAACCGGGGGCGACGAGCAGGAACAGCCCTTCCTCCTGCGTCGGCGATCCGAACCCGAGCCAATCGGGAAACTCGGTGCCCAGGTGGATGATGGCCTCGGCGGTGCCGGCGTACGCGACATCGACGCCTCGCCGGTTGCGGTAGGTCCTGGTGGCATCGTAGGCGGTGTGGGCAAGGTTGATCACGCTTCGGTCTCCTTCGTTTGGTGCGGCGTCCATCGCCGCGCTTGATAAGCCCATGAACGCTTCCTTCGCGATGCTTATCAAGTGAATAATCTATTGTTATTGAAGGAAAAACCGGCCCCCTTTAAGGCCGGCTCTCCGGGAATTGCGGGAGCGCTCAGTGATCGCCCGCCGGTCCGGCGCGGTAGCCCTCTGAGGTGATCAGGTAGCGCATCCGGGTGGTATCGAGTTCGACCTTGGGCTCGGTGGCGGTGAAGAAGCGGATGGCCTCGCAAATGGGCAGCACCGATTCGCCGGCGCACCAGACCGCGATCGGCGCTTTCCAGTCGTCCGGGTCGTGGACCTTCCGGAAGGCTTCCTCCAGGTCGGCGATGCGGTAGACGGCGCCGTCGGCGGCGGTGTGGCTGTCGATGTGGGGCATGGCGGGCTCCTCTTCGGCGGTGGAATTCGTGTCGCTGTTCATGGTCCCGATGAACGCTTCATCCGCGCCGCTTATCAAGTCAATAAGCGATTGTTTTTGAAGGTATTTTCAAATGGGAGCGCCGCCGGGCGCGAGGCTGCGCATGGGACTGTCGATCAGGGGATACGCCCGCCACCGGGGCGTCAGCCATACGGCCGTTCAGAAGGCGATTGCCTCGGGAAGGATCACGCCGGAGCCCGACGGCACCATCGATCCGGCGAAGGCCGATGCCGAGTGGTCGGCGAACACCAACGCCACCCAGGGACAGCGGAAACGAGCGTCAGGCGGCAGCCGGAAAAGCAGGGTCAAGCCCGTTCCCGAAGCCGCCGTGAGTGCCGTGCGCGAAACCCTGCGGGAGAGCGGCGAGCCGGTGACGGCCGGCGGCACGACGTTCATGCAGGCGCGGACGGCCAACGAGGTACTCAAGGCGCAGACGGCGCGGGTCCGGCTCCAACGCCTCAAGGGCGAACTGGTCGACCGGGCGCGGGCCGCGGCCCACGTGTTCAGGCTGGCGCGGAACGAGCGGGACGCATGGCTTAACTGGCCCGCCAGAGTCGCGGCGTTGATAGCGGCGGATCTCGGGGTCGATCAACACGAGATGCACGTGGTCCTCGAAAAGCATGTCCGAAGTCACCTCACCGAGCTCGCCGAGGTCCGACCACGGCTCGACTGACCTGCCTTCGCCGGAACGAAGCCCCGGCTTCGAGCAGGCAGACTGGTTCGACGGCGCCGACGGGATCGAGAAAGCCTGGCTGCAGGGTCTGAAGCCCGACCCGCTGCTCACGGTCTCGGAATGGGCGGACCGGCACCGGGTGTTGTCCCAGCGGGCGGCCTCGGAGCCCGGCCGGTGGCGGACGAGCCGGACGCCGTATCTCAAGGAGATCATGGACTGCCTGTCTCCGGCCTCGAAGGTCGAGCGCGTGGTGTTCATGAAGGGCGCCCAGGTCGGCGGCACGGAGTGCGGCAACAACTGGATCGGCTACGTCATTCACCAGGCGCCGGGCCCCATGATGGCCGTCGCGCCGACGGTGGAGCTGGCCAAGCGCAACTCGAAGCAGCGTATCGATCCGCTTCTCGAGGAAAGCGAGGCGCTGCGCGGTCTGGTCAAGGAGCGCCGGAGCCGCGATTCCGGCAACACGGTGCTGTCGAAGGAGTTCCCCGGCGGCCTGCTGGTGCTCACCGGCGCCAACTCGGCCGTGGGCTTGCGTTCCATGCCGGCGCGCTACCTGTTTCTCGACGAGGTGGACGGCTATCCGGGCGACGTCGAGGGCGAGGGCGATCCGATCCTGCTCGCCGAGCGGCGCGCCTCGACCTTCCAGCGCCGCAAGGTGTTCCTGGTGTCGACGCCGAAGACGAAGGGACTGTCGCGCATCGAGCGCGAGTTCGAGGCCAGCGACCAGCGCTACTACTTCGTTCCCTGCCCGGAGTGCGGAGAATATCAGACGCTCAAGTTCGCCAACCTGTACTGGCCCGAAGGCAAGCCCGGGGAGGCGATGTACCGCTGCGAGCACTGCGGCTCGCTGATCGACGAGCACCGCAAGACGTGGATGAACGAGCGGGGCGAGTGGCGACCGACGGTGGAGGGCGCTTCGTCGGGCTCGCAGGCCAGGACGGCCGGTTTCCATCTCTCGAGCCTCTACAGCCCGGTGGGCTGGTACAGCTGGGCCGACGCGGCGGCGATGTTCGAGGCCGCGCGGGAAAACCCCGATCTGATGAAGGGCTTCGTGACCACCGTCCTGGGCGAGCCCTTCGAGGAGGCTCACGAGGCGCCGGAGTGGCGCCATCTCTACGACCGGCGCGAGGCCTACCCGATCGGCGCCGTGCCCGCGGGCGGCCTGTTCCTGACCGCCGGCGTCGACGTCCAGAAGGATCGCATCGAGGTCGAGGTCGTCGCCTGGGGCCGGGGCAAGGAAAGCTGGTCGGTCGATTACCTGGTCCTCGACGGCGACACGGCGCGGCCCGAGGTCTGGGGCCGGCTCGACGAGGTACTGGCCCGGGACTGGCCGCGCCAGGGTGGCGGTTCTCTGCCCGTCAGGGTCATGTGCGTCGACTCCGGCTACGCGACGCAGGACGTCTATGCCTGGGCGCGGCGCCATCCGCAGGCTTCGTGGGGCCCTGCCGGCGCGGCGGCGCGGCAGCCCCGGACCGCGGTGGCGGTGAAGGGGCGGGACCGCGATACGGCGCTGATCCTGGGCGTCTCGAAGGCCGACGGCGGCGGCCGGCGGCGCGGGCTTCGGGTATGGACGGTCGGCGGCCCGGTGGCCAAGGGAGAGCTCTACCGCTGGCTCAAGCTGGACCGGCCCACGGACGAGGAACTCGCCCGGAACGATGGATTCCCGCCGGGCTACTGCCACTTCCCGCAGTACGGCGAGGAATTCTTCAAGCAGTTGACCGCCGAGCGGCGCGTGATCCGCATCAAGAAAGGGTTCCCGGTTGCTTCATGGGAAAAGGATCCGGCGCGCCGCAACGAGGCGTTGGATTGCCGTGTCTACGCCCGGGCCGCCGCCGCGATCCATGGGCTCGACCGGTTTCAGGAGCGGCAGTGGAAGCGCCTGGAGGCGGCGTTGGGCGGCAATGACGGATCCGAGCGAGGCGCCTCCAAGGACACGGCGTCCTCGGGGAACACGAATCGCGAGACATCATCGCGCCGGCGGGTGATTCGCAGCAAGTGGATGGGCTGAGACATGGCGTACACGGAAGCCCAGGCGCAAGCGCTTCGCGAGGCCCTGGCCTCGGGCGTGCTCACCGTCGAATACGACGGCAAACGGGTCACCTATCGCTCGGTAGCGGAGATCAAGGAGGCGCTGGCGCAGGTGGAAACGGCGCTTGCCCGGGACGCCGGCAAGCGCGTGCGCCAGATCCGCGTGGTCACCAACAAAGGGTTCTGAGGATGAATCTGTTCTCCCGTATGGCCGCCTCCTGGCGCGCGGCGCGCCGTGCCATGCACGGTTCGCGCTGGCCGGTGCACGAGGTCGCCGGAATGGGCCGGCGCGCCTTGGCCTGGCAGCCGGGCAATCCGGGTGCCGTCGCCGCGCTGTTCGCTTCCGGCCACGACCTGCGTGTCAAGTCGCGCGACCTGGTGCGGCGCAATGCCTGGGCCGGCAACGCCGTCGACGCCTTCGTCACCAACTGCGTCGGCACCGGCATCAAGCCGCAGTCGACGGCGGCCGACGACCGTTTCCGGGAGGCCGTCCACGCACTCTGGTGGGACTGGTGCGACGAGGCCGATGCCGCCGGGCTCACCGACTTCTACGGCCTGCAGGCGTTGGCCTGCCGGGCCATGGTGGAGGGCGGCGAGTGCTTCCTGCGCCTGCGCCCGCGGCGGCCCGAGGACGGGCTCGCCGTGCCGCTGCAACTCCAGGTCCTGGAGGCCGAGCACGTGCCCCTGACCCTGAACGCGACCCTTGCCGGCGGCAACGTCATCCGGGCGGGGATCGAGTTCGACCCCCTCGGCCGGAGGGTCGCCTATCACGTTACGCGGGAGCATCCGGGCGATCCGGCCATGCGGGCGGGCGACTTCGAGGCTGTGCGGGTGCCGGCGGACCGCGTCGTGCACCTGTTCCGGCCGCTGCGACCGGGCCAAATCCGGGGCGAGCCGTGGCTGGCCCGGGCGCTCGTGAAGCTCAACGAGCTCGACCAGTTCGACGACGCCGCCCTGGTCAAGGCCAAGGTCGCGGCGCTGTTCACCGGCTTCATCGTCAAGCCCAACCCCGAGGACGCCATGCTCGGCGAGGGCGAGCCGGACGAGGACGGCGCGGCCGTCGCCGGGCTCGAGCCCGGCACCATGCAGGTGCTCAGCCCCGGCGAGGACGTCCGCTTCTCCGACCCGGCCGATGTCGGCGGGACCTACGCCGAGTTCTTCCGCAACCAGCTTCGCGCCGTGGCGGTGGCCGCCGGCGTCACCTACGAGCAGCTCAGCGGCGACCTGACGCAGGTCAACTACTCCTCGATCCGCGCCGGGCTCCTCGAGTTCCGCCGCCGCTGCGAGATGATCCAACACGCCGTCATCGTCCACCAGCTCTGCCGGCCGGTGTGGCGGGAGTGGATGACGAGTGCCGTGCTGGCCGGCGCTCTGGACGCGCCCGGTTTCGAGAGGAACCCGGCTCCGTGGCTCGCGGTCAAGTGGATCGCCCAGGGCTGGCAGTGGGTCGATCCGGAGAAGGAGTTCAAGGCCATCGTGCTCGCCATCCGCGCGGGCCTCATGAGCCGCTCGGAGGCCATCTCCGCCTTCGGCTACGACGCCGAGAAGATCGACCGCGAGATCGCCGCCGACAACGCCCGCGCCGATGCCCTCGGCCTGGTGTTCGACAGCGACCCTCGAAAGGTCGCGCGGACCGGCGCCGCCCAGCCGGACGCCGAGCCCACGGCCGATGAGCCCGACGAAGAGCCGGAGCCTTTAGAAACCGACAGGAGAAGCGCATGAGGATGCTGCCGCATATCGCGAGCCGGGTGCTCGGCACGCCGCTGGTGATCGGCCAGAACAAGCTGGAGGCCATCCTCGCCGTGCTCGGTCCGCGGATCGGAATCGAGGCGTCGTCGCCGGCCGCCGCATTCCACGACGAGGCGGGACGACCGCGAGCGACGACAGTCACCCCATCCGGAACTGCGGTGATCCCGGTGTTCGGGACATTGGTGAAGCGCGCCGGCCCTATCGAGGCGGCGTCGGGTCTCACGTCCTACGGCGAGCTGGAGACCGAGATCCTGGACGCGGCGACCGATCCGGCGGTGCGCGCCATCCTCTTGGACGTGGACAGCCCGGGCGGCGAGGCGAGCGGCGTGTTCGACCTCGCGGACCTGGTCTTCGAGGCACGGAGCCTGAAGCCCGTGTGGGCGGTCGCCGACGAGGAAGCGTTCTCCGGCGCCTACGCCGTCGCCAGCGCCGCCGAGCGGGTCATCGTGCCGCGCACCGGCGGGACAGGCTCGATCGGCGTCGTCGCCGTACACGTCGACCGCTCGGCGAGGGACGCCATGGAGGGCTACCGCTACACCACTGTGTTCGCCGGCGCGCGCAAGAACGACTTCAACCCCCACGAGGCCCTCGGCGGCGAGGCTCGGGCCGCGCTGCAAGCCGAGGTCGATCGGGTCTACGAGCTGTTCGTCGAAACCGTGGCCCGCAACCGAGCCATGGCGACGGCGGCGGTGCGCGCGACCGAGGCCCGTCTGTTCTTCGGCGAGGACGCCGTCCGCGCCGGGCTCGCCGACGGGGTCGGCACGATGCGGGATGCCCTGGCGGCGTTGGCCGCAACCATGTCCGGGTCCAGGCCGATGATCCGTGGGGTGACGGCAACCGTTTCGCCGGGATCCCCGGAAGTTTCACTCACCCCACCTGACCGTAAGGAGGAAAGCATGACCGACGTCATCACCGAGACCGCGAAGCCGGGCGGCACCGCGCCACCGGCGGAGAACAGGACCGACTCCGAGTCGAGCCCTGATGGCGCGTCTGCCCGCGCGAAGCCGGAGCTTCGCTCCGGCGAAGGCAGAGCGGAGATCGACAGGAAGACCGCCGAGGTGGTCGACCTCGACAAGGTCCGCGCCGAGGCGCGCGGCGAGGGCGCGGCCGAGGCCGCGCGCATCGCCGACCTCTGCGCCCTCGCCGGAATGCCCGAGCGAACCGGCGAAATGATCGCTCGCGGGCTCTCGGCCGACGAGGTGCGCCGGGAGCTGCTGGCCCTGAAGGCGGGCCAGGACGGCGCCGAGGTGCAGAGCCACCTGCTGCCGGGCGCCGGCACCGGCCAGCCCGCGAGTCTCGACGACAACCCGGTGGTTCGGGCCGCACGGTCCCGGGCCGCCGCAGCGAAGGAGGTCTGATCCATGCCCGTACTCTCGGAATCCAACAACCTCGGCGACGTGCTCAAGCACGAGGCGCCGAACCTGTACAGCCGCGAGGCCGTCACCGTGCTGGCCGGAAGCGGCGCGGACCGTGCGCTCGGCGTCGGCGCCGTGATCGGCAAGCGGACGAGGTCCACCGTCACGGTGACGGCGGACGCCGGCAACACGGGTGACGGCATCGCGACGCTCGCCGACCCGGCGCTGGGTCCGAAGGCGGAGGCCGGCACGTATACGCTCACCTGCGTCGCCGCGGCGGTCAACGCGGGCACCTTCCAGGTGCTCACGCCCAGCGGCTACGTGCTCCCCGACCTCACCGTCGGCCAAGCCTACGCGGGCGATCACGTCAACCTGACCATCGCCGACGGCGCCGCGGACTTCATCGTCGGCGACAAGTTCACCGTGGACGTCTCCGGCGACGGCAAGGTCGTGGCCCTCGATCCCGCTGCCGTCGACGGGACGCAGCAGGCGCACGGCATCGTCGCGGCCGACGTGACGGCGCCGGACGGCACCGACGCGGAGGGCACGGTAATCGTCCGCGACGCCATCCTCGCTGACCACGCCTTGGCTTGGCCTACCGGCATCACGGCCGCCCAGAAGACGGCGGCGCTCGCCGATCTCGAGGCTCGCGGCATCCTCGTCCGCAAGGGCGCCTGAGCCCCAAACCTCTTTTTCGCAACCCCGACTTGATCGGCGCCGAAATGCCGGCGCCGAAGGAGGACCACTATGGCCATGAACAACCCCTTCGACGCCCCGGCCTTCAACATGACGGCGCTCACCGCGGCCATCAACATCCTGCCGAACACCTATGGCCGGCTGGAGCAGTTGGGCCTGATGCCGGCGAAGCCCGTGCGCTTCCGCCAGATCGCCATCGAAGAGCGCAACGGCGTCCTCAACCTGTTGCCGACCATGCCGGTCGGCTCGCCGGGAACCGTGGGCGAGCGCGGCAAGCGCAAGCTCCGCAGCTTCGCCGTGCCCCACATCCCCCACGACGACGTGGTGCTGCCCGAGGAGGTGCAGGGCATCCGCGCCTTCGGCTCGGAGAACGAGACGGAAGCCTTGGCCAACGTCATCACCGACCACCTCCAGTCCATGCGCAACAAGCATTCCATCACCTTGGAGCACCTGCGCATGGGCGCGCTCAAGGGGGTGATCCTCGACGCCGACGGCTCGGCCCTCTACGACCTCTACGCCGAGTTCGGCATCACGGCCAAGACCGTGGACTTCGCCCTCGGCACCGCCGGCACCAACGTCAAGGCCAAGTGCACCGACGTGCTGCGCCACATCGAGGACAACTTGCGCGGCGAGTTCATGACCCGGGTCTATGCGCTCGTGAGCCCGGAGTTCTTCGACGCGCTGACCAGCCACGCCAAGGTCGAAAAGGCCTACGAGCGCTGGATGGAAGGCGCGGCGCTGCGCGAGGACATGCGCTCGGGCTTCACCTTCGGCGGCATCACCTTTGAGGAGTACCGCGGCCAGGCGACCGACCCGGACGGCAACGTGCGCCGCTTCATCGTCGCCAACGAGGGCCACGCCTTCCCGCTCGGCACCGTCGAGACCTTCGCCTCGTATTTCGCGCCGGCCGACTTCAACGAGACGGCCAACACCCTGGGCCAGCCGCTCTACGCCAAGCAGGAGCCGCGCAAGTTCGAGCGCGGCACCGACTTGCACACGCAGTCGAACCCGCTGCCCATGTGCCACCGGCCGGGCGTGCTGGTGAAGCTCACCACGTCGTGACGTGACTAACCCCTTCAACCACGCCGTCGACGCCTGCTTCGAGCACCTGGGGGTCGCCGCCGTCTACATGCCGGACGGCGGTGCGGCCGTGAATATCCGGGTGATTGCCAAGCGCGCCGACGAGATCGTCGGTTTCGGTGACACCCGCATCCACGCCGAGACGGCGATGTTCGATGCGCGGGTATCCGACGTCACCACGCCGCGTCCCGGCGACCGGTTAATGGTGGAAGGTTCGGAATACGTGGTCCAGGGCGAGCCGGTCCGCGACCCTGAACGGCTGGTCTGGACACTGGACGTGAGGCCGATGTGAAGCTCGCCGCGACTATCGCCGGTTCCATCAAGGCCGACATGCAGGCCGAGATGCGGCGGATCGAGCGGGCCGTGACCGCCGGCGTCAAGGAATCCGGCGACGGTCTAAAGGGGAGCTTGCGCAAGCAGGTGGTCTCGGCCGGCCTCGGTCCCCGGCTTGCCCGGACTTGGCGGAGCCGCGCCTATCCCAACAAGGGCCACGACGCCGCGAGCCTGGTGTGGTCCAAGGCCCCGCAGATCGTCCGCGTCTTCGACGAGGGGGCGGTGATCCGGGGCAAGTCGGTGTTCTGGCTGGCGATCCCGACGCCGGCGGCGCCAAAGCGCGGCGTCGGCGGCAAGCGCATTACTCCGTCCAGCTTTCCGGAGCACCGTTACGGACCGCTGCGATTCGTCTACCGGCGTGGGCGACCGTCGCTCCTGGTGGTGGACGGCGTGCGGGCGTCCCACAGTCGCAAGACCGGCGAGCTCAGGGGGTTCCGAAAGGCGAGCGAGCGGTCGCGACGGACCGGGAGTGGTTTGACGACCGTGGCCATGTTCCTCCTGGTGCCGCAGGTGCGCATCCCGAAGCGGCTCGACGTGAAGAAAGCGGCGGAACGGTGGTCGCGGCGGCTGCCGTCCCAGATCGGCCGGCATATGCAGTCGGAGTGAAACCTTGGCCACGAGCAAGACGGAGCAAGTGCTTAAAGCGATCGAGGGCCTCCTCGAATCCGTGCCGGGCGCCAAGGTCGAGCGCAACACGGTCGTCCCCGAGAGGGTCCCCAAGCCTGCCCCCGCGGAGGCGGGGGGCGGCCTGGTCGTACTTCGCGACGGCGATCCGGGCGAGCCCGAGCAGGCCCTGGGCGGCTTCGGGTTTGCCTATTACAGCCACGCCGTCGAGGTCGAGGTCTACGTAGAGGAGGGCGACGCGGCGGCGCGCGACGCGACATTCGACGCCCTGGTGCAAGGGATCGGTGCGGCGCTCGATGCCGATCCAAGCTTAAGCGGCCTCGCCTTCGGCATGACCTACGGCCGCCCGGAGATCGACACCGAGGCGGTGGCCGGCGCGCCCGCCATCAAGACCGGCACGATCACGGTGACCGTCGAGTACGAAACCGCGAGCCCGCTCGGCTGATTCCGGGGGGCTGAGTTCCCACCACCATCAGGAGATATCGAGATGGCCCGATCCTACGGCGCCAACGCCTCGCTGCTGCTCAAGCGGGAAACCGCCTACGGCAGCCAGGCGAGCGGCGACTACGTGCGCATGCCCTTCAACCGCTGCTCGCTCGGCTCCGAGCAGGGGCTGATCGACGATCCCGTGCTGGGCCAAGGGCGCGACCCCCTGTCCCCCTTGCGGGACGTGATCAACGACGAGGGCGACATCGTCATCCCGGTCGATCCCCGCTACCTCGGTTTCTGGCTCACGGGCCTGTTCGGCGATCCCACGAGCGCCACGGTTGCCGCCACCGGCACCATCGACTTCGCGGCCAACCCGGCGGACGGCGACACGATTACGCTCAACGGCACGACGTGGACCTTCGTCACCGGCATTCCCGCCGGCAACGAGACGCAGATCCAGGCGACGGCGACCCAGACCATCGACCAGCTGGTCACCGATCTCAACGCGTCGGCGGACGCGAACCTCGTTGAGGCCACCTACGGCCGTCCCGCGAGCACGCAGAAACTGCTGGTGACGCTCGCGGGCGGCGGCTACGACCACGTCTTCGCCTCCGGCGCCCAGGACATCCCCAGCTACACCGTTGAGGTGGGCCAGCCGGAGGTGCCGGCCTTCTTCGTCCACACCGGGGTCAAGCTCGATTCCATCGCCCTCGAGTTCCAGCGCTCGGGCGCCGCAGCCATGACCGTCAGCGCCATCGCCCAGGGCGAGACGCGCTTCGCGGCGTCCCAGGGCGGCACGCCGACGACGCTCGCCTTCTCGCGCATCAGCCAGTTCCAGGGCGCCATCAAGCAGGGCGGCAATCCGGTGGCCAACCTCACGGGCGGCTCGCTCACCTACGCCAACACCCTGGAGAAGATCGAGACCATCCGCTCGGACGGCCGGATCGAAGGCGCCGACCCGACCATCGCCGCGCTCACCGGGCGCATCGACGTGCGCTTCGCCGACACCACGCTGATCGATCTCGCGACTTCGGGCACGGCGGTGGACCTGGAGTTCGGCTACACGATCAACGCCGGCCTCAAGGCCGTGTTCGCCGCCCACGAGGTCTATCTGCCCAAGCCCAAGCTCGCGGTGGAAGGCCCGGGCGGGGTGCAGGCGAGCTTCGACTTCCATGGGGCAAAGAACGACGCGGCCGGGCGGATGCTCACAGTGACGCTCACCAACGACCTCGACGGGACGCAGTACGCATGATCAGCTTGAAACAACCGACGGAACCCTACGACATCGAGCTTCCCTACGGCGTCGCGGTCACGGTCCGGCCGCTGACCACGGCGGGGATGGCCGCGGCTCAGGCGGCCGCGAGGCGGCGCCTGGAGTCGCTGGAGGGACAAGTCCGCGAGCGCAAGGAGGCGGCGCTGCCGCTTGACGGCTTGCCGGACCTCGGAGACGAGGCTATGCGCGACGGCCTCTATCAGGACCTGCTCATCAAGGAATTGGCGGCCCGGCACGTCACGGCGTGGACGGGGATCGAGGACGACCCAAAGGTCACGCCCGAGAACGTCGGCGCCGTCATGGAGCTCTATCCCGTCGGCGAGCGGTTCTTCCAAGAGTTCACGCTGAGGCAGGTGCTCCTGAACGCGGCAAAAAACGGATCAAGGCCCTCTGCCGCTGGCACTTCGGCGGAGGGCCCGGATACTGCGAGGGGTGCCGGCAGGAAGGCGCGGCCTGCGCCGAAGGCGGGGTAGGCGCGTCGGGCGAGCGCTGCCCCTATCGCGAACACGCACTGCGGACGCCGGAGGAGCACCAGGCCTGGGACGTGCTCGTTGCCTGTCTCGGGCAACTGCGGCTCGCGTCCTCGGGCCAAGTCATCGGCATCGACATGAACGCCGCCATGAGGATCGCAGAGGCGCGCGGCCATGACCTCGCCGTGGTCTCCGAGCTGCTGCAAGCAGCGGAAGCCGGGCTGGTCGAGGCGCTCAACGATAAGGATACCGATTGATGGCCAAGGCTAAGCACACCTATGCCGTTCGCTTGGCGGTCGAAGGCGGCGGTAAGGTCAAGGCCGAGCTGGTGTCCGTCGGGCAAAGCGGAGAGCGGTCGCTCAAGAAAATCGATACGGCCGGCACCAAGGCGTCCCGGGGCCTTTCCAATCTGAGCGACCGTGCCAAGACGCTACGGGTCGGCATGCGGGCGCTCGGCGGGGCGCTCGCCGGGATCGCCACGGTCGGCGGCCTCAAGATGCTGATCGACCGCTCGATCAGCGCCGCCGACGCCGTCGGCAAGACCGCGGACAAGATCGGCGTCGGCGTCGAGGCCCTGCAGGAGCTGCGCTACGCGGCGCAACTCGCGGGCGTCGAGCAGCGGACCATGGACATGGCCTTGCAGCGGTTTACCCGCCGCGTCGCCGAGGCGGCCAAGGGGACCGGCGAGGCCAAGCAGGCGCTGGCGCAGATGGGCATCGCGCTGAAGGACCAGCACGGCAACATCCGCCGCTCCGAGGACCTCTTGAGCGACGTGGCGGACGCGTTCAAGAAGACGAGGGACCCCGCCGAGCGCCTCCGGCTTGCCTTCAAGCTCTTCGATAGCGAAGGCGTCGCCATGGTCAACATGCTGGTGGGCGGTGCCGAGGCTCTGGAGGCGACACGGCGACGAGCACGGGACCTCGGGATCGTGCTCGACGAGGACTTGGTGCGCAACGCCGAGAAGGCGCGGGACGAGCTCGATACGCTGGGCAAGGTGATCTCCGCCAACCTTACCCGGGCGGTGCTCGACCTGGCCCCGGCGATCGCCGACGCCTCGTCCGGCTTGGCCGAGCTGGCCGCCGATGCCGGCGTCGCGTACGAGGAGCTCAAGCTCCTGGCCCAGGGCGACTTCAACTTCGAAGGCCTCAGTCTCAGGAGCACCAAGGCCATCGTCGAGGACCTGCGCGAGGACGTGCGGGCCTTGCGGGCCGAACGGGACGCCTTGGGCGATGGCGTGCTCGACGATCTCCGCCGCCGCTACGTCGAGTGGCAGCTCGAGCGGAAGGAACGCGCGCTCCAGCAGTGGCAGGCCAAGCTCGCGTGGATGCAGAGGGACCGGAGCGAAACACCGGCGCCGGCGCCTGCCGACGCCGGCACCACCTCCGATTCCATCGAAGCGGATGTCAAGGCGGCCCAGGATCGAGCCCGGCGTATCGCTCAAATCGAGAAAAACCTGCAGAGGCAGTTGTTCGAGGCCACCCATGAGGGCGCGGATCGGATCAAGGCCGAGTACGAACGGCTGGTCGCCGAGATGCAGACCCTGATCGCTCCGGACGGGAGCAACCTCGAGGAGGTGGGCGAGATCATGGGCCGGGCCGCCGCCGTCCGCGACGCCAGGCTGGCCCGATTGGCCCGGCAGGAGGAAGAAGCCGCGCAAAGGCGCGCCGACGCTAACCGCAAGATCATCGAGGGGCTCAAGGCGGAGCGCGACGCGCTGGCCATGACGGACCGCGAGCGGTTCATCAGCCAGGCGTTGAGGAGGCTCTCGGCCGCGGCGACCGACGATCAGCGCCGGCAGGTCCGGGACCTTGCGGGCGCCCTCTTCGAAGAGCAGCAGGCCCAGGAGGCGGCGCGCAAGGCCGAGGAGGATCGGCAGAAGGTCATCGAGAAGGGTCGCACGCTCAGAGTGCAGCTGCGGACGGCGGAGGAAGCCTACAAGACCGAACTGGAAGAGGTGAACGAACTCCTCAGGGCCGGCGCCATCGATCATGAGACCCATGCCCGGGCGACGGAGGAAGCCTACGACCGGATGCTGCGGGCAAGCCGGGAGTGGTCGGCCGGTGTGCGGCGGGCTCTCAGGGATTACGGCGACGAGGCCGGCAACGCGGCGCGGCAGTTCGAAGAGGTCACGTTGAGCGCCCTGAAGGCTTTGGAGGACGCCTGGGTGGAGTGGGCCCGAACCGGCAAGCTGTCGGTCGCGGACTTCTTCGCCACGCTGGAGGAAGCCGCACTCCGGGCGGCCTAACGGCTTCTGATCTTCAAGCCCATGGAGAGCTTTCTCGAGGGGCTGATCGGGAGCTTCAGTTTCGACTTCTTCGGATCGTCCAGCCTGACCGCGCCCAATAACGGTGCTGGTCTGGCCCCTCAATATCGAAGCACGGCATTTGCCCATAATGGTGGCGTGGTCGGTGTGACGCCGCTTGCTCACCGCCCCGTCGATCCAGCCGTATTCGAAAACGCTCCTCGGTTCCATTCCGGAGGGCTGGTAAGCGGCGAGGTCCCGATCGTTGCAAAGCGAGGCGAGGTGATCGGCTGGCCCGAGCAGATGCGCGAGGCCTTCGAGTCCGAGGTCGTGGTGCAGGTGATCGACCAACGGACCGGCGGCGCCCGGCCCGAGGTGTCCAACGAACGGGGTCCCGATGGCCGGCGAATCGTCCGCGTGCTGATCCGCGACGAGGTCAACCGCGGCATTGCCCAAGGTGCGTTCGACCAGGCCTTGGGCAGCGCGTTCGGTATCAACCGGCGGGGCGTTCCCCGATGACCAACCCCGTCTGGCCGGCAACCCTGCCGCAGGAGCCGCTGGCGCAGGGGTTCAACGAGCGGGCGCCGGATACAGTGATCCGCTCGGCCATGGAGGCGGGTCCGCCCAAGGTGCGGCGGCGGTTCACGGCGGGCATTCGGTTGATCGATTGCCAGGTGCGCCTGACGCCGGCCCAGGTCGAGACCCTGGATTCGTTCTTCGACTCGACTATCGCCGGCGGTGCCTTGTCCTTCGACTGGAAGCACCCGCGCACTGGTGCCGCTGTCACTTATCGCCTTGTCGAGCCGCCCAGCTATACGCCGGTGGCACGCGGAACGCTGTGGCAAGCCTCCCTGCGTTTGGAGGTCTTGCCATGAGCCGATCATTGTCCCTGGCCGCCCGCCGGGCCGTGAACGCGCAGGAAACCGACGAGGTCTTCCTCCTGCTGCTGGCCCTCGACCACGACGACCTCGCGGAGCCGATCCGCGTGGTCAACAACACTGAGGACGTCACCAGCCGCGGCAACGCTTACGTCGCCTATCCCTTCGAGATCGCGCTGCCCGACGAGGACCCGGAGAGCGTGGCCCGCGTCACGCTCCGCATCGACAACGTCGACCGGGAGATCGTGAAGAGCCTGCGCGCCATCCAGGCGCCGCTCTCGGTGGCCCTCGAGGTGGTGATGGCGTCCTCGCCGGACACCGTCGAGGCCGGGCCGTTCAACATGACGCTGGTGGCCGCCGAGTACGACGCGCTCACGGTGACCGGCGAGCTCGCCTTCGAGGACGTGCTCAACGAGTCGTTCCCGGGGCACAGCTATATCCCGTCCGAGTACCCGGGGCTCTTCTGATGATGCCCGATTGGGTCGCCGACTATGTCGGTCTGCCGTTCCGCGCGCACGGCCGCGACCGCGGCGGGGTCGATTGCTGGGGGCTGGTGCGGCTCGTGCTCGCGGAGCGATTCGGCTTGGCGCTGCCGTCCTACGTTGGCGGTTACGCGGGCGTCGAGGACGCAGAGGACATCGGCCGCCTGATCCGGGGCGAGATGGGGCCTTGGCGCGAGATCCCGGCCGGCGGCGAGCGGGCCGGTGACGTGGTGCTCATGCGCCTCATGAACCAGCCCATGCACATCGGCGTGGTCGTGGCTCCGGGCTGGATGCTGCACATCGAGGAAGGGATCGACGCCTGCCTGGACCGCTACGACGGCGCCAGGTGGCGCCGGCGCGTACTTGGGATCTATCGCCATGTCGGATGATGCCGGACAGAGCTTGCGGCTGATCGCCTGCCTGCGCCCCTTCGCCAGCGAGCGGATCGACCGCATGGTGCCGGCGGGCGGATCGATCGCCGACATTATGGGCGCGCTCGGGCTCGATCCGATCCTCATGGCCCACGCCCACGTCTGGATCACGGACGAGGCGATGACCGTCGATCCGGTGGTCGTACCCCGCGAGCATCGGGGCCGCGTCCGTCCCAAGGCGGGCGCCGTGGTGACCGTGCGCGTCGCCCCGGGCAAGGGTGGCGGTGGGGGCAAGAACCCGCTCCGCACCGTGCTCACCATCGCCGTGGTGGCCGCCGCCTTTGTGCTGGGCCCGGCCGTCGGCGCGGCCATGGGTCTGCCCACCGAGGCGGTGATCTTCGGCCAGACCATCAACCTGGCCGCGGCGGTCGGCGGGGCGGCCATTACGCTGGTCGGCAACCTGATCGTCAATGCGATCGCGCCGCCGCCGAGGCCGAAGCTCGCGGAACTCTCTATCGGCGGGCCGCAGAGCCGGACCAGCCCGACGCTCGCCATCACCGGCACCAGCAACCGGGCCAACCGGTACGGTCCGGTGCCGCGGGTCTACGGGCGCCACCGTGTGTTCCCGACCCTGGCGGCCCATCCTCACACCGAGGTCGAGGGAGACGAGCAGTATCTCCGGATGCTCTTCGACTTCGGCTACGGACCGCTGGAGCTCTCGGACCTGCGCATCGGCGCGATCCCGCTTGCCCAGTTCGAGGGCGTGGAGACCGAGATCCGGCAAGGCTTCGAGGCCGATCCGCCGATCACCCTCTACACCGACACCATCCGCGAGGACCAGTACTCGCTGAAGGTGACGAACGGCGGCGGGCCGGAGGTCCTGGAAACCCGCGACGGCGCCGACGAGATCATCATCGACGTCACCTTCCGCGGCCTGGTGCGGTTCGACGACGGCGGCAACCGCCAGGACCGGTCCGTCGAGATCAAGATCGAGTATCGTCTCGCCGGCTCCTCCGACCCATGGACCGAACACGCCACGTCGACATACACGGCGGCGTCCGAGCAGATCGTGCGAAGGGGCGTGCGTATCGTGACGCCGGCGAGCGGGCGCTACGAGCTCCGCTTCACGCGGCTGACCGAGGACAACACCTCGACCCGCGTCCGCGACGACAGCTTCGTCTCGGCAATCCGCACCGTCCAGCACCGAGCGCCGGTGAAGGCGACCGGCCGCTGCCTCGTCGCCATGCGCATCAAGGCGACCGATCAGTTGAACGGCGTGGTCGACCAGTTCTCAGCAGTCGCGAGTGCGCTGCTGCCGGTGTGGAACGGGAGCCAGTGGAGTAGCCAAGCGACGCGCCATCCGGCATGGGCCTATCTCGAAGTGCTACGAGGTCCGGCCAACAGGCGGCCCGTGGCCGACGAACGGCTCGATCTCGACGCCTTCAAGGCTTGGGCCGAGGCGACACCGGAATTCACCTTCGACGCGGTGATCGACTACCCGACCACGGTGTTCGAGCTGCTGCGCGACATCGCGGCCGCGGGGCGAGCCGGCTTCGGGATGCGGGACGGAAAGTTCTCGATCGTCCGCGACGTGACGCAGACTGTGCCGATCCAGCACTTCACGCCGCGCACCACCGCGGGCTTCAGGGGCATCAAGGCGCTCACCCAGATTCCCCACGGCCTCAAGTGTCGCTTCGTCCATCCGGATCGCGACTGGCAGCAGGACGAGGTGATCGTCTACGCCGACGGTTACGGCGAGACCAACGCGAGCCGCTTCGAGACGCTGGAACTGTTCGGCTGCACCAGCGCCGATCTGGCGTGGAAACACGGCCGCTATCACCTGGCCGTCGGCAAGCTCCGCCCCGAAGCTTACGAGATCTCGGTGGACATCGACCACCTGGTGTGCTCGGCGGGGGACCTGGTCAAGGTCAGCCACGACGTGCCGCTCTGGGGTGGCGGCCGGGGCCGGGTCAAGGACGTTGCTTTCGACGTGGGCGGTAACGCGGTTTCGGTCACGCTCGATGATCGGATCGCCATGGAGGCCGGCAAGACCTACGCGGTACGTTTTCGCCATGCCGACGGCGCCAGCAGCGTCGCCAGCGTAGTGACGGAACCCGGCGAGACCGACGCCCTCGTGTTTCTTCAGCCCGTCCCCGCCGTGGCGGCGCCGGAGCCGGGTGATCTGGCGCTCTTCGGGGAGGCGGAACGCGAGAGCGCCGCCCTGATCGTCAAGGCGATCCGCCATTCGGGGGATTTCCGCGCCACGCTGACCCTGGTCGATGCGGCGCCGGAGGTTCATCAGGCGGACACGGGAGCCATCCCCGACTTCGATTCCCTGATGACGCTCCCGCCGCTCGTCGAGCGGCAGACTCCGGCCGCGCCCGTCGTCGACGAGGTGGTGTCCGACGAGAGCGTGCTCGTTCAAGGCCCCGACGGGCGGGTGCAGTCCCGCATCCTGGTGCGACTCGCGCCTGCCTCGGGCCTGAACGATCCTGCCGAGTTCGTCCAGGCCCATTACCGGCTTGCCGGCAGTGGCGAGCGCTGGCGGGTGCTTTCTCCGGTGCCCGCGGCCGCTGGCGAGGTCGCGGTCCAGCCGGTCGAGGACGGTGTGGCCTACGATCTGCGCCTGCGGACCGTGAGCCGCGAGGGCCTCGTCTCCGGATGGACCGAAGTTCTCGGTCACGTGGTGGTGGGCAAGACCACGCCGCCCGCCGACGTCGCGGGCTTTACGGCCGCGCGCCGGGCCGACGGGGTGCAGCTCTCCTGGCAGCCGGTGAGCGCGCTCGACGTGGTCGGCTACGAGGTCCGAGACGGCGCGTCGTGGGACTCAGGTCTCGTGGTGACCACCCGCTACCGCGGCACGTCCCTGTTCGTGGGCCTGTCGGACGCCGCCGACCATCGTTTTCACATCCGCGCCGTCGACGAGCTGGGACTCCGGAGCGTCAGCGCCGTCAGCGTGACCGCCTCCGTCGTGCCGCCCGGCGACGTCACAGGGTTCGACGCCGTTCCCCAGGGCGAGCACGTGCGGTTTTCCTGGAACTCGCTGCCCATCGCAGGGGTCGAGTACGAGGTTCGCGCCGGCGAGACCTGGGGGCAGGGACGGTTCGTCGGCCGGTCCGCCGGCGATCACCTGGTCGCGCTCTGGCCGGTGCGCGAACCGGCCGACGAGACCTTCTGGTGCAAGGCGGTCTCCGCCGCCGGGCTCTACAGCCAGACCGCGGCCTACGCCACGACGCGGCTGGCGCCGCTCTCCGACCGCAACGTGGTCCTGGCGAGCGACCGCAAGGCGCTCGGCTGGCCCGGCGTCAGCCACGACATGGAGGCCGTGACCGATGGGTTGCTGGCGCTGGCGCGGGCGAATGGCGTGAACGCGACCAGGGGCGAGCACTACTTCAAGGCCGATCTCGGCAAGGCTTTCCGGGCCCGCACCTGGCTCGCCTCCGGGATCGTCGCCATCCCGGTGGACCCGCCGGCCTGGGCCGACGCCGCGTTCGGCTGGGAGGCTCCCGAGGCCGATGCGCCGTGGCTTCCCGTGGGCGACGCCGACGGGGCTGAACTCAGAACCGTCATCGCCGTCGAAGCCACTCCGGATGCGGACTTGGTGGAAGGGTTCGCCCTCGATGGCGGCACCACGGGCCTCAAGGGAACCGCCGCCTCCGAGGCGCTCGGGCTCGGGTTTTCCGACGCCCGCTTCGCCCAGGGCCTCCGCGTCCTGGATACCACCCAGGTGGCCTGGCCGGTCGCCGTGCCAGCGGAGTTCTCGACGACCTTCGATCTGCGCTTCGACGAGCTCCTGGCGGAACCGCAAATCTACGTGGTCTGGGCCGGAGGTTCGGGAAGTCTCAGCCTGGGCTACGACCCGGACAGCAATCTCTATTACCTGGAGGATCACCTCGGCAATCGGTTCGGGCTGACCCTTACCCGGATCGCCGGCGACATCGTTACCTTCGGAGTGTCCCAGTCGGCTTCCGAGCGGGCGCTGCACGCCGCCTCGTGGAAGACCGGCGAGATCGTCTCGGCCAACGCGCCGCTCGCGCCCACCGGCGCCTTCGATCAGCTACGGCTCTACCCCTAAGCGGAGAACACCATGAACGAGAGAGTATCGCCCTCGGGCCTCGGCCTGAGGGGAAGGATGGAGCTTTGCCTGCGCCGCGGCGACGGCGAGGTGGTCGTCCGACGCAAGGACAATCTGATCGTCGACGCCGGCTTCGATTTCATCGCCGATGCGATCGGCAAGGCGACCGGCCGCCCGGCTGTCATGGGCCACATCGCCGTCGGCACCGGCAGCCTCGCCGCGGCGGCGGGCGACACCGCGCTCGGCGCGGAAATCGCCCGCAAGGCCGCCACCTACGCGCACACGGCCGGCACCAAGGTGTTCACCTTCGAGACCACCTTCGATCCCGGCGAGGCCACCGGCGCGATCACCGAGGCCGGCGTGTTCAACGCGGCGGTCGCGGGAGCGATGCTCGACCGGGTGGTGTTCGCCGTCATCAACAAGGGCGCCGACGACACGCTCACCCAGAAGTTCACCTTCACGATGTCCTGATCATGACCGTCCTGATCAATGAGACGCCGGGCGCCGACTACGCCTGGTCGGCGGCCGGGTTCAGCTGGGATGCGGTCGAGAGCGGCAAGAGCTGGGCCGCAGCGCACGTGGCCCTGGTCGATGTCGTCGCCGACGATCTTGTCCCGTTCGCCGAAGGTGGTGGCCGGCACACTGGCACGCGCGCGGCCTCGATGTTCGGCGTGGCCGAGGCACGGCTGGGAGAAGCGCTGGCCGACAGGCACGAAGGCCTCGCGCTCGCCGAGACCTACGTCGATTACATCAACTTCATCCTGTTGGTCGCCGAGAGCCTGGTGCTCGGCGAGAGCGCCGGAAAGACCGCCGATCGCCCCGACGGTGACGCGTTCGGGTTTGTGGACGCCGCCTCGCGCCGGCCCGTCAAGGCCGCGAGCGAGACGCTCTCCCTGGCGGACGTGCTGGCGCGGACGGCCGTCTTTCAGCGCGACCTCGCGGAAGCGGTTTCGCTGGCGGACGCGGCGCCGAAGATGCATGCCCGCTTCTCGGGGGAGACGCTTGCGCTTGCCGACGCGCTGCTCCGGCACGCGCGCGCCGTGCTCGCCGATCTGGCGGTGCGTTCGACGCCCATGGACGAGGCGGCGTTCCGCGCGCTCGTGGCGGAGAAGGGTCCGCTCGGCTACGGCCCGTTCCGCGACCTCGTCGCCGGCGACTACGAGTACGCCAAGGCGCTGATCGGGCTTCTGCTCAGCGCGCCCGTGACCGGCGAGCGGATTGCCGTCGCGGATGCCACCCTCAACGTCGACGTTCCCGACGTGCGCGACCGGGGCACGGCGAGCGTTCCGACCACGGGCGCCACGGTCGCCTTCACCCGGAGCTTCACCGAGCCGCCCGAGGTGCAGGCGACGCTCAAGGCGGGCGGCACGCCGGCGCTGCCCGAGATCACCGCGATCACGACTACGGGCTTCGATGTCCGGCTCGTCGATGCCGCCGACGGCGCCACGCCGGTCGCCGGCACCGTGAGCTGGTCGGCCCTCGGCTACTAGGAACCGGGTTCACGCCATGGCGCAGAACTATCCCGACATTCCCTCGACGGAAACCCTGCAGAACAGCCGGCAGAAGCTGCTCGACCGCGACGATGCGGTGGCGTCGTGCTTCGCCGGCACGACCTTCCCGACCGCGGGCTTGGTCGAGGGCATGTTCTGCTACCGCAGCGACGAGAAGCGGCTCTACCAGCTGAGCGATGCGGTCGCGATAACGTGGAAACTCGTCTTCGATCTGGCGAAGACGCCCCTGCACGGCGAGGAGGTCGGGAGCGCGGCCTACAAGGACGCCGGTACGGCCGCCGACAACGTGCCGACGACGGCCGACGCCGATGGCCGCTATGTGCTGAAGGCCGGCGACACCATGACCGGTGCGCTGACGGCGCTCGCGACCCTGGCCGCGCGGGCATCGGGCGCGACCGGCGATGTCCACGTCAATCTGCAAGACGAGACCGGCAACGCCCGCGGCCAGCTCTCTTGGCAGCGCTCGGACAATACCGTCCGCCTCCGTCTCTACGACGCGATCGGGACCCTCCTCCAGGAGCTCGTGCTGGCCACCGGCGACGTCACGATCGACGGTGGCAAAGTCTGGCATGCCGGGAATGACGGCGCCGGTAGCGGCCTCGACGCCGACCTGCTCGACGGCCAGGAAGGCTCCTTCTACCGCAACGCCTCCAACCTCGACGCCGGCACCGTGGCCGATGCGCGGCTGCCGTCCAACGCCCACGGCGGACGCACGGTGTCGACCGGCATGCCCGCCGGCGGGGCGGACGGCGACATCTGGTACGTGGTCTAGATCATGCCCGAGATCTACGTGAAGGACGGCGGGACCTGGAAACGGGCCACGGACGCCTGGGTCAGGGATGCCGGGGCCTGGAAGAGGGTCAAGGAGACCTGGGTCAAGGATGGCGGCATTTGGAAACGGGGTTTTATCCGCGAGATCGCCGTCGTCATCGGCGCGAACCTTGCCAACTTCGACCTCAAGGCCTGGTTGCTCGTGAACACCGATTGGGACGGCGCCTCCCCGATCGACGTGACCTGCACGATCTCGAACGGCGCTATCGTCTATGCCTCGAGCGGCTATGCATTCAGCACTGGCTCCGGCTGGCCGTCGGGCAGCCGGGTGACGCTCGATCTGGAGATCGGCACCTACATCGTCGGCAAGGGGGGTAACGGCGGCAACGCGAACGGCGGCGCAGGCGGCGCCGGCGCGCATGCGCTCCTGCTTTCCGTGCCCACCCGGCTCGACAACGACGGTTCCGTCTGGGGCGGCGGCGGGGGCGGCGGAGCCGGCGGCCAGGGCGTCACCAGCTACACCTACAGCTGCAACTGCAAGACCGACGACGTGACGTCCTGCAACACTTGTACCGGCTACAACTATTACAACGGCGGTGGCGGCGGAGGCGGGCAAGGCTACCCGGATGCGTCCGGCGGCAGCGGCGCGAGCGCGGGTGGCGCCGGGACGTTCTCGGCCGCCGGTGGCGGTGGATCGGGCGGCACCAACGCGGGCAGCGGGGGCGCCGGTGGCGGCGCTGGACTGAACGGCGCCGCCGGGGCGAACGGCAACAACTCGGCCGGCGGCGCCGGCGGGGTCGCCGGCTATTGGGTCGACGGCTACGGCTACCTCAGTTTCATCAAGCAGGGCGATGTTCGCGGGAGAACGGTCAATTGACGGCCATCGTGCTCTGGTCGGGCGGTGTCGAGAGCACCTGGACACTCGACCACGTGCTGCGCGCCACGGATCACGACACGATCGCGCTGCACGTCAGGAAGTTCCCGCTGAACTCGGCCATGCAGTGCGATTACCGCGCCGTCATGCAGATCGCCCCCTACCTGCGCAAGACCCGGCGCGGGTTCGATCTCCAACTCGGTTCGGTGCAGCTGCCGCTCGGCGTGTCGAGCGAGTGGCAGGGCATCCTCGCGCTCATGGCGGCGAACATCTGCCTCCGCCGCGGAGACATCACCGACATCTACTTCGGCGAAAACGTCGAGGAGCATGAACTCAACCGCCCGACCGGCCGAACGACGATGATGCACTACCTCTCCGCGTTCCTGTTTCTGCCGGAGCACGACCGCCTGGTCGAGATGGACATCGCCAAGGCCGCGCCGATGCCCGGCGTTCACCGCCCCGGGGTCGACAAGCGAAAGAAGGAACTAGTGCGCGACCTCGAGCCCGAACTCAGGGAAATGGTTTGGAGCTGCCAGGTGCCGATCGCCATCGGTTCGGTCTTCAGGCCGTGCGGCTCGTGCTTCAACTGCCGTCTGCTCACGGAGGCCAATCCATGAAACGCTACGCCCGCATCGAAGGCCAGGAAATCGTCTGGGGACCCGGACATCTGGCGCCGTGGCAGGACGCCAAGGGGGACATCGTCGACCTCGGCAAGCTGTCGCCGAAAGAGCTCGCCGCGCTGGGCTTCCACGAGGTCGAGCAGCGCGGCTTGCGTGACTTCGACGCGCGCTTCGAGATGCGGACCGGGCCGGCGTTGTCGGTGGAGGGCGACAAACCCGTCGAGGCGTATTCCCATGCCTGGCGGCCCGATGCGCGGCGCAACATGATCGCGGTCGTCGATCACGTCGCCGAGGCGATCCGCGCCCTCCTGATCACGGCCATGCCCGGCCAGATGGCCGAATACGCGGCGGCCGTCGATCAAGCCGAGCAGGTCAAGGAACTCGTCGCCCTCGGCGCCATTCCCGACGCGGCCGAGTACGCATACCTCGCGGCCGACATCGGCGTGACCGTCAACCCGGTGACCGGGAAGGAGGTCATCGATCTCGAAGAGGCCGCCGAGGTCGTGCTCACGAAGAGCCGCGAGTTCCACGCCCTCAACGCCGCTTTGCGCGCGGTGCGTCTCGCGAGCAAGAAGCGTATCCGCGAGGCGGCCACCGACGCCGCGGCCTACGAGGTGTTCAAGAACATTCGATGGCCGTCGCAGTACCAGGACTTCGTCAACGAGGGTATCCCCTGGCAGGACCAGGACGCCATGATCTTCAACCCGGGACTCGCGCCGACGCCCGAGCAGAGGGCCAATCCATGACCGGAATCTCCGAGGCCTATGACGTCTGGGCCGACTGTTACGAACGCCTCTATCCCAGTGTCGATCGCGCGTCCCACGAGCATCGGCGGAGCATCGGGCGGAAGCTCGAAGAGACGGTCTCGCCGGGGCGACGCGTGATCGAGGTCGGCTGTGGCATAGGCCTCTGCACGATCGCCCTGGCCGAGCTTGGCTACGACGTGGTTGGCATCGACATCAGCGGGGCTTCCCTCGATCGCGCCCGAGGGCTGCTCGGTGAGCGCGGTCTGTCGGCTGAACTCCACCGGGAGGACATCCTGAACTCGCCCGAGGTGGGTCCGGCCGATGCTGTCATCGGGATCGGAAGCCTTCTCGCCCATATGACGACGCGTCGCAAGCAGGAAGCAGCGGTGCGCGCGATGGCCGACATGCTCGAGCCCGGCGGCACCCTGCTTCTCGGGCTTCACGACTACGCGACCCTGCTGGTCCGGGAGCGCGACGACGCGTTCACGCCGACGATCCACGTCCGGCACGCACGCGGCGAGACGATCTTCTTCCAGCGCCGCCGGTGGCGCGGGAATCCCCGGTCCCGCGTCCATCGCTGCACCCATTACCTCATCCTCGACAAGAAGCGGCTCCGGACGATCACCATGCAAAGCCGGGCGATCACACAGAAGGAGGTCACCGAGATTCTGACCGCCGCCGGTCTGCGCGACATCCATTGGCTGCCGCCCGCCGAGACCGGTTACTACCAACCGCTCTGCGCCGCGAGGAAAACGTGACGCCACTGCCGGAACGGGTGACTCACGATGACTGGGCCGCCGACCTCCGGCGCCGCGTCGTCCGGGAACACGGTCTGCGGGTGATCGCCTGCGGCGACGATGCGGTGTTGCTCGGCTCCCCGCGCTGTCCCTGGGTCGTGCGCCTCTGTCAGAACGGCGACGACTACGACGCGTTCCTGGGCTTCTGCGGTCGCTACCCCAGCCCTCATCTGCCCCGGGTCGTGTTGCACTGGGCACGGGGCGAGATGCGCGTCACGGTGCTCGAGAAACTGGTTCCCATCGATCCAGGGTGCGACGAGCTGTGGGCCCGCATCAACCGCTTCGCCGCCCTGGCTTACGGGGCGCGGGATGGTCGACCCCTCGATTTCTCCACCCTCGCGGCGCAAGAGTCCGATCCGCTGGCTCATCTGGGTATCGCGCTCGGTGTCGAGGCGAGGCGGGTCGACAAGGCACTCGACCTGAGTTGCCACAACATCATGCTTCGTCCCACGAGCGGGGAAATCGTCATCACCGATCCCTGGTGCGCGTGGGCTTCCTAGAGGTTGATATGATCGACACTGTCTTCGAACACGTCGGCTACTTTCTGGCCTGGACGTGCATTCTCTATTGGTTGCACAGGGCGGGGCACGCCTTCGAGCCGCTCCGCAAGCTGCATAGCGCCCAGCACGGGATCACCTACGACGGCAAGTGGGAGTTCGAATGGGCGAACCTGATCGGCTGGTTCAACGACTGGCGGTGCACGGCCGATCAATGGCTCTGCGAGATACTGCCCACGGCGGTCTTCGTGCTGCTGTTTCCCGACGCTTGGTGGATCGCCGTCTACTACTACTTCGACGGGCTCGCGTTCAGCGAAGGCGTGATCGACCACAACCCACGCATCAACATCCCGTTCTGGTCGCCCGGCCGGTACCACCTGGCCCACCACGCCGACCCCACCGTGAACTTCGATCACTACACCTGGCTCTGGGATTGGGTCTTCGGGACTTTTCGTCGGGTCCAGTGACGCGGCCCGAGGCGCTTGGGGCTCAGCGTTGCCGCGACACCAACGTCCAGCAACCGTCAAGCCATCGCGAGGCGCACATCGACGGACCGACACGGTCTGAGACGCCTGTAAGCGCCGCCCAGATTCCGACGCCATCTGTGAGACATGGCCATGCCCTCGAAATGGCGACGGAGGCTTGAAGATGCACCGATTTGACGACGAAGAGCTCGACGGCCTGATCGAGCGAGCGGCAGAGGCCGGGGCGCGGCGCGTGCTTACCGAGATCGGTCTCGATAACGGCAACGCAACCCGTGACATCAGGGACATCCGGGATCTGCTCGCCGCCTGGCGAACGGCCAAGCGAACCGCGCTTCAGACGGTGGTGCGGATGGTCACCACAGCCGTGCTGCTCGCCCTGATCGCTGGCCTTGCCATCAAGCTGAAGCTTCTGGGCGGCGGGCAGTAGCCGCACCAGCAGTTTTCTCCGGCGCCCGGTGGCGCCCTTTCCTTCCCAACCATTTGGAGACCGACTATGGATCAGAGCGTCGACGAGCTCCTCGATGAGGTCATCGCGCGCGAGGGCGGGTTTGTGCACCATCCTGCCGACCGCGGGGGGCCTACGAAGTTCGGGATCACGCAGCGCACGCTCTCCGTGTGGCTCGGGCGGCCGGCGACGGTGGATGAGGTACGGCAGCTCGACGAGGAGACGGCGCGCGAGATCTACGTCGCCCGCTATTTCGCCGGGCCCCGCATCGACACGCTGCCGTCCGAGATCGTGCCGCAGGTGTTTGATATGGCCGTGAACCACGGGCCGCGGAGGGCGGCGCGAATCCTTCAGGAGGTGCTGGGCCTTGCGGGCTGGCGCGTCGACGTTGACGGCGTGGTGGGGCCTGAGACGCGCCGCGCCGCCTTCGAGGCGCAAGCCGAGATGGGGCCGTTCCTCGCCAACGCTATCGCCGATCAGCGGGCGAACTTCTACCGTCGGCTCGTCGCGGCCGATCCCTCGCAGCGCGTGTTCCTGCGCGGGTGGCTCAACAGGGCCGAGGCGTTCAAGGTTCCGGTTGAGGACCCGTCCGCCGAAGCCTCGGCGAAGGCGGAGGACGTGGCATGATCACGAAGGTGCTCTCCATGCTGCTCGGCGGCGGCGCCCAGCGCCTCGTTTCGACCGTGTTCGGCGACCGCGCGGCGCGCGAGCGCTACGCTGCCGAAGAGCAGATGGCCGTTCAGATGGGCTTCCAGGCCGAGTTCTCGCACCGGGAGCGACGCACTTGGTGGGACAGCTTCGTCGACGGACTCAACCGCCTGCCGCGGCCGCTCATGACCTTCGGCGTGATCGGCCTGTTCGTCTGGGCGGTCGCCGACCCGCCGGCGTTCTCGCTGGCTATGCTGGCGCTGCAGAATGTGCCGGAGATGCTCTGGTACATCTTCCTCGCCGTCATCGGCTTCTGGTTCGGCACCAAGATGATCGAGAAGGCGCCGCGCCGCGTGCAGGGCCCGAGCGCGGAAGACGTGAAGCGCGTACACGACCTCGAGGCCGAGCGGCGCTATCAGGAGGAAATGGCCGACACCTCGAAGCCGCTCACGAATGCCGCGATCATGGAGTGGAACCGGCGGCGGAAGAAAGACGATTGAGAGCAGCCAATTCGAGCCGTTTGCTTCCTTCACCTTCGTCCTAGGGAGCAGGGTGCGGCACGGCTCGAAGACTTGACACAAGCTCGACGATGGCCTGGACCGAGATGTCCGCCGCTGCAGAGGCCAAGCTTGATTGCTGAAGAGCACATCACTGATTGGTGTCAAGCGGAAGCGGCTCTACTGAGACCGAGCAGAACTTCCTGATCGAGCCCGTGGCGGGTAATCTCAAGAGCCTTGCAGCTTTCCAACTCCCGCACCGGAGGTGATGCAATTTCGAACGGGAAGAGATGAGGGCCTCGCAGCGCGCCAGACAGTGACTGGGGTTTGTCGCCCCTGGCGGCGAGAACGGCTCTTAGGGCCCAGATGATGAGCGGCATGTCATCGATAACGCGCTTGGAAGGTCCGCGATAAATCCCTTTCTCGGCGGTCTCGACGAGTACTCCCCAGTCTACGAACGCCCGTAAGATGCGCCTTGCTGCTCGGGATACGGTTTCGCGTTCACCCAGCTGCTCACGGATTCTGCGCTGCACTTGAGCCGCCGCAGCCGTTCCCTGCAAGTGAAGAAGTCGCCCGGTTGCTTCCGCAACGGTGCCGAAGAAAGGGTAGACCGCCATGCACATGCACCAATGCACTAGCATTCGGTCATGCGAGTGCAAGCGCTGAAGAATCGCAAGGCCTTCGTCACGGAGCGTTTGCAGCTCCTTCGGGACCGTGACCCAAACCTTCGTTAGGATTGTTATGGCCTTATCTCGGTTGCCTCGTTCCGGCTCGTTTCCGACCGACAGCTGCTCCTTTAGCCTTTCGTTGAGAGCCGAAACTATCTCGTCTCTCGAGTTCCCGGAGAGAACCAAGTTAGTCGTGTACTCCAGCCAATCGAGCTGAATGCGCTGGCTGAAACCGATCATCTGTTGCTTGCGCTTCACTCGGCCAGCCGTTCGATCTGAACCATTGGGACGACGAGCTCCTCGATGGAAATGCCGCCGTGCCCTACAGTGCGTTCGCCTTCGCGAACGAAGGCCGAACGACCCGGGGCCAGCAGTGCCCAATAGTCCTCAGGGAGGCCTAGGGCGGGCCATTCGATCGCGTCCGGGAATCGTTCCTTTACGCGAGATCGCAAGAGCTGGTCCGGGTAGACCCGTGCGCGTTCTCCTCGAAGATCGGCGACCGCACCTTCCGATGGCCGACCGCAGCCTTCCGCTTCGATATTCCCGTGGTCTGAGGTAAGGAATACAGCGAAGCCTTGATCAAACAGAACATCTAATAAATCTGCCATGAATTGTTGGGTTGCCCATTGATTAACTTGGTTGTGCATTCCTGCCGTGCCGAGCTCCATGCCGTGCATTATCTTGTCGACCTTGTCAACGACAAGTCCGAGGGCGCGGAGCCTTGGCCGCGATGCGAGTTCTCGCACGCCGTCGAGGGAGCTGTCTCCCAATCCCTTTGCGTAGCCCACTTCATGTGCCGCGAGACCGTGGTCGACCCAGAATTGTGTCCACAACGACTCCTCCTTGTCGGTCGAATGGATGCTTGACGGGAAATAGAGCGGCGGCTTTCCAGCGAAGGCCGCCTGCCGGGATACGGAAGTGATTGTCGGCACCCAGGCGAAGACGGCGCCTTCACGGAGGCGAAATCGTGGTCGCTGATCTACCAGTACGTCACGAAGCACGATCCATTGATCGAGGGCAATCCCATCGACGATGATGAGCGCGATTTTTCGGTCCGTGGCGTCAGAGATCTGTCGGGCGAGGTAGCGCGGCAGGTGGTGGACCATCGCCGGCGGGTCTGGCGGCTGGTTGTAAATACCCGCGTAACGGCGTTCGATCCACGCCATGAACGCCTGATCCACAGCCGCACGAAGATCGCCTACACGCTTACCCGTCTCCGGCGGCGCGGTGGAGGTCACGTCAGCCCAGAGAACGCTGAGCTCGGACCAGCGATAAGCGAAGACCGACCAGTCGCGATGCCTGGCTTCAGGCGCTGGAATTGTGGCGCTGACCGTCTCGATTAGCCCGTCGAGACGACGCAAGCGATCCGCTGCGGGATCGATTTGAATCCCGGCGGCCACCCACTTGCCGGACAAGGCGCTGCTCGACCTGTGGGCCACTGGGCGCAGCAATCCCTCGACGAACAGGTTGTCGATATAGACGCGGACATCATCGTGGTCGAACGGCAGGTCCGTGGGCCCTTCGATCTCGACCCCATATGGCTCACCTTCCTCCCGCAGGCCTCCCCCAGCGATCCCCGCGAGGCGATCGAGAAATAGTGGCCAGCGCTCTTGCAGGAAGGAAAAGAAGGCCTCTCGGTCCGGAACGATGGTCTCAAGCGGCCAAGATTCAAACGTCCCGCTTTGCCGAAGGACTTGTACCAAGCGCTCGTCGAGCAGCCTCGGCACCCGCTGTCCCCGGTAGTGCCGCCGGAGCAAGACCCGCAGCAGCTCGGACGGCTGCTTGATGAGCTCGGCCGCTATCTCGAAGACGTGCAAGAGCACGAAGTCTTTGGTTGCGTTGTCTCCGAGCCTGTCTGGTCTGTGACGCGCTTGCGCACGATAAAGGGCGTCGAGGTCGCTTCGGTCGAGCGAGGCAATGGCGGGGTAGCTGAGGTTGGGAAACAGTTCGCCCAGATTGAAGGAAAGCTGCCGGCCGGCCTGCAAGAGGTCGTAAGGGAGCGTCGACAGGTCGTGCCTTTCAGCTCGGAGGACGACCACGAGATCGGTGATCTCGCCGCGGTCCCAGTGAGATCGAAATTTCGACTCGTAGGCAAACCGGAAGGCGACGTGGTCCTCGAAGGGGATCAGCTCGAATCCTCTTTCCCTAATGGCTTGGAGGAGCGCCTCCTCGAGGAGCAGCCCGTCCGGATCGGCCACCAGTGTCAGGCGCGCGACCTGCGGCGTGAACTCCCTTAGGATCTGGTCGCGCCAATCAGCCACTGGGCGTGCCTCCTTCGAGGTGCACGATGATCAGCGGCGCCATCTCCGGAGTGACCTGCGCCTCACTCTGAAGACGATCGCGCCAGTTGCGCTCCTCTTCCTCGATCTGTGCCAATCGGTGCGCGCGTACCGCGGGCAGGCCTATCCGCTCGATAGCGCGCCGGCGGGCGGCGAATGCGTACTCACCCTTGTCCCGCCCCCGCGCCAGCCGATCATGGTGGGCCCGCAGCAGCTCGTCATAGATCGGCCTACCTTGGGTTTCCGCGGCTTCGCGGGTTATCGCAAAGGCACGCTCTGCAGGCTCCCCCATCACGTGGCCTCGAATGTCCGGGGACACCGTGAGCAACTGGTCCCACACGTGCCGAGCGGCCGGTGTTAAGCAGCGGCCGTCATCGTGGAGGAACAGCGGCATGATCCGCCAGCGGCTCCTTTCGTCGCCGAGAATCCTGATCCGCCACAGCGACCAGCAGCCCGAGAGGTCCGCGGGAAGATCGGAGACCGCAAGACGCAAGATGGGCTGGCCCGGCGCAAAGCGCGGGAGGCGCATCGCCAACCCGCGGACTCGCGAGTCGTCTAGCGTCAGGTGCCGAGCCGTTGGCGCGTCCTCGAAGTCCTTGATCGTGAACACCACGTTCGAGTCGGTCTGGCCGTCCGGCCAGACGAGGTCCCAGACCGTCCCGCGTCTAGCAGCCGCGCCGCCATTGGACTGGAGGTAATTGACAGTCATGTGCTCCACCCAATGGGGTAATGGGTGGGCTATCAAACGCTGGGCCTCACCGGGGCTCAAATCGTCGGAGGAGCCCAGTATGGACACGCTCTCCTTCGCCGCTTCGGCCTGTTCTCGGATGCGGTCGATCACATTTTCCACCTTCTCGACCGCCTCCTCGGGGTGGAGGATGGCGTCCACGTAGAGGTGTTCGAAGATCTGGCCGCCTTGTGCCGAGTCGAGGACGTCGCTTGCCTTGTCGACCCCGAACTCGCGCAGGATGACCGCCAGCTTCTCCTCCAGTACCTCGCGGACGCGGAATTCGACTGTCTCTTCGAACAGCAGATTGACCGCGCGAACGGCGTGCGTCTGACCGATGCGGTCGACCCGGCCGATGCGCTGTTCGATGCGCATCGGATTCCACGGAATGTCGTAGTTGACGACCGCGTGGCAAAATTGAAGGTTCAGGCCTTCGCCGCCGGCGTCCGTGGAGACCAGTATCCGGGCCCGCTCGGCGAACTCCTCCTGGGCTCGCCTCCGTTCGTCCATGTCCATGGACCCGTTTAGGTATGCCACGGCGAAGCCGCGGTCGGTCAGGAAGTCGCGCAGCATTGCCTGGGTTGGAACGAACTCGGTGAACACGAGGATCTTGAGCTCGGGATCGCCTTCCTCCTGCTGGAGACGGTAGATCCATTCGAGGAGCGCTTCGGCCTTGGCATCAGGGCCCGCCCGTTCGCAAGCCTGCGCAGCCTCGAGCAGCAGCTTCACTTCGGCCCGTTCGTTCTTGAGTGATTTGAGTCGGGTGCCGAGGAGCGTATCGACCTGCTCTTGACCGTCGAGATCCACCCATTCCTCATCGGTCATGAATGGAAAGAGCGACAGCTGCTCCTCCGGGACCTGCAACGCCTCCAGGCGCCGCTCCAGGGTTGTGCGGATGGCGCTCGTCGAAGAGGCGATTAGCCGCTGCATGAGGATCATGAGGAAGCCGACATGAGTCCTCTTCTCGCGCATGGCCTGGTTGTAGCCGTCGCGGACATAGTCGGTGACCGCCTCGTATAGGCGCTGTTGTTGAGCGTGGCGCGGCTGCCAGGTCACCGGTACGAGCTGCGTCCTGCGCGGCTTGAAGAGCGGGGCGCCCTCGGCGTCGATGGCCCGGCGCTTCTCGTTCCGGATGACATAGGGCTGGACCCGCTCGCGGGTGACGGTCCCGACATCGGGAAACGCGTCTTCGTCAAGGAGGGAGACCAGCCTGTGAAAGGCCTCGGTCTTGCCTTGATGCGGCGTTGCCGATAGCAGCAGCAGGTATGGCGCCGCCTCGGCGAGACCCTGGCCCAGCTTGTACCGGGCGACCTGATCCGTGCTGCCGCCGAGGCGGTGCGCTTCGTCCACGATCACCAGATCCCAGCCGGCGGCGATCAGGTCCTCGAAGCGCTCCCGATTGTATTCGTCCATCCTCTGCCGCGACCAACCGCGCCGGCCCTCCAAGGGCTTCACGGAGTCAAGCGGCGTCACCACCTGGTCATAGGCGCGCCAGATGTTGTCTTCCCTGGCGATCCGGCGATAGGCGGAGAAGTCGCTCGGGATGAGCAGCCGAAACTCCTCGCCGAAGTGGGTCTGCATCTCCGCCACCCACTGCGTTACCAGCCCTTTCGGCGCGATTACCAGGGTCCGCCGCACGAGGCCGCGGAGCTTCAGTTCGCGCATGACGAGGCCCGCTTCGATGGTCTTGCCGAGCCCCACCTCGTCGGCCAGCAGGTAGCGGACGCGGTCGTGTTCGATCGCGCGGCCGAGCGCCCTGATCTGATGCGGTAAGGGGATGACGGACGCCTCGATCGGCGCCAGAAGCACGTCCTGGGTCAAGGCGTCCGCCACCCTGGCGGCGGCGGCGACGTAGGAAACGGCCTCAGGTACTTGGACGAGTGCTTCGTCGGGTCGCTTCAGTTGCTCAGCGCGGAGGCGGACAACCGTATCCTGGGCGGGAAGCCATACGCGGCACGTGGTCTCGCCCCAGAGCGTCTCGCTCTCGATGACTCGGCACAGTTGGCCGTAATCGGTGCTGTAGACCCACGCGCCCTCTTGCATGGCGCACTCATGCCACTTCGACGATGCTGTAGGCCTTTCGGTGTTCGAGGCTCCTTGTCGATCGCCGGCGTTCCCAAAGGAATGTCATTGCAGGTCTCGCTCTCTCATTCAAACGCGAAATCTCTAAGCCTGAGCCTTTCGGGTTCTTGACGCCATGGTTACCCGTCTCTCTTCCTCCTTGATCTGCCGCCAGCATCGGTCTTCATTGCGGCAACCCGCTGCTGGGTCATTCGCTCTAGTATCTGCTCCGGCGTCAGTTGCTCTCGTTCGATTTCCCGATACAGTTCCTCTAGGACTTTTTCGTCGCTGAGGTCGGTTATCCTGGATCGAACTCGTCGAAGCACCGCGGCAATTTGATCAAAAAGCTCCTTTAGCTGCGCCGGAGTTACGTGGAAAAGGTCTCCGGCATGGGCGACAGCTTCGTTCGCGATCATCGTTCGAGGGCTTTCGATCAAGCACAAGACCCGCGCATTTTCGTCGCAAGGGCAATTGGCATGCACCCAGTTCTTATGGCTTTCGGCTTGTCGGACATCGTTTACCCCGATGGGGTCGTCCGGCGTGTGTTCGGATTTTGCTTCATGGGCCACGTAGACAGCGCTGCCGAGGGACCACACGCAGTCAGGAGCGGCGTCGGTCTCGGGCAGAACAGCACCGAAGCCCAACATTTCGCCGAGCCCCTTGAGCCCCCGATGAAAAGGCTTGTAGTCGGTAGACTGCAGATCATTCGCAATGGTGCTGATCTCCTGCTCGAAGCGCTTTCCAACGGCTCCCCATTCGGTCAGTCGCCGTCGAATTGCTTCGACCGCTGCGGCAGTCATCTCGTTGGCCTCGGGTGCTCCCGCTCCAGGAGTTAGAGATCGGCGAAGGCGCGCGAACCATCTGATGCCAAGACAGCATGCCGACGCCCGGTCTAAAAGATCTTGAGCAGTTTCCTGATACGTGTTCTTGCCAGTTGCTTCATAGAGGGCCATCGCGACATCGGCCGACAGGTAGTACCACCACGCGCGATAAGCCTTTGTCTCGTCGCCTCCAAGGGCGTCCGCGACCTTCCTTGCGTGTTCGAGTGCGCCATCGAGGTCGTCCTGCCATCTCGCGTATAGATACGCGACCTCGTCCGCAACCGCCATCTTGAGCTGTCGCGAGACCGGGTCATCGTGGCGAGTTTGGCGCTCACGTAGTGCGACGATCGCTGCTTCTGCGTCCTTCCAGTGCTCGCCGCGCGCCATGAAGGCGTCCCATAGGTTTGCAAAATCGCCGGGTTCCTTGTTTCGAGAATTCTCGATTCCGAACTCGATCTCCGCCTGAAGCTCCGGATTCAGGATGCGGCGGTTTTCGCTCTTGAGTAGAAAGTCGATTAGCCGACGGCCCACAATGAATACCGCGGCATAATCGTTATCGGACCTCGTGCAACGGCCGACGCCCTGGGTGAATCGAGTGAGCACGCGATCTCTCAACAGGGCGTACGCGGCAATCCGGGACCAAAGGAATCGCTCCTGCAAATTCGTTCCGCTGGGTAGTCCGCCTAGGACAGCCAGCCGACATGCCTCATCGGGCAAGTCTAGTCCGTCGTAACGTGAGAGGACGAGAACCGAGTTCGTGCTGGTTACGAACGGCTCAAGGCTGTCCTCAATCTCCGCGGCTTGAAAAATGCTCATTTCACGTGCGCGCAACTCTGTGATTACAGCCGCTCCCTCTGGATCGTATTGGCTTGGGATCAGAACGAGCCCCCGTTCGAAGGCCTGAGCTGCGTTTGCGATCACCCCGAGCATGTCCTCCGCCGGCATGGCTAGCTCCGGTATGAGGAACAACCGCCTCCCGCTACCACGCTTGTCCCAGCCTGTTGGCACCGGCAGTCTCTCGATGTTGCTAATGCCAGTGACCCGCTCCAACTCGCCACCGGCCCCCAAGGTCGCCGACATGTAGATCCGTTGATTCGCCTGACTGAAGGCAGCGTGAACCTGTGTTGGCGGGATGAACGGACGAATCAGAATGCCATCCCATGAAACGAAGACGTTGGCTGCTTCCAAGTGGTCTTTGACAACATTCCAGGCATACCAAGGCGGCGTCTCATCTTCGAGGTGCTCATCGAGCAGGTCTCTTATGGCGGATGCGTGCCGACGGACAAAGGCACCGGGCACCAGTTCGATGAGACCCGCCTTTCGAGGTTCCCACTCAGAGTCATCCGCGAGATCGGCGAAAATGCCGGCATCGAAGGCATCACGAAGTAAGTTCAAGAGTGCGTGGTACAGTTCAGATGCGTCCGAGCGCGACACTTCCACCGACCACATGCGGGCCATGAAGTTCTCGCCCGCATGGGCATCATCTAGCACTAGCGTTTGGGCATCGTTGATCCGAGGGTTTGAGTTGAAGATCGCGCTATACGTGGTCACGGCGACCGCCCGGCCAGACTGGTAGTCGCTGAATTCTTGCGGGGGATAGTTACGCTGTCTGCCGATCAGGACGTGAGCAGGAATGCCATAATCCTTTGCTTGCTCGCCAACCTGTCTTGCTAGCTGGCGCGTCGGACAGAGGTATGCGACCCGCTCACCTTGAGACTGGCGGCGCCATTCCGCGATCAGCAGGCCGACTAGCGTCTTCCCAGCACCGGTTGGAAGCTCTATCGCGACATCTCCCGCCGTCCGGTACTGCTGATGGTATGCTCTCAGTAGGTCCGCTTGTTGTGACCAGAGGTGCTTGATCTCTGGCGCCCGCCCACGGAGGTTCCTGAAAAGAGCCTCCGGATCGGTCGGGGCCGAGGTCTCCGCAAAGTCCGTCTTGAAAATGGGCTTCTTCGCCATCACCCACTTCCACTTCGCGTCAGCGCCTGGTCGTACCACATAAGGAGCTTGGGGTCCTCTTGGAGGACGTTCTCCGGAACCTTCCGCGCGACAGCGATGATGGTTTCATAGTTCCGATCCTGCCAGGCTCTCTTGAAGCCGGCCCGCACCGCCTCGAGGCGAAAGACCTTGAGGCGTTTTTGCGTCGATTGCCGGTACTCCTCGAACTCCCGCAGCAATGCGCGCTCCCGGAGCTTTTCCAAGTCACCGGCCTTGTTGGGGTCGGGGACATACCAGCGGTCTTTGGCCTTGGCACGCAGGCTTGGGTGGTCCTTCGGTAGGTTGCGCAGTTCCTTGAAGTTGGTGGAGAGGTAACTGTGGATCTGGCTCGGCACCTCACCGGTTCCGTCATAGCGAAGGAAGTTCTGCTCGAGCAGCTCGGAGAGTTCGAGCGCCCGCTCGTGCTTCTGCCAGCCTCCGATCTCTCTGAGAAACTGCGGATGAATGTCCTGGAAGGTCTGCGGTTTACGGCTTAGTTGCTGCTTGAGCCACTGGATAGCCGACGACTCGTCAATCACGAAGATCTCGAGCTGCAGCACCTCCTTCACGGCCATGCGCTTCTTGTCGTATTCGGCCGCTTGGTCGGGCAGGAAGTACATGCCGTCACGCTCGGGGAAGCGCTGCGCCAGCCCAACATAGAACTCTGCCGCAGACATAGGCACAGTGACGCCACGCTGAACGTGGAAGGCCACCATCCGGTCAAAGAGCAGGAAATTCTGCCGCTCGGCTATCGTTTCGGCCTGCCCGTCCCTTGAGACGAACACTGGCAGTTGCCTTAGGTGAGTGCGGATGAAGTCCCAGGCGCCCTCTTCAGTGCCCGCAGTCAGTCTGAACCGCTCCTCCAAACCATCGTTAGGTTTGTAGGCACTGATTACTAGGTCCTTGCTGACCACGTTCGTCCCCACCCATTGTTGCATTGTGATCTGTTTCTTATCGAGAACACGAACATCCGCGACAACGAAACCAGCGCCAAGAAGGGATTCCTGGATGATCGTCCAGATAGCATTCTCCGCGTTGTGAAACTCAACGGTCATCCATCGCCCAGGCTTCAGCACCCGGTACGACTCCTGAAAACAGCTATGCATCAGGGTATGGTAATCGTCTCGCCTTTTGCCAATAGTCTCGTCAACGATCGCTTCTTGGTCAGCGTTGGTCAGGCCTCCAAGCCAACTCTCCCACAAATAATTGAGTTCGGAGTATTGAATGTTTTTGCCAAAGGGTGGATCGGTGAAGATGTAATCTACGGACTGATCGGGGATGGCCAGGTACGTAGACGATCCAGTGGTTATGATTGTGTTTCCCTCGTTGGCGTAATCTAAATGTGAGAGGCGTTTTATCTTCCCAGTCAAGGCGTAAGCAGGTCGAACTTCCGAGATGAAGGGAGCGACGTAGAATGCACCCTTCATATATCTGTTAACCTGTGAATAGGAACTTTCGAAGTAACGATTGAGCTTTGTAAAGCCAAGAGCTACCGATGTGAGCCAAAATCGTAGTTGATGCCCCAATGCGCCCTCGTACCGGCAGCAAGCGTTCCACAGGCGCGCAAAGGCGATCAAGTTTCGCGATGAGAAAAATTGATGCGTATGTGTAATGCCACGCAGATGGTATGCGTCCTTTGCTTTCCTCAAACCAACCGGCATTTCAAGGACAGGGTAGTAGACGTCAACAGTCCGCAATAACTCGTCACATTTGCAAACAACAGCATGATCGCTCTCATCAGGAGTTTTCTCGTATCTACTGTTTCCGTGGCGATATTGTATAAGTATTGGCTCTTGCTTGACCCGCTTTGCAATATTGCCGGTACCGGGGTCTTGATATGTTTCCATCACGCGCGACATCTGCCGAATGTCGCCAATGTGATTGCAGTGTGGACATGGCACCTCGTTACGGCTCTGACGGCGACGCGTTTTAGGGTCCATGACCGCATCCCACAGAACTATGGACTGACCACAGTTTTCACAGGCAAATACGTCACTCCACACCGTATAATCGATAACACCAGGCGTTTCGCTTGATTGATGTCGAGTTGAATACAGCGGGCGAAGAGAAGCCTCCGCTTCGGCGAGAATCCGCTCCGCCTCCACTGCAAACCCGCTTTCTGCGAAAGATGTATTGTAACCGCGAGCGATGAAGGTGGCGGCGGTCGATAACTCGCCTAGCACGGATTTCCTGGCACCAAGACGAGAAATCACTTCTCCAGTTGCGGTTTTGACTGTTTCCTTCGAGCCGACCTTATAGCCGAGCCCCTCGACCGCAGACCTGTTGCCGCAAAGCTGCGTCGCCACGCCAGTCATGCCGGTTCCACAAAACCCATCGAAGACCACGTCCCCTGGCTCGGTATAATGCAGGATGTATCGCATGATGGCCTTGTGCGGCACTTTGGTATGGCAGGTATGGGCGTTATAAATGGGATCGTTCTTCCCCTCGCTAACGTCTGCGGCAAAAGGCTCCCGACGGTATTCGTCCGACTTCACGTCATAACGCTTGCCGCAACACTTGATGAAATCCCCAGTGGCGTGACGCATGCGTTCGGCAAGTTTGCGAAGGTGCGGTTCATCGCCCATGGGCCAATGCTCAATGGTTGCCATTTGGGCCATCGCATCGTCGACGTTCGTGAATGAGACGCCGCCCAGCTTTGCGTGCAGCTCTTCCAGCCCCTCCTTCAGCTTGCCGAGAAAATGGGCCCTGCGCGCCTCATCGTTCTCGAACGTTAGCCCCAAGCATTCGACCGGCTGACCGCGTCGCGATTCGAGCTCCTCTTCGTAGGATTTCTCGAAAAGATGCTCCTGCCCGAAGGCGCTCCGGAAAAGCCGCCCTGTCTGGTGATCCCCTTTGCTTCGCGCCATTTCTATGCCTCGTTACCTCTCCTGGCTTCCCCGTTCACGCGGCGCGGCTCAAACCACCTCCCGCCTCGGTCAGCACACAGATTGGTCCGTGATCAACCTCTGCTACTCCAGTACAACGCGGACCTTGCTCGCCTCCTTACCCTTGGTGAGATCGTCCAGGTACCTCTCGAAGCGCTTCTTCATTTCCGCGGGGCTTGCGGGGGAGCCGCCGGCAAGGAGAGCCGCCCGCAGATCCTCGGCCTTGACCACGACCTTGACGAGACCGGACAGGACCTCCTGAAAGGCCTGGATGAAATCCTGCTCCAGGGTGTCGGGGAGCTCGCCCTTCTTCATGAAGGAGTCGACCTGCTTCTTGGGCTCAGGCTTGAGCAGCGACAGGTTCTCGCGCGTCGTGGGGTCCTCCAGGTTGGCGAGCAATGTCTGGGTCCATGCGGCAATAAGCCCGTCGAGCTCGTCGTCCAGCTGCGCCAGGACCTTGCTCGCGGCCCCCGTGGGCGCTTCAACCACCGGCCTGAACTGGCAGTGCGGGCACACCGGCGACGCCTCGAGCTCTTCCTTAGTGAGAGCAAAGCAGCTCTTCAGCCCGGCCAGGCGATTCTGGAAGTCCGTCAAATGCTGAACGGGCATGAGGTCGATGGTGGAAAGCTTCTGAAGCCGCACGAGCCGCTCGTCGCGCATCAGCGCGGTTTTCCGCTTGTCCTCGTTGACGCCGAGCCGGGCCTTCATGTGGAGGTCGGAGTAGGCGTTCACGAACGCTTTCTTCAGATCGGTCAGCCGGCGAAGCAACTGTTGACGGAATGACGGAGTGCTACGCTGCGCGAGGTTCGCGACTTGAAGGAGCACGTCTTCGCGCACCTTCCTCATCTGTCCCACCCATTCGTGGCTAGGCGGTAGCACCGCTTCAGCCCCTGTAAGAAAGGCGGCGGTGGGCCCCAGCTCCGTAACCAGTCCTTGGAGAGCTTCGACCTCGCCGAGGGATTGGAGCCCGGCCTTGTGGCCGCTCACCTCCTGGACGTCATGGCGGAAGTTCTTGAGCTTGCCGGGCGAGGTGTAGGCCTGAAGCGACTCGAGGAAGGATTTCGTCCGATCCAGGCCGTCGCGCAGTTTCTTGGCACCTTCCTCGTCAATGAGGCTCTTGCCCCAGAAAGGAAGGCCGTTCTGGAGGCTCTGCTGCGCCATGACGAGCCTCTCGACTGCCTTGGCGACCGCCTTCTGAAGGTCCTGGACCGGATCGTCCTGGCCTTGGGTGACGAGGTTGGCCTTGCCGGGAGCCAGTTCGAGCAGTTCGAACAGCGCCTTTAGGGCCGGGAGGTTCCACTCCTTGGGGCGCTCGACGTGCTTGAAGTGGATGAGCTCGTCCACTGGCGTGGCGGCGAGCGCGGGCAGACCGGTGGCATCGAACTTCTGACCGGGGACGGCAAGGACGAGATCGCCGGTATAGACCAATGCAGCGAGTAAGACCGCGGCCCACTCAGGCTCGAGGCGCAGGGTTTGGGCGGCCAGATACTCGACACCAAGCACCTCCTGGATCAGCTCTGAACGGTTGACGACCTGACCGTGGCCCTTCTTGCGCACTTGGTCGAGGATGTGGTTGGCGTACCTCGACCGGTAGGGGTCGAGCTTGTCTCCGTCGAGGAGTTCGAGTGCGTCGAGGACCGCGGCGGCCTGCTTCGTCTTCGTCGCGCCCGCGATCCACCGCAGTGCATCCTGGGCCGCCTGGGGGCGGCTCTCCGACATGATCAGCACGGAAAAGCTGGGGTATTCCGGAGCTTGCTCGGCGAAGTGCTTCTCCAGACAAATACCTGCCACCGCGTTGATTAGGTCGCGGAAGTTGATGCGTTCGGCGGGGGATATCCCTGACAGTTCGCGCAGGGAGTGGCCCTTGGCCCATTCGAGAAGCGCCTTTTGACGGCCCTGATGACCCGCCTCGAAGGCCGTGGCCATGTGCTCCTGGAGCCACTTCACCAGGTCGCGAAGAAACCCGGAGGCCTTTGACTCGTAAGTGGCCTTCGCATGGCCGGAGGAAGTCGAGGCCAGATCGAGCGCCGCCGCGTAACCGCGAAGGGTCTCGCGGAACTGGTCGTCGGCGCCTGTCAGGTGGAAGAAGACCTCGTCCGACTTCTTCTCGTCCTTGAAGTGCGGCGGGTCGTGGGGCTGGATGAAATAGAGGTAGAAGTCGCGCGGCGGCACTGCCGTCGACCGTTCGTTCGGCGCCCCGAAGAACAGGTATCCTCGGCGCGCGGCCTTGCGCTCGCGCCATTCGAGCTCGTGCTCCCAGATTCGGTATCCGGTGACGTAGGTTTCGTCCGTGCACTCCATCACTCGCCGTAGAGCGTCGTAGTAGTAGCGGTCCAGCCGGGTGGCATCGAGGCTCTCGCCCCGCTTCTCGATCAGAGCATCGAAATCGTCGGTCTTCTTGAGGTCGAGATAGTATTGGCGGTTGTCCGGGTTGGAGGAGATGAACTGGCCGCTGACGGTCTTGTGAATCTCGCGAAGGACCGTCTCCACTTGCGACAAAAGATCGTCGGCTGGGTCACCCCCGAGCTCCTCGATCCCCGGCTGATACAGGCACAGACCGTCTCTCAGTTCCTCGGCCGTGGCGCCGAGGCTGGCGTAGATGTCGCCGGTCGTCAGCCTGTGCACCGACAACGCACGGATAACGCGCATCGCCATGGGCTTGTAAGCTGGCCTCGTGAAGGCCTGCTCGATCCGCGACTCGAGCACCTGGCTGCAATCGATGACGGCCTTGATGTCGGGAACGGCACGAAAGGACGGGTTCTCTCGAAGCATCGACCAGTAGGTGTCGTAGGCGATCAGGCCAGGGTGGTCCGACGGGAGCTCCTGCCCGAGCAGGCGTTTCATCGAGAGCGAAAGGGTCCGGAGGATTTCGCGCTTCTCGACCGCGGTCACCCGCTCGAACGTGTCGATATAGTCGGGATGGACCGGGAACAGGCCGACATATTCATCCATGCGCTCGTTCATGTGCCCGTAGAACTTGGCGAACGGAGTCAGGTATTCCCTGATCTTGGCCTGCTGTTCAGCGGTCTTCTTGAGCAAGCGTTGCGCCACCACGAACTTGACGTCCCTGCGGGCGATGAGGACTTGCTCGAACCGGTCTTTCACGCGACGGATGCTGTCGGCGACGAAGGAAAACCGCGGGCTGTCGAAGATGGCTTCCTGCACGCCGGCGATGAACCGGAACCTGAGGTCCTTGCATACCTCGCCGACCTCTCGCAGGAAGTTGAGGTCGAGGATCAACTCCTGATCCTTGCGTGACCTGAGGTAATCCAGCAGCTCGTCCACGACCAGTAGCAGCCCAAGATCTGGGTACTGCTGATGGAACGCGGCCATCATTTCCTCGAAGGCGCGCTTGTTGCTGGGAACGTCCGCCGCGCTGGGGAAAGTGAAGGCAACGCCGAGAGCATCCAGGTGCTCCTCGAGTTCGCCGATGATGATGTCGCGCAGGGACATCGTGGTCGCGCCGATCTCCGTGCGGACGACCTTGAACTTGCCCGCCACGTTCGTCGCCGCGCCCGCAACCTTGGGGTTCGAGAGCTCGTCGATGAGCGCGGCGCGTTCGGCGATCCCCGAGATGACGGACATCAGGTGCGACTTGCCGGTGCCGTAATTGCCGACGACGAGGAGACCTTTGTGGTCGGCGGGCTGGTCGTACTGCAGCTGCGGAAATACCAGGGCCGTTAGCTTCTCGGCCATCTCGTCCGAGATGACGTAGGTGCTCACGAGATGGCGCGCCGCCGCCGCTTCGTCGGCGTCGCGAAGCTGCACGACGGTTTCGATCGGCTCGAACTGGATTAGCTCTTCGTATCTCATGGTGTCGCCCGTTGCCCCACTCCGAAACCCGTCAGACCGTTGCCTCCATGTTCGCCACCAACAAGCCGCCCACCGCGTAACGTCGATACTCGGGATGGTGCGGTTCAGCGTAGACGAGATGGCCGTCCTCGATCGACCCGCCCCAGGTGGCCACAAGCGTCCTGTTCCGAGAGAGGCCCTGCAGGAGGCGCAGCGGGTCTTGCTTCAGCGCGACGTCAAAGAGGATTTCTATGTTGTCCAACAGGACAACGTCACCTTCGGGCTGCGCGACCACCTGGTCGAGGACGCGCTGGAGCTGGAGCGCCCGCTGCCGCTCCGTCAGGTCGAGCAAGCGGCGCGAAAGCTCCAGGTTAATGTTCACGAGGGGGGCGTCGATGCGATCGGCGACCTCCTGCAACGCGTTGGTCTTGCCCTTGCCCTCCGGACCCACAACGAGAATGAGCCGGTTGTACAGGTTCTCCGCGTGTTTGAGTTTTTCGATCACCTGCTCCGAGAGCGGCCTCGTCATGAGCTGACCCCCTCGGTCTTCATCTCAGCCGCACCGCCTTCGTCCAGCCATCGGTCGATGGCCTCCTTGCGGAATCGCCAGTGGCGGCCGACCTTCTGACAGGGAACCTTGCCTTCCTGCGCGAGCTTGTACAGCGTCGACCGCGATATCTTTAGGTAGTCGGACAGCTCATCGATCGTCATGATGCTGCCCAGCTTCTCGTCCATCGGGTAACCCTCACCGCTCGAAGGGCAAACGCCTTCAGTCGCCTGCTCCGTTAGCCATTGTTACCAGTTGCTGGCAGCACCTACCAGAGCTTTCTGGACAAAGGCGGCGTGGACGGGCTTGCTCGGTCCCCTTGGCGGGGAGTCCGGCCACGGAATGGGGCAGGGGGTTCGACGACACCCTTTTGGCTGCGGCTTCGACCTAGTCCGTGGCACGGTGGGAGTAGCGGGCCCCGGTATGAACCTGGGGTTTTCGAGCAGCCTGTCGATCAAGGGCAGTCGCCGGGCGGCAGTGACGACGGTCGAGGCAAGCCTGCGCCCGAGGTCGTGGATGCGGACGAGAAACCAGCGCCCGCCAATGCTTTGCCGTTAGATCTCGATGATTGCTTCCTCAATTGGAACGCCGATCTGCTGTGCCACGGGCGTCCAAATATCCACGCCTTCGGCCGCTGTCTGTATGGCGACAACTATCGAGTAGCGCGCACCGAATTCGCTGCGGTCACGCTTAGGCTGGTCCTTCCACCATCCGGAGACGGGGTACACACCAATGACGCCTCGCTCCGCCAGATCCGCAGCCGCGCCGACAAGCATATCAGAGTGGATCGAGCCTTTGTTGCGCGCCACCTCGCCGAGATACCATTCGGTGGCGCCGCCGCCGGTGTCCGGCTTTCCTTCGTCCTCATCGAGTGCCCGCTGGTTGAGACGTTTCCGGAACTCGTCGATCGTCTCGGTTGCAGTCTTGAGATCGAAACGCAATCCGTGCGAGGCGTATCGATGGCGTTTTTGCCACCCACGCCGCCCCGGATTGGGCTCAACAAAATAAGACAAGGTGATGCGAAGGCTGACCGATATCTCCCCTAATTCCTCTAAGACATCCTTTGGCCAGGGGAGCTCATATAGATGCATCTCCCGCATCTTGCCTTCGGAGAATGGATGGATCGTCGCTTGTGCAATCAGCGTCAGGGCGTCGTTTGCGCTGCGCAGCGCACGATCAAGGTGCGGCACGCCGAAACCGTAGCGACGGACCAATTTGGCCCTCGCGCGCTTTCCACCTGCGCCAGCCAGGTGGGAACGCATGGCTCTTGTCCACTCGGCCGAATGAACGATCAACGCCCGGACGGTCTCAGGCCAGTACTCCAGATACTCCGCCCTGATGATTGCCGCCATACGGGCAACTTGTGCGGTAGCGGCGCTTGTGGCCCACGACAGGACGAAGCTCTTTTGAGCCGGTTGGAAGTAGGTCGACAACAGGCATAGATCAGGAACAGCATTTTCGAATACTCCCCCATTCGCAGCTACGTTTCCGCCTTCACACACAACGTCCGGCTTGATCGGCCATCGGTCCTGAAACGTGACGGAAGTCGTGCTCCAGGGTGACAGATCGCCAGGGGGCGCCAGTGGCGACCAACCGTTCCAGGCAGGGTCTCCGATGGTGGCCTTTTCGGTGCAGGCGCCTACGGTCAGGGCGTTCCACGCATGGGCCGGATCGTGCACGGTCTCCACATCGCTGCAGCCGAGATGATCATCCTGCAGGTGGTCTGGCGCGACGTTTCCGGCGCTAAGAATGAACAGCCGGCGTGCGCTTTCCTCAGCCTCGTCCAAATAGACGAGGCCGTGGGTCGCCGGGTCAAACGCTCGCCCAGCAGCGAGCGCGTCGATCGCGGCCGACCACGATGTTGGTTGACCGCGATCGCGTTCGTCAGTTGCGGTGACTGCCAAGGAGAAGACGCGCAGGCGCTGAGGTGCATTAATCTCGGGGCGTGTGACCGCCTGCGCTGTAATCGCGCCATACAGCTCCGGAGGGTTCGCTCCTCTAGGAGGAAGGATTTTCACCGACTCTAGGCGGTGGCGGATCAGTAGGGGTACTCTGGAACCAAGGTGGGGCGCCAAATCGCCGTAGGCCGCAAGGCTAGCCATTTCGGTCCCATGCCCCATATTGCCGCCGCCGCCGCCATTGTCATGCCCACCCCAGGCGGGATCCACTGCCATAGCGTCGTCAGGCGCAATGAGGTCCTCAAGCAGAGGGTGGGCCTGCGTAACGCCGGTATCGAGGAGGCACACCGCTGGCGAATCTCCCATGGCGGGGTTGACGCGTTGCTTCAGGTTATCCAGCCACTCGGCTTGTTCCTCTGGTGAGGCGTCTACGAAGAATGTGGCACTTTCCTTCGCTTTGCGAACTTCGGCCAGGTCATTAAGGACATCTAGTGACGCTGAAAGTTGGGCGGTGGTACCCTGCACCAGGACTACGATTCGGTCATCGAAACCCAGCCGGCGCTCTCCGACATCGAGGCCAGCCTGTTCGGCGAACTCGAGAAGCCGCTGCAGTTCGCTGCCATCATGGCGGCGGAGCCACACCTCCCACCAGATTGTCGCAGCATCATCGGGATAGGCTTCAGTGGCGTCAGTCCAGAGGCCCCGTAGCGTCGCCTTACGGAGGGCGGCAATACGGTCCACCATGTCCTTGTGACGCGGTTCGCCTTTCTGCGTCGTCTCTTCCGTGTACTGCTGAAAGCGATCGAAGAAATGCCTGAGCGCGCCGTCGGGCACGAAAACTGTGGCGAACTGGGTTGGGGAAGCTTCGGGCTCTACCGGTACGCGCCGCACGGCAACCACTTCAATTCCGCGGCGTCGGTCCTCCAGAGATTCGAGCTTGAGGTCGACATCTGGGGGACTCTCGAATTCGACATACAAACCTGGTTGAGCCCCATGCACAGAGATGTCGATGGCGGCGCGGTTCGCTTCGGCTTGTCGCCGGGCCTCTGTCAACGCGTCACGAAGAGCAGCCGCGTGACGCTGCCGATCCGGCGGGCCTTCGTAGATGGGCTTCTCGATCCTCCTGGGGTGGGGCGTGTACGCTTCTGCCGAAGGCGCAGTTCGGACGAGAAGGTGCTTGCGATTTCGCGGGGCCGGCATCGGTCAGCAACCCCGAAGACTATCGATGGGTAGCGCGTCGTTCGTTCAGAGCTTCCACCAGCTCGTCCGTATCGACGCGCGTATGGTGCTGCATGATGGCATTCTTGGCCGCGTGTTCGCACGCTCGTGTAAGATCCGAGTGGCTCAGCTCCTTCGCAGTAGCTAGGACCTCGCTCCAATCAACCTGCGATGTGTCAAGAAGCGCAAGCCGGGCGCGCATCACCTTTTCGGCAACGTCATCAGACGGCAGACGATATTCAATGACGGAGTCGAACCTCCGAAACAGAGCCCGGTCGAGTATCTGCGCGTGATTAGTCGCGGCAACGATGATGCTGTCCGAAGCGTCCTGCTCGAGGAACTGGAGGAATGAGTTCAGAACGCGCCGGATCTCTCCCACCTCGTTCCTAGCCGCGCGCTCGCCCCCCAGGGCGTCGAATTCGTCGAAGAGATAGACCGCCCTAGTCTGTTGGATCGCCTCGAAAATCAGACGTAACTTCGCTGCCGTTTCCCCCAGGTACTTCGTAATCAAACCGTCAAGCTGGATGGTGAACAGAGGAATGCTCAATTCGCCGGCTAGTGCCGTGGCGGTCATTGTCTTGCCCGTGCCTGGCGGACCGACTAGAAGCAGCTTGCGGAGCGGTGACATGCCATGCGCGAGAATGGTTTCGCGCTGCCGCTGTTCAAGAAGGATGCGATCGATTCGCGATCGGATCAATTCATCCAGCGCCATATCGGACAAGCGGCTTTTCGGAAAGGCCGCGGTGAGAAGCCCGGCCAGTTCCCCGCGCGGCTGTATGATCGGGACCGGTTTCGTCCTCTGGCCGGAAGGCCCGGCTTTCGCACGAGTCTTCGCCTGATCGACTAGATCGCGGAGTTCCTGGGCGAACTTAGTGTGGCCCTGCCGGGCGGCTTGAGCGGCGACCTGCATAGCAATCGCGTAGAATCGTTCGTCGTCGCCCTCGGCGTGACTTCGGATCAGGGCCTTTACGTGATCCGCTGTCGCCATTCTTCAGTTTCCCCAGGTGACAATACCGATTCTCTACTTCATCAATAGTACTCAAGAGCTCGGTTTCTTACTTTGGGGCGCTTGCCGCGCCGGTGCGACCGATGCCACTAAGAATCTTTTACCCTGACCCGACTCTGGCGTCGAGGCTCAATCGGTCTCCCTCCAGTTAGCCTAGGCTGTCGCGGTCCGGACCATAGCTCGCCGCGTCCCCTCGCCGTCTCCCCCTGCCGCCACATGTGCCGGCGTTTTGCGTATTGCCCGGCAGGCGTACCTGCTAACGCGGTCGGCCGAGACCTCATGGTCCCTCAGGTCCCGATCACCGTGCTTGGGTCCGCAGTGGAATGACCTCTGCGACCTCTCCGTCCATCAATGCAGCAATGTTAGTGGCGACCCGCTCGGCCGCCGCCTTCACCGGGTCGGCTGCGAGGTGGGCATAGCGGGCGGTGGTTTGGACCTGGGTATGTCCGAGGAGCTTGCCTATCATGGGAAGGCCCTCGCCCAGGGCCACAGCGCCGGAGGCAAAGGAGTGGCGTAGATCGTGGATGCGCACGTCGACGAGCCCGGTCGGCAGCACCAGATCCTGCTTCTTTGCCGCTGCCACACACTCGCCATACGTGGGCTCCTGGCCGAGATCGCGTTCAAGCCGGTTGACGAGGTCCGCGGCCTCGCTGCCCTGCGTGCGGGCCCAGAGGCGCACGGTGGCCCGCTTCCGCAGCCGTTGCCAGGGCGGCTGGAGGTCGGTCCGCCGCGCGCGCGGCTTCTTGCCGCAGATGACCCAGGGGTTGTCGGGTCGGCGCTCGATGCCGGCCAAGACCTCGAGGGCAGGGGCGCCAAGGTGGACCATCCGGGCCCCGGTCTTGCTGTCCGGGAGCGACAGGCAGCGGCCGGCCATGTCGAAGTACTCCCACCGCAGGGTCATGATCTCGTTGAGCCGACAGCCGGTGAAGATCAGGAGGCGGATCGCGGCGATTGCGAAGAGATCCTCGACGCCCTCCTGCTCGGCCCGCGAAAGGGCCTCGCCCAGCGCGGCAAGCTCGGCGGGGCTCAGGTAGCGCTCGCGCTTCTCCTCAGGGTACTTCCTGATGTGGCGGCGCGGGTTCGAGCCGTCCGGTCGCAGACCCCAAAGCTCCGCGAGGTTAAACATCTTGGAGACGACCTCGAGGTTACGATTGGCCTGGTAGGGGATGTGCCGGAGCCCATGGTGGAAACGGGCGATGTCGGCCCGCGTCACGTCTGCGACCTTGACCTTGCCAAGCGCGGGCAGGATGAAGCGGCAGAGGTTGCGGCGATATTCCCGCGCCGTGCTCGGCTTGAGACGGATCGAGATGTGCTCGTCGTCGAAGCGCTCGGCGAGTTCGGCGACCGTGATCGCGTCGCGATGGGCCTGCCTGTCCTTCACCGGGTCTTCGCCACGCTCGATGGCGGCCAGGGTCTGGCGGGCCAGGCGCCGCGCTTCCTCGGGCGCGAGGACGCCGTGCCGGCCGAGGGTGAGCTTACGCGACTGCCGGTGCAGGTTCCGGTACTGGATGACGTAGGCCTTGACCCCGGTGGCCTTGACCCGCACCCCGAAGCCCGGGAGTTCGCTGTCCCAGACCCACAACTCCCTTCCGGCCTCTGCGGTGAGGTCTTCGACGAGTCGCTTGGTGATCTTCGCCTTCATCCGTCTTTCTCCGCTCGGCCCGCTCCCCGGGGAGCATTAGGGGAGCAAGAGGGAGGGAAACCCAACGCGACGGAGTGTAATGGCGAGTGAGAGTGAAGTCCAGAAAAAGATTTGAAATCAGGATATTAGCGCATTTCTGCGTAATTATTCGAACCCGCGCGAAAGGACCGGCACACGACTCAGTGACTGGAGATTGGAGAGGTCGCGGGGCAGGCCCTTGAGGGACTCAATGCCCGACAGGCTCAGCGACTGGAGGCTAGATAGATCGCCGGGCAGGCCTGTGAGGGAGGTAAGGTTGGTGCCCTCCAGGCGTAGTGATTGGAGGCGGGGGAGTTCACCGGGCTGGCTGGCAAGGGAAGTGAGGTTGAAGTTGCCTGCTAGGCTCAGTGACTGGAGACGGGGAAGCTCGCCGGGCAGACCTACCAGGGAGGTGAGGCTGAAATTGTCCGCTAGGCGCAGTGACCGAAGGCCGGAGAGTTCGTCGGGCAGGCCTTTGAGGGACTCAATGCCCGCCAAGCTCAGTGACCGGAGGCTGGGGAGTTCGTCAGGCAGGTCTGTCAGGGAGGTGAGGCGGTCGTTATCCTCCAGATTCAGTGACTGGAGATCGGGAAGCTCGTCGGGCAGGCCCTGCAGTTTCTCCAGACCCGTTCCGACGAGACCGAGTGTCACCAGGGTGTCGGGCAGATTCGCGAGCTTGGTGAGGTCAGAGGTATAGAGCCGCAGGATTCGCAAAGACCGGTTAGGCCGGGATCGGCGGGTCGGCATTAGGTTCGACAACCAGGGCAGGAGGTCTTGCTCCATCCAGTGCAGATGAGTCAGAGCGTTCGAGTCCAGCACTAGGGTCTCCAATTGGCGGTGATACAGATACAGATCCGTCGGTCACCTCCAGCGCTCCAGGTCGGTGGCGTGCTGGTTCCAGCGGCTCCACTGCCAACCCATGCCGGCGATCAGAAGCAGGACCAGGCCGGTGGCCGCCAGGCTACTGTAGCGTCGGCACCGGCGGCGGCGGGACAACCGCAGGAAGCGTCGCTTCTCCTGCTCATCGCGGCCCCAGTGGAAATCCCGGGCGTGACGGACCACCTGGCGCAGCTCCTTTCCCGCCAGCAGATAACGCGGGATCTGGTCGTTGTTGCGCCAGGCCCGGTAGCCATTCTCCAGCGCCAGCCGCGCCTGCTCCACTGGGGCCATGATGGCCCCTGCGAGTCGGCGCAGGACCGGGACCATGCGTTCGTGGGGCAATCGGTAGCGGATCGGCGCCTTTGCTGTAGGGGGGAGTTTCTCCAATAGCCGATAGTTGGGAGAGGCCAGATAGTCCAGCGCGACGCCAAGGCTTCCTGAGACAGCCCGGCAGCGGTACTCAGGTCGGCTAGGGTCCGGCCCTCGGCGATGCGCTGCTCGGTATCCGGGTCCATCAGTGTCAGCATGGCCTTGAGCAGGGGGTCGCGCCGTGACTCCGGAAACCACTCCAGGCGACCGGCGATGTAGCCCGCCAGGAGTCCTTCGGCGCCGCCCCCGGCGCCTAGGTAGTCGTCTCGGGTGAGATGCCGGTTGTTCTGGCCGCGGGCCAACTCGTCGAGCATCATCATGCCGATGCCGATATCTACCGGCGACACCCGGCCGGCCGTCGCCATGTCCCGCACCATGGCATCCGCCAGGTCTTGCTTCAACTGGATGTCGGCCTCCTCCGCCAGGGTGGCGATGACAACGCCGGCCTGGGCCGGTTGGAAACGATTGACGAAGAGAATCGGCGGCTGGATGGTGCGGGGCTCTAAAAACTCCAGCCAAGTCGCCGCGTATTCCCTCCGAAAGGCTACCAGCCAGGTGGTACGATGGGGTGGCAGCTCCCCGGCGATGTGCCGCAGCAGCTCGAAGATGGGGCGGTGAGCGTCCTGTTCCGGGTGGAGCTGCTCGAACTGGTCGAGCACCACCACCCGCCGCCCCGTCCCCAACGGAGGGATCTGCAGGTCGTCGAGGCTTTGGGGTGGGGCCGGGTAGCGGGCCGCCTGCCATCTGGATTGGACCGCCCGCAGCAATCCGGTAGCCGGATCGCCGTGCAGGGCCTCCCAGTAGACGCGCCCCAGATCCCGGTCCGCTGCCAGATTGGAGAGGCCTGCCCGCAGCAGGGAGGTCTTGCCCGCACCGGATTCGCCCATGACCACCGCCAGCCCGGTTTGGTCGTCGTCCAGGAGGCCAACCAGCTGGGTCAATTCCACTTCCCGCCCCAGGCGACGGAAGAGTTTGCCGTCCTGCTCCGTGAAGGCCAGGGGTCCCTTGATCGCGGCCGCCTGTACCGGCTTGGTATCCGACGGTAGACTGGGGGTGGCCTGTTGCCACAGACGCCGCAGGGTCCAGATGAACAGCAGGCCCGCCAACAGGATGAGGAGAGCTTACAGCCCTGCCTTGACCTGAGTCCAGTGCTCCTCGCCCAGAATTGGGGTCAGTAACTTGTCGAAGGGCTCCGTGATGGTGTCAGCAGGGGGATCTGACCCGCCGCCAGCAGCACGGCCCCGAGTGCCACTACTACAAGACCCAGTTCGCGAGGACTGGTCTTGATGGTCCGAACCATGTCCCGCAGCCGCCCCAGCAATCTCTGGGCCAGGTCGACCAGCTGGGTCGGATCGCTGGGTACCATGCCTTTTGTCTTCCGATGCCGCGGTTGGATGCCGCCCGATTTAGAATCTGTTGACATTCACCCTTTAAATGCCTCATTTTACCTTGATTTCAGTGGGTAATGGCCTCCGTGGCATTCCTCCCAGGGCGAGCGCGTATAAATCTTGCTGAAAACATGATGTTGCCGAATTGGTTTTCCAGGCGCTGGAAGGCTCGTAGGCGCGGGCTTGCCCGCGCTGTCCTGAGGTTCGACTTGCCAGCTTGGTTGCCTTCCAGCCCAGCGCCGGCAAGCCGGCGCCTACCGGTCATGGAGAACCACCTCGGTTGCAGCTGACGACCGCAAGCTGGCAGCAACCTGTTAATCGCTAACAAATTTATACGCACCCGCCCTGGCGTTCCTCCGATGAGATTGCGGCGTTTGACCATGGAACATCCCAGATCAGGTTGAGTATGGGAAAAACAGTCTGTCAGCTTCCGGGAATCATTTCTTGGCTTTTTATGGATTCCGGACTGCTAACGATCATGCAGGGTACAACCGGACGCTTTGGAGTACGGCGGCGACCTTGTTTCGGTATCGACAGAAGTCCGCGGCATCTGGGTAACCAAGGTGCTGTCGGGTGGCACAAGCCTGCCGCCGCTTTGGATTTGGTAAAGCAGTCCGGGATCCATAAAGAGCCCATTTTTCTACCGTATATGAACGCAAATCGTCGCAATCGGCTACGAGCGACGCGCAGCGCAGCGGAAAATCCGGGGGGTGGGGGTAACGACTGGCGAATCGGCTCACCAGGGTATGAACCGATTCATGAAGGTCATAGGACGGCCGATGCTGCGATTCATGTCCGCCATATCACCCTGCATGTTCGCGGTGGTGAAGGTTATGGACTGAACGCCCTGTTCTACGCCTTCCATGCTCGCTAGCATGGGTTTGAGAACGTCGATGTCCTGGGAGATGGATTCGACGCCGACCGCCATGGCCTGGACGTCGGTGCTCATCTGGCTGATGTTGTCCGAGATGGCTTGCATGTTGCTGGCCATGACGGCCATGTTGGAATCGACGCTGACGGCCAGATAGTGCACGTCCTGGGCCAGGCTGAAGACCAGATAGAAGCCGTAAGCGGCCAGGATGATGAAGGCAAACAGGGAAGGGTAAACGATGAGTTCCCAACGCCGGGCGCTGGTCTCGAACGCCTGGGCGAGCCGATCGATAGCGTAGGCATTGAGTTCGACGTCCCGCGCGTGCTGGTCCTCACCCGGCCCCTCTGGCTGCGAGTGTTCCACTGTATCCGGTTGATTTTCTTTGCCTTGCATAGAAGCCACAGGGAAATTCAGATTGCCGCTTCCCGATGCTCAAAGGCTAACATAGATCGCCCTCAACACAAGTCGGCACTACGGGCCAAGAAAGCGCTCCCCATCGGGATGCGGTTCTGCTCGCGCTCCTTGGCGTAGCGGGCGACCAGCGTTTCACGCTTGGCCAGATAGATCGTCAGCGCTTTATGCCAGGCAGGTATACCGAAGGTACGCAACAGAGCCAAGGCGGCGGGTTCGATTTGGTAGACCGCCTTGGGACTATTCACCGGGCTATCCGGCTGATCCGGATTATAAAGCACGATTCCCGCATCACAGAACTGGTGCATAGTCTGACGGCGGGATGTCTCGCGGGTGTTCGGTGCATATTCCTTGTCATAGTGCTCCCGCCCCCAATCCATGATGGGCGTGATACCCATGAGGGGGTTTTCGGCATCGGCCCACGCCTTGCCCGACGTGAGGTTCAGCAGGGCCAGCAGGCATAGGGCAGAGCGTTCGTTCTGCTGTGCCCGCGGTAGCCCCAAGGAAGTGATGATCCGGTGCGCGGCTTCAATGTACTCGTTTTTGTCACTCGTTCGGCCAAGGTTGCCAGCTTGGCATCAAGCATGGCCTGCGTGAGTTCTCGGTAGCCGGCAGCCCATTCGCCAAACTCGATGAGAGTGTCACGGCTCGGGTATCTCATCAGCCTGAGATCGGTTGCATTGACCTGGGTATGGCCGTTGAAGCGTCGGAAGTTCTCATCGACCGCGGTCGTGTTCAGGAACGCAGCCAGCCCATGGGCCAATGCTTGCGGCAAGCCTCTTCTTTTTCGCCTCGGTATGCTTTGATACCTGCAATCTGGTTTGTTCGACTATTGACAACAATGGATAGGTACCCCCCCGGCCGGCAGGCGACATGCCCAACCCGGAACAACGAATGTTGGGCTACACTCAACGCAGAGGCCGCCCGTGCGGGCAGGCCACGCGGGGGTAATGCGGGTGTAGGTTGCGTTAAGGCGATTGCCGGAAAATGATAGACCAGGATGGGTCGGCTATTCGTTCGTCTTCAAGGAGCAACAACAGGCGCATCGTTGTGCGATGTAACTGTTGTCGCGACCCAGAAGACGGACGAAAAGACAAGCAGGCTGGTCTGTCATTTGACAGAAATCGCCTAAGACGCCGGCACCGACCCGGCGGACGATCAGCGAGTCTTGGTGCGTCGAACGCAACACGTCAAACTTGTCCCGACGCAGGAGGGATCTTTTCCTTCAGACAACGCCGAATAATCCAGAATCGCACCCGCAACACATCCGGTCCCCCAAACAGCGCTGTCCGGCGTTATTTGGTGCTGCCCGAGAAGGCGCCTATTCCGGCCAATAGCGCGCCGTATGCATTACCCGTAAAATCTCCACCCGGCTCCCGTTCACTTGGTATACCAAAATATAAGGGTATCTGGTAATTACCAGCTTTCGGGTTCCTTTTAGTCTTCCCATTCGACCAATGAGAGGATTTTCGCCTAGCCGTATCGATGATGCTTTAATATATGAAGCTACCTGCCTTGCGGCTTCAGGGTTGTTTTTGCCAATATATTGTCTGATTCTGATAAGCTCACGACCGGCTGGATGTGTCCATTTTACTTTCATTGCTTCAATAACTTTAGTGCGCGAAGCTCATCATAGTTGAAACTATGGACTTTAAGTCCCTTCACTTTCAGTCCGTGGCTTGTCCACGGATGAGGACTTTAGTCCTCCAGACTATGGACTTTCAGTCCATAGTGGTTGATTTTCCGTGCCCCACGAAGATAACCATTCATCAATCTCCTCATCGTCAATCATTTCCCCGCGATTCGCCGCCTCGATGCCTTCCTGCACTTGGCGTATGTATTCTTTTTCCCACGCGAGATAGGCGGCGAGGGCTTTTTCCGTGTAATAGGATTGCGAGCGGTGAGTGCGCCTGCAAACCTCGAGTAGATCGTCCTTGACGGATTTTTCGATTTGGGTGCTCAACTGAACCGACGGCATGGCAAACCTCCTCCTTTCGTCGAGTTGATGGGTACCACAAGTATAAGACGCTGTCTGGTTAGGACGAATCCGAGCATCGGGTTGCGTTACGCCGCGCTCGACGGTGTTTGTGTTCTTCAGGATCGAGCGGCGCGCCTAACCCAACCTACACGCAACGCGAGGTCCGCGCGGGCCGGCCGCGCGGGGGATCATGTGGGTGTAGGTTGCATTGAAACGCCGGCACGGGTCTGGCCACAGATCAACGAGCCCTTGTGCGTCGAAACGCAACACGTCACCCCCCGGACAACACCGAATAATTCAGGATCGCTAATCCAAAGCCTCGACCAGGAGACGGTCTTGCGGGACGCCGAATCCCGTCAGGCCGTCGGCAAAGGGCCGGACCTGGGCCGTGGGGCCCGCTACATAATAACGTGAGGCATCCGGCTCGGACCGGTCCGAGGCGACGACGGCGAGCACGTCCGCGGTTTGGGCATCTACCAGGGGGGGTGTAGGAAAAGTTGTCCAGCGACTCGCGCATGGCCCGACACCACTGGGCCTGGTATTGACCCTCCAATCCGGGTACCGCCCAATAGAGGTGGAAGGACTCGATGACATCGATGGAAACGGCGTGTTCGAGTAGGCTTTTGATAGGAGCGATGCCGTCGCCGAAGGCGACAAAGACGGCAGGCTCCGGGGATTCCTCTTCGAGCACGAAGCGACCGCTGGGGCCGGTGATGGTGACCGTTTGCCCCTGAAGCAGATCGCGGAAGACGGTCTGCGAGAAGCGGTCGCCGGGTATCAGACGCACCAGAAAGTGGAGGTTACGCCCGTTGCAGGGACAGCTGGCGATGGGCAGCTCCGCGCCGGCACCGTCTTCCAGGGTCAGGTGCGCCTGCGGCCGGCCATGAGGCGCAGCGTCTGGGTACGGGGCGTTTGGAGCTCGAGCTGGATCATATCCTCGCCGAGCCGCTCGACCTTGCGCACGCCGGCGCGGATCTCCTGTTGCGGCAGGTCGTCCACCGAGAGGGTCTCCGCCGCCTCGAGCACCAGGTCGGTTACGGCCGTGTTGGAGCAGGTAAGGATATAGCCCAGTTGCTTCTCGTGCCCGCTCAGCACATAGTCGTGCTCCTGGATCTTGTGGACCTCGCCGCTGACGACCCGCGCCTTGCAGGCCCCGCAGTTGCCGCTGGAGCAGCCATAGGCCAGCTTCAGGCCCGCCCGCACCGAGGCGTCGAGAATGGATTCGGTGCCCTCGACGAAGAAGTCGTGACCGCTGGGGACGAGCTTGACATTGGCCGCCATAATGCGCAGAAAGGTGTCCTTGGCGAAGAGCCGGGCCTGATTGTCGGCAGCGGAGCGCCGCGCCAGGCCCAGATCTCCCTGGTACAGACGGCCGTGTCCGGATCGGCAGACTCGGCCATGGCGGCGAGCCGGGTGTCGAGCTCCGCCAGCATGGCCTCCGCGGTCTCTAGGGCCGCGGCCTTTTGGACCAGGACCTGGCTCAGGGATTTGAGCCGCGCGATCAGCACCTGGGCGCTGGGCAGGGTGCCCTCCCCCTGATGGCCCCTGGGCAGGGCGTTGGCCTTGATGCGTTCCACCCGTTCCAGGTCGCCGCTTTGCTCCAGCTTTACCTCCGGGTAGATCCGCAGCAGGTCGGTGGCGGCAATCTCGCCCTCGAAAGTGGTGAGTTCGCCGTGCCGGATGCGCTTCTGCAGCTCGGAGCAGGTGACACCGGCCAAGCGGGCGGCGCGTGAGAGACTGAGCAGCTGAGTCATGCGGCATATTCTCCCAAAGCGCAAAGTCGTTCGACGAAACAGCGGGCGCTTGGACAATCGGGATGCTTGGCAGCACGCCTGACGTCGAACCCTTGATGATGTATGAATTTTCTCGCGAATAGGATCTTGTTTGCTCCCGGACCATGTCCGGTATGACGGCCAATCTCTTTTAATCGGTTCCAAGGCATCCCAGGTAGTGTCTCCGGCCGATCTTCATAAAAATCCTTGTCTCCGGTCCAGCGGCGCATTGCCTCCGTATCGGCCAGAAACCAAGATTCTATCGCCCTGCTCGCGATTACAATCAAATCAATGCCGGTATTGCCGATAATCTCTTTTCGCTTTGAAATACAGGGCGCACAGGAATCAGGATCCAGGTCCGCCAACACGACCACCTTATCCGGGTTCGCCTCGATCCTCGGCTCCTCGATATAGACAATGATCTTGCGGCTACACATCCGACCATTGCCGCCCGCATCCACGACGGGCGGTACCAGGTCCAGTCCACACTCTTCCCCCAACCAGGCCTGAAACGACTCGCTTTCCACCAGCTTCTTGTCGGATGGACCCTCGACCACAAATCCGACAGTCACCATGGCAGACCTCCGCCTAGCAGATTGGAAAGCCAGACCTCATCGAGACCGAGCGGCGCGAGATCGGCCTGGGTCAGTCTGCCCGAATCAGCGGATTTCATGCTGGTTCTTCCGTCCACCTTGTCCACGAGTATCAGCTCTTCAAGGCCGAGTGCACGTACTACCGATTCGCTGTGGGTGGTCAACCAAATGGGATTTCGGGGCGTTGCCTGCTCCCGCATCAGGCCGATCAGCTCGCGGATTGCCGCCGGGTGCAGCCTCCGCTCCGGCTCTTCGATCAGCGTCAGCCCATAGGGGTAGGGAAGATCGAGCGTCGCCACCAACAGATTCAGCGCATACACCGTACCGTCCGAGACCATGTGGGCGGGGAAGCGTCGTCCGGTTCCCTCCTCCTTGAACAGAATAGCGGTCTTAGTCTCCAGTTGCTGCTGCTCGGTCCGGATTTCCTCCACCCCGGGGACGACCATCTCCATCCAATCCATGATGGTCTCGCGTCTTCGCTCATCCCGTTCTAATCGGGTCAGAACACTGGCCAGATTGTGCCCGTTTTTCGCGAGTTTCATTACTTCAATAACTTTAGTGCGCGAAGCGCATCATAGTTGAAATTATGGACGTTAAGTCCCTTCACTTTCAGTCCGTGGCTTGTCCACGGATGAGGACTTTAGTCCTCCAGACTATGGACTTTCAGTCCATAGTGGTTGATTAGATCGCTATCCGATTGATCGGGCGTCTTCGCGCCGATGGGATCGATACGATATAACCCCATGTTGCACAACAATTGCGCAAGCGGCATCTCCAACAAGAACAGCAGCGCCGAATGAATGGGTCTTGGAGAACCCTCCGAGATCCTTTTCTCCTCCGGCCTGGATGACCCGCACGTCGTCTTTCTTGCGTGCCAGTAATAGAGCGCCATTCACGTACACGCGCTCTTCGATGTTCGGGGGGTTCTGATCGAGATCCCGGATCCTGAGCAGATAGTGGAACCTGACCAGCTCCTCCTCGCCGGCTAGTTCCGGCTCCGGTAGGTCGCATTCGAGCTCGAAGCCGAACTCTCCGGAATGTTCGGCCCGGCGTTTTTCCGAATGGATGCTGGCGAATCCCCCATGCGCACGGAGCGCCGTTTCGATACCACTGAGTATGAAAAGCCTGACGAAATCCAAGGCATCGAAAAAATTGGTCTTTCCCGAACCATTCGGCCCCGCGAATACCGAGAAGGGCGTCAGCCCCTTGAGCTCCAGGGAATCGATGCTCTTGTAGTGGGTAATTTTCAGCGTGCGGATGGCCTTTGTTGTCATATCCGAATCCCCACGATCGCCATGGTATTATTGCCTAAAAGTCCGCATAGAAGCTAAAGTGCTGTTGGGATTCGTCCCTCACCCCAACCTACGGGCTATGTCATTCGGTATACTCCGAGTGGGGTCCGGCGCGGCCTGGTCCGGGATCGCTCAACCCCAGAGGTCGGCCAGATGGATAGCGATGGTGTCGAAAGGGGCGACCCGGACGCAATCGTCGCCCCGGAAGATTCCGAGCGGCCGCCAGCTCCCCTGGGCTGCGGCATAGGCCTCGAGGGTGTGGGTCTCGGGATCCACGAGCCAGGCGTAGCTGACCCCGAAGCTCGCGTATACCGACATCTTCTCCTCACGATCGGTACGCTTGGTGGACGGCGACAGGACCTCGCACACCCAGTCCGGAACCACTTCGAATCTGTGCCCGTCGGGTAGCCGTGGCATGCGTGTTTTCCGCCACCCGGCGAGGTCCGGGACCTCGACCTCACGGTCGCGGATGAAGTGGCTCTCCGGCTCGTCGATGATCCACCAGCCGCCCGGACCTCCCCGCCCGCGGCTGTAAGGGCCCTCGATATCGCTTCCGAGACGTGAGCTGGCCAGGGCATGGGGGCCGGTCGGCCGCGGCTGGGCGTGGAGTCGCCCGTTGACGATCTCTCCGCGGATGCCTTCCGGTAGGGCGCAGAGCGCTTCATAGAGGCTGGGCTTAGGGATGGCCTGGGCAGTCATCTTCGGCTTTTGGAGTCCTGTTATCGCTATCGGATTACTGAGCAATTTTAGGGACCTATATACATAGCTAGCCGCGGGGTTGTAACCGTTCAGCCCCCACCCCGTCATTCCGGCTGGGACGCCGGAATCCAGGTGCCATGGATGGCGAAAGCAGTGGGGGGCTGAA
>Ga0056121_1000023_pt1 | contig 112293 bp, 99 predicted proteins | sample WorMetHEROISLAND_FD_83872 | JGI IMG/M metagenome (GOLD analysis project Ga0056121, IMG submission 83872) | Marine gutless worms symbiont microbial communities from Max Planck institute for Marine Microbiology, Germany - Olavius sp. 1 HERON ISLAND ...
AGCAGCTCAAGAGCAACGTGCACGTGCTGACGCTGACGGCGACACCGATCCCGCGTACGCTGCAGATGGCCTTCTCCGGGGTCAAGGAACTGAGCCTGATCGCCACCCCGCCGGTCGACCGGCTGGCGGTGCGCACCTTCGTCATGCCGTTCGACCCGTTGATCGTGCGCGAGGCGATCCTGCGCGAGCACCTGCGGGGCGGGCAGACCTTCTACGTCTGTCCGCGGATCGCCGACCTGCCCGATGCCGCCGAGTTCCTGCGCGAACAGATCCCCGAGGCGAAGGTGGTGACGCGCACGGGCAGATGCCGGCGCGCGAGCTGGAAGACGTCATGACCGCCTTCTACGACGGTCGGTACGACGTCCTGCTGTCGACCAGCATCGTCGAATCCGGGCTCGACATCCCCACCGCGAACACGCTGGTGGTGCATCGCGCGGACATGTTCGGGCTGGCCCAGCTCTATCAGCTGCGCGGCCGCATCGGCCGTTCGAAGATCCGCGCCTATGCCTATCTGACCCTGCCGCCGCGCCGGGTACCGACCGAGGCGGCGCAGAAGCGGCTCAAGGTGTTGCAGTCGCTCGACAGCCTCGGTGCCGGCTTCAGCCTGGCGAGCCACGATCTCGACATCCGCGGCGCCGGCAACCTGCTCGGCGAGGAGCAGTCGGGCCACATCAAGGAGGTCGGCTTCGAGCTCTACCAGCACATGCTGGAGGAGGCGCTGGCCACCGCGCGGGCGGGCGCCGCCGGCAAGGTCGAGGTGGCCGAGCAGGACTGGTCGCCACAGATCAACCTGGGCACGGCGGTGCTGATCCCGGACTGGTACGTCAGCGACCTGAACCTGCGGCTCGGGCTGTACCGGCGCCTGGCCCATCTGGCCGACGCCGACGAGATCGAAGCCTTCGCCGCCGAGCTGATCGACCGCTTCGGGCCGCTCCCCGACGAGGTCGAGAACCTGATGCAGACGGTGGCGATCAAGCAGCTGTGCCGGCGCGCCAACATCGACAAGGTCGACGCCGGGCCCAAGGGGGCGACCGTGGAGTTCCGCGACAACCGGTTCGCCAATCCGGCCGGCCTGATCGGCTTCATCAACGAGCAGGCGGGGCGGGTGAAGCTGCGGCCCGATCACCGGCTGGTCTACCGGGGGCAATGGGACGAGGCCGCACAACGGCTCAAGGGGGTGCACCGGCTGGCCGGCGAGCTGGCCAAGCTGGCAGAGCAGGCAACGGAATCGACCGCTGCCTGAGGTGGTGTTCGGCAAGTTCCGGTGACTACCGCCCCTGGACCCCGGATCTCCGCTGCGCTGCGTCCGGGGTGACGACAAAGGCGCGGCTTACCCAACCTCCGTCGCCCCCGTGCCCGACACGGGGGCCCAGGGCGGCGTGCATCGATGGCCGCGGGCGTTCGCCGTCAGTTCAGCCAATTTCAAAGATGTGAAACCCCTGCGCAAGGCGGGGTCCACGTCGGCTGCGGCGCGTCAGGCCGGGGCGACGACCCCGGCGCCGGCATCGGCGCCGGCTTCGCGCTCGCGCGCCACGAGGTCGAACACGTTGGCCAGCACCGAGGGTTCCTGGGCCCCCGAGACGGCATACTTGCGTTCGATGATGAAGCAGGGCACGCCGGCGATGCCCATGCGCCGGGCCACGCCCTCTTCCGCCATCACCAGGTCGCGGTCCGCGTCGCGCTCGAACAGGTCGCGGACCAGGTCGGCGTCCATGCCGGCCGCGGCGGCAATCGCGAGCAGGACCTCGCGGTCGCCGATGTCGGCGCCATCCTCGAAGTAGCGCTGGAACAGGAGCTCGACGACCCGGTCCTGGGCCTTGGCCGAGGCTGACCAGCGGATCAGGCGGTGGGAGTCGAAGGTGTTGGGCTGGCGCGCGACGCTGTCCAGGCGCAGGTAGAGACCCTCTTCGGCGGCCGCCTGGGCGACGCTCTGATAGACCCGCCGGGCCCGGTCGGGGCCGCCGAACTTGAGGCTCAGGTACTGCTGCCGGTCCATCCCGGCCGGCGGCATGTCGGGGTTGAGCTGGAACGGGCGCCATTCCACCTCGAACCGGTCATCCGGACGGGCGGCGATGGCCCGGTCGAGCCGGCGCTTGCCGATGTAGCACCAGGGACAGACGGTGTCGGAAATGACGTCGATGTGGATCATGCGCGGCATGATACGGCCAAGCGCGTCCGCGGTTAAGAGGATCGGCCGTCACAGCCGCGCGAGCAGGCCGCGCCGGGCGCGGCGGGACGGCAAAAGCGGCGGTCAGCCGGCGATGTCGTCGCGGGCGCGGGCGATCAGCTTGCTCGCGGTATCGCCCGGCTCGAGCCCGGCGCAGCCGGCCTGGATGCTGACGGCGATCGGCGTCTCCACCCCGGGGACCGAGAACTCGGTGAAGTTGATCACCCCGGCGATGCGGTGCAGGACCGGGGCGGCGGCCAGCACCGGGGTGTCCGGCAGGACGACGCAGAGCTCGTGCCCCGACAGCCGGGCCGGCAGATCTTCCGCCCGCACCAGGCTCGATACCATGCCGCCGAGCTGGCGCAGGATGCGGTCGCCGGCGATATAGCCGTGCGCCTGGTTGATCAGGTCCAGGTTGATGATCGACAGCAGGCCGACGCTGAGCGCCTTGCCGGCACTTGCCGCGTCGGTGATCAGGTGCTCCAGGTGGGCGTGCAGGAAGCCGTGGCTGAACAGGCCGGTCAGGGCGTCGCTGGTGGCGTGGTGGCGGGCCGACTGGTAGACCTGCTGCATCGCCCGGCGATAGCGCTGCAGCTTGACCTGGTGCAGCGTCCGCAGAACCAGGCGCTCCTCGCCCAGGCCGCGGGCGACCACGTCGCTGGCGCCGGCGCCATAGGGGGCGACCGGGTTGGGGAACTGCACCGGATCGGCGAGCAGGACCACCGGCACGTTGTAGAGCCGGGTATTGGAGCGCGCGTCGGCACAGAAGTTCAGCGCCGTCTTGGCATTGTCGCCGACCACGACGACGGCGGCGTCATGTTCTTCCTGGGCCAGCCGTTGCAGGGCCTCGTGCGGGGCCTGGACGTGGCGCACCGCGGCATGGCGGGCGAGCGCCCCTTCGAGCGTTGCCACGTCGGCACCCTCTTCCGACAGCAGCAGGACCCGGGCGTCGCTGACCTGCTCGGGCGGGCCGGCCTGTTCCGGCGCCTCGACGCCATAAGCCCGCACGGTGGCGGTGCGGCGGTCCAGCTCTTCCTGCATGGTGACCAGACGGGCCAGGGTCTCCAGCCGGCTGGTCAGCTCGATCTCGTGGCAGCCATGCGGCAGGTAATCGAGGTCGGCCTGATCCGAGGCCGGCAGGCCGTCGCCGCCGATGATGATGGTCGGCAGCGTCCGGTGGCGCGCCGCCTGGCGCAACGAAGCGGCCATTTCCTCGCCGTGCGCGGGATCGTCGCTGTTGACGATGGCAATATCGGGCTGCTCTTCGGCCGCCGCCGTCAGCGCCGCCTCGCGGGCGGTCACCGGCAAGGCGCGATAGCCCCGCTCGGCCAGCGTACGCTCGAGGTCCTCGACACCGTCGGTGTCGCTATACAGCAGAATCCGGGCCGCGGCCGTCATGGCGATCTCCTGGAAAAAGGTCGCCAGACCCTATTACTCCATAGTTAACACTTGGTTTGCGGGGCGGCAGTTGCCTTGGCAGATCGATGTCGCCAGAGTGGGCCGGTCGGCGGCCCGATTGGGCCGGCGGCGTCCGAGCCGGGCTCAGGAAAGGGGAGAATTCCGTGCACGTGCCGCATGCGCTGGAAGGCAAGACCGCGCTGGTGACCGGGGCCTCGACCGGGCTGGGCCGGCAGATGGCCCTGACGCTGGCCCATGCCGGGGCGCGGGTGGCGCTGGCCTCGCGCAGCGCCCGCCGGCTGGAGGAAGTGGCCGAGGAAATTGCCGGTTTTGACGGCCGGGCCATGCCCTTCACCCTGGACGTGCGCGACGTCGAGGCGGTTCAGGACGTGGTCGAAGGCGTCGAGACCGAGCTCGGTCCGGTGCATATCCTGGTCAACAACGCCGGCATCTCCATCGGCAAGCGCCCGGAGGACTTCACCGAAGAGGACTACGACGACGTCATCGGCACCAACCTGAAGGGGCCCTGGTTCATGGCCCAGGCGGTCGGCCGCAAGATGATCCAGCACGGCCATGGCGGCAAGATCATCAACATCGCCTCGCTGCTGGCCCTCAAGCCGCTCGGCCAGCTCACCCTCTACGCCATGACCAAGGCTGCGGTGGTGCAGATGACCAAGCAGCTCGCCCTGGAATGGGCCCGCCACGACATCCAGGTCAACGCCCTGTGCCCGGGCTACATCGAGACGGAGATGAACCGGGAGCACTGGGAGAGCGAGGCCGGCAAGAAGCTGCTGGCGCGGTTCCCGCGCCGCCGGCTGGGTCAGCCCGAGGTGCTCGACGGCATGCTGCTGCTGCTGGCCTCGGATCAGTCGGACTTCATCACCGGCGCGGTGATCCCGGTCGACGACGGCCAGGCCCTGGGCTGACGCCGTCGCCTACCAGCCGCCGACGCGGGTCCAGCGGGCGGCGATTGCGCCATCCGCATCGAGCACGTTGTAGGCGTCGTACATGGCGGCGGTCATGCAGGCGTGATTAGGAAACACCCGCACGCGATCGCCGGGCGCAAGGTCGCCGACGTCGCCAATGAGGAAGCCGTGTTCCTGGTTCACGTTGGCCAGACGCAGGTCGCCCAGCGGGCGCACGCCGTCGGCGTCGAACACCGCGCCGTAGCCGGCGTCGACGTCGATTGCCTCCATGCTGCGGTCCTGCGACAGCGCCAGCGCGCCGGCATCGATCAGCGCCCGCCCGTCGCGCGGCCAGACGCCGACCACCGAGGCCAGCACCGACAGCGCCAGGTCGGGCGTGTCGCAGCTGCCGATGGCGGCCTGGAAACGGTCGCCGAACATGTAGACACCCGGCCGCATCTCCGTCGCCCCGGCCAGGCTGTGCGCGTGCAGGGCTGTCGGCGTCGAGCCGACGCTGACCACCGGGCAGGGCAGGCCGGCGGCACGCAGGGCCTCTGCCGCCTGCACCGCGGCGGCCCGCTCGGCTTCGGCCACGGCGGCGATCGCGGCGACGCTGCGGCAGTTGTAGGAGTGCCCGGCATGGGTCAGCACGCCGGCCAGGCGGGTGCCGCTGCCGTCGTGCAGGGTGCGGCCGATCTCGGCCAGGTCCGCGTCGTCCGGGGCAATGCCGGCGCGGTGCTGGCCGCTGTCGATCTCGACGTGCACGGCGAATGCCGTCTGCAACGCATCCGCCTGTGCCGCCACCGCCCGTGCCGCTTGCAGGCTGTCCAGCACGAGGCCGATCGTGGCGCCGTGGCGCTGCTGCAGGGCGGCCGCCCGGGCCAGCTTGTCGGCGGTGATGCCGATCGCATAGGTGATGTCGGCAAAGCCGGCGGCGGCGAAATACTCGGCTTCCTTCAGCGTCGAGACGGTGATGCCGCCGGCCTGGCCGGCCGTCGCGCGGCGGGCCACGTCGACCGACTTGGCGGTCTTCATGTGCGGGCGCAGGGCCACGCCCAATGCCGCGGCGCGGGCGGCCATGCGCTTAAGGTTGCGCTCCAGGCGGGCCTGGTCGAGCAGCAGCGCCGGGGTCTGCAGGTCGGCGATCCGGTCCATCGTCCGCCCCTAGGACAGGCCCATGCCGCCGTCGACGGGGATGGTGGCGCCGGTGATGAAGGCGGCGAGCGGCGAGGCCAGGAACAGGGCGACGTGGCCCATGTCGGCCGGCGTGCCCCAACGGCGCAGTGGCGTGGCGGCCAGCGTTGCCTCGTAAAGCTCCGGGTTGTCGCGGGTCACCTTGGTCAGCTTGGTGTCGACGAAGCCGGGCGCCAGCGCATTGACCCGCACGCCGTCGGGGCCCCAGGCTTCGGCCAGGCTCATGGTCAGGGTCCGAAGGCCGCCCTTGGAGGCGCTGTAGGCGGGATTGCCCCGGGTGGCGTGGAAGCTGGCCATCGACGAGACGATGATGATGTTGCCGCCGCCGGCCAGGTCGCTTTGCGCGATGCGGTCCTTGAACAGCGTGCAGCAGTGCATCACCCCGTTCAGGTTGACGTCGACGACCTGGCGCCATACCGGCATGGTGAACTCGCGGCGCCGGTAGGCGACGGTGCCGACGCTGTTGACCAGGATGTCGATGCGGTCGAGCCGTTCGGCGAAGGCCTCGACGGCGGCATCGTCGGCAATGTCGAGGGCGTGGTAGTCAAGGCCGCTCAGGTCCGAGCCTTCGTCGTCCGCGTAGTCGTCGGCGCTGGCGCGGGTGCCGGTGACGACGACCCGCGCGCCGGCGGCGCGAAAGGCACGGGCGATGCCGTTGCCGATCCCGCTCGAGCCGCCGGTGACCAATACCGTGCGGTCCGTGAAGTCGATGGCGATCATGCGCACTGTCTCCTCTTGTCCGTTGCGGCGATGGGCGGTTCCGGTTCTGGCCGTGCCGGACCATAACGCCTTACCATTGCCGCTGCCTACGGCCCAGCCAAACGGCCGATCGCGTGGATCACGGATGCCTGAACTGCCGGATATCGAGACCTACATCGCCGCCCTGGAACCGCGCGTCGCCGGTCGGGTGCTGGAAGGCATTCGCCTGAAGAACCCATTCCTGCTGCGGACGGCGACACCGCCGATTGCCCAGGCGCACGGCCGCGAGGTCCGCGAACTGCGCCGGCTCGGCAAACGCATCGTCTTCGGCCTCGACGGCGGCCTGTGGCTGGTGCTGCACCTGATGATCGCCGGGCGCCTGCATTGGAAGACGGCGGGTGCCGAGCCGGCCGGGCGCAGCGGTCTGGCCGCGTTCGATTTCCCCGACGGCAGCCTGATCCTGACCGAGGCCGGCAGCAAGCGCCGCGCCTCGCTGCACCTGGTCGACGGCGATGCCGGCCTGGCGGCGCTCGACCCCGGCGGCATCGAGGTGCTGACATCGGACCTCGCCGCGTTTGCCGCGGCGCTGCGGCAACACAATCACACGCTCAAGCGGGTGCTGACCGACCCGCGGATTTTCGCCGGCATCGGCAATGCCTACTCCGACGAGATCCTGCACCGGGCCCGGTTGTCGCCGGTGGCGATGAGCACCAACCTGGACGACGGCGAGGTTTCCCGCCTGCACGCGGCGACGCTGGAGACGCTGCGCGACTGGACGGCGCGCCTCAAGGCCGAGTGCGGCGACGGCTTCCCGAAAAAGGTTACGGCGTTCCGCCCGGAGATGGCCGTGCATGGGCGCTACGGCGAGGCCTGTCCGGTCTGCCGTACCAAGGTGCAGCGGATCCGCTACGCCAGCAACGAGACCAACTACTGCCCGCGCTGCCAGACCGACGGCAAGCTGCTGGCCGATCGCGCCCTGTCGCGGCTGCTGAAGAAGGACTGGCCGCGCAACATCGACGAGTTGGAGCAGCGGCGACCCGGGACATCGTCGGCGCCGCACTGACAAAGCAAGAGCTGCCGCGGCATCGTGGCGCGGTCGCCTTGGCGGCGACCGTGAAGCCGGTCACACGGTGGCGGCACCCTCCAGGGGGGCGTACTGCACGGCGACCAGCAGCATGTCGACCTGCTGCTGGTCGGCCGCCAGGGGCAGGGCGATGATCTCGTAGGTGTGGGTGCGGTTGTCGAGCACCATGTCGCGGCGGGCATGGAACGGGAGCGCTTCGGCGGCAATCCGGGCGTAGATCGGCAGCAGGAAACCGCGCAGGCCGGCGTCCGGGATCTCGTGGACGTACTTGCCGGTCAGGTCGTAGCCACGACGGGCGGCGGCGTGGCTGGCGTAGATGCGGTAGCGAAAGCGCAACGGGTCGCGTTCGACATCGAGCAGGAACACGTCGCCCAGGGCATAGGGAAAGTCGGCCGGATCGATGTCGCTGCGCGCCGGCATGGCGCGGGCGCCGCGGCGGTCAAGCCAGTAGGCGTAGAGCCGGCGCAACGTGGCCGAATTGATCGACATCGACAGATCGCGGTCCATCGGGCCTTTCCTGGCAGCAACGGATGGCGGACGCGGGGATGGGACGCAGTCCTGATTATCAATTGACCTAGCGCTGGTCGGCCTGATCGGCAAGCCTCAATTCGTCCAGGCGGGCCGGGCCGGCGGTGGTCTGCGGGCCGTGGGTCAGCTGTCCGCGCCCGCGCCGGGTCGTCGCAGCGCATCGATCTGCGCGACCAGGTCGGCATCGAGCGTCCCGAGCGCCGTGGCGGCGGCGCAGCCGCGCAATTCCTCGCGGTTCTTCACCCCCAGCACGACGGTATCGACACCGTCCAGCGACAGCGCATAGCGATGTGCGAGAAGGGCCGGGTCCTCGCCCAAGCGTTGGCACAGGGCGCGAAACGGCGCCGCCCTGGCAAAGTCGGCGACGACGCCGTGCCCGGGCGGCAGTGCCCGGTCGATGGCCGCGGTCAGCGCCCCGCCCTGCACCGGCCGGATTCCCAGCACGCCGACCTGGTTGGCCACGGCCGTGGCGATGATCTCGCGCGGCCTCGCCGGGCCGTCGAAGAACTTCAGCTCGCCGGCACTGTCCAGCAGGTTGGCGATGCACTGGATCGCCGCCGGCTTGACTGCGTCGGCCAACACGTCGATCAGGGTGTCGGGATGGCCGATGCCGGTGATGCCCCAGGCGCCGATCTTGCCCTCGGCGACCAGCGCCTCGAAGGTCGGTCGCACATGCTCGCGGTAGTTGCCCACCGGCGTCATCCTGGTCGCCGCCAGCGGGTGCGCGCGCAGCGGTCCGTCGTCGGGGACGATGTTGGAGTGCAGGAAGAACAGACCCACACGCTCCAGCCGCATCCGCCGGAGGCTGTCCTCGAGCGAGGACCTGAGCCGGGCGTCGATCTCCCCGGGTGCCGCATCGCCCAGCAGGCACTTGGTGGTCACCCGTACGCCGTCGGGCAGTCTGCCGGCGAACGCCTCGCCGACGACGTCCTCGGCCTCGCCGTCGCCATAGCGCGGCGCCATGTCCAGAAGGGTGATGCCGAGATCGGCCGCGAGCCGCGTCGTCGCCACCGCCTCCTCGCGCGTGGTCTCGCCCCAGAGCTGGCCGGTGCCGCCGCCACCCAGTGCCAGCACGCTGACCGGCCAGAGCGAACCCAGTTGACGCGTCTGCATGGTGACTCCTTCGGTTTGTCGGCGGCATAGGAAGCAGCGCCAGTCCCCCTGCGCTCCTATCGAAGCTTCGGGCGACACGCCTACGCCTAAGTGCCTTCGGCCGCCAGGCCACCAAGGTGGCCTGCCACGCGAAGCCGAAGGCGCAGGGTGGCGGATGGGGTGGGATTCGAACCCACGAGACGGGGCTACCGTCTGCCGGTTTTCAAGACCGGTGCATTCGACCACTCTGCCACCCATCCGCGACGGCGGGGACCTTACTTAATCGCGTCGGTGGATGCGAGGGGCGGGGAGGGCGGCCACGGCGGCCAGGGCGGCGCCGGGTTCAGTCCTCGCCGGTACTGGCGAAGTCCTGCAGCGCCTCGAGGTCGTGGATGTCGATCGCCCCGTAGCCGAGCTCGACCCAGCCGCGCGACTGCCAGCGGCGCAGCTCGCGGTTGGTGCTCTCGCGCGAGGCGCCGGCGATGAAACCGAGTTCCTCCTGCGAGATGGTCAGGCGGATGATGCCGCTCTCGGCCGGGGCCTGGCTGTCGGCCATCCATATCAGCCGTCGCGCCAGCCGCTGCGGCAGGTCGAGGAACACCGCGTCCTCCACCAGCTCGGTGGTGCGGCGCAGGCGCTGGCACAGCACCCCCATCATTTCCAGGGCGACGCCGGGGCGTACCTCGAGAAAGGCGATCAGGTCGGTGCGGCCCAGGCTGAGCAGCTCGCTGTCCTCGATCACTCAGGCGTCGGCCGTACGCGGGCCGCCGTCCAGCAGGGCGATCTCGCCGAAGATCTCGCCGGGCTGGATGACGTTGAGGATCGCCTCGCGGCCTTCGGCCGAGGTGGTGCTGATCTTCACCCGGCCGCGCGTCACCAGCTGCAGGCTGTCGCCGTTGTCGCCCTTGAAGAAGATGTTCTCGCCGCGGTCATACTGGCGCTTGTGCATATGCTCGATCAGGCGCTTGAGGTCGGCTTCGCTCAAGGCCGCGAACAGGCGGTGGCTGGCCAGCGCCGTCGTCGGATCAAGTGGTTCTGCCATGCGGGCCCCCTCCCAGACGCAACTGTGACTAGCATCACAGACCCCACGACAGAAATATGACGGGCGCTCGCGGAACTGGCAACGTCGTTGGCCGACGCCACCGCCGTGATGGCGCGCTCAATCGCTCGCTGAACGCCGTTCGCGTGGCCTGGTTGGCGGGCGTTCGAGGGCGTGCCGGACCGCTTCCCCCAGCTTGTCCAGAGTGAACGGCTTGGCCAGGACGCCGCCGGCCGCTTCGTTGGACAGGCGCCGGCGGGCCTCGCTCTCGGCGTAGCCGGACATGAACAGCACGCGCGCGTCCGGGCGGGCGGCACGGAAGGCGTCGGCGACCGCCAGCCCGTCCATCCCGCCCGGCAGGACCATGTCGGTCAGCAGCAGATCGATGCGGTCGTGACCGTTCATGCTGGCAATGGCGTCGTGGCCGTCGCTGCTCGGCAGCACGCGATAACCCAGGTTGGCCAGGGCGTGGGCGACGTAGGCCCTCACCTCGGCATCGTCCTCGACCAGCAGCACGGTCTCGCCGCCGCCGGCGACGGCTGCCGGCGGCCGGTCCGCCGCCGGCGGCGTGACGCTGGCCGCGGTCTCGAGGCGGGGCAGGTACATGGCGACACTGGTGCCCGCGTCCGGCGTGCTGTCGATGCTCACGGCGCCGTCGGATTGACGGACAAAGCCGTACACCATGCTCAGGCCCAGGCCGCTGCCTTCGCCGACGTCCTTGGTGGTGAAGAACGGCTCGAACACGCTGTCGAGGTGTTCCGGCGCGATGCCGCTGCCGTTGTCGCTCACCGTGAGCCGCACGTAGGCGCCCGCCGGCAGCTGGTCGCTGCCGTTGATCAGCGGCTCTTCCAGCTCGATGTTGGCGGTGGCGATGCGCAGGCGACCGCCGTCGGGCATGGCGTCGCGGGCATTGATGGCAAGGTTGAGCAGCGCGTGCGAGAGCTGCGCGTCGTCGACCAGGACCGGCCAGAGCGCGTCGCTCAGGTCCGTCTCGATGACGATGCTCTCGCCCAGGGTGCGCTGCAGCAGGTCCGACATGCCGTCGATCAGCGCATTCACGTCCACCGGTGTCGGCGCGAGGACCTGCTTGCGCGAGAAGGCCAGCAGATGACGCGTCAGCGAGGCGCCGCGCTCGCTGACGCGCAGGGCGGCGTCGACCAGGTCGGCATCCGCGGCGTCGAGGCGCGCGCCGTCGCGCAACAGGTCGAGATAGCCCATCAGCGAGGTCAGCATGTTGTTGAAGTCATGCGCCACGCCGCCGGTGAGCTGACCCACGGCTTCCATCTTCTGGGCCTGTGCGAGCTGCTGCTGCTGCTGGCGCGTTTCGGTGATGTCCTCGACGCTGATCAGCAGCGCGCCGCCCTCCATCGCCTGTTCGCTGAAGCGCAGCCAGCGGCCGGAATGCTTCGCGTGCAGCTCGAACGGGACGAAATTGGTGCGATGGATCGACATCCGCCAGCGCAGCCAGTCCTCGTCCGGCTGGTCGAGCCCTTCGGCTTTCACCCGGGCCGAGATCTGTCGCGCCAGCTCCTCGAAGCGGACGCCGGGTTTCATCGCCTGCTGGGCCTGGGCGCCGGCCAGCCGTGCCAGCGCGCCGTTGAAGAACACCAGGCGGTCGTCGGCGTCGAACAGGGCGTAGCCGGTATCCGATGCTTCGAGCGCCTGGCGCAGCATCCGTTCGGCGTCACGCGCCCGCTGTTCGGCCCGGCGCTGCTCGGTGGCATCGAGTGACAGGGAAAAGAAGCCGACCACCTCGCCGGCATCGTTGCGGTGCGGCACCAACGTGGTGTCCAGATGCCGCGTCCGGCCATCGGTATGGCTGACCAGGCTCTCGACCCGCTGGCTTTCCCCCGCCAGCACCTGGCGGTAGTGCGGCAATTGTGCGTTGAAGCTCTTCTCCGTCATGCTCTGCGCCAGCGGCTGGTCGAACAGCTCTTCGGCCGGCCGGCCGGCCCAGCGCGCGGCAGTACGGTTGGCGAAGCGGCAGATCAGCTCGCTGTCCACATAGGTGATCGAGCCTGGCAGGTTGTCGGTGATCAGCCGCAACTGCTGCTCGCTGGCCGTGAGCGCGTTCTCGGACTGCACTCGTGCCGTGATGTCGGCGGTATTGCCGCGATAGCCGAGGAACGTTCCGTCCGGCGCGAACCGCGGCTTGCCGCTGACCAGGAGCCAGAACACCTCGCCATCGTCCCGCCGGTAGCCCATGCGGATGTTGCGGAACGGTTCGTGCCGTCCCAGCACGTCGGCCGCGGACGGCAGCTCGGGCAGCGAGACGTAAGAGAGCATGGCCGTGAGCGGGACCCCCAGGAGCCGGTCCGACGCATCGGGACCCAGGATCCGTTCGGCCCCGTCGGTGACGAAATTGACGCGCAGGTCGGGGTCGGTCTCCCACAGCCATTCGCTGCTGCCTTCGGCGAAGTCCTTCAGCAGCGCCTCGATCCACTCCGCCTGCCGGGCCACGGCGTGGCGCGCCCGCACATTGTCCTTCAGGTTGGCGAACAGCCGTTGACCGATGTCGTAGACGGCGATGGCGTAGACCAGCAGCAGGAGGTCGAGGGCGATGGTCTGCCAGACCGCCAGGTCGAGCAGGCGCAACGCCAGCGGTGTCAACACGCTGATGCAGAAGGCGACCGCGGCAAGCGGCATCGGCGCCAACCCGGCCCCGGCGCCGATGGCGCTGCCGAACAGGACGGCGAACAGGATCAGCCGTTCGATCTCGCCGCCGTAGCCATAGAGCAGGTAGCCGCCCCAGCCCAGGAGGTTGCCGAACACCAAGGCGATCGCGAAGACGACCGCTGCCGTCATCGTGTTGGTGCGCGCTTCCAGGCGATGCCGCCGCCGCCAGCCCGGCAGCAGGAAGTTGGGCAGCATGCAGATGATCAGCGCCGCGGCCCAACCCAGCAACGGCGGCGCCGGGGCGTGCGGCCAGAACACGACGACCAGCAGCACCACCTCGGCGATCGCGAACAGCGCCAGGGCGGCGGCCTGCGCCGACAGGGCCGCCGTCTGGTACCGGCGCACCATGGCCTCTTCCGTCGCCGTCCCTTCGGCCGAGTTGCGCGGCAGCCATTCCGCCACCCGCCGGGGTGCCAGGTTGCCGGCGTCGCCCGCCGCCGGTTCCGGATTTCTACCGCTGTCGCTCACCGTCGATCTTTACGCCGTTGCTGACTGGCCCGCAGTGGCGGCCATTCTGTCGCCGGCAGGCGGCGTTGAACACTCCGAAAACGGCCGAAGGACGGCAGGCCGCCAGGGCTGGTACTGCATGAACGTGCCAAACGCACAGCTTGCGTCGCAGCAATCGGCACGAATGTGCGGTCGCTTACAGTTGACGGCCGCTCCAGGGCTTAGTCTGCGTCCAACAGTCACACCCCGATTTGTTCTGGAGCTTGTCATGCGTACGCAACCGACCGACGGCTTGAAAATCCTGCTGGGTTTCTGGTTGCTGGCCCTGCTTGGCCTGTACCTGCTGGGCGACCCGGGCCCGGGTGCCTGCAAGGCCGGGCAGATCGCGGCGCAGCCGGCGATCCCACCGGCCGCGGCAACCATGCGCTGCTGATATCGCTGCCTATTCCTGTTGCGAGCGCTTGCGATAGCGGCTGCGCATGGGTTCGGGCAGGCCATCGGGATCGACGGGTATGCCGTAGAGCTGCTGATTGTGGCTGTGGCACAGCTGGTGCAGCGAGAACGCCTGCAGCATGGCGGTATGCCGGCCCATGGCGTCCTGGGTCTGGTTGACGGCCTCCTTGGTCAGTTTCAGGGCGAACATCGGCTTGGCGGCGATCCGTTCGGCCATGGCCAGCGCCCGCGCCATCAGTTCGTCCCGCGGCACCACCTGGTTGACCATGCCCAGTTGCCGGGCTTCCTCGGCGCTCAACCAGTCGGCGGTAAACAGCCATTCCTTGGCTTTGCGCGGGCCGACTTCCCAGGGGTGGGCGAAGAACTCGACGCCGCAGACGCCGAACTCGACCACGGGGTCGCGGAACTCGGCGTCGTCGGCGGCGATGATGATGTCGCAGCACCAGGCCAGCATCAGCCCGCCGGCGATGCACTTGCCCTGCACCGCGGCGATGGTCGGCTTGGGCAGGTTGCGCCAGCGTTCGGTGATACCCTGGTAGATCTCCTTCTCGCGGGCAAACCTGCCCTCGGCGCCGTCGCAGTCGAACCCGCACCAGGTGCCGACGACGGGGAAGTCGCGCCAGGTCTTGCCGCCGTCGCCGGACAGGTCGTGGCCGGCCGAGAAGTGCGGGTCGGCGCCGGCCAGGATCACCACCTTGACCGCATCGTCCTGCGCCGCCCGGTCGAAGGCGGCGTTCAGTTCGTAGGTCATCTGCAGGTCCTGGGCGTTGCGGGCGCCGGGCCGGTCCATGGTGATGACGGCGACATGCGGCTGCGCCACCTCGTAGCGCACCAGCGGCGCGTCGGCGGTCGCGTCGGCTTCGGGTCGGTCCATGCGATCAGTCCTCTTCGGGGGTTTCGGCGTCGAGGGTCTCGTCGACGGCGGCCAGCAGCACCGGCCAGTAGGCCTGATCGAGGCCCTTGGCGATCGCCGCCTCCAGTCGGGCCCGGCCAAGCCGGGCGCCATCGGCGCTGACCGCCGTCTCGGCCGCCAACTCGAGGGCGTAGTCGAGGTCTTTCACCGCGTAGCGGGCGGAGAAGGCGCGCACGGGGAAGCGGCCCGGCAGCATGGCCTTGGTGGCATGGTTGCGCAGGGCGAAGCTGTCGGCCGAACCCTTGCTCAGGGTCTCCAGCAGCACGGCGCCGTCGACGCCGGCGCGGCGGCCGATGGTGAGCGCCTCGGCCAGCGCGCTGACCGTCTCGACCAGCACCATGTTGTTCAGGATCTTCACCACCTGGCCGCTGCCGACCGGTCCGCAATGGCTGATGTCGGTGGCGTAGCAGACGATCAGCGGCTCGATCCGGGCGAACACCGCGGCGGTGGCGCCGACCATCACGCTGAGGGTGCCGTCGCGGGCCGCCTGGCGGGTGCGGGCGATCGGTGCGTCGGCGTAGTCGACGCCTTCGTCGCCGAGCAGGCCGGCCAGTTGCCGGGTCAGTCCCACCGGTGCCGTGGTGGTGTCGACGATCACCTGGCCCCGCCGCAGGTGCGGCATCAGGTCGCCGACCACCTGGGCGAGCTGCTCGCCGCCCGGCAGGGAGAGAAAGATCACCTCGGCCTGCTGGGCCAGCTCGACCAGGTCGCCGGCAGCGCCGATGCCCTGGCTGGTCGCCCGGTTCAGGGCGGCAGCGTCGATGTCGTAGGCCAGCACCGGCCGGCCGCTCTTGGCGTGCAGGTTCGCGCACATCGGCGCCCCCATGACGCCCAGGCCGACAAAACCCAGGGGGGCCGGGCTCATGCCCCGCTGCCTTCGGCGGCACGGGCGCCGGCGATGCGACCGAACACGGCGCCGGACATCAGCCCGGTGCCGCCCGGGTAGTTGAAGTAGAACAGGCCGCCGACCAGCTCGCCGGCGGCGAACAGGCCGGGGATGGCACCGCCGTCGACGTCGATCACCTGGGCGTCGGTGTCGATGCGCAGGCCGCCGAAGGTGAAGGTGATGCCGCAGGTCACGCCGAACGCCATGAACGGCGGCTCGTCGAGCGTGTTGGCCCAGTTGCTCTTGTTCACCGCCAGGCCCTCGGTGCCGCGGCTGTCCTTTACCGTCGGGTCGAACGGGATGTCCTGGCGGACGGCCGCGTTGTAGTCGGCGACGGTGCGCAGGAAGCCGGCCGCGTCGACGCCCTCCATCTGCGCCACCAACTGCTCCAGGCTGTCGGCCTCGGCCTTGGTGACCTGGCGGATGCGGTATTCGTCGCGCAGCAGGTGGGCGACCTTGGCGTCGAACACCTGGTAGGCGAACTGGCCGGGCTGATTGAGGATCTCGCGGCCATACTTGGCGTAGGTGTAGTTGCGGAAATCGGCACCCTCGTCGACGAAGCGCTCGCCGCGAGCGTTGATGATCAACCCGAACGGGTAGCTGTGCTTCTGGAACCCGTCGCCGACCGCCAGATCGCCGAACTCGGGCGCGTTGCGGTCCCAGGCCACGGCGTGGCAGCCCGACCAGTTGCCGGCCGGGCTGGCGCCGGCCTCGAGCGCCATGCGAATGCCGTCGCCGGTGTTGAAGCGGCTGCCGCGGACCCGGGCCAGTTCCCAGCCAGGGCCAAGGTAGCGGGCGCGCATCTCGGCGTTGGCCTCGAAGCCGCCGCAGGCCAGCACCACGGCACCGGCGCTCAGGTCGTGGGTGTAGCCGCGCTGGCGGACGCGAACGCCATGCACGCCGCTATCGTCATGCAACAGCGACAGGGCACGCGCCTGGTAGCGGATGTCGATGCCGTTGCGTTTGCAGGCTTCGGTCAGGGCCTCGACCAGTCCCGGCCCGCCGCCCCAGGCCTCCACCGTCAGGCCGCCCCAGAAGCGGAACTTGCCGTCGATCTTGAACGCCTGGCGGCCGTACAGCGGCATGAAGCGCACGCCTTTGCCCCGCATCCAGCACAGGGTGTCGAAGCTGCGATTGACCAGCAGCTCGGTCAGGTCCGGATCGCACCGGTAGTCCGTCACCCGGCCCATGTCGTCGAAGAACTGGGCATCCGTGTAGGCGCCGAAATCGCTGTTGGCCCGCTCCTCGGCGCTCAGGTCGGGCATCAGCGTGCAGATGTCGTCGGCCCCGTCATAGACGGTGCGGATCGCTCCGGCAGTGAAGCGGCTGTTGCCGCCGGCTTCGTCGGCCGGCGCGCGCTCGAGCACGGCGACCCGGGCGCCGCTCTCCCGCGCCGACAAGGCGGCGCACAAGGCAGCATTGCCGCCGCCGACGACGATCACGTCGAATTCGCTCATGGCTGTCCGTTTCGCTCCCCGCCCTGGCCGTAGTCCTCGACCGTTGCGCGAGGATAGGTCGGGGCACCGGCACGGTCAAAAGCGTCGCGGCGAACGCCGCTTGCGCGGCCAAGCGGTGAATTGAAGGTCGTCGTTTAGCGTGTATATACCAAACCATGCGCTACTACCGGTCCCCCCGGACCGGGCGCGATAGGACGAAGATCTTGGACGACGACAACGGCAGGCCGCCAAAGGCCTACGAAAACAGCGACTTCCTGCACAGCACGGCGGCCCGCCCGCTGCGCATCCTGTCGGAGTACCTGCAGCCGCAGGACCGGTTCAACGCCGCCCATGTGCGCGACACCATCGTCGTCTTCGGCTCGGCCCGCGCGCCGTCGCCGGAGGAGGCGGAACGGCTGCGCGCCGACGGGCAGAACGACAAGGCGCTCAAGCTGGCGCGCTACTACGAGGATGCGCGCGAGCTGTCGCGGCGCCTGACCGACTGGTCGAAGAACCTGGGCCGCGAGGACCGCCGCTTCGTGGTCTGCACCGGCGCCGGCCCGGGGATCATGATGGCCGCCAATCGCGGCGCCTCGGAAGCGCGCGGGCTGAACGTCGGCCTGGGAATATCCCTGCCGTTCGAGGCCGTGGCCAATCCCTACGTCACCCGCCAGCTCTCGTTCGAGTTCCACTATTTCTTCACGCGCAAGTACTGGTTCGTCTACCTGGCCAAGGCGATCGTCGTCATGCCCGGCGGCTTCGGCACCATGGACGAGCTGTTCGAGGTGCTGACCCTGGTGCAGACCGGCAAGGTCAAGAAGCCGATCTCGGTGGTGCTCTACGGCAGCGAATTCTGGGACCGCGTCGTCAACTTCGACGCCCTGGTCGAGTACGGCGTGATCGGCGCCGACGACGTCAATCTGTTTCACCGTTCCGACAGCGTCGACGACGCTTTCGAATATCTCACCAGCGAACTCACGCGCGTGCATTTGGGCGACAGCAGCCCGACCATGTAGCATCCTGCCATGGCCGGCCGGCGTACTGTGGGCCGGCACGCACGGGAGGAAACGCTGACATGGCGGGCATACTCGCCGGCCTGCGGGTGATCGAGGGCTCGGCCTTCGTCGCCGCGCCAAGCGCCGGCATGACCCTGGCACAGATGGGCGCGGAGGTGATCCGCTTCGATCCGATCGGCGGCGGCCTCGATTTCGGCCGCTGGCCGCTGGACGACGACGGTCGCAGCCTCTATTGGGCCGGCCTGAACAAAGGCAAGAAATCGCTCCGTATCGATATCCGCAGCGCCGAAGGGCGCGAGCTGCTGACGCGGCTGATCACCGCCCCCGGCGATGATGCCGGGATCTTTCTGACCAATTTCCCGCCGGTCGGCTGGCTCAGCTACGAGCGTCTCGCCGAACGCCGGCCGGACCTGATCATGATCAACATCCAGGGCAACCGGGACGGCGGATCGGAGGTCGACTACACCGTCAACCCGGCGGTCGGATTTCCCTCGCTGACCGGTCCGCCGGCGCACGAGCGGCCGGTCAACCACGTCCTTCCGGCCTGGGACATCGCCACCGGCCTGAGCGCGGTCAACGGCCTGCTGGCGGCGGAACGCCATCGGCGCCGGACCGGCGAGGGCCAGTTCATTTCCATCGCCCTGTCCGACGTCGCCTTTGCCACCCTCGGCAACCTCGGCTTCCTGGCCGAGCAGCAGATCACCGGCCGCGCCCGCCAGGCCACGGGCAACGATCTCTACGGCGCGTTCGGCCGCGACTTCGCCACCGCTGACGGCCGCCGGGTGATGATCGTGGCGATCACCCGCCGCCAGTGGCAGGCGCTGGTCGCGACGGCCGGCCTGGAGGCGGCGGTGACGGAGATCGAGGCCCGCACCGGGCTCGACCTGAACGACGAGGGCGACCGCTACCGGGCCACCGAGGAGATCGCCGCGGCGCTGGCGCCCTGGTGCGCCGGTCAGGACCATGCCGCGCTGGTCCGGCGCCTGAACGACGGCGGCGTCGCCTGGGGGCCCTATCAGACAGTTGCCCAGGCATTGGCCGAGGACTGGCGCTGCTCGCCGCAGAATCCGCTGTTCCAGGAGGTCGAGCAGCCGGGCATCGGGCGCTATCTGACGCCCGGGACGCCGCTGGAGTTCTCCGCCGTGGCCCGTGCGGCGCCGCGGCCGGCGCCGCGTCTGGGCGAGCACAGCGTCGAGGTGCTGAGCGATGTCCTCGGCCTGACCGAGGTCTATGTCGACAGGTTGCTGCAGGACGGGGTCATCGCCGGCCCCGATCAAGGGGAGGAATGAGATGAGCGTTCAGGATGCGACGGGGACGCCCTGGGACGACTGGCTGGGGCACAGCGAGGTCAGCGAGGATGTCATCGCCCTGGCCCCGGCCCGGCTGCTGCTGGCGACGCTGGACGATGACACGACCGTGCTCGAAGCCGGCGATCCGCTGCCCCCGGTCTGGCACTGGCTCTATTTCCACCGCCCGGTGCCGCAGCACGAGCTGAAACGCGACGGCCTGCCGATGGGCAGCGGCCTGCTGCCGCCGGTCGACCTGCCGCGGCGCATGTTCGGCGGCTGCCGCCTGCAGTTCCTGGCGCCTTTGCCGCTGGGCGCAAAGGCACGCAAGCAGTCGACCATCGTCGGCGTGCGCGAGAAGCGGGGCCGGTCCGGCCGCCTGGTGTTCATCGATACGCGCCACCGCATCTTTGCCGGCGAGCAGTTGTGCGTCGAGGAGCTCAACACCGCCGTGTTCCGCGAGGAAGGCGCGGCCAGCCGGGCACCGCAGGTGCTGCAGGCCCTGCCGCCGGCGCCGGCGGGTGCCTGGGTGCGCGACATCGAGGCGACGGAAGCCTTCCTGTTCCGCTATTCGGCACTGACCCACAATCCCCACCGCATCCACTACGACCGGCCCTATGCCACCGGGGTCGAAGGCTATGCCGGCCTGGTGGTGCACGGGCCGCTGCTGGCGACGCTGCTGCTCGAGGTGATCCGCCGCAACAGCCCGCGGCGCGTGGCCAGCTTCGCCTTCAGGGCCGCCGCGCCGGTCTACGACATCGCCCCGTTCCGCACCCAGGGCCTGCCGCAGTCGGACGGCAGCGTCGCCCTGGAAGTGGTCGGACCCGACGGCGAAACGGCGATGACGGCGGTGGCGACATTGGACTAGGTCGATCGCCGCCCCGGCCGATCACCACACGCCGATGTAGTAGCCCCGCTCCTTGGCCTTGCCGGTCGTCGCCGCCATCGCCGCGTCGCTGCGGGTCGGCCGGATCGGCCGGGTGCGCAACCACTGAAACAGGCGCTCGTGCAGCGCCGCGCGGGTCTTGGCATAGCCGGGATCTTCGCCCAGGTCGTGCAGTTCGTTGGGGTCGTCTTCCAGGTTGAACAGCTGCGGGCGGAAGGCCTCGTAGAGGATGTACTTCCACGAGCCCTGGCGGACCATGAAGGCGCGGCACTGGTGGGGTTCCAGGCCGAGCTCCAGGCGGGCCTTGCGGATCGCATACTCGGCTTCGCTGAAGGCGGCATCGCGCCAATTCGTATCGGCACCGCCGTCGCGGGTCAGCGGCAGCAGCGAACGGCCCTCGAGCAGGTGGGTGGGGATCTCCGCGCCCAGCGCGTCAAGGAAGGTCGGGATGACGTCGATGCCCTCGACGAAGCGGCTGTCGTGGACGCCCCGGGTGCCGTCGGCGGCGGGGTCGGGATCGCAGACGATGAAGGGGATGCGCGCCGCCGCTTCGTGGAACAGCTCCTTCTCGCCCAGCCAGTGGTCGCCCAGGTAGTCGCCGTGGTCGGCGGTGAAGACGATCATGGTGTCGTCGAGCCGGCCGCGGTCGGCGAGAAAGGCCGTCAGCCGGCCGATATGGTCGTCGATCTGCTTGATCAGGCCCATGTAGGTGGGGATCACCGTGTGCCGCACCTCCTCGGACTGGAAGTTCTGGCTGTCCTCGTGGGTCATGAAGGCGGCGACCACCGGATGGGGATTCTCGCGCTCGTCGGGATGGCGGTTGGCGGCCAGGATCTGGTTGGCGGAGTACATGTCGTTGTAGGGCGCGGGGGCGATATAGGGCCAGTGCGGCTTGATGTAGGACAGATGCAGGCACCAGGCCTGGTCGCCGGCGGCGTCGATGAACTGCATCGCCCGGTCGGTCATGTAGGCGGTTTCCGAGTGCGGCTCGGCCACCCGTGCCGGCAGCCGGGCATGGCGCATGTACCAGCCGCTGAGCACCTCGCCGTCGGCGCCTTCGGCGGCGTTGGCGAAATCGTGCCAGGGGTTTTCCGAGACGTAGCCCTGCTCGCGCAGATAGCGGTTGTAGGCGAGGTCGGGATCGAGCGACTGCAGCGGGTGCAGGCCGTCGTCGCGTTCGACCGGCTCGAAGCCGCTTTGCGCCACCAGCACGCCGAGCGAGGTTGCCGGATCGATGCCCAGGCGCTGCATGCCATCGACGTCCGGGCGCATATGCGTCTTGCCGACCAGGGCCGTCCGCACGCCCTGGGCGCGCAGGTAGTCGCCCATGGTGAGCTCGCCCACCGGTGTCGGCACGTTGTTCCAGGTGACGCCGTGATTGAGCATGTAGCGGCCGGTGTAGAACGACCCGCGCGACGGGCCACAGACCGGCGACTGGCAGTACGCCTGGGTGAAGGTTACGCCACGGGCGGCCAGGGCATCGATATGCGGCGTCTCGAGCGTGGGATGGCCATAGCAGCTCAGGTAGTCGGCCCTGAGCTGATCGCACATGATGAACAGGAAATTACGCACCTTGCCCATGCGCCGGCGCCTCCCGCGTGATTGCTTTGCTCGGGCGCCATGCTCGTGGCAGCGCCCGGGCCGCGTCAAGGCGCGATCAGCGCCTCAACCGTCCGCGGCAACGTTGACGGCGCTGGGGAACTGTCCCTGCCACAGGCCGCGGCGGCGGGCCTGGGCGTCCTGCTCGATGCTGCGATAGCGCGCCGGCGCCGCCGCGGTGGGCCGCGCCCAGCCGGTGTAGATCATGCCTTCCGACAGATCGTAGCCGTCGGCCCGGCAGGTCGCTGCCGGCGGCGTGCCGGCAGCGTCGCGCAAGGTGCATCGCACCCGGGCGCCGGCGGTCAGGTCCAAAAGGGCGGTCGTCGCGACACGGCCGCAGTCGATGGTGCGCTCGCGGAACTCACAGTGATCGCCCGGGGCCGGCGCCGCGATACCATGCAGGCGGACCTCGACGCCGCCGATCTTGAGGGTGCTGGCGTCGATCACGTCGACGTCGCCGGTAAGCTCCTGCGCCGTCGCGAGCTTGCCCGCCAGCAGCAGCGCCAGTGCCAGGCCGGCCGCGTGCAGCGCTGTGCGGCGCCCCGGCATCAGATCCGCGAGCCGCCGGGCAGGGTGGTGAACAGCACCGGCAGCACCCGGCGCTCGCGCACGCCGCCGCTTTCCTTGGTCGCCAGCACGAGGTCCTGGCCCAGGTCGGGCGGACCGACCGGCATCACCAGACGGCCCCCGGTCCGCAGCTGGGCCAGCAGCGGCGGCGGAATGTGATGCACCGCCTGACGGACCACGACGGCGTCGTAGGGCGCGGCATCGCGCCAGCCGAAATAGCCGTCGCCGACGCGCACTGCGACCTCGCCATAGCCCAGTCCGTGGAGCCGCTTGAGGGCATCGCGGGCGACCGGCTCGTAGAGCTCGACGCAATGCACCTGCGCGCCGAGTTCGGCCAGCATGGCGGCATGGTAGCCGCCGCCCATGCCGACCAGCAGCACCCGGTTGCCCGGCTCGATGGCGGCGAGCTGGCTCATCAAGGCGACGATAAAGGGCTGCGAGACCGTTTGTCCGTGGCCGATCGGCAGCGGCCGGTTGAGGTAGGCGTAGGGTGCCAGCGGTTCGGGCACGAAGGCGTGACGCGGCAGTTTCGCGACGATCTCCGGGATCCGTGGATCGAGCGGGCCGATCTCCTGCTCCGCCAGCAGGGCCTCGAGCTGGCTCGCCACCTGCTGGGCCAGGACCCGCCGGTTGTCGAGGTAGCCGTCCAGGACCGGGCGGTCGTTCTCGGCCGCCGCATTCGGCGCTGCGCCGGCGCCCGTCTCGCGTTCCGGCGCCGCGGCCGCCGACCAGGCCAGCAGCAGGAGCGTGGCAACAACCGCGCATGCGCGCATCGACAGGTGCCTCCTTCGCCCATCGCCCTCGTTTGGAGCGCCAGTCTATCGCAAGCCGGCCGGGCCCACAGGCAAACATTGTCGTGAAGGGTGCGCTGGCGGCGGCTGTCGCCGGAAACCGCGAATTCCGCTCCTCTTGCCGGCGGTTGGGCCTAGAATGTCGACCACTGTCGGGACCATCGTGGAGCCTTGTCATCAGCATGGATTTGACCAGGGATGACGTCGTCAGGGCGCCGATCGTAGCGCCGTCGTTCGCGCCACCGGCCGTCGAAGTGGAGCGGCGGCAAGACGGCACGCTGGTGCTGCGTTCGCCACAGGCGCTGGCGGAGTATCCCAGCCACCTCGGCATCAGCCTGCGGTACTGGGCAGGCGCGGCGCCGGACCGCCTGTTCATGGCCGAGCGCGACGGCGGCGGCTGGCGGCGGGCCAGCTTCGCCGACGCCCGTGCGGGCGCCGACGCGGTCGCCCAGGCGCTGCTGGACCGCGGCCTGGGCCCGGCGCGTCCGGTCATGGTGCTGTCGGGCAACTCGCTCAACCAGGCCCTGCTGACCCTGGGGGCGATGCAGGCGGGCGCGCCGGTGGCGCCGATCTCGCCGGCCTATTCGCTGATGAGCCGGGATTTCGCCAAGGTCCGGCACATCGTCGAGCTGCTGCGACCGGCCATGGTCTATGTCGAGCAGACGGCGCCGTTCCAGCCCGTGCTGCAGGCGCTGGCCGGCGAACTCGGTGGCGCGGAGCTGGTCGCAGGCCAGCCGGGCGAGCTGCCGGCGACGGCCTTCGAGAGCCTGCTGCAGACCGCGCCCGGCGCGGCCGTGGAGGCGGCCTTCGCCGCGACCGGGCCTGACAGCGTGGCGAAGATCCTGTTCACCTCGGGCTCCACCGGGATGCCCAAGGGCGTGATCAACACCCAGCGCATGCTGTGCGCCAACCAGCAGCAGATCGTGCAGGTCTGGCCGTTCCTCGCCGAGGAGCCGCCGGTGCTGGTCGACTGGCTGCCCTGGAATCACACCTTCGGCGCCAACCACAACTTCAACCTGGCGCTGGTGCGTGGCGGCAGCCTGTACATCGATGCCGGCAAGCCGGCCCCGGGCCTGGTCGAGGAAACGGTGCGCAACCTGCTTGACGTCTCGCCGACGTTCTACGCCAACGTGCCTGCGGGCTTCGCCGCCCTGCTGCCCTTCCTGGAGCGCGACGAAGCCCTGCGCGCCGCGCTGTTCCGCCGCCTGAAGCTGATCTTCTATGCCGGCGCGGCGCTGCCGCAGGACGTCTGGGAGCGACTGGAGGCAGTGTCCGTGGCGGCGACCGGGCATCGGGTGGCGATGGTTTCGGCCTGGGGCTCGACCGAGACGGCGCCGATGGCGACGTCCGTGCACTGGCCGATCGAGCAGGCCGGCGTGATCGGCCTGCCGGGACCTGGGGTGGCCCTGAAGATGGTGACCAACGCCGGCAAGATGGAGCTCAGGGTGAAGGGGCCGAACGTCACCCCCGGCTATCTCGACCGACCCGACCTGACGGCCGAAGCGTTCGACGACGAGGGTTACTACCGGATCGGCGACGCCGGCCGGCTGCGCGATCCGGACGATCCCGTCGCCGGCATCGTCTTCGACGGCCGCGTGGCCGAGGACTTCAAGCTGACGTCGGGTACCTGGGTACATGTCGGCGGCATTCGCGTGGCCGCCCTGGCGGCGGCGTCGCCGCTGCTGCAGGACGCGGTCGTGGCCGGCCATGATCGCGACTTCGTCGCGCTGCTCGCCTGGCCCAACCTGGACGGCTGCCGGCGCGTCGCCGGCCGGCCGGAGGCCGAAGTCGGCGAACTGCTCGCCGACCCCAAGGTGCGCGATCACCTGCGTGACGGCCTGGCCGGCTACAACCGCAGCCATCCCGGCTCCAGCCAGCGGATTGCCCGGGTGCTGCTGCTGGCGGAGCCGGCAAGCATCGATGCCAACGAGATCACCGACAAGGGTTACATCAACCAGGGCGCGGTGCTGGAACGGCGCGCCGACGCGGTCGCGCGGCTCTACGCCAAGGCGCCCGACGACGAGATCATCACCATCGACCCATGACGCCGGCGCGCGGCCGGCAAAGGAGGCCAGCATGAGCACGGACTTTTCCGCCCTGAGCAACGAACTCGATGCCCGGGCAAAGACGCTGTTCCAGGCGATCCCGAACTTCGCCAAGGCGATCGGCCAGGGCCGCATCGCCGCCTATGCCGATGGCGCGCTGGACGCCGGCACCAAGGAACTGATGGCGCTGGTGATCGGCGTGGCGATGCGCTGCGAGGGTTGCGTGGCGCATCATGCCAAGCTGTGCGTTAAGAAGGGGGTCAAGCGCGAGGAGCTGACCGAGGCCCTGGCGGTGGCGATCCAGATGGGCGGCGGCCCGGCCATGGCCTATGCCGGCGAGGCCCTGGCGGCGTACGACCAGTTCGCCGCCCAGGAATAGCGCCGCGGGTCGCTGCCGATGGCGCCGCCGCGGCGCGGTTCCGCGCCCGACGCCAGGTTGCGCACGCCGCGCTTGCGCCTGCGGCCGGCCGAACGGGCGGACCTGGGGTCGTTGCACGCCTTGTGGACGACACCGGCCGTGCGCCGCTATCTGCTCGATGGCGAGGTCGTCTCGCGCCGCTGGTCGGCGGCGACGCTCGACGCCTGTCGCGCCGGTTTCGTCGCGCGCGGCGCCGGCATGTGGGTGGTCGAGCGCCACAGCGACCCGGGGGTGATCGGTTTCTGCGCCTTGCGGCCGGAACCGCCCTGCCCGGACATTGCTCTGATGTACGGCCTTGCCTCTGGCCTGTGGGGCCGCGGCCTCACCTTCGAGGCGGCGGTGGCGGTGCTGCGTTACGGCTTCGTTGAGCTGCGGCTACCGCGGATCGCCGGCGGCGTGGATGCAGTCAACGTAGCGTCCGTCGGGCTGCTGGAGAAACTCGGCATGCGCTTCACCGGGGCGACCGATGGCGCCTTCGGCGAACTGCGCTGGTACGTGCTTGACGCCGCGCGCTGGCGCCGCTCAGCGCTCAGCCGCCCCCGGCGATGAAGCAGCGGTTCTCGAAACTGGCGGATGAACCGCGCTGGCCCGGATAGCGGCCGCTCTGTAGCGTCGCCGGTATCCGGGCTGCACGACCTGGCTAGAGCTGCAATTGCACGTGTGGCTGGCCGTCGGAGGTCTTCTCAGCGGTCTGGCCGGTGCGGTCGATGGTGCAGCTGACGCGTTGGCGGTAGGCGGAGAAACTGTCGAACGTCACCACGTCCACCGGCTCATCGAACTGGAGCGTGATGCGGTAGCGATCGGCTGGCTTCAGCACTTCGACGCCGAGCACTTCGGCGGCAAATTGCTGGCCGAGATAGCGACCGCTGACGCGATCACCTGCCGCGACCGGCGTTGCCGGCTGCCGATTGCCGATTGCTGCGTGCAGGGTGTTCCAGTCCTTGTAGCCGTGCTGTCGGGCCAGCAGTTCCAGGACCTGGCCGTGGCTGACCCTGTGACCGTCGGCCGCAAGCTGCGTGCGCAGCCGCTTGGCCTGCTGCTTGAGAGTCTCGAGCGATGCCGTTGGTGCCGGTGTTGTCATCCGTTTGCCTCGTCCATCTGCACATGCGGTTTGCTGGCGGGTGCTCGCGTTGCCGTCGCGTTGCATGTGGCATGCACGTTAGCGAATCGGATGATCGTCAGGGCTTCACCTTGGCTGTCGCCTGCGAGCGGCCGGGACCCTTGCCCGGGCCCTGGATAGGTCGACCGTGCTGGGTTGTCAATTGCCGGCTGATGGCATTGCACCACGAGCCAGAAATGGCGGATTCTCGAAGCCATGCTTGCCGTAGTCGAGCGGTGCGCCGTCCAGTTGGCAGACGCTGCCGCCCGCGGCGGCGAGCACGGCGTGGCCGGCGGCGATGTCCCATTCCATGGTCCGCCCCAGGCGCGGGTAGATGTCGGCGGCACCTTCGGCGATGCGGCAGAACTTCAGGCTGCTGCCGGCGTCGACCCGTTCGGCGATGGCGAAGTCGGCGAGGTAGCGGTCGGTTTCCGGCGAGTTGTGCGACCTGCTGACCAGGGCCACCAGGCCGTCGTCGGGCGGCCGGCGCACGCCGATGGCCGTGTCGCTGCCGTCACCGTCGCGGCGCCAGGCGCCGCCGGCGCCGGTCCAGAAGCACTGTTGCTGCGCCGGCAGATAAACCACCCCAAGCACCGGCTGGCCCTGCTCGATCAGGGCGATGTTGACGGTGAACTCGCCGTTGCGGGAGACGAACTCGCGGGTGCCGTCGAGGGGATCGACCAGCCAGAAGCGGCCGCCGGATATGTCGGGAATCCGGCCTGCCGCCACCGCTTCCTCGGCCACCGCCGGGATCTCCGGCGCCATCAGGCCGAGCCCGGCCAGGATGATGTCCTCGGCCGCGCGATCGGCATCGGTGACGGGCGAGGCGTCGGCCTTCTGCTCGACCGCGAAGTCGCCGTCGTAGATCCGCATGATCTCCCGCCCGGCGGCGATCGCCAGGTCCCGGATCGCATCGGCCAGCATGTCGGAGGTCCCGGTCATCGTTCAGCGGCCGCCGGTCACGTCGACCGTCGTCGCGGTGACATAGCCGGCATCGTCGCTGGCCAGCCACAGCGCCGCGCGGGCGATCTCCTCGGCGCTGCCAGCACGGCCCATCGGCACCGTCGGCGCCAGTTCCTTGACCCGGTCCGGCATGCCCATGGCGGCATGGATCTCGGTATCGATGACGCCGGGGCGGATACCGACGACGCGGATGCCTTCGCGGGCGACCTCCAGGCCCAGGCCGACGGTGAAGGCCTCCAGGCCGGCCTTGGAGGCGGCATAGTGGATGTACTGGTTGGCGCCGCCGAGCTTGGCTGCCGCGGAGGTGATGTTGATGATCACGCCGCCGGCACCGCCGCTCGCGCTGGACATACGGCGCACCGCCTCGCCGGAACAGATGAAGGCGCTGACCAGGTTGAGCTGCATCACCCGGGCGACGTCGTCGGCCGCAACGGCATCGACGCGGGCGACCGGTCCGGTGATTCCGGCATTGTTGATCAGCACGCTCACCGGGCCCAGGTGGGCGTCGGTTTCGGTGAACAGCCGCCTGACGTCGTCCTCGCGGGCGACGTCGGCCTGGACGGCGATGGCTGTGCCGCCGGCCGCTTCGATCTCGCCGACCACGGCGCGGGCGCGGTCGGGGCTGGCGTTGTAGTTGACGCAGACGCGGTAGCCCGCGGCCCCGGCGAGGCGGGCACAGGCCGCGCCGATGCCGCGACTGGCGCCGGTCACCACCATCACTCCTGACATGTTCATATCCCTTGCCGCTCGACGCGGCGGACAACACCATTGACGGTGGCGGCGGTCAAGCAAGCCGTGGGGCCGAGGCAGAGCTGATGACGACGGACACCGACGAGGCGCGCTATCTGGCGCTGTTGCATGGTTTCTACGACGCCGTCCCGCGCCAGGCGCCGGGGCGGGAGAGCGACACCTTGCGCGCCCTGGCGGCGGTGCCCGGGTTGCCGGCGGCGCCGTTGCTCGTCGATTTCGGCTGCGGCCAGGGCGCGGCGACGCTGCCGCTGGCCAAGGCCACTGGCGGCCGGGTGATCGCCTGCGACCGGCATCTGCCGTCGCTGCGGGCGCTGCGGGCGGCGGCCCGGGCCGCAGGTCTGGCCGCCCGCGTCCGGACGGTGTGCGCCGACATGGCACACCCGCCGTTGGCCGACGCCAGCGTCGACCTGATCTGGAGCGAAGGGGCCGTCTACGCGATTGGCTTTGCCGAAGGTCTGGCCGCCTGGCGTCCGTTGCTGCGGCCGGCTGGCGCCCTGGTCGTCAGCGAACTGGTCTGGGCGGTCGACCGGCCCGGCGCCGCGGCGCGCGACTACTGGGCCGCGGGCTATCCGGCGATGGCCCGGCCGCAGGTGCGCCGCGCCGAACTGCAGGCCGCCGGCTACCGTCTGGTCTGCGAGTTCTTTCTGCCCGAAGCGGCCTGGCAGGACTACTACGACGGCGTCGCCCGCCGGCTTGCGCCGTTTGCCGAAAGTCATGCCGGCGATCCGGTGGCGGGCCGTCTCGTCGCCGACCTGGAAGACGAGATCGGCGCCTTCCGGCAGTTCGGCGACCAGGTCGGCTACCTCATGCTGGTCGCGACCGCCGCCGCCTGATGCCGTGCGGGTCGCGCTGCGGTGCCGCTTGGACTGCGACGCCATCGCCGCCATATTGATGGCATGAGAGAGTTCACGCTCAGGCCCGACCCGGACGATCCGCGCCTGACCGAGCCGGTGCGCGGCGTCGACCAGACCGGCGCGGCGGTCGATACCCGCGTCGTCACGGAACGGCCGCTGACGCTGTTCCTGAACGGCCAGGAGATCGTCACCATGATGACGATCGGCGATCATCCCGATTGCCTGGCGGTCGGCTATCTGCTGAACCAGAACATGCTGTCGGCCGACGACGAGGTGGTCGGCATCGACGTCGACGAGGAACTCGAGGTGGTCGTCGTGCGCACCGCGCACGAGACCGACTTCGAGGACAAGCTGAAGAAGAAGACGCTGACCTCCGGCTGCGCCCAGGGCACGGTGTTCGGCGACCTGATGGAGCGTTTCGAGGAGGTCGAGCTGCCGGCGGATGCGGTGCTCAGGACCTCGTGGATCTATGCCCTCAGCCGCAAGATCAACCAGCAGCCCAGCCTCTACCTGACGGCCGGAGCGATCCATGGCTGCGTGCTGTGCGAGGCCGACCGGCCGCTGATCTACATGGAGGACGTCGGCCGCCACAACGCCGTCGACAAGATCGCCGGCTGGATGTTCCTCAACGGCGTCGGGCCTGAGGACAAGATCTTCTACACCACCGGGCGATTGACCTCGGAGATGGTGCTGAAGACGGTGCAGATGGGCATCCCGGTCCTGATCAGCCGTTCCGGCTTCACCGCCTGGGGGGTCGATCTGGCGCGCCAGGCCGGCCTCACCCTGGTCGGCCGCGCCCGGGGGCAGCGCTTCGTCTGCCTCGCCGGCGAGCAGCGCCTCGAGTTCGATGCGGATCCGGACAAGGTCCCGGGCGAAGCCCGCCACCTGCAGCGCAAGGCCAGCCTGCCCGAAGCGGGCGGCGCGTAGCGGTCGTGACCTCTGCGCGCGAGGCCGGGCTGCCGGCCATGGTCGGGGTGATCCTGGCCGGCGGCCAGTCCCGGCGCATGGGCGGCGGCGACAAGTGCCTGCGCCCGCTGGCCGGCCGGCCGCTGCTCGCCCACGTCATCGACCGTATCGCCGGCCAGGTCGACACCCTGGTGCTCAACGCCAACGGCGATCCGGCCCGCTTTGCCGCCTTCGGTCTGCCCGTGGTCGCCGACCTTGTGCCGGACCAGGCCGGACCGCTCGCCGGCATCCTCACCGGCATGACCTGGGTGCGCGAGCGCCGGCCGGACGTCGACTGGCTGCTCACGGTGCCGGCCGACGCGCCGCTGCTGCCGGCCGATCTGGCCGCGCGCCTGCATGCCGCGGCCCGGGCCGAAGGCCGGCGCCTGGCCTGCGCCCGCTCCGCCGGGCGCAGTCATCCGCCGATCGGGCTCTGGGATGTCGCGTTGGCCGACGATCTGCGCACCGCCATGGATGAGGAGGAGATGCGCAAGATCGATGCCTGGACCGCGCGGCACGGCGTCGCCGAGGTCGACTGGCCGCTGGCGCCGCACGATCCGTTCTTCAACGCCAACCGGCCGGACGATCTGGCGCGCGCGGAAGCCCTGTTGGCCGGCGCGCGCGCTTAGCCGCCGGCGGCTCTATTCGGCGGCCTGCATGGTGTCGACCGGGGTGATCCGCACGGCGCAGTACTTGACCTCGGGGATCTTGCCGAATGGATCGAGCGCCGGGTTGGTCAGCAGGTTGGCGGCGGCTTCGGCAAAGCAGAACGGCACGAACACGGCGCCGGCCTGGACCCCGCTGTCGGCCCGCGCGGTCAGCTCGATGCTGCCGCGCCGGCTCTCGATGCGGATCCGCGCCCCGGCGGCGACGCCCAGGCGCTCGAGTTCGCCGGGCGCGATGTGCGCCACCGCTTCCGGTTCGAGCGCGTCGAGCATGCTCGCCCGCCGGGTGATCGCCCCGGTGTGCCAGTGCTCGAGCAGCCGTCCGGTCATCAGCACCATCGGGTAGGCGTCGTCGGGCAGCTCGTCGGGCGAGACGATGTCGGCCGGCACGAACCGGCCGCGTCCGCTGGCCGTCGGAAAGCCGTCGGCGAAGATGATCGGCGCCCCGGGGTCGCCTTCCTGCTGGCACGGATAGGTCACGCTGTCCTCGGCCTGCAGGCGCTCCCAGGTGATGCCGCGGATCGAGGCCATGCACTGGCGCATCTCCTCGAACACCTCGCTGGCCGCGCGCTGCGGCCAGTCGAGGCCGAGCCGCTGCGCCAACGCCTGAATGATCCACAGGTCCTGGCGGGCCTCGCCCGGCAGCGGCAGGGCCCGGCGGCCGAGCTGGACCTGTCGGTTGGTGTTGGTGACGGTCCCGTCCTTCTCAGGCCAGGCCGATGCCGGCAGCACCACGTCGGCGAAACAGGCGGTCTCGGTCAGGAAGATGTCCTGCACCACCAGGTGCTCCAGCCCGGCCAGGGCGGCCCGGGCGTGGCTGGCATTGGGATCGGACATCGCCGGGTTCTCGCCCATGACGTACAGGCCACGGATTTCGCCGGCATGGATCGCATCGGTGATCTCGACCACGGTCAGGCCCGGTGTCGGGTCCAGCGGCGCGCCCCACAGGGCCTCGAAGCGGGCCCGTTCCGCATCGTCGCCGAGCGGCTTGTAGTCGGGCAGGACCATCGGGATCAGGCCGGCGTCGGAGGCGCCCTGGACGTTGTTCTGGCCGCGCAACGGGTGCAGCCCGGTCCCCGGACGGCCGACCTGGCCCGTCGCCAGGCACAGCGAGATCAGGCACCGGGCATTGTCGGTGCCGTGGATGTGCTGACTCACCCCCATGCCCCAGAACACCATCGCCGCCCGCGCGGTGGCGAAGGCCCGCGCCGCCGCCCGCAGCTGGTCGGCCGGCACGCCGGTGACCGGCTCCATCGCCTCGGGACTGAACGCCTGCACGTGCGCCGCCAGCGCCGCGAAATCCTCGGTATGTGCCTGCACGTACTGGCGGTCGACCAGGTCTTCGCTGACGATCACATGCAGCATGGCGTTGAGCAGCGCGACGTCGGACGCCGGCTTCATCTGCAGCATCCAGTCGGCGTGGCGGGCCAACGCGTAGCCGTAGGGATCGGCGACGATCAGCTTCGTCCCGCGCTTGACCGCCTGCTTGAAGAAAGTCGCGGCGACCGGATGGTTGGCCGTCGGATGGGCGCCGATGACCATGATCACGTCTGCGTTCACGGCTTCGGTGAACGGCGCCGTCACGGCCCCCGAGCCGATCGTCTCCATCAGGGCGGCGACCGAAGAGGCGTGGCACAGTCGCGTGCAGTGGTCGACGTTGTTGGTGCCGAAGCCGGTGCGCACCAGCTTCTGGAACAGGTAAGCCTCTTCGTTGGAACCCTTGGCCGAGCCGAAACCGGCCAGCGCACCGCCGCCGTGGGCATCGCGGATCCGCGCCAGCCCGCCTGCCGCCCGCTCGAGCGCTTCCTCCCAGCTCGCCTCGCGGAAGTGGCTCAGCGGGTTGGCGGGGTCGATGTCGACATCGCCCTTGGCCACGCCGTCGCGGCGGATCAGCGGCCGGGTCAGGCGCTCGGAGCTGTGCACGTAGTCGAAGCCGAACCGGCCCTTGACGCACAGCCGGCCCTGGTTCGCCGGACCGTCGCGGCCGTCGACCGAGACGATGCGGTCGTCCTTGACGTTGAAGGTGAGCTGGCAGCCGACGCCGCAGTAGGGGCAGACGGAGTCCACCTTTCTGTCCGCCACCAGCGTGCCGGCCCCGCCGGCCGGCATCAGCGCCCCGGTCGGGCAGGCCTGGACGCACTCGCCGCAGGCAACGCAGCTGCTGGCGCCCATGGCGTCGTCGAAGTCGAACACCACCTTCGCCTCGGCGCCGCGATAGGCCATGCCGATGACGTCGTTGACCTGAACGTCGCGGCAGGCCCGGACGCACAAGGTGCAGTTGATGCAGGCGTCCAGGTTGACCGCCATCGCCGGGTGGCTGGGGTCCGCGGCGGGGCGCTCCGCCGCGGGAAAGCGGCTGCTGTCGAGCTGCTGGGCGCCGGCCCACTGCCACAGCCGGGAATCCGGGTCGTGCGCCTGCGCCCGCGGCGGCTGGTCGGCCAGCAGCAGTTCCATCACCAGGCGACGGGCGTTGCGGGCGCGGTCGCTGTCGCTCCGGACCCGCATGCCGGGGCTCGGCTGACGGATGCAGGAGGCAGCCAGCGTGCGCTCGCCGTCGATCTCGACCATGCAGGCGCGGCAGTTGCCGTCCGGGCGCTCGCGATAGGAGGCTTCGTCGGCGTAGCACAGGTGCGGGATCGCCAGGCCTTCGCGACTGGCCACCTGCCAGATGGTCTCGCCGGCCCCGGCCTCGACCTCGCGGCCGTCCAGTTCGAACCGGATGCGCTCGCTCATGGCAGCTCCTCGGCGAAATAGCGCAGCGCGCAACGGATCGGGTTGGCGGCAGCCTGGCCAAGGCCGCAGATCGAGGCATCGGCCATGACCTCGGCCAGGTCGTCGAGCAGCGCCCGGTCCCAGGTGCCCTGACGCATCAACGCGACCGCTTTTTCGGTGCCCGCGCGGCACGGCGTGCACTGGCCGCAGCTCTCGTCCCTGAAGAAGTCGAGCAGGTTCAGGACGGCGGCGGGAACGTCGTCGCGATCGGACAGGACGATGATCGCCGCCGAACCGATCAGGCCGCCGTGCGGCTCGAAGCTGCCGAAGTCGAGCGGGATATCGGCCATGCTGGCCGGGAACACGCCGCCGGAGGCGCCGCCCGGCAGGTAGGCGGCCAGCCGGTGACCGTCGGCCATGCCGCCGCAGTGCTGCTCGATCAGCTCCGCCACGGTGATCCCTGCCGGGACCAGCTTGACCCCTGGCTCGCGCACCCGCCCGGACACGGAAAAGCTGCGCAGCGGCCGCCCGGCGTCGTCGCGCAGCCGCTCGGGACGGGTGATGGCGTCGGGCACCCAGTACAGCGTTTCCACGTTGTTGATCAGGGTCGGGCGGCCGAACAGGCCGACCTGGCTGGGGAACGGCGGCTTGTGCCGCGGCAGGCCGCGCTTGCCCTCGATGCTCTCCAGCATCGCCGATTCCTCGCCGCAGATGTAGGCGCCGGCGCCGCGCCGGACGGTCACCGGCAGCGGACACAGGCCGGCTTCGCGGACGGCCGCCAGCTCCTGATGCAGCAACGCATGCAGGTGCGGGTACTCTGTGCGCAGGTAGATGAAGACTTCCGCCGCCTCGACCGCCCAGGCGGCGACCAGCATGCCTTCGACGAAGCGATGCGGGTCGCGCTCCAGGTACCAGCGGTCCTTGAAGGTACCGGGCTCGCTCTCGTCGGCGTTGACCACCAGGTAGCGCGGGCCAGGCTCGTCGCGCACGAAACGCCATTTGCGGCCGGTGGGAAAGCCGGCACCGCCGAGTCCGCGCAGGCCGGCCGCGTCCAATGCCGCCAGCACCTGCTCGACGTCGCTGCGCCCGTCCTGGCAGGCGGCCAGCAGGTCGTAGCCGCCGCCGGCGCGATAGGCGGCAAGGTCGACGAAGCCGCCGGGCACGCCATCCTGGCCCGGTTCGGCGATGGCGCGGGCGACGGTGTCGGCATCGGCACGGGCGACATAGCGGCGGCCGATGGAGACCACCGGGGCCTCTTCGCAGCGGCCCATGCAGGCACCGTGTCGGACCCGCACGGTGCCGCCGTAGGTTGCCGCCAGCGTAGCCGCCAGCTCGCTGTCCGCCAGGCTGCAGGGCAACCCGTCGCAGACCCGCACGGTCAATGCCGGCGGGGCGTCGGCATCGTCTCTGGCGACATCGAAAGCGTGATAGAACGTCGCCACTTCATAGACTTCCGCCAGCGACAGCCGCATTTCGGCGGCCAGCGCGGCGAGGTGAGGGCCGGCCAACCGGCCGTAGCGGTCCTGGATCGCATGCAGCAGCTCGATCAGTTCGTCGCGCCGGTGCGGGCCGGGCCCGATCAGCGCACGCACCTCGTCACGCGCCGCCGGATCGACCGCACGTCCCTTCTGCTGTTTCCGGGCGCGGCCGCCATGGCGACCCGGATGGCGACCCAACTGGCTGACTTCGTTACCGGTCATCTCATCGCTGCCATGCGTGCCGATTGCCGTCGGCAGTCTAGCCCGCATTTCTCGCCCTCTCCACGGCCCGCGTCGCGTCTGGACGGGTAATCGCCGCCGACGCTGTTTAACCGGTCGGTTGACTCGCGGCCCGCAAGATATTATTTAACTAGTTAGTTAAATGACTGGCTAAACGATGGTTCCTGACGGGGCCGCGATCACCGTAACCGGCAGCAACGGAGGCAGGGGTGAAACTCTACAACGCAGGTGCACCGAACCCGCGACGCGTGCGGATCTTTCTCGCCGAGAAGGGCATCGAGGTGCCGCTCGTCAATGTCGACATCCAGGGCGGCGCCAGCCGTACGCCTGAGTTCCTGAAGCTGAACTCGCTGGGGGAAACGCCCGTGCTGGAGCTCGATGACGGCCGCATCATCACGGAGAGCGTGGCGATCTGCCGTTATTTCGAGGCCATCCATCCCCAGCCGGCGCTGTTCGGCGGCGATGCCGTGGAACAGGCCCAGGTGGAGATGTGGAACCGGCGCATGGAAATTCAGCTCATGGGCACCGTCGGCGACGTTGCCCGGCACACCTTCGAGTTCTTTGCCAGCCGGATCCGCCAGCTGCCGGACTACGCGGCGGCACAGCGCGCGGCAGTGCCGCAGAAGTGGGCCTGGCTGGACACCGAGCTGGCCGACGGCCGGCCGTTCGTTGCCGGCAAGCGCTTTTCCGTCGCCGACATCACCGGCATGACGGCGTTGCTGATCGGCGACTTCCTCGAGATTCCGGTGCCCGCGGATCTGCAGAATGTCGGGCGCTGGGCGGCGGCCGTGCGCGGCCGGCCCAGCTGGGACGCTTAAGCGGTGCCGTACGGGCCGGCGGCGCCGGCGCCGGCCCCAGCCCTACCGCCACCGGCAGCGTCAGCGCTGGCCCTGCACCACCACCAGGTGCACCAGATCGGCGTTGATCAGCACCTTGCCCTGGTTCTCGAAATTGACCGTGATCCGACTGCCGATCACCGACTGCACCTGACCGAGGCCCCAATCGGGCTGGTCGGGATGGCGCACCAGGGCGCCGGGGAGGATATCGCTGCTCATCTGTGACGTGCCCGGATCTCACTGCCGGCCGTGTCCTGCCATGGACCGCGGAGTCGGCTTTCGCTAATGTCACGGCGTCGATCGGCCCGCCGGCGACTAACAATACCGTGTTCCAACGGAACCGGCAGGGCAGGTTCGGCAGTTGGTTGCGGCAACCGCGGGACGTGAGGGCGATGCAGGACCTGGATCTGATTGCGCTGATTTGCGCGCGGCTGTGCCACGACCTCGTCGGGCCGGTCGGCGCCGTGGCTAACGGCGTCGAAGTGATGGCCGAGGAAGACGATCCGGATATGCAGCAACAGGCGCTGGAGCTGCTGGCGCACAGTGCCGAACTGGCGGCCAACCGGCTCAAGTTCTACCGCCTGGCGTTCGGCGCGGCCGGCGGGGCCGGCGCGGAAATCAGCCTGAACGACGCCCGTCAGGTGACCCAGGGTTTCCTCGCCGAGGGCCGGGTCGACCTGGACTGGCCGGATGCCGCCGTGACCGCGAGTGGCCTCAGCAAGACGGCGGTCAAGATTCTGCTCAACCTGGTCCTGTTGGCGGCCGAGGCGATGCCGCGCGGCGGCACGCTCCGGGTCGACGTTTCGGTCGACGCCGGGACCGTGCTGACGGCGCGTGGCCAGGGCCAGGGCGCGCGGCTGGGCGATGCCCAGGCGCTGGCGCTCCGCAGCGGCGCGGCGGCTGAAGATCTGGCCCCGAAAGCCTCGCCTGCGGTGCTGGCGGGGCGGCTCGCGGCGACCCTGGGGGCGCGCCTGAGTTACGAGCACGACGACGACACGATCGTTCTCGAGGCCCGCCTGCCATAATCCGGTGGCCCCGCCCCGGCATCCTGATATTGGCTGATTTCTCGTACTTTACGGCTTCTTAACCGATATTCGGCATCTTTCGCTTCGCTTACCCAGGGGGCACTTCGCGACCCCCCGCGTCCGCCCCCATGCCGTAGCGAGGTGCCGAACGATGGACGAGTTGCTCAGCGAGTTTCTTACGGAAACTTCGGAGAGCCTTGCCACTCTTGACCTCGAGCTGGTCAAGCTCGAGCAGGAGCCGAACAACCCCGATCTGATCGACAACATCTTCCGCCTGGTGCACACCATCAAGGGCACCTGCGGCTTTCTCGGCCTGCCCCGCCTGGCGGCGGTCGCCCATTCGGCCGAGAACGTGTTGGGCAAGGTGCGTGACCAGGAGCTGGTGGTCACCCCGCCGGCCGTGTCGCTGATCCTTGCTTCGCTCGACCGCATCAAGGAGCTGCTCGGCGTCCTCGAGGAGACCGAGGCGGAGCCCGATGGCGACGATCAGGACCTGATCACCCAGCTTGACGCCATGGCCGAGGGCAAGCTTGCCGACGACGGCGCGGTGAGCGCTGCCGATGAGGGCGATGCCGCGGCCGAGGCAGTCGAGGCCGATGTGACGGCTGACGACGACAGCGAGGTCGAGGCGCTCGCGGCGGATGCCGCCGAAGCGGATGACCCGAGTTTCGACGCTGTCCTGGGGCGCGAGCTAAAGGCCGGAGAGGTCTCGCTCGACGAGCTGGAGCGCGTGTTCCAGGAGACGGAGCCCGAGCCGGTGAAGAAAGTGAAGGCGGCGGCCGCGGCCGACAAGAGCACGGCCAAGGGCGCCGGCAAGGCGGCGGCCAAAGGCGGTGACGGGGGCGAGTCCTCGGTCGCCAACCAGAGCATTCGCGTCAGCGTCGAGCTGCTGGAGAACCTGATGACCATGGTCTCCGAGCTGGTGCTGACCCGCAACCAGCTGATGCAGATCGTGCGCGGCCACGCCGACTCTGAATTCAAGGTGCCGCTGCAGCGGCTCAGCCATGTCACCACCGAGCTGCAGGAAGGCGTCATGAAGACGCGCATGCAGCCGATCGGCAATGCCTGGGCCAAGCTGCCGCGGATCGTCCGCGACCTGAGCCACGATCTGAACAAGAAGATCGACCTGCAGATGCTCGGCGCCGACACCGAGCTCGACCGTCAGGTCCTCGAGATGATCAAGGATCCGCTCACCCACATGGTGCGCAACTCCGGCGATCATGGCCTCGAGACACCGGAAGAGCGGCTCGCCGCGGGCAAGCCCGAGATCGGCAAGATTGTCCTCAACGCCTATCACGAGGGTGGCCACATCATCATCGAGATCAACGATGACGGTAAGGGCATCAACGTCGACCGGGTGCGCCAGAAGATCCTCGACAACAACCTGGCCAGCGAAGCCGAGGTTGCCGAGATGTCGGATCAGCAGGTGCAGAGCTACATCTTCGCGGCCGGCTTCTCCACCGCCGCCGAGGTGACCGCGGTCTCCGGGCGCGGCGTCGGCATGGACGTGGTGCGGACCAACATCGAGAAGATCGGCGGCACCATCGACGTGAAGTCGATCGAGGGCCAGGGCACCAACTTCACCATCAAGATCCCGCTGACCCTGGCGATCGTTTCCGCCCTGCTGGTCGAGTGCTGCGGCGAGCGCTTCGCCATTCCCCAGCTCAGCGTCATCGAACTGGTACGGGCCTCGAGCCAGACCGAGCACCGGATCGAGAAGATCAACGAGACCCCCATCCTGCGCCTGCGCGACCGGCTGCTGCCGCTGGTCTATCTGGGAAGCTGCCTGAACCTGCCCGGTTCGGCCGACACCTCCCTGACCAGCGAGTCGGAGGTGTTCGTGGTCGTCGCCCAAGTCGGCAACTACAACTTCGGCATCGTCGTCGACCGGGTGTTCGACACCGAGGAGATCGTCGTCAAGCCGGTGGCACCGCTGCTGCGCGACATCACCATGTTCTCGGGCAACACCATTCTCGGCGACGGCAGCGTCATCATGATCCTGGATCCCAACGGGATCGCCATGGCGACCAGCGACGCCGGCCTGACCGAGGCGGCCAAGGCCGAGTCCGAAAGCACCGGCAGCAGCGCCAGCAGCGAAACCACGGCGATCCTGCTGTTCCGCGCCGGTGGCCAGGAGCCCAAGGGCGTGCCCTTGTCCCTGGTGGCGCGTCTCGAGGAGATCGACGTCGAGTCGATGGAGATGTCCAACGGCCAGCTCGTGGTCCAGTACCGCGGTCACCTGATGCCGCTGGTCAAGCTGTTCTACGACTTCGAGACCCGCGAGAGCGGGCGCCAGGCGGTGCTGGTGTTCACGGACGACCAGCGTTCCATGGGCCTGATGGTCGACGACATCATCGATATCGTCGACGAACAGCTCGATGTCGAACTCACCTCCGATCGCGAGGGCTTCATGGGCACGGCGGTGATCGGCGGCAAGGCCACGGAGATGCTCGACGTCGGGCACTTCCTGTCCGGTGCCTTCGCCGACTGGTTCAAGACCCACGACAATTCGCCCTTCGGTTCCGAAGCGTCGCGTCGGGTGCTGCTGGTCGACGACTCGCCGTTCTTCCGCAACATGCTGACGCCGCTGCTGGAAGTCGCCGGCTACCAGGTGACGACCGCCGAGGATGCCGAAGAGGCACTGAAGCTGCGCGAGGACGGTGAGGACTTCGATTGCATCATCTCGGACATCGAGATGCCTGGCATGAACGGGTTCGAGTTCGCCCAGGCCGTGCGCAGCGAAGGCCGCTGGCTGGAGACGCCGCTGGTTGCCCTGTCATCGCACACGGCGCCGCGTGATTTCGAACGCGGGCGGCAGGTCGGCTTTGCCGACTATGTCGCCAAGTTCGACCGTGACGCCCTGCTGCATACCCTGGATCAGACGTTGTCGGTGAAGGAAGCCGCGGCATGAGCAGTAACGAAGCAAAAGACGCCCTCGACTTGGCCAACGATGCGGACAAGCGCGAGTACGTGACCGCGTCGGTCGACAGTCAGCTGTTCGGCGTGCCCGTCCTGTCGGTGCAGGACGTGCTCGGTCCGGAGAAGCTGGCGAACATTCCATTGGCACCGAACGAAGTTGCCGGCGCGCTGAACCTGCGCGGCCGCATCGTCACGGCCATCGATCTGCGCCAGCGGCTCGGGCTCGAGCCAGCCGACCGCGAGAAGTCGATGAGCATCGTCGTCGACCACCACCACGAGCTCTACAGCCTGCTGATCGACGAGGTCGGTGAGGTGCTCAGCGTCCCGGCGCAGAACTACGAGCGCAACCCGCCGACGCTGGATCCTCGCTGGCGCGACGTATCCGGCGGCATCTATCGGCTCGACGGCAAGCTCATGGTGATCCTGGAAGTCGACAAGCTGCTCGACTTCGTCAAGGCAGCCGCCGCCTGATCCGCGCAGCGGAGCCGCACCGTCCGCGGTGCAAGGAGTGACCGCAATGAAATCCTGCCTTGTCGTCGACGACTCGAAAGTGATCCGCATGGTGGCGCGGCGGATCCTGGAAGAGCTGGAATTCGCCATTGTCGAAGCCGCCGACGGGCAGCAGGCGCTCGACGCCTGCGACCAGGAGATGCCGGATGCTGTCCTGCTCGACTGGAACATGCCGGTGATGAGCGGCATCGATTTCCTGCGCCATTTGCGGCAACGCGACGGCGGCAATGCCCCGGTGGTGGTGTTCTGCACCACGGAGAACGACATGGCCCACATCCAGGAAGCCATGGCGGCAGGCGCCAACGAGTACATTATGAAACCGTTCGACAAAGAGATCATCGAGTCCAAGTTCAGCCAGGTCGGCCTGCTGGCATGAACAGTATCCATCGCAACAGCCCGTCCGCGAGCAAGAGTTCGGGGGCGGGCGAGATCAGGGTGCTCGTCGTCGACGACTCGGCCGTGATCCGGGGCCTGACCAAGCGTTGGGTCGAGGCGGAAGCGGACATGTGCGTGGTCGCCACCGCCTCGAACGGCCTGCGCGCCGTGGAAGAGGCCAAGAAGGTCAAGCCCGACGTCGTCGTCCTCGACATCGAGATGCCGAAAATGGATGGGCTGACGGCGCTGCCGCAGATCCTCAAGGCCGTACCGACCGCGAAAGTGGTTATGTCGTCGACCCTGACGGTGCGCAACGCCGAGACCTCGTTGAAGGCGCTGTCGCTCGGCGCGGCGGACTACGTCGCCAAGCCGGAGGCATCGAGCGAGCTGAACGCGCCCGGCGGCTTCCAGCGCGAACTGGTTGGCAAGATCCGCGCCCTGGCCGGTGCGCGCCGACCCGCCGCCCGTCGCGGCGCGGCGCCTGCGGCCAAGCGTCCGGCCGGCGACAGCGGCGGGCATGAGCCCTGGGCGCTCGCCAGCGGCAAGGACCAGATCACGCTGCGGCCGGGCAAGGCGGTGCGGCCGGACATCCTGCTGATCGGCAGCTCGACCGGCGGGCCGCAGGCGCTGCAGACGGTGTTGCGCAGTCTGGGCGGCAAGCCGAAGCAGCCGATCCTGATCACCCAGCACATGCCGCCGACATTCACGACCATTTTGGCGCAGCACATCGATGCCCTGCCCGGCATCAGGTGTTTCGAGGCCAAGCAGGGGATGCCGGTCGAGCCTGGCACGGTCTACCTCGCCCCCGGCGATCATCACATGCTGATCGAAGGCCGGGCGGGCGCCTGCAGCATCAAGCTGACCCAGGATCCGCCGGAGAACTTCTGCCGGCCGGCCGTCGACCCGATGTTCCGCAGTGCGCTCGAGATGTTCGGCAGCAAGATCCTGGCGGTCATCCTCACCGGCATGGGCAACGACGGCCTGGCCGGCGGCCGGATGATCGTCGAGAAGGGCGGCACGATGATCGCCCAGGACGAGGCGACCAGTGTGGTTTGGGGCATGCCCGGCGCCGTCGCCAGCAAAGGGTTGTGCAGCGCCGTATTGCCCGTGGATAAGATCGGCCCGGCGATCGCCCGCTTCGCGGAAGGAGGTGGGCTATGACACCGCAGGATTTCGAGCATGTCTCCGGCCTGCTGAAGGATCGCTCAGGGCTCGACCTGCGTGCCGACAAGACCTACCTGCTGGAGAGCCGGCTGGCGCCGCTGGTGCGACAGCACGGCTTCGCCGACCTGTCGGCGCTGATCAACGAGCTGCGCGCCAAACGGCCGGAAGGGCTGATCCGCGAAGTCACCGAGGCGATGACGACCAACGAGTCGTTCTTCTTTCGCGATGGCACGCCGTTTGAGATCTTCCGCAACGAGGTCCTGCCCTACCTCTTGAAGGAGCGGGCGGGACAAAAGTCCTTGAGGATCTGGAGCGCCGCCGCGTCTAGCGGCCAGGAACCCTATACCCTGGCGATGATCCTCAGCGAAGAGGCCGCCAAGCTTGCCGGCTGGCGGATCGAAATCCTCGGCACCGACATCGACAACTCGATCCTGGAGAAGGCCAAGGTCGGGATCTACTCGCAGTTCGAGGTGCAGCGCGGTCTGCCGATCCAGTTCCTGATGAAGTACTTTCAGCAGTCCAGCGAGATGTGGCAGATCGACGCCTCGATCCGGGCCATGGTCAAATACCAGCAGCTCAACCTGCTCAGTGACTTCCGCGCGCTGGGCCGGTTCGACGTGATCTTCTGCCGCAACGTGCTGATCTACTTCGATCAGCCGACCAAGGCCCAGGTCCTCGGCAACCTGTGCGATCAGCTGGCCGAGGACGGCTCGCTGTTCATGGGCGCGGCGGAAACCGTGCTCGGCGTCACCGAACGCTTCAAGCCGGTGCCGGGCCAGCGCGGGCTGTACGCCCGGGCCGCCTGAGCCGACCTGGCAGGCACTTCGTCAGCCTTGCGGCGCGCCACTGCCGCGCACCGCGACAAAGGAAAAGGGCCGCCGGTGGCGGCCCTTTGCCTTTGTGGGGGAGTTCCGGCCGTGCCCTCAGGCCGCGGCCTCTTCGCCCTCTGGCGGATCACGCAGCACGTAGCCGCGTCCCCATACCGTCTCGATGTAGTGCTCGCCGCCAGTGGCGTTGGACAGCTTCTTGCGCAGCTTGCAGATGAAGACGTCGATGATCTTCAGCTCAGGCTCGTCCATGCCGCCGTACAGGTGGTTCAGGAACATCTCTTTGGTCAGCGTCGTGCCCTTGCGCAGCGACAGCAGCTCGAGCATGGCGTACTCCTTGCCCGTGAGATGCAGCCGCTGACCCTCGACCTCCACCGTGCGGGTGTCGAGGTTGACCGTCAGCTTGCCGGTGCGGATGACCGACTGGGCATGGCCCTTCGAGCGGCGGACGATGGCGTGAATACGCGCCACCAGTTCGCGCTTGTCGAACGGCTTGGTCATGTAGTCGTCGGCCCCGAAGCCCAGGCCCTTGACCTTGTCATCGGGCTCGGCCATGCCGGACAGGATTAGGATTGGTGTCTCGATCTTCGACAGCCGGAGCTTCTTAAGCACGTCGTAACCGTGCATGTCCGGCAAGTTGAGGTCGAGTACGATGATGTCGTAGTCGTAGAGCTTGCCCAGATCCAGGCCTTCTTCGCCCAGATCCGTCGTGTAGATATTGAAGCCTTCGCCGGAGAGCATCAGCTCGATGCTCTTCGCCATGGCCGAGTCGTCCTCGATCAAAAGTACCCGCATGCCTTACTCCCCCGCTCTATGAGCTTAATGAACATTAAGGCCGTACAGTTAAACAGTCGTTAACAGCCAGCTCTGCGGAACCACTTTACCGAACCTTAAATCGGCCGAATCATTATATGCAAGAACCAACGAATTTTCCTACTTTTCTGGGCGTCATCGTACTGTGCAGTCGGCAGTCCACGAACTCGAAGCAATCCCCGAGTATCAGTACTTCGGGCGCGTCGGCAGCATCCAGGGCCTCTCGCTCGAAGTGAGCGGGGCGCAGCGGATGCTGAGCGTCGGCTCGCGTTGCCGGATTCAGGCGCGCGATGGCCGCCAGGTGATGGCCGAGGTGGTCGGATTTCGCAACGATTCCGCCATTCTGCTGCCGTTTTCCGCGCTCGATGGCATCGGCATGGGCTGCCGCGCCACGCTGAGCGATCATGAGCCGATGGTGTTCCCGGAGAGCCGCTGGCTGGGCCGGGTGATCAATGCCATGGGCGAGCCGCTCGACGGCAAGGGGCCGCTGGCCCGCGGCAACCAATCCTATCCGTTGCGCGGCCGCCCGCCCCAGGCCCATGCCCGTCAGCGGGTCGCCGGCAAGATCGATCTCGGGGTGCGCGCCCTGAATACCTTCGTCACCTGCTGCCGCGGGCAGCGGATGGGAATTTTTTCTGGCAGCGGCGTCGGCAAGTCGATCCTGTTGTCGATGCTGGCGCGTTTTACGGCATCCGACGTCTCGATCATCGCCCTGATCGGCGAGCGCGGCCGCGAGGTGCAGGAATTCATCGCCGACAACCTTGGCGAGGCTGGTCTGGCACGCAGTGTCGTCGTGGTTGCAACATCCGATGAATCCGCACTCATGCGGCGACAGGCGGCGCAGCTGGCGATGTCGGCGGCCGAGTATTTCCGTGACCAGGAGCTCGACGTCCTGTGCATGATGGACAGCGTCACCCGTTTCGCCATGGCCCAGCGCGAGATCGGTCTCGCCGGCGGCGAACCTCCGGCGAGCAAGGGCTACACCCCGTCGGTGTTTGCCGAGCTGCCGCGGCTGCTGGAGCGGGCCGGTCCGGGCGAGGGTGCGGGCACCATCACCGGGCTGTTCACCGTGCTTGTGGAGGGCGACGACCATAACGAACCCGTCGCCGACGCGGTGCGCGGCATCCTCGACGGCCACATCGTCCTCGACCGGGCGATCGCGGAGCGCGGCCGCTATCCGGCGATCGACGTGCTGCGCAGCGTTTCCCGGACCATGCCCAACTGCAACAGCCCCGAGGAGCAGCAGCTGATCGAGACCGCGCGCCGCCTGCTGGCGACCTACGACAACATGGAGGAGCTGATCCGCCTCGGCGCCTATCGCGCCGGCTCCGACCCGGAAGTCGACCTGGCGATCAGCCGATACCCCGGCCTGGAAGCCTTCCTGAACCAGGGCAAGGACGAGGTCAGTCGGCTCGACGAGGGCTATGCCCAGCTGCTCTCGATCCTCACTGAGGGAGTTGAATGAAGCAGGGCTCGCTCAACACCCTGGCCCGCATGCACCGCTGGGAGCTGGACCAGCTGCGGCGCCATGCCGGCGAGCTGCAGCGCCAGCGCCTTGCCCTGATCGCCCGCGACCACGCCCTGTCGGCGGAACTTGAGCGCGAGCGTCAGATTGCCGCGGAGGCGATGGAGTTCAACAATTTCGGCGTCTTCGCCCAGGGCGTGAAAGCGCAGCGCGCGCGGTTGGCACAGGCGGTCGCCGACCTGGACCGGCAGCTCGACGCGCTGCAGGAGCAGATCACCGCGGCCTACCAGGAAATGAAGCGCTACGAGACCCTGGAAGAGCGGCAACGCGAACGCGTGCGCCAGTCGGCGATACAGCGCGAGCAGGCGCAGCTGGATGAGATCGGTCTGAACGTCCACCGCCGCGGCCGTGACGCCGGCGGCTGACCGGGGCGCTCACACGGCGGGCAGGCAGGCCAGCAGGCCGGGATTGTCCCAATGCGGCTGGCAGTCGTACAGGTCGATGCGGACATCGCCGTCGATCATCCCCAGGTGCAGCCAGCGCGGCACCAGCTGATTGTTGAGGTCGTCGAACACGGCTGCGGCCAGCGTCGCCGCATCCGGCCAGTCATGGCCGGCCAGCTCGGCCAGATAGGCGTCCGTACAGGCCGGTTCCAGGATGTCGCGGTCCGGCACATAGCGCAGGCGAAATCGCCCCGAGGGCGCCGCTACGGGCGCCTGCGCGCGCCCTGCCGCCGCGAAGTCGAGGGTGATGACGTAGTCGATCTGGCTGCGCGGGTTGTCGGCGAGGCGCAGCGCCGCCCGGCGGCGGGATGGATCGCTGACGGCCGGCGCCATGACCGGGGGTCAGCCCAGCTTGCCGGCCATGGCCAGGATATCCTTGGCCGTGTCCGAGCCCGGATGACGGACCAGGAAGGCGGACTGCCGGCGGATCGAGTCCGGCACCCGGTCGTCGCGCCGGATCACCCCGGCCAGCGGCGGCGACATCTGCAGGAAGCTCTGGCAGGCCTTCGCCAGGGTGGCGTAGGTGCGCTCGCCCTGACGCCGGTCGGCGGCCATGTTGACGACGATGCGGACTTTCGCCTTCGGGTTCTGCCTCACGGTCAGCTTGATGTAGGCGTAAGCGTCGGTCAGCGAGGTGGGTTCGTCGGTCACCACCACCAGGGTGGTGCCCCCTCGCGGCGTCAGGGCGCGGATCCCCGCTTCGACGCCGGCGCCGAGGTCGACGACGACCCGGTCGTAGTGCTGTGCCAGCTGCCAGAGCTGGCTTTGCAGCTGCCGCATGCGGCTCTTGTCGAGGTCCGCCAACGCGCCTGAGCCGGACTTGCCGGCGACGATGTCGAAGCCGCCGTCGGCGAACTTGGTGACCGCGTCGGCCAGGCTGGCCTGGCCGGCGATCACGCTGCCCAGATCGTGCGTGGTTTCCAGGCCGAGCTGGATATCGACGTTGGCCAGTCCCAGGTCGCCGTCGAACAGCAGGACCTTGCTGCCGGCGCGGGCCAGCGCCTGCGACAGGGTGATGGCAAGCCAGGTCTTGCCGACGCCGCCCTTGCCGGAGGCGATGTTGATGACAGTGGCGCCCGCCGTTTCGCTTGCGGGGTGGACGGCAACGCGGTTTTCGATCGCACTCATGCGCTCTGTGCTCCGACTTCGGGGAGTTCGAGGTATTCGTTGGGATCGCGGCTCAGAACCCGGGCCAGAGACATCGGCGTCAGCGGATGCAGGCCCTGGGCGATGGAGGCGGTGACGCTGACCTCGGCGAACGCCAGCTGCGCGGCTTCCGCCGCCACCAGCATGCCTCCCAGGCGTCGGGCGGCGTCGAGCCGGGTGAACACGACGGAGCGGCAGCCGAGGCGAGAGAAGCCGGTGGCGATGTCGGCGCTGTCCTCGACGTCGCCGCCGGCGGCGAGGATCAGCACCGGCTCGCAGCTCACGGCCTCCAGGAACTCTCCCAGATCGGCCATCTCGTCGTCGCTGAAAGCGTTGGTGCCCGGGGTATCCACCAGCACCGGCCCTTCTGGCGCCGCGGCCACGGCAGCCTGGAGGGCGGCCGGCGTGTCCGCCGTGACCAGGCCGTGTCCCATCAGGTTGGCATAGCCCTCAAGCTGGGCGACGGCACCGGCGCGGACGGTGTCGATGGTGATGATCGTCGCCGGCTGGCTGTCGAACGCCAGCCGGGCGGCCATTTTGGCGACGCATACCGTCTTGCCGCTGCCGGGCGGACCGGTCAGGACCAACGGCCGCCGGCCGGGCTGCAGCGGCCTGAACTGGAAGTGCTCGTCCAGTGCGGCGGCGAGCGCCTCGACCGGATCGTCAGCCGCGTGGCGCCGCGCCGCGTGCAGGACACGGTGGCTGGTGCGCTCGGGCACACCGTGGAACGACAGCACCTCGTGCAGGATGCCGTCATCGACCGGCGCGGCGGTCTCGGCCGCGGCCTCGGCGAAGGCCTCCGGCGGCTCGCTCGCAAGCGCCAGTTCGGGCTCGTCCCGGGGCTCGACCGCCGCGGTGACCTGGACGCCGCGGCCGCGGCCGTTCTCGTGGGTCGAAACGATGATCGCGTCGTCGCCGAGGGCCTCGCGCACCTGCTGCATGGCCTCGGCGATGGTTGCTGCCTGGAAGGTTCTCAGTCGCATCGGTCAGCCGTGATGTCGTGGTGTTGTGCGCATTGCCGCTACACCTGCGCCAGGGTGCGGATCTTGGCGCTGGGATGGATCTCGTTCTGGGACAGCACCATGGTCGAGGGCCGGAACCGCTCGACGATGGACCGGACATAGGGGCGGATGCCAGGACTGGTGAGCAGCACCGGCAGGTCGCCCTTCTGGGTCAGTTCGTCCAGCACGTCGCGGACCTGGGCGATGAAGTCCTGCAGTTTGCTGGGCGCCATCGCCAACTGGATGTCGTCGCCGTCGCCGACCATGGCTTCGGCGAACTCCTGCTCCCATTGCGGCGACAACGGCACCAGCGGGATGTAGCCGGCGGGCCCGGTCGAGGCATGCGAGATCTGCCGGGCGAGCCGGGTACGCACATGCTCGGCGATATTGACCACGTTCTGGGAGAAGGCGACCGCCTCGGCCACGCCTTCGAGGATGGTCGGCAGATCGCGGATCGACACCCGCTCCGTCAGCAGCCGCTGCAACACCCGTTGCAGCGCGGTGGCGGTGAGCTGGCCGGGGATGATCTCCTCCGACAGCTTCTTGTGCTCGACCGGTAGTTCCTCCAGCAGATTCTGCGTTGCCGCATATGACAGCATGTCGGCCATGTTGTCGCGCAGCACTTCGGTGAGGTGCGTGGTGATCACCGTCGGCGGGTCGACCACGGTATAGCCGCGGAAACTGGCCTCTTCGCGCAGGGTCTCTTCGACCCACATGGCGTCGAGGCCGAACGCGGGCTCCTTGGTCGGTTCGCCCGGCAGGTCGATCGGCGTGCCGCGCGGGTCCATCACCAGCAGCTTGTCGGGCCGGACCTGGCCGCGACCCGACTCCACCTCCTTGACCCGGATGACGTACTCGCTCGCCGGCAGCTGCATGTTGTCGAGGATCCGCACTGACGGCATGACGAAGCCCATGTCGGCGGCGATCTGTCGGCGCAGTGCCTTGATCTGGTCGGTCAGGCGATGGCCGCGGGTGTCGTTGATCAGTGGCAGCAGGCCGTAGCCCAGCTCGACCCGCAGATCGTCGATCGCCAGGGCCGTGGTGATCGGCTCCTCTGCCGGCGCCTCGGCTTCGGTGGCCTGGGCCTCGCCGGCGGCCAGTTCCTCGGCCGCCTGGCGTTGGCTTACCTGCCAGGCCATGAAGCCGGTCGCGATCGCCAGCAGCATGAACGGCAACATCGGCAGGCCAGGCAGCAGCGACAGGCAAACCAGCAGGAACGAGCTCAGTGCCATGGCCTTGGGATAGCCGGAGAGCTGGCCGAACAACGCCTTGTCGGTCGAACCGACGACGCCGGCCTTGGACACCAGCAGGCCGGCGGCGGTGGAGACGATCAGGGCCGGGATCTGCGAGACCAGGCCGTCGCCGACCGTCAGCAGCGTGTAGGTCTGGGTGGCGTCGGAGAAGCTGAGATCGTTCTGGGCGACGCCGACGATGATGCCGCCGATGACGTTGATCAGGGTGATCAGCAGGCCGGCGATGGCATCGCCGCGGACGAACTTGGCGGCACCGTCCATGGCGCCGAAGAAGGTACTCTCGTCCTCCAGGTCGCGGCGCCGCGTGCGCGCCTCGTCCTCGTCGATCAGGCCGGCGGAGAGATCGGCATCGATCGCCATCTGCTTGCCGGGCATGGCGTCGAGGGAGAACCTGGCGGCGACCTCAGCGATGCGCCCGGAGCCCTTGGTGATGACGACGAAGTTCACGATCACCAGGATCGCGAACACGATCACGCCGATCACGAAGTTGCCGCCCATGACGAAGTTGCCGAACGCCTGGATCACCTGGCCGGCGGCGTCGGTGCCGCCATGGCCCTCCGCCAGGATCAGCCGCGTCGAGGCCAGGTTCAGGGCCAGCCGCAGCATCGTCGCCAGCAGCAGGACGGTGGGAAATGAGGAGAACTCCAGCGGCCGGCTGATGAACAGACAGGTCATCAGGATCATCACCGAGAAGGTGATCGAGACCGCCAGCGAGACGTCGAGCAGCCAGCTCGGCATCGGCAGGATCAGCACCACCAGCACGGCGGCGACGACCAGGGCCAGGGCGATGTCGCCCTGGCGCAGCCGGTTGAACAGGTTGGTGGCGAACTGACCGATGTCGACGGCGCCCGCGTCCGCCGCCGGCGCGCCGTCGTTCGTGGTCACCTCACCGCCGTCGTTGCCGGTCTCCACCGGAAGCTGGCTCATTGACGCTTACCTGCCCAAGCGGCGCGGGACGGGCCGCCGGCTCAGACGCCGACCCGGTTGGCTTCGCCCGGCATCGGCACGCGCACGCCGTCGTCGGCATATTGCTTGAGCTTGTTGCGCAGGGTGCGGATCGAGATGCCCAGGATGTTGGCTGCGTGGGTCCGGTTGCCCAGGCAGTGGTAGAGGGTATCGATGATCAGGTCGCGCTCGACGTCGGCGACGGTGCGACCGACCAGGCCGTTGGTCGCCGCTTCGGCGTCGTCGGGCGCGCCGGCCGGCACCGCCGCGTCGCTGGCCGCGTCGCCGGCCGGCACCCCGGAGCGCTGGCCGTCGGGCGTCAGGATCGCCTCGGCGGCGATGACGTCGCCGGTCGCCAGCAGCACCGCACGGTGGATGGTGTTCTCCAGCTCGCGCACGTTGCCGGGCCAGTGCAGTTCCTGCAGCAGGCGCAGCGTATCGGGCGCCAGCGGCTTCTCCGCCACGCCGTTCGCCTCGGCGTACTTGGTGGCGAAATGCGCCGCCAGCAGGGCGATGTCCTGCTGGCGTTCGCGCAGCGGCGGCAGGCGCAGGTTGACGACGTTGAGGCGAAACAGCAGGTCCTCGCGGAAGGTGCCCTTGGCGACCTCCTCCTGGAGATCGCGGTTCGACGTGGCGATCAGCCGGATATCGACCTTGATCGGGCCGGAGCCGCCGATGCGCTCGATTTCACGCTCCTGAATCGCCCGCAAGAGCTTGGCCTGCAGCCGGGTGTCCATCTCGCTGATCTCGTCGAGCAGCAGGGTACCGCCGTGGGCCTCTTCGAACTTGCCGATGCGCCGGGCCACGGCGCCGGTGAAGGCGCCCTTCTCGTGGCCGAACAGCTCGGACTCCAGCAGGTTCTCGGGGATCGCGGCGCAATTCACCGACACGAACTGCTTGCCGCCGCGCTTGCTCTTGCCGTGCAGGTAGCGCGCCATCATCTCCTTGCCGGTCCCCGACTCGCCGGTGATCAGGATGCTGGCCTCGCTCGGTGCCACCTGGTCGGCCAGGGCAACGACGCCCGACATCGCCGGGTCCTCGAACAGCAGGCTGTGGTTCTCCTCCGTGACCGCTTCCAGCACGGCTGCGATCAGGTGCGGATCCGGCGGCAGCGGCACGTACTCCTGGGCGCCGGCACGGATCGCGTCGGCGGCGACTTCGGGGTCGGTGCCGATGCCGCAGGCGACCACCGGCACGTTGATCCGCTCGCCGGCCAGGCTGGCGATGAAGCTGGCGATATCCGCCTCCACGTCCATCATCACCAGCTCGGCGCCGCCGCCCGAGCGCAGATGCTGCAAGGCGATCTCGCCGGTTTCCGCATGCGCCACCTTGGCGCCGCGCTTGAGCGCGATCTGGGTAGCGGCGGCGACCTGGCCGCCCAGACTTCCGATGATCAGCAAACGCATGATCGCTGCTCCTGGCTTTCCTAATCGAAGTATTGAACGCGATGCGCCGGCGGCAGCATCGCGTTCAGCAACATCTCCAGCCGGCGCGGATTCTCGCGCCGGCCGATCGAGGCCATGCCGGTGACGTAGACGTTGCGCACCAGCGCTTCCTGTTCGCTGTGGCGCTCCAGCTTGGTCGCCAGCGGTGCGAACACCATGTAGGCCAGCACCGCGCCGTAGAAGGTCGTCAGCAGGGCGATCGCCATCGCCGGACCGATGCTGGCCGGGTCGTCGAGGTGGCTCAGCATCTGCACCAGGCCGACCAGGGTGCCGATCAGTCCCATCGCCGGGGCGACCTCGGCGGCCCGGCGGAACACCTGGGCGCTGCCATGCTGGCGCTGCGTCGTCGCCGCGACCTCGCGTTGCAGGATGCGCTCGACGTCGTCGCCGGCGGTGCCGTCGATCACCAGGGCGACGGCCTGGCGCAGAAACGGTTCGCCGGCCAGCCGCTCGAGCGCCGGCTGCAGCGCGAGCACGCCGTCGCTGCGGGCACGGTCGGCCAGCTCCATGATCTGCAGGGCGGCCCGGCGCGGGGCCATGGTCCGCCGCATCAAGGTGCGCAGCACCACGCCGACGGCCCCCAGCATTTCGCGCAGCGAGAAGCTGGCGAGGGTGATGGCGAAGGTGCCGCCAAGCACGATCAGCATGGCCGGGCCGTCGACGAACGAGGCCGGAGAGCCGCCCAGGATCATCGCCGCGATGATCAGCGCGAACCCGCTCAGCAAGCCGATGATGGTGGCGAGGCTCATGGGACCGTGTTTTCCTCTGTCCGTTGCGTTCTCTGTGCCGTTCGGCGCGCGGCCGTCAGCCGTTGTCCGACTTGATGATTTCCGTCATCGTTACGCCCAGCCGGTCCTCGACGACGACGACTTCGCCGCGCGCCACCAGGCGGTTGTTGACGTAGATGTCGATCGCTTCACCGACCTTGCGGTCGAGCTCGAGCACGGCGCCGCGGCCCAGCTTCAGCAGCGAGCTGACCTGCATCGTCGACTTGCCGAGCACGGCCGAGACGTTGACCGGGATGTCATAGACGGCGGCCAGGTCGGTGGCGCTGCGCGACTGCGCCTCTTCCTCGCCCTCGCCCTCCAGCACCGGGTCGCCGCCCTCGGCGTCACCTTCGCCGAGCTCGCCGGCCGCCAGGTCCGCCGCCACCGGCTCGGGCGCCGGCGCATCGCCTTCGGCAGCGGCGTTCTCGCCTGCGCCGGGCAGCTCCTCCAGGTCCATGTCGTCGTTGTCGGCCATTACCTACTCCTGGGATTGCGGGCCGTCGGCCGGCGGGCCGCCGAGCTGGGCGTCGGCCTGGGCCGGCCCGCGCTGCACTTCCGGCAGGGTCGCCTCAAGGGGGTCGTCGTCGGCATCGGCCGCCGGCGTCGGTTCGGCCATCGCCGGCGGCGGCACCGGCTCGCTGGCCGCATCGACGCCGGGGGCTTCGCTGGCGCCGCCGTCGTCGGGTGCATCCAGACGCCGGGCCTGATCGGCAAGGCTGGCGCAATAGCGATCGATCGCTTCCTCGATCCGGGTCAGCAGCGAGCCCAGGCTGCGCTCGACGCCGCCGTCGGCCCATTCGACCCGGCAGTCCGAACCGTTGAGCGCCGGTTCGCCCAGCAGCACGAGCTGGCCGGCAAAGCCGCTCTGCGTGCGGATCGCTTCGATGCCCTCCTGCAGGGCGTCGACCAGCGGTTCGCCGACGCGGATCACCAGCCGCGGCTCCGTGGGCATCTCGCTCAGGCAGCGCTGGATCAGGGCCTGGACCTCGGCCAGCGGTTGCTGTGCCAGCAACGCCGGCGCCAGCTTGGCGGCAACGGTCACGGCGAGGCGTGCGGCATCCGCCTCGATCGCCAGCAGCGCCTGCTGGTGCCGGGAGCCGAAGCCGGCGAGATCGGCGGCGATGGCCTGCAGGGTCTGCGTCGCCAGGGCCTCGATCTCGCCCAGCGCCTGTCGCCGGCCGGCTTCGTGGCCGACCTGCTGGCCTTCGCCGCGGGCGCTGGCCAGGTCCTCTTCGGTGAACTGCGGCTTGGGCGTGTCGTCCGAGCGCAGACGACCGTTCGCGTCCACGTCGAACACGTCGCCAAACTGATATTTCGAGCCCGTTTCCATCATCGCTGCGGGTCAGTAGATCAACTCGTCGTCTTCCTTGTTGTCGGCCAGCATGATCTCGCCCTTCTCCGCCAACTCCTTGGCGATGTTGACGATCTCGGTCTGCGACTCGTCGACGTCGCGCAATCGAACCGGTCCCATCGCGTCCATGTCCTCGCGCAGGATCTTGGCCGCGCGCTCGGACATGTTGGAGAAGAACAGGTCGCGCACGGAATCCGACGAGCCCTTCAGGGCCAGCGCCATCTTGTTGTTCTCCACCGCCCGGATCAGCGTCTGCACGCCGCCCGGATCGAGCCGGATCAGGTCCTCGAAGGTGAACATCAGCGCCTTGATCTTCTCCGCGGCGTCGCGGTTGCGTTCCTCCAGCGCGGTCAGGAAGCGGCTCTCGGTGGTGCGGTCCAGGTTGTTGAAGATCTCCGCCATCAGCTCGTGGCTGTCGCGGCGGTTGGTTCGCGCCAGGTTGTTCATGAACTCAACGCGAAGGGTCTTCTCGACCTTGTCGAGGATGTCCTTCTGCACCGATTCCATGCGCAGCATGCGCATCACCACTTCCAGGGCGAAGTCCTCGGGCAGGGCGGCCAGCACCCGCGAGGCGTGCTCGGAGCGGATCTTCGACAGCACCACGGCCACCGTCTGCGGGTATTCGTTCTTCAGGTAGTTGGCCAGCACCACCTCGTTGACGTTGGCCAGCTTGTCCCACATGGTCCGCCCGGCCGGGCCCCGGATCTCCTCCAGGATCATGCCGACCCGGTCCTCCGGCAGGATCGTCCGCAGCAGCCGTTCGGTGCTGTCCATGGTGCCGACCAGGGCGCCGGTCGAGGACATCTGGTTGGCAAAGTCGAGGAACAGGCGCTCGACCAGTTCGGAGTCGATGGTGCCCAGGTTGGCCATCGCCAGCGAGATGTCGCGGATCTCCTCGTCGTCCATCAGCGGCCAGAGCTTGGCGCCATGCTCCTCGCCCAGGGCGAGCATGATCACGGCCGCCTTCTCGGCGCCTTTCAGCTCGGTCATACGCGCTTTGCCGGCCATCCCTCAGCCCCTCAGGCGTCCGCGTACATCCACGAGCGCATAATCCCGACGGCTTCCTCGGGATGGCGTTCGACCAGTTCGACCAGCTTCTTGGTCGTCGACTTCTTCACCTTGCCCTCGATCTGGGCGACGTCGATGTCCTCCAGGGCGTCGCTCACTTCGCCGGTGGTGGCGCTCGCCAGCAGCGCCTGCGCCTGTTCCGCGCTGACGTCGCCGGTCTCGATCGCCTTGATGATCTCCGGGCTGACCTCGACCCGGGTGATTTGCTGCTGGCCGCCGTCGGGCGCCGGCAAGGCCTGGGTTTCCTCGCCGCCCGGCCGGTTCATGCGGCCCATCAGCGGCCGCAGCACCAGCAGGATGGTCAGCAGGCCAAGCAGCGTCAGGGCGCCTATCTCGCCCATGCGGATGTAGTCGTCCTTGGTGAACAGCGCCTCTTCGACACCGGCGAAGTCGGGGTCGTCCTCCAGGCGCGAGAACTTCAGGTTGATGACCTCGATCTGGTCGCCGCGGTCGGCGTCGAAGCCGATCGAGGAGCGCACCAGGGCTTCGATCTGCTGCAGCTCTTCCTCGCTGCGCGGCTGGTACTGGCGCTCGCCGGCGTCGTCGAGGGTGTAGTGGCCGTCGACCAGAACCGCCACCGACAGCCGGGTGATGCTGCCCGACTCCTGGACTTCCGTGCGCACCGTGCGGGAGATCTCGTAGTTGACGGTCTCCTCGGTCCGGCCCGATCGCGTCGACGCCTTGGGGCCGGTCTGCTGCTGTTCCTCGGCGTCCGGCAGGTTGTTGGCGACGGTGACCGTCTGCTCGTCATCGCCTTCGGTCGCCTCGTTGCTTTCCTCGATGGTCTGGGTCGAGCGGGCGACCTGGCTCTCCGGGTCGTAGATCTCGGCATTGGTGGTAACGCGGTCGAAGTTCATCTCCGCCGAGACCTCGGCGCGCACGTTGCCGATACCGACCGACTGCTCGACCAGGGATTCCACCGCCGACTTCAGCTTGGCCTCGTAAGCCGCGCGCGTGCGGGTGAAGCCGACGGCGCCGCCGGGATCGTCCACGTCCTTGCGCTGCGACAAGAGGTTGCCGCGGTCGTCGACGATCGACACCTGATCGGCCTTCAGGTCCGGCACCGCTGCGGCCACCAGCGACTGGATCGCGGCGACCTGGCTGTCCTCGAGGGAGCGCCCGCCGGCCAGCTTGATGATGATCGAGGCGCTGGGTTTGCGGGTCTCGCGGCTGAACAGCTCGCGCCGCGGCAGCACCAGGTGGACGCGGGCGGCACCGACCCGGTCGATGGTGCGGATGGTCCGCGCCAGCTCGCCTTCCAGGGCCCTCAGGTGGTTGATGTTCTGCACGAAGCTGGTGCTGCCCAGCGAGTCCGACTTGTCGAACAGCTCCCAGCCGATCGAGCCGCCGCTGGGCAGGCCTTCCTCGGCCATCGACATGCGCAGGCGCAACACCTGGTTACTTGGCACGTAGACCATGTTGCCGTTGCCCCTGAGCTCATAGGGCACGCCCATCCCCTCCAGCCGGGTGACGATGCTGCCGGAGTCCTCGATCGCCAGGTCGCTGTACAGCAGCGCCATGCTGGGTGCGCTCAGGCGCAGCCCGACGACGGCGAGCATGGCGATCACTGTCGCCAGGACGACGCCGACGGCGAGGATCCGGCCGGGGCCCAATGCCTTCAGGGACTCGAGGTACTTGCTCAAGGGATCACTTCCTGGTCCGTGCTTGGACGTTCAGTCATCTCCGCACGGAGCGACTTCTTCGCGCCGCGAAGCTCGGCAAATAGTGCCTATCGGGCCCTAAAAATCCGGTTAATGCGCGCGCCTGTGGCGACCGCGCAGGCAGCCGAGAAACCACCGGAAACCGGCAAAGCCAGCTTCAGTGTCCGTACGATCGGGATGGTGATAGGCCGGTAGGCCGCGGGGAGCGGGCAGGCCTCAGGCGTTGGGCTGGGCGGAGAACAACCGGCGGGCGCCAGACTGCACGTTTTCGGCCTGCTCGTCGTCGACGTCGCGGTAGAGCTGAATGCGGGTGGTCCGCAGGCCGGGCAGACCGTGCTTGTCGATGGCGCGCTGCCAGGACAGGAATTCCTCGACCGACAGCGAATAGCGCCGGCATGCCTCGTCCAGGGTGATGAGGCCGCCGCGCACCGCCGCGACGACCACTGCCTTGCGGCGGATCACCCAACGCTTGGTGTCCGGCGGCGGCAGGTCATCCACGGTGATCGGCTCCCCGTAGGGGCCGATAATGCGCGTGGGCTTTTCACTCTGCGGGTCGGTCATTTTGCCCGTACCTCTCTGCTCGGGAGGGGATGCTATCGAGGCAGCGTTTAAGATTTGCCTAAGCGCTAAAGTTAATGCCCGCTAAGCTGCGAAGACCCCGCTGCATGGCCTGCAACGGGGCCGTTTTCTGCGCTTATCGGACCAGGCGGATGAGCTCGTCGAGCATCTCGTCGGCGGTGGTAATGATCCGCGAGGAAGCCGAGTAGGCCTGCTGCGTCTGGATCATGTTGGTGAACTGCGCGGCCAGGTCGACGGTGGAGGCTTCCAGGGCCGACGGGGACACCGAGCCGGCGCCGCCGGTGGAGGCCTCCTGCAGGGCGAAGTCGCCGGAATCCGAGGTGGCGATGAAGGCGTTACCGGTCTGGTTGGCCAGGCTGTTCGGGTTGGGGAAGACCGAGATCGGGATCTTGTAGATGTCTTTCCGGGTGCCGTTGTCGAACAGCGCCGTGATCACGCCCTCCTGGGACACGGTCACACCCGTCAGCGAGCCGAACACGGCGCCGTTGACGTTCGATCCGCGCAGGGTCGAGGCGGCATCGAACTGGGTCATGCCCTCGGCACCGCCGTTGGTGCCCCAGTCGAGGGCGATGGTCGAGTTGGCGATGCCGAGCGCCGCGGCCCAGGTGGTGATCGATAGACTGGTCGGCACGTTCGAGGTGGCGGTATCGAGGGTGCCGTCGGTGTTGAAGGCCAGCAGGCTGGTGCCCACGGCGTTGAGCAGACCGTTGGCGTTGGTGACGTCGGTCGACGGGTTGGCGTAGATCTCGACCGACCACTGATTGGCCGCCAGGGCGTTGTTGCGGAAGAAGCCGAAGGTCAGGCCGCGCTGGCCGCCCTTGGAGTCGACGATCTGCAGGGTCCGGGCGAAGTGCGGCGTCGCGGTGCCGGCGGACATGTCGCCGAAGGTGTAGGCGGCGGCGGTCTGCGAAGACTGCAGGTTGGCGTCGATTTCGATCGACGTCGTCGCTTCGGCGGTGCCCGTCACCTTGTTGACGTTCACCGTTTCCAGTCCCGACAGGCTGGTCCGGTCTGTCGGCAGCGCCCCGGTTGCATCGATCGGCCAGGCTTGCAGGTAATGCGTGGCGGCATTGCGCAGCTTGCCGTCGGCGTCGGTGGTGAAGGACCCGGCGCGCGTGTACATGTAGGTGCCGGTCGTGGTCGTCGGCGTCGAGGCGCTGTTAACCACGAAGAAGCCGTCGCCGCTGATCGCCAGATCGGTGGCCGAGGCCGAGGACTGCAGCAGTCCCTGCTGGTCGACCAGGGCCCGCGGCGTCGATGTCACGCCGCCGGGCGAGAACGTCGTCGCCGACCGGGCCTGGGTGACCAGCGTGGTGAACGAGGCCCCCGTGGTCTTGTAGCCGATGGTGTTCACGTTGGAGATGTTGTCCGCGATCATGCCCATCGCCTGGCTCTGGGCGGCAATCCCGGACACGCCGGCAAACATCGCGCCATAAATACTCATGTCCGTCTCCTTGTCGTCTCTTTAGCCTGTCGCGCGTTCGCGGCGGCCGGTGTTTGAAATCTGCTCGTTCTGGTTCTCTGCGGCTGGCTTCTGTCAGACCGCGGGGGCGGCGTCCTGGACGCGGACGACCTTGTCGAGCGGGATGCTGACCTGGCCCAGCATGAGCTCGGTGCCGTCGGCCCCGGTGTTCACGCCGGATACCGTGCCGGTGGAGTAGGTGGTCACCGCGATCGTTTCGGCTTCGGCATTCCGCGCCGCCACACCGATGTGATAGACGCCGTCGGGCAGGGCCTTGCCACTGTTGTCCTGGCCGTTCCAAACGAACTCGTGCTGGCCGGCGCTCGTCGGTCCCTGCGCGGTGAACACCAGCTTGCCCTCGCTGTCGCTCACCGTGATCGTCGCGGATTGCGCGGGATCGGCCAGGGTATAGTTCCAGGTCGCCTGGCCACCGGTCAGATGCGCGGCATCGCCCTCGGCCAGGATATCCTTGCCAAGGTAGGACACCGCGCTGGCGGAGTTGCCGTCAGCGATTGCCGACAGTACGTCCTCGAGGTTCTTGTTAGTGGCTATGGACTGCTCGACCTGGCTGAACTGAACCAGCTGCTCGGTGAACTGGTTGCTGTCGAGCGGCGACAGCGGGTCCTGGTTCTGCAGCTGGGTGGTCAGCAGGGTGAGAAACGTGTCGAAGTCGCTCGACAGCGCGGCCGAGGCGGAGGCGGATGCGCTCGCCGCGGCGGCTGAAGTGGTGCTTCCGATGTCCATGGTCAACGGCTCCCGCTACACGCTGATGTCGAGGACGCGGTCGGATGCGATCTGAGGCAGGGCCTGACCGTCTTCTTCGTCGCCCTCGGCGCCGGCCAATTGGCCGTTCTTGCCGTTGCCATCGCCCTGGCGTTCGCCATCGCCCTGATTGCGCAGGTTGAAGCTCAGGCTGCCGGAGTCAGCGCGCAGACCGGCTTCCTGGAGCGCCCGCTCCAGGCCGCGAGAATCGCGCTGCAGCAGATCCAGGGTCTCCTGTCGGTCGGCGCTGATCATCGCCATCGCCCGGCCGTCATGAGCGACCTCGAGTTTGATGTCGACCCGGCCCAGTTCCGGTGGATTGAGGCGCACGCTCAGCCGGTCGAAACCGTCCTGGATGGCGCGCGAGAGCTGGATGGCGACCTGGATCCCGGCGCTGGTCGACAGCGCCTGGGGCCGCGCGGCGACCGGAGTGGCCTGGCCGCTTGCCTTGGCCGCGCCCAGCGGATCGCTGCCCTGCGGGGCGCCGGTGCCGGCCTGGGAGGCCGCTGCACCGTCGGCGGTGGGCATGCTGGCGGTTGGCACCGCGACGCTGGCGGTTGGCGCCGGCATGGCACGCGCGGTCTGCGCCGGCAACGCCTGGAGCTGCGGGTCGGCCGCCGGGCGGTTGGTCATGATCGCTTCGGGCCCGGGCTGAGGCATGGCGCCGCCGGCCTGCAGGGCAGCGGCAAACGGGTTGGCCGCCTGGCCGCCCCGGTGGTTGCCGGCCTGACCGTTGCCGCCGTCGTTGTTGCGGGCGAGCAGCCGGGTCAATGCCATGCGCAGATCGATGCCGGGTTCGCCGTCTTCGCCCGGATTGGCAAGCTCCGGCAGGACGTCGCCGGTGCTGGTCATCCCGGCCGGGGCGATGCCGAATTGCGCCAACAGGGCGAGCTGTTCGGCCACCGGGTCGGCGGCATGCTCACCATTGCCGGCTGTTGCTGTTGGCGCCACGGCGACCGCCCCGGTGTCGGCCAGGTTCTCCTGGCCGTGGTCGGTCAGGTTGGCGCCTTCGCGCAGTGCTGCTTTGACGACGGCCGGATCGTGGCCGGTCGTGTGCGATGCCGTCGTGTCGGCAGGCACGGCGATGCCATCGTCCGTGCTGTCCTGCGCCGCCTCGGCCGTTGGCTCACCGTCGCCTTGCTCAGCGCTGGCGGCGGCGTCATCGCCCTGTTCGGACCCGCCGTCGCGGGTCTCGGTCTGGGTATCAGCATCGCCGTCAGCATCGCTGCCGGGCCGCTCTGCGCGTTGCTCGTCGGCGTCGCCGTCGTCGCGACGGTCGTGGTCTTCGTGGGCATGGCGTTCGCCGCGGTCGTCGTCGGCTCGGGCGTCTTCGCCGTCATCACGGTCCGCGCCGCGCTCGCCGCGCAGCTTCTCGGCGTCGTCCGCCCTCACGTCGTCTTCGCTGGCAAAATCGCGCCGGTCGTCGGCAGGGTCCTGCCGGTCGCGCCGCGGCGCTTCCGTGGCCGCGTTATTGTCGATCAGGTCGTGAAACGGGACGCCCAGCTGTTCGACGCCGGAGATCTGTATCGGAGCGGCTGGATCGAAGGGAAGCGGACCCAAACCGGAAATGCTGAATGTCATAGCGGTACGCCTGGCTGTCATTGCCTCGACGACAAGCAAAGCAAGCCGCGGGCCATTTCCGCCGACACAGGAAAACGGTGGCGGATCAAGGCCCTGACTGTGCGGTTGGCGGCCGGGGGCAGGGCAAGATCGCAGCCCGGCGGAAAAAGCTGCCGTCCGGGCCGGGCCAGAATTGCCGTGAAGGTTTCCTGAATGTCAGGCACCGGACAAACTGCTCCGCAGCCGAAACGTCGTTAACGTGAAATTAAGCCAGGGGATGGTGAACTAGGTCTGCTGCTTTGACTCCAGCCGGCTCCATGCCGCTGGAGGCACGGTGGGATGAACAGCAAAGGGCTGCACGAACCATGTCTTTGAATGATATTGCCGCGGAGTCTTTCGACCGCGGGGACATCAGTGGCGCGGTCGAATCCTGGACCAAGGCGGCCGAAAGCGGCGACGCCGAGGCCCAGTTCCAGTTGGGCCTGCTGCATTCGAAGGGCTCGGGCGTGCCCAAGGATTTCGCCCGTGCGCACGATCTCTTCATGCAGGCCGCTAGTGCCGGTCATACCGAGGCCGAGTACAGCCTGGGCGTGCTCTACAGCATCGGTCTCGGGGTCGAGGAAGACGTCGCCGAAGGGGCCTACTGGTACACCCGTGCGGCCGACAAGGGCAACGCGCCGGCGCAATGCAACCTCGCCGGGTTGTACGAGCGCGGCGAAGGCGTGACCCGTGACTTCGTCAAGGCGGTCGACCTTTACAGCGCCGCCGCAGCCAGCGGCAATCTGATCGCCATCTTCAATCTCGGGGTGATGTGGGAGAACGGCGTCGGGCTGATGCAGGACCATGCCAAGGCCGCCGAACTGTACCGGATGGCGGCTCAGAACGGCCTGCCGGCGGCCAAGTTCAACTTGGCCATGCTGATGCTGGAAGGCCGCGGCATCGAACAGGACTACGACCAGGCCAAGGTGCTGCTGCGCGAGGCCGCGGACCTGGGCTACGAACCGGCCGAACGTAACCTGGTCCGTCTGGAAGAGGCTGAAGCGGGCGGCTGAGCGTCCTCCCCCGCGACGGACGCAGAGCGGAAAGGCGCCTTCGGGGCGCCTTTTCCTTTTTTGCGGTTTTCGCTCCCTCGCCACCATCACGGCTGGTCTGGCCCCGCGCTTGCAACGTCTGTCCGCACGATCATGACGCAGGCGGCACCGGATGCCGCGACTTGTGTCACACGGGAACCGAAACGCGGCGGGAACAGCATGTGTTTTCAATTGCTTGACGACAGTCCAGCGGCATCCCGCCCAGGCGCGCCAGACCGGGCAAGTTCTGCCCGCGCGCTGGATCGGCGCAGGCGAATGGGCAAGACGTGCCGGCAACGGCCGGGTCTTTCCCGCGACGAGGGGTAGCGGCGGATGTCACTCGATGCGGTAATGCGCACGGCGCTCAGCGGAATGGCCGCCAACCAGACGGCCCTGGGCTCGACCTCGCACAACATCACCAACGTCAATACACCGGGTTACGCACGTGAGCAGATCATTCTGCAGACGCGCTCGCTCGATGGCCGTGGCGCCGGTGTCGAGGTCGCCGAGGTCCGGCGCATCATCGACGACTTTCTGAACCGTGAGCTGGTCTCGATTTCGGCCAAGCACGGCTATTACGACAGCCAGTCGCTGTTGCAAGACCGCCTGCAGTCGTTGCTCGGCAATCCGGAATCGCTGAGCGCGTTGACCAATCTGATCGACGAAGCGTTTTCCACCATCGGTACCCTGGCGACCGAGCCGTCGCAGATCCCGCGCCGCATTGGTGCTCTGGCCGAGCTGCAGAACGTCGCCGATGGCATGAGCCGCCTGGCCGCACAGCTGCAGTCGCTGCGCTACGACGCCGACCTGCGCATCCAGTCCGACATCGCCGTCGTCAATTCGGCGCTGGAAGAGGTTCACGAACTCAACCAGGTGATCATCGCCCAGCGCCTTTCTGGGCACACCCCCAGCGCCCTGGAAGAGCAGCGCGCCCGTGCGGTCGAGAAGATCGCTTCGGCGATAGACATCCGGGCCACGCAGACGAGCGACTACGCCGTCAATATCGCCACCGTGTCCGGCATCTCGTTGGTCGACAACACGCTGCGCCAGCTGGTGTACACCGCGCCTGCGGTCGTCGACACGTCGGTCACCTTCAACGCCATCAGCGCCAACAAGGTCGACCCGCTGACCGGCGTCGTGGCCAGCACCGGCGACTCGCTGGCGACCAGCCTGCGCAGCGGTACGATCAAGGGTCTGGTCGACATGCGCGACAAGGAGCTGCCCGAGGCGGCCGTCGCCCTGGGCGAACTGGCGGCGACCTTTGTCGACGAGATCAACCGCGTCCATAACAACAGCTCGGCCGTTCCGCCGCCCAATGCCCTGACCGGCCGCAACATCGGGGCGATCGCGACCGATCCGCACGGCTTCACCGGGCAGACCACTTTCGCGGTGCTCGATGCCAACAACGAGATCAGCAGTTCCTACACCATTGACTTTTCCAACGTCGGCTTGGTCACGCTGCAGGACGTCATCACCGACGTGAACGCCAACGTCGCCGGCGGCACGCTGGCGCTGACCGCAGGGGTGATGAGCTTCACGGCGACGGCCGGGACCGACGGTGTCGCCACGCTGCAGCTGCCGGCCGACCCGAGCAGCCGCGGTGGCCGCGGCTTTGCGCATTTCTTCGGCCTCAACGACCTGATGGAGTCGCGCAACGACATCGAGCCGGAGACCGGTCTGACCACCGCGGCTGCGCACGGTTTCGGCACCACCGGGACGGTCAGCATCGAGTTCCGCGGCCCCGGCGGCGATGTCGCCGCCAGCCATACCGTGGACTTCACCACCCTGGGCGGCACGATTGCCGCGGCGATCACCGACCTGAACACGAACTTCACCGGCTTTGCCACGTTTGCCCTGGACTCCAACGGCAAGATGACGATCACGCCGTCCAGTGGCTACGAGAGCTACGACATGGCGGTGCGCAGCGACGGCACCAATCGCGGCACCTCCGGCGTCACGTTCTCGCAGTTCTTCGGCATCGGCGACCGATACGCCATGGACTCGGCCTATGCGATGGCGGTGAAGTCCGCGATCTCGGCTGATCCGAGCCTGATGGCCCTGGCCCAGCTCGACACCGCGGCTGCCGCCGGCGTGCCGGCCCTGACGTCGAGCGACAACCGTGGCGCCAACGCGCTCTGTGCCCTGACCAGCACCCAGGTCAGCGTGGCCGCCGCTGGCGACCTGCCCGCGATGACGGTGACGCTGGCCAACTATGCCGGTCATTACCTGTCCAACCTGGGCATCGAGGCGGACCGGGTCGGCACGCTGGCCAAGGACCGCAAGTTCCTGGTCGATGAAATTCAAACCCGTCGCGACACCGTTTCCGGCGTCAATCTCGATGAGGAACTCGCCAACATGATCGTCTATCAGAACGCCTTCAATGCGGCGGCGCGTCTGATCACCACCACCAACCAGATGTTCGACACCTTGCTCAGCATCGCCTAGCAAGCCCGAGGGGCAGTCCGATGACCCGCATTTCCACCTATGCCCATAGCCAGACCCTGCTGTCGCACATGTTGCGCAACCAGCAGGACATGACGGTCGCCAACGAGAAGGTCTCCACCGGCAAGAAGGCAGGCGACTTCAAGGGCTACGCCCAGGACGCAAGCGCCCTGCTGTCGGCGCGCAACCTGGGCGGCCGCATCCAGTCCTACCTCGACAGCAACCGCGAGCTGGAGACGCTGCTGGCCATGCAGGACAACGCCCTGCACGAGATCTCGAGCATCGCCGACGATGTTCGCAATGATCTGATCACGGCAGTCAACCTGAGTTCCGGCGTGGGCCTGGCCGACAAGCTCGAGGGCCACCTCGACCGCCTGATCAACGCGCTGAACACCAAGTTCAACGGCCGCTTCCTGTTCAGCGGCACCCGCGGCGACACCTCGCCGATCAACGTCGCCAACACCACCGACCTGCTCGCCCTGGGCAGCACCGCCGCAGCCTTCGACAACAACGCCATCAAGATGTCCCAGCGTATCGACGATACGCAGACCATGGAGTACGGCATCCTGGCGCAGGACGTCGCCGAAGACCTGCTGAACGTGCTGCGGCGCACCCTGCAGTTCGAAAACGGCACCCTGCCGACTGGGGCCGGCGCCTACACGCCTGCGGGCGCCTACCAGGACCCGATGCCGGCGAACCAGCGCGACTTCCTAGTCAGCGAGTTCTCCAACGCGATCACCGCGCAGAATACGGCGCGCCAGTACGTCACCTCGAACGGCGTGAATATGAGCGTGCTCGACAAGGGCCTCGACCGACAGGCCGAAGACCTAACTTTTGTTAAGCAATTTATCGGCAAGATCGAGAATGCCGACATCGCCGAGGCGGTCAGCGAGCTGAAGTCGAGCGAGGCGGCGCTGACGGCCTCCATGCAGGTCATTGCCCGCGTCGGCAGCGTCTCTTTGCTCGACTTCCTGTAGGGGCAACGGCCGGCCTTGGCCGGGTGCGAGGGAGAACTTCGTCATGCAGGTTGGTGAAGGTTTCGATGTCGTCACCGGCGGCGCCGGATTCATCGGCAGCCATCTGGTCGACCGTCTGCTGGCGGACGGTCGTCGGGTCCGGGTGGTCGACAGTTTCGTTTCCGGCGGGCCGCACAACCTGGCCCACCTCGACCAGGCCGCGCCGTTTGAGCTGATTAAGGCGGACATTCGCGACCGGGCCGCCACGGCGGATCTGCTGAAGGGCGCGGAGCGGGTGTTCCACCTCGCCGCCCTCGCCGACATCGTGCCGTCGATCCAGCGGCCCGACGACTACTACGACAGCAACGTCACCGGCACCTTCAATGTCCTGCAGGGCGCCCGTCAGGGCGGCGCCAGGCGCTTCGTCTATGCCGCCTCGTCGTCGTGCTACGGCATCCCCGACGCCTATCCGACGGCCGAGACGGCGGAGATCCGCCCGCAGTACCCCTACGCGCTGACCAAGTATCTGGGCGAGCAGATGGTCCTGCACTGGAGCCAGGTGTACGGCCTGCCGGCGGTTTCGCTGCGGTTCTTCAACGTCTACGGCCCGCGGTCGCGGACCTCAGGCACCTATGGTGCCGTGTTCGGGGTGTTTCTCGCCCAGCTGCTGGCGGGCGAACCGCTCACCGTCGTCGGCGACGGCACCCAGACCCGCGATTTCACCTTCGTCACCGACGTCGCCGACGCCGTCGTCGCCGCCGCCGCGGCGGACGTCAGCGGTGAGGCGTTCAATGTCGGCACCGGCAACGACGTCAGCGTCAACCGCCTCGTCGAGCTGCTCGGCGCGTCGCAGAAGGTGAACATCCCCAAGCGCCCCGGCGAACCGGACTGCACGCGGGCCGACGTCTCGCGCATCGCCTCGGTGCTCGATTGGCGGGCGAAGGTGCCGATCGAGGAGGGGGTGCGGATCATGCTCGACAACATCGACTACTGGCGCGATGCCCCGGTGTGGAACTCCGAGGCCATCGCCGAGACCACCAAGGACTGGTTCCGCTATCTCGATCGCGGCTGAGGGGCCGTCGGACCGCCTTTCGTGCCGGTTGACGAACATCGTTAACCAGGACTTAAGCGGCTGCCGCCTAGGCTGGGCATGATGCAACCAACGACAACAGGCGCGTCGTGAGCGATCGTCGGGCAAGCCTTGGTGCGGCTGGCATGCGACCTGTGGCCGGCCGCCGGCGCGATTTCGGACCAGCGTCATGCCGCTGGTAAGCATCTGCATTCCCAGCCGCAACCGGGCGGGCAAGCTGGCGGCAGCGCTCGAGCACGTCGCCGGGTTCACCGCCTTCGACTACGAGGTCGTGGTCTCCGACAACTGCTCCAACGACGACACGGCTGCCGTGGTCGACAGTTTCCGCGACCGCATCAAGCAGATCTACTACGTGCGTCAGCCGACGCCGCTGAACTTCTTTCAGACCCAGCAGCCGCCCTTCAACCTGGCGGTCGGCGACTACCTGATCTACCTCGCCGACGACGATCGGCTGAAGGAAGAAGGCGTGGCAGGGGCGGTGGAGGTGCTGGAAGCGGACCCCTCCCTCGTCCTGGCCTACGGCGGCTGGGAGAGCGTGTCCGAGGACTTCAGCCAGCTCTATCACCAGTATCAGCTGAGCTCGGAGGTGATCCGCCTGTCGCTGGGCACGCTGCAGAATGATTTCGGCGAGACCTACGCCGCGGAGATGCCGCTGATCCGCCGCGCCGTCTACGAGCAGGCGCTGGCACCGCGGAACGAGCAGTATGCCTTCGATCTCTACGGCATGACGCGCATGCTCGAGTTCGGCGACGCGCTGATCGTCCCTTGGGTGATCCACCAGGTGGCCCAGCACGAGGGCCAGGCCTCGCGCGAGCTGTTCCGTGAGGACATTCTTGGCTGCTACCTGGCCGACTACGAGCTGACCGCCTCCTGCCTGACCAACATGGCGCCGCTGGAACGGGCCTGGTACGTCACCCGCAAGATCGCCATGCAGTACCTGTGCGGCGCCCAGCGGGCGTTCGAGAACGGCGACTACCTGCGGGCCCGCACCCTGACTCAGCGGGCGATGCCGGTCCGCCCCGATCTCGCCTCCGGCCTGGCCCGGCAGATCGAGGAGCAAGCCTGGCACTTTCTTGTCGCGGAGGCCGTGCTCAGCTTCGCGCAGACCGCGCCGCCGGTGCGCCGCATCGTCGTCGAAGCCACCGACGACGGCGAGACCGTCGCCCAGGCGCTGTGCCATCTGCAGGACGAGATCGACGTGCAGTACGGCGACGCCGAGACGCTGATGTTCCTGCCCTACGAGGACGACGAGTTCTTCCTCTACAGCGACGACAACACCTTCCAGGTGCGGCAGGCGATCTGCAGCCAGCCGATCCGCAAGCGCCGCAACCTGACGGCCTTGCGCGAGGCGGTCCGCATCGGCCCGGTGATCGAGGAGGCGCAGGCATGCACGGCGGCGTCTATGTGACCGGAGCGGCCAGCTTCGTCGCCGGTGCCGTGATCCCGGCGGCGCGCCGTCGCGCGCTGCCGCCGCGCGGCATCGACCTGGCGCCGATTGCCGAAGAGGGGTTCGAGCAGGGCGATATCGGCGATCCGGCCCTGGCCGAGCTGATGCCGCAGGACCCGGGCACGGTGGTGCACTTGGCCGGGCTGTCCCGCGACGCCGACTGCCGCGGGCGTGCCCGCGACTGCTTTGCCGCCAACGTCGTCGGCAGCCTCAACGTCGCCCAGGCGGCGCACCGCCGCGGCGCCAGGCGGCTGGTGTTCGCCTCCACCGAATGGGTCTACGACCGGCCCGACGCGGCCGGTGGCTGCCACGAGGCGATGGCCATCGACGGCAGCGCGCTCGGCGCCGAGTACGCCCTGTCCAAACTGACGGCCGAGCAGGCCCTGCGCCAGCAGTGCGCCGCGCTGGCCTTGCCGGTGACGGTGCTGCGCTTCGGCATCATCTACGGCGAGCGCGACAGCAACTGGGGCGCGGTGGAGAGCCTGGTGCACCAGGTCGCCACCGGGCAGACGATCACCGTGGGCGCGCGGGCGACGGCGCGCCGCTACATCCATGTCGACGACATCGCCGATGCGATCTGTGCCGCGGTTGCCCGCGACGGTGCTGACTTCGAGATCTTCAACATCGTCGGGCCGCGCCTGGTCAGCCTCGGCGAGGTCATCGACATCGCCGGCGAGCAGCTCGACTGCCGGCCGCAGGTGCACGAGCGCGATCCCGACGCGCCGAGCATCCGCCGCATCCGCAGCGACAAGGCCGAGCGCGAGCTGCAGTGGCGGGCCAGCATCGGCATCGAGGCGGGCATTGCCCGCTTCATTCGCCACCTGTCGCTGCCGACCGCGCCGCGCGAGGCGGTGCCAGCATGACCGCGCAGGCCGCTGACGCGCGCCTTGCGCAGCAGGTTCTGCGCATCCGCATCGGCCAGCTGCTGGTCAACGAAGGGTTGCGCCGCGGCGAGTTCAAATTGCCGCTGCACCTGGCGCTGGGGCACGAAGGCATCGCCGCCGCCGTCAACGAGGCGATGCGCCCGGGCGACCAACTGCTGCTGACCCATCGCAACATCCACTACAACCTCGCGCGCTGCGACGACTTCGCCGCTGAGTACCGCGAATACCTGCTGCAGCCCGACGGTCTGGCCGGGGCCAGCCTGGGGTCGATGAACCTGAGCAATCCGGAAGCCGGCGTGCCCTACAGCTCGTCGATCCTCGCCAACAACCTGCCGGTGGCGACCGGCAGTGCCCTGGCCGGACGGCTCATGGCCGACGGCAGTGTGACCTTCGTCGTCACCGGCGACGGCGCCATCGAGGAAGGTGCCTTCTACGAGAGCCTGGTGGTGATGCAGAGCCTCGCCCTGCCGCTGGTGGTGCTGGTCGAGAACAACGGCTGGTCGCTGGCGACCGAGATCGCCGAGCGGCGCTGCCCGATCGATCTGGCCGGACTCGCGGCGGCCGTCGGCATGCCCCACGAGCAGGTCGCCGGTGGCGATCCCTTCGCCTGCGCTTCGGCGGTGGCGGCGGCACGGCAGCGCGCGGCCGATGGCGCGCCGCAGCTGGTCGAAGTGCCGCTGACCACGCTGGGTTTCTGGCACGTGGCCGACGATCGCTTTCCGGAGACCGGCCGCTTCATCAACTACCACCACGGCGCGGCGCCCGAGGCCGAGCTGGCGGACTGACCGGTGCTGGCCGACGACGACAGCGATCCGCTGCAGGCGCTGAGCAGGCATCTGCCCGACGCGCCGTTGGCCGACTGGGCGCGCCAGCTTCGCACCGAGCTGGCCGGGGCGATCGCATGACCGGCACCAGCTACGTCGAACATCTCAATGCTCTGCTGTGCCGGGAGATCGGCCGGCACCGCCGCTTCGTCGCCTTCGGCCAGAACATCGCCGCCGGCTCCTGTCTGAGCGGTCTGAGCCGCGGCCTGCCGCAGGACCGCGACCATCTGGTGCTGAACACGCCCAACGCCGAGAACACCCTGACCGGCATGGGATTCGGCCTGATGCAGCGCGGCATCGCCGCCGCCTTCGTGATGAAGCAGCTCGACTTCCTGCTGCTCGGCCTGGACCATCTCGCCAATACCTGGAACGTCTTCCGAGCCGGTCCGCATCACGGCTCGTTCACCATCGTCGCCATCGTCGTCGACGGCGGCTTCGCCGGACCGCAGTCGTCGTTCAACGCGCTGACCGATCTTTGCGCCACGGCGCAGATCCCCGGCTTCACCGTCACCAACCGCGACGACAGCGAAGCGATCATGGGCAGACAGTTCGGCGCGCCCGGGTTCCGCATCGTCGCCGTCAGCGAGCGGCTGTTCCGCCAGCCATTGCTCGAACCTGCCGGCGGCCCGGTCGCGGTATTTGCCGACGGCGGTCTGTTGCGCTACCGCCAGGGCGATGTGGCCACGCTGGTCTGTGCCAACTTCGCGCTGCCGCAGGGCCTGGCCCTGGCCGAGGCGTTGGCCGGGCATGGCCTGCCGGTGTCCCTGTTCTCCCTCAATGCGGCCCATCCGGTCGACCATGCACCGCTGCTCGACGACCTCAAGCATACCGGCCGGTTGCTGTTGCTCGACGACGGCAAGAGCCGCTGCCCGCCATACCAGAGGCTGCTGGCCGAGGCGGGCGAGCGCTGCGGTGTGGACAATGTGCATCTGTTCGCCCGCGGTCCGGGGCTCACGGCGCCGAACGACGACCGCTTCGACATCGATCTCGACGCGGTGCTGGCGCTGCTGCTGAGGATGCGGGCGCGCCCGGCGCAGCTCGCGATGGGCTGAGCCCCGGGTCCGCCGCGCTGCTCACTCGCCGCCGGTGACGCCGACGATCTGGCCGGTGATGAAGCCGCCGCCGGGCCCGGCCAGCAGCAGTACCAGGTTCGCCACCTCTTCCGGCTCGCCGGCCCGTCCCAATGGCACCAGCTTCAGCCGCTCGCGCCAGCGCGCCTCGTCGTAGCCGTCGATGCGCTTGTGCATGTCGGTGGCGATCACGCCGCAGCGCACGGCATTGACGAGGATGCCGTCGGCCGCGCCTTCCTTGGCGAGCGTGCGCGTGGTCGCTTCCAGCGCCGCCTTGGCGGCGACGTAGTGCAGCGAGCGGGCGCTGCCGGCATAGCCGACCGCGGCGGTCGAGATATTGACGATGCGGCCGCCGCCGGCGGCCTGCAGCTGCGGCCACGCGGCCCGGGCCAGCAGCATGGGCGCGGTCACGTTGAGGGCGAAGGTGGCATCCCAGTCGGCCGCGGCGAGCTGGCGGAAGTCGGTGTAGCCGTACACCCCGCCGGCGTTGTTGACCAGGATGTCGAGGCCGCCGGCCTGGGCGACGAAGTCCGCCACCAGCCGTGCGGGCACGCTCGGGTCGGTGAGGTCGCCTTGCAGCGCCAGCGGGGGCGATCCCGCCGCTGCCGGCAGCTTGGCCAGGACCTCCGTCATGGCCGACGCCGGGCGTCGGTGATGCAGGCCGACCCGGGCCCCGGCGGCTGCCAGGGCGCCGGCGATGGCCAGGCCGATACCGGTTGACGCGCCGGTCACCAGGGCGCGCCGGCCGGCCAGGCCGGTGGCGTCGCCGGGGACGGCCGGATCGCTCATCAGTCCGGCGTCACTTCCTTCAGCGCCGGCACCGGCACGAAGAAGCGGCCGCCGCCGTCGAGGTAGGCCTGCTGCTGGGCGATGATCTCGTCGACGAAATTCCACGCCAGGATCAGCACGAATTCGGGCCGGTCCTGCAGCAGCCGTTCCGGGGCCACCACCGGGATGTGCGTGCCCGGGGTGAAGCGGTCTTGCTTGAGCGGGCTGCGGTCGGCGATGTAGGCGATCTCGTCGGGGCCGAGCTCGAGGAAGCTCAACAGGGTGTTGCCCTTGGCCGGGGCGCCGTAGGCCGCCACGGCGCGGCCGTCGCGCCGGCAGGCGCCGAGCCAGGCGCGGATGTCGCGCTTGATCTGCTGGATGTCGCTGGCGAAGTGGCGGAACGTCTCGGCCTTGTCGTAGCCGCGCGCCTGCTCGTCGGCGAGCAGGGCGGTGACATTCGGCGAGGGCTGGCCGTGGCGCCGGACCCACAGTCGCAACTGGCCGTGGTGCACGGGCAGGCGCTCGACATCGGTGACGACGAACCCGTGCTCGGCGAACAGCCGGGCTGCCGGACCCAGCGCCCAGTAGGAGACGTGCTCGTGGTAAACCGTGTCGAAAGCCTGCATCTCCAGCAGGTCGCCCAGGTAGTGGGCCTCGAGCACGATCACCCCGTCGTCGGCCAGCAGGGTATCGAAGCCGCGCAGCAGCCCGGCGAGGTCGGGGATGTGCGGGAAGCTGTTGGTCAGGGTGATGACCCGGGCGGGGCCATGCGCGTCGCGCAGGCGGGCGGCGCTTTCGGGATCGAAGAAGGCGGTGACCACCTCGACGCCTTTCTCGCTCGCCATCGGGGCCAGGTTGCGTGCCGGATCGATGCCGACGGTGCGTTCGTGACCGAGCTTGCGGAAGCCGGCGAGCAGGGTGCCGTCGTTGCAGCCGACGTCGACCACCAGGTCGTCGCGCGCGAGGCCCTCGCGCAGGTCGATGGTCCGGGCCAGCCCTTCCAGGTGGCCGGTGAGGGTGGTCGAGGCCGAGGAAACGTAGAGGTAGTGCTCGAACAGCGCCGGCGGCGGCGCCAGGTCCATGAGCTGGACGTGATGGCAATCGGGACAGAAGCCGACGCGCAGCGGCGCCGTCGGTTCCGCCGCGCCGAGCTCGTCGGCCTTGAGGAAACGGTTGGCATAGGCGGTGTCGCCCAGGTCGAGGAACAGCTCGACATCGCCGCCGCCGCAGACCAGGCAGCCGTCGGCGGCCTGCGCCGCGGCCGGTTGCGTCATCGCCTCAGCCATGACGCACCGCCCAGTCGTAGGGGATGTCGTTTTCGAACGGCGGGATGTAGATCAGCTCCTCGCGGTCGTGCGGCATGCTGGCGCAGTTGGAGATGATCGCCATCTTGTCGCCGAACGCCTTGTAGCCGTTGGCGACCAGCGGCGGGATCTGTACCAGGCAGTAGTTCTGCTCGCCGATGAACAGTTCCATCAGCTCGCCATGGGTCGGCGAATCCTCGCGGCAGTCGTAGATCACCAGCTTGATCATGCCGACGACGCAGACGTTGTTCAGCGTCATCTCCTTGTGGATATGCCAGGCCTTCACCACGCCCGGATAGCCGCAGGAGAAATAGACCTCGCCGAACTCGGTGAAATGCGGATCGGTCGCTTTCAGGAAGTGGAATACCGCGCCGCGCTCGTCGGCGATCTTCTTCAGCGGCACCACCTTGACGCCGTCGATCATGCTGTCTCTCCGTCTGGCTGAGCCGGCGGATCGCCTCAGGCGACCTTCAACCGGATCACTTCACGTTGCGCCGGGCTCAGCTTGTCCAGGAAGGGCTGGCTGAAGCTGAGGCCGAGCTTGCCCCAGTCCGGCATGTAGCCGACGCTGTAGCAGTAGTAGATCGTCCGCCGCGGCCGTCCCGAGGTGTTGACGTAGGAGCCGTGCGTCAGCGCCTCGGTGAAGACGATGCAGTCGCCGGGCTGCGCGTCGATCGCGATCAGTGCCGGGTTGTCGTCGGGGTGGTCGCCGGTCGGGCGCGGGAACTGGGCCTTGTGCGAACCGGGAATGGCGGCGAAGCAGCCGTCCTCCACATCGTGGTTCAGCAGCGGAAACACCGCCTTGGTCAGGGGCGAGAAGATCTGCCCGTTCTGGCACATGTAGGGTGCCTTGGGGTGGATCGGACTGCCGCCCATGTGCATGTGGGTGTAGCCGCCGCCCCAGTGATAGATCGCGTAGGTGTGGTTGAGCCGGTACAGCCCCAGCGCCGTCTCGTCGATGATCGGCAGCACGTCGGGGTGGTCGACCAGGTCGTACAGTGCCGGGTCGGCCTCGGCGATGTTGGACAGGTAGAGCGCGTTGTCGGTCCGCTCCTTGCCCTGGCAGACCCCATCGGGATAGTCGGCCGGCGGCATCTGCTCGAGCCGGTCCATGACCGCGTTGATGGCCTTGACCTTGGCCGGCGGCAGCACCTGCTTCAGGACCACATAGCCAAGGGTATCGAAGAGATAACGCTGTTCCTCGTTCACGGCGCGGCTCCTGTGCACAGACTTCGCAGCATGGCCGCGTTAACCCTAATAAAGGGTAAAATCGGCCGTTTTCCGGCTACCTTCACAGGCCGCCGTGTTGCCGGCGGAAGTCCGCGAACGACGCGAAGGCGGCATGTTCAGGCGACAGCGCCGGCGTCGCCCCGTCCAGCGGCCAACTGATCGCTAGCTCGGCATCGTTCCAGGCAATGCCGACGCCGCAGTCGGGCCGGTAGTCGTTGTCGGCCAGGATCAGCAGCTCGACGTCGTCGCTCAGCGACAGGCAGCCGTGGCCGAAGCCGCGTTCGGCGAACAGCGCGACCGGCGCGCGCGCGTCGAGCACCTGGGCGCGCCACTGGCCGAAGCTGGCACTGTCGCGCCGCAGGTCGACGCAGACCCAGAACATCCGGCCCCTGAGCGGCAGCAGCAGCTTGGCCTCGCTCGCCGGGGCCACTTGCGCGTGCAGCCCGCGCAGCACGCCGCGCGTGCGGGTGCGCGAGCGCAGCACCTGGCGCCAGGCAAGGCGCCGGCCGATGGCGGCGGCCACGTTGGGGTCGAAGATCTTGTCGAGGCCGCCGCGATCGTCGTCGATCACCGTCAGCGGCAGCCGCATGAGCCCGGCGAGTTCTGCCTGTGTCGTGGCCATGGTCCGGGCTCAGGCGACGTGCGGCAGGATCTGCAGGGAGCCGTGCGGCTCGTAGGCCACCGTGACCTCCTGCAGGCCGACCAGCGCCTCCTGCACCGCCGTCTCCCGCTCGGGCGGCACCAGCAGCATCATGAAGCCGCCGCCGCCGGCGCCGCAGATCTTGCCGCCCAGGGCGCCGGCCTGCATCGCCGCGGCGTACCAGCCGTCGATCCGCTGATCGGAGATCGTGCTCGCCAGGCTCTTCTTCTGTTGCCAGTTCTGGTTCAGGTGGCAGCCCAGCGCCTGGATGTCGAACCCGGCCTTGAGGTGATCGCGCAGCTTGATCGCCTGGTTGCGCATCTGCCGCAAGGCGGTCATCCGCGCCTCGACGTTGCGGCACTGCTCGCCCAGCACCTGCGCCGAGTCGCGCGACACCCCCGTCCAGTAGAGACGGATGTGGCTGAAAGCGTCGGTGAGCTGCGCCTGCGGCACGTGCAGCGGTTCGATGCTGACGCTGGCGTCCGGGCGGAACTCGATGCAGTTGAGGCCGCCGAAGGCGGCGGCATACTGGTCCTGCTTGCCGATCGGCCGGTCCAGCATGTCGATCTCGACCCGGGTCGCCTCTTCCGCCAGCTGGCCGTTGGAAACCTTCTCGCCGCGCACCAGGTGCAGGGCCTTCAGCAGGCCGACGGCGAAGCTGCTCGACGAGCCCAGGCCCGAGCTGGCCGGCAGGTCGGCGAAGGTGCCGATGTACAGCGGTCCTTCCACCGGCAGCAGGCGCAGGCATTCGCGGGCGACGCCGTTCTCGATCTCGTCGATGTGCTGCACCGTCTCGGTGATCGAATAGTTCAACCGGTAGCGTTCGGTATAGACCGGCTCGAGCCGCTTGACGGTGACGTAGATGTACTTGTCGATGGTGGTCGACACGACCATGCCGGGCTCGCGGCCGAAGAACGCGGGCAGGTCGGTGCCGCCGCCGGCGAAGCTGACCCGCAGCGGCGTTCGCGTCACGACGATGTCACCCTGGCGGTGCACCCTGGTCGAACCTTACGCGGTGCCCTCGGCGACCCGCTGACGCCAGTAGTCCAGCGTGTCGGAGAGGATCTGCATGAACGGGATGCTCGGCGCCCAGCCGGTGGCGGCGCGGAACTTCGAGCAGTCGGAGATCAGGAACGGCACCTGGGTCGGCCGCACGAACTCGTTGTCGATGCGGTAGCTCAGGCCCTTCAGGCCCGACATGTCGATCAGCATCTCCACGCACTGGCGGAAGGTGAACACCCGGTCCTCGCCCTCCGAGCCGACCAGATAGAGCTCGCCGGGGGTGCAGCGTTCGGTCGCCACCCAGTAGGCCTCGACCATGTCGCCGACGTGGGTGAAGTTGCGCTTGTCGTCGAGATGGCCGACGCGCAGCTCGACCGGTCCCTTGCCGGCCTCGGCGATGGCGATCTGGTAGGCATACCAGGGAATGCCGAACACCTTCTCGCGGCGCGGCCCTTCATGGTTGAAGGCGCGGGTGCGGATCACGTTGACGCCGTAGGACTGGTTGTAGACGTAGCCGATGAAGTCCTGCGCCACCTTGGAAACGGCATAGGGGTTGACCGGCCGCAGCACCGACTGCTCGGTGATCGGCAGCTCGTCCTCGTGGATCAGACCGTATTCCTCGCCCGAGCCGGGGATGTGGAACGGGGTCTTGGCGCCGCTTTGTTTCAGGCCGTCGAGGAAGTTCAGGGTGCCGTTGTAGTTGACCGACATGTAGCGGTGCGGGTTCAGCCAGGACGGGCTCACGAAGCTTTCCGCGGCGCAGTGGAAGATGCGATCGGGCGCCGCCTGGTCGAGCAGGTTGCGCACCGAGATCGGGTCGGTGATGTCGCAGTCGATCCACTGCACCCGGTCCTCGAAGTGGCGCACGTGCTGGCGGTTCGACAGGTGCCAGCGCTTGGTGCCCCAGACCTCGGCGCCCTTGGCCAGGGCCAGGTCCGCCAGGTGCGACCCGACGAAGCCGGTGATGCCGGTGATCAGAATCCGTTCAGCCAAGGCTCGCTTCCCTCTGTTGCAGGCCGGCGTTGCCGGCGTCCGCGGCCAGGATCTCGTCGACCCAGGCCGCCATGTCCTTGTCCGCGGTGACGGCGGCGAAGCGGCAGCCGGCGGCGGCCGCGGCCTCGCCGTCGCGGTCGTCGTCGCCGATGAACCAGGTCCGCGGCAGCTCCAGGTCGAAGTCCCGCTGCGCCTGGAACAGCATGCCCGGGGCCGGCTTGCGGCAGTCGCAGCCGTCATCCCAGTGATGCGGACAGTGATAGATTGCGGCGATGTCGCCGCCGCTGGCGCGGACTTCCTGGCGCATCTGCGCATGGATCGCGTCCAGCTCGGCCTCGCTCATGGCGTCGCGGGCGATGCCGGCCTGGTTGGTGACGACGATGGAGCGATAGCCGGCGGCGTGCAGGCGGGCCAACGCCTCGCGCACGCCGGGCCGCCATTGCCACTGCTGCCAATTGGTGACGTATTCGCCACGGCCCACCCGCTCGTTCAACACCCCGTCGCGATCCAGCAGCACCGCCGGACGGCGGGCCAGAAAGCGTTCGGTCGCGTCCAGCCGCGCCGGCCGGCCGATGCTGTAGTAGCGGTGTCCGCTGACGAAGGCGCCCAGCCGGCCCGTCGCCACCAGGGCCGGAAACACTGCGCGCTCGAACGAGACGTTGCCGGCCGGCAGGTGGTCGAGCACGTCGCGGCGGAACAGCAGGTAGCCGATGTCCACGCCGTTGAGGCCGGCGGCCTCGCGCGTCTTGTCGTAGCAGGTAATCCGGCCCTGTGCGTCGACGATCAGGTTGCTGCGGGTGTAGCCGTCGTCGTTGGCGTAGACCGTCATCTGCGCATCGACCCCGGCGGCGCAGAACTGCTGCCACATCGGCGCAATCGCCATCGGCCAGTAGTTGTCGCAGTACATCAGCAGAGCGGCCTCGTCGATCGCCGCGCGGGCCTCAGCCAGGCGCAGCCCGGTATCTGTCTCGACCGGGCTGTCGACATAGGTGAGCTTGAGGCCGTGCGCCTCGGCGCCGAAGTGATCGCGGATCACGTGGCCGAGATAGCCGGTCAGGACCAGTGCCCGCGCGAAGCCCTGCCCGGCCAGTTGCTCGAACAGGTAGTCGAGAAACGGCCGGCCGTGCAGTTCCAGCATCGGCTTCGGGGTGGCGTCGGTCAGCGGACCGAGCCGGGTGCCGCGCCCGCCCGCGAGGATCACCGCCTGGGTCGGCGGCGGTGGGACGGGAGCGAAGGCGTCTGTCATGGCAGTGCGATCAGGCCGCGCCGGCGACCGTGTCGGCGGCGGCCGACGCCAGCTCCTCGCGCCGCCGCCGGCGCAGGAAGCCGTCGGGCGACGAGGTCGCCTTCAGTCGGGTGAAGTGACTGTCGTTCTCGAATTCCGGATGGCGGGCGAGGAAGTCGGCGATCGCCGGCAGCGGATTGTCGCGGCGCCAGGCACGGCGACCCGAGGGGATGTCGTAGACCTGGCCCTGGGCGCCGTCCATCGCCACCAGGTAGCTGTCCGGGGTGACCAGCGGGTGGTACAGCTCCAGCTCTTTGGCGACATGGTCGGCGGCGTGGTTGGAATCGAGCAGCACCAGCACCCGTTGCGCGCCCTCGCAGCGCGCCTGCACCCGGGCGAAGGTGTCGGCGGCGATCGAGCTGCCCTCGATCAGCTCGATCCGCGAGGACAGCGGGTGCGCCTCGATGGCGACCCGGTTGTGGCTGCGGATCTCGACGTCGACGCCGACGATGTGGCCGTGGCCGATCGCCTCGCAGACCGTGGCGTAGAGCAGCAGGGCGCCGCCGTGGGCGATGCCGCACTCGACGATGACGTCCGGCCGCACCCGCCAGATCAGCTCTTGCAGGACGACGATGTCCTCCGGAAACTGGATGATCGGCACGCCCAGCCAGGAGATCTCGTATTGCCGGCGGAACTGCGCAGTCAGCTTGGTCCACAGCCCGGCAAGGAGCTCGTAACCTTCTTCGGAGTAGAGATCGACCTTGGTCGTCTCGCCCTGGCTCTTCAGGGTGATGGTGGCGTCGGCACCCGCGGCAACGAACTTTGCCATGTCTGAACCTGATGCTATGGCGCTGGCCGTTGCCGGCGCGGGCTGCGGCCTCCAGCGATCCGATGCAACCCCCGGCGCCGGCCGCCGTGGGCAACCCGGGACGGGCTCGCCATGCGGCTGCTGCTGACCGGCGCCACCGGCCTCATCGGTCGGCAATTGTTGCCGGAATTGGTTAATGCGGGGTTTAAGGTTGTCGCCACGGGGCGGAAATCTGCGGCCCCGGCGGGACTGCCGGGCGGCGTCGACTGGCGCCCGGGCGACCTGCTCGACGCAGAACAGCGCGGCAAACTGGTCGCCGATGCTGCCGCCAGCCACCTCGTCCATCTGGCCTGGCATACGGCGCCTGGCGGTTACATGCAGGCGCCGGAGAACGATCTCTGGTTGCAGGCGAGCCAGGACCTGATCGCCCGTTTCGCCGATGCCGGCGGCCGCCGCGTGGTCCTGGCCGGTTCCTGTGCCCAGTACGACTGGAGCGACCCCGGTCTGGCGACGCAGCCGTGCGCGGAGGCGAGCACGCCGACCGGCGGCGACAGCCGCTATGGCCGTGCCCGTCAGGCGCTCGAGGACTGGCTGATGGCCCAGGCCGGCCTGTCGGCGGCCTGCGGGCGGATCTTCTTCGTCTTCGGCGCGGGCGAGGACCGCCGCCGCTTGGTACCCTCGCTGGCCCGCGCGCTGCTCGCGGGAGAACCGGCGGAAACCGGTCCGGGCGGGCTGGAGCGCGATTTTCTCTGTGCCACCGACATCGCCGCGGCGCTGGCGGCGCTGCTGCGGTCGGACGTGACCGGCCCGGTGAACATCGCCAGCGGCGCGGGCACCACCATCGCCGACCTGGCGACGGCGGTGGCGCGCCTCGTCGGCCGGCCCGAGCTGCTGCGCATCGGCGCCCGGCCGGGCCACGACGGCGAGCCGCCGCGCCTGGTCGCCGACATCGCCCGACTGCGAGACGAGGTCGGCTTCCGCCCCGCAGCGAACCTCGAGACGCGCCTGGCCGAGACCGTCGACTGGTGGCGCCGGCAGCCTTAACTGCCTTGTCACGAAACAGGAATTCGGGCCGAGCAGGGGCCTTCCGCTAACCGAATATTAAGCGCGTTCTGTTGGACTCTGTTGAGGTTTCGAGGTCCGGCCGCGGCGCCGCGCGGGTGCCGGCGGGGCCGGGCCGCAGGCTCTGACAGACAGGTTCCGGCATGAACGAATCCGTGGGCGATCGCATCGCCGCCGAGGCGCCGGCCGAGGCGGCCGGCGAATTTTCGATCGCGCTCTATCGCGACCCGGAAGAGATCCACGATGACGACATCAAGCCGCTGTTGCACATCGAACGGCTGCACCAGTTCGCCGTCGAGCTGACCACTTCGTGCAACCTGGCGTGCGTCTACTGCCATTTTGCGCCGCTGGACAGGCGCGGCAACAATGCCGACCACGACCTGATCGACCGCATCGTCGACTTCGTCGTCGCCTTTCCCATCGACATCATCACCCTGTCGGGCGATGCCGAGATCACCATGTACAAGGGCTGGGAGCAGGTTGCCCAGCGCCTGCTGACGGCCGGCTGCCGGCTGCGCAGCATCTCCAACTTCTCCAACGGCATCTTCTCGCCGGCCGAGGTCGAGGCGTTCTCGCACTTCACCGAGATCCTGGTCAGCCTCGACAGCCCCGACGCGGAGCTGCTGAAGAAGACCCGCTACCGCGCCGACCTGCGAACCATGACCTACAACCTGCAGCAGATCCGCGCCAAGTGCCTGGAAGAGGGCCGGCCGCAGCCGCGCCTGGTGTGCAACGCGGTGATCCACGACAAGAACTTCGGCCACCTCGACCGCCTGGCCGCGTTCGCCATCGCCAACGGCTTCAACGCCCTGTCGCTGCAGCGCTTCGTCGCGCTGGAAGAGGTCAAGGGCGGCAAGAACGACTTCTGGGACAATCCCAACGCGCTGCAGCTGTTCCCGCTCGAGCATCTCGACGACCTGGAGCTGTTGCGCGGCATGCAGGCGCTGCAACGGGCGATGCAACTGTCGGAGGGCCGCATCGAGTTCGGCCTGCATCCGGCGCTGTCGGCTGAAATCGAACGCCTGCTGGCCCGCCTCGGCGTCGACGACGACGCCCCGGGCCAGGCTCCGGCGGACGACGGCGGCCTGCCCAGGGAAGGCCGCCGGACCCTGCCCGACGGCCGCGTCGCCTTGCCCGACGGGCGCATCGTCACCCGGGCCTGCATGATGCCTTGGGACTACCTGCACATCATGTGGAACGGCGACGTGCCGCCGTGCTGCATCGTCAAGGACGAGTTCGTCGCCAACGTCTCCGAGCGGCCGATCGCCGAAGTGATCAACAGCGAGGAGATGCGGGCCTACCGCGCCGGCCTGCTGACCGGGCGCATGCAGCCGCTGTGCGTCGACTGCACCTACGTGCCCGAGACCGATACCGCGAGCCTGCGCGCCACGGTGCGCGGCTATCTCGAGCGCCTCGGCCAGTACACCGGCAGTGCGACCTACTAGCGAGCAGTTCTCCGCGCCGGCCCGCCGGCGCGTCCGACCAGAGCAGACAGACGAGGAACCAGACGATGACCGCGATGCGCAAGCCGGTTAAGGCCGGCGGCCGCTACGACCCGGCCAAGCCGCTGCAGTATTTCTCATTCGACACCGGGCAGTTCCCGCTGCGCGCGATCATCGAGGAGCATCTCAAGGAGGCCAGCGGCTGCGCCAGCATCGAGCAGCTGCACGAGGCGCTGCCGGCCGACCGGATGCCGACCGACCCGGTCGAGGGCACGGCCCACACCTACGGCCACGACCTGTTCTATGCGATCGACCCGGCGTTCCGCCAGGCCGGCTACGTCGAGGCCCGCGACCGCGGCTTCATCGCCACCTACCAGAAGCTGGTGCGCTTCCTGCAGGACGAGATCTTCGGCGAGGAGGTGGTCTACCAGCGGCTGCCGTCGCTGCGCCTGCAGTACCCCGGCTTCACCTCCTACGGGGTGATGCATCGCGACCGCGAGTACAACCACCCGGCCGAAGAGATCAACATCTGGCTGCCGATCACCCAGGCCAAGGGCACGGCGACCATGGTCATCGAGTCGCAGATCGACAAGGGCGACTACCAGCCCGTCGAGCTGCCCTACGGCGAGTTCGTGGTGTTCGATTCCGCGCTGATGCACGGCAACGTGGTCAACGAGGAAGGCTACACCCGGGTCAGCATCGACATGCGGGTGATCCCGACGCGGATCTACAAGGACTCCGGCGGCAACTTCTCGGCCACCGCCCACAAGGAGTTCGTGGTCGGCGAGTACTACGCCCGCTTCGACTGAGGCGAACGGGCGGGTCCGGGACCCGCCCCGACGAACCAATCAGAACCGTCATTGCCGGACTTGTTCCACGGCTGTCCGGTTTATACCCTGCCCTTTGGGCCGAAACGCTTTGTGGCTGCGACTTTGCGCGCACTGGCGCAAATTGGGACAGGCCCCGCATCCAGGCTGGCAGCGTGTGGCTGAGACCGGCGCATACCCCCCAACCCGTCACCCTCGGACTTGATCCGAGGGTCCATCTTTCCGCAGATTCCCGAGCCTTTCTTGGGCACGCCTTCGGCATGCCGATGGATCCCGGATCTCCGCTTCGCTCCGTCCGGGATGACGATTGAAGGGGACGCGGCGGCCTTGCCCATTAAACCGGACAGCCGTGGACTTGTTCCGGCAATCCATCTCGCCAGTTGTTCAGCGGTCCCGCGATGGACCGCCGGAACAAGTCCGGCGGTGACGCGAGGGAGCATTCCAGTCGGGTCTCAGGCCCGCCCGGCGGCCCGTGGCTGGGCCAGCAGGCGCAGGGCGTAGTGTCCGCGCAGGGTCCTGAGGCGTTGCAGGGTGCAGACCTCGAAGCCGACCTGGTCGAGCAGCCGGGTCAGGCTGGCCGGGCTGAACATCCACAGGTGGCAGGCATTGAAGATGTCGTCGTCCGCCGGCTTGCGGGCGAAGGCGGCGGCGTCCGGCACCTCGACGTAGAGCAGCCCGCCGTCGTGCAGGTTCCGGCGCGCGGCCGCCAGCAGCTCGTGGGGGCTGCGCAGGTGCTCGAGCACAAACACCATGGCGATCAGCTCGAACGGCTCGGTGAAGCTGTCGCCGGCGAACGGGGCGGCGATATAGGGGATGCCGTGCTCGTGCTCGATGAAGGCGCCGGCCGCGCTGGGATCGATCACCGCGGCCCGCCAGTCCGGGTCCTGGAACAGGTAGGCGAACACGCCCGTGGCCCCGCCGACGTCGAGCAGTCGCCAGGGCGCCGGCCGCCAGCCCAGCAGTCCGGTCGCCCGCAGCACGGCGATCTCCTGCTTCACCCAGGCGATGCGGGCGTGGCTCTCCGACTGTTCGGGCGGCAGGGCGACGACCTGGCGGAAGGTCTCGGCCACCGACTGCTGGCGCCAGGCGGCGCCGCGGTCGCGGTAGGCGTCGGCGTAGATGCGGTCGAGCACCTCCGGGTCGCGGGCATAGCGCGAATAGCAGAAGCCGCAATCGCTGCAGGTCACCCAGGCGCGGGCGTAGCCGGCGCTGCCGCTGCCGGTTACGCCGACGGCGCGCTCGTAGTCGTCGGGGGCGTCGTAGGCCTGGATGACGCGGAACCCGGGGCTGGCGCACAGCAGGCAGGCCCCCGGGGTGTAGCCGTCGGCCGCTGTCGTCGCGGCAGTGGCGGGAACGGTATGTGCGCGGTGCTTCATGGCCGGGGCGTCGCCGCGCTCAACCGAACCGGACGCCGTCGTCGGCACCGACCTCGATCCGCCGCGGCGGCCGGCCGTCGCAGTGGTTCTGCCAGGCCGCCGCCAGGGCCGTGTCCATGTGTCGCGCATAGCCGTCGGGATCGAACAGCGGGCAGGCTTCGCGCTGTGCCTCGAGCCTGGCTTTCTGGGCCGCCAGTGCCGCCGGATCGCGGGCCAGGGCGACGGCCTGACGCTCGTAGGCAGCCAGATCCGCCAGTTGTAGCTCCGACACGCCGGCCGCCTGCACCAGGGTGGCGCCCAGGCGCGAGGCCGGGGTGTCGCCCAGCACCGTGAGCACGGGCACCCCGGCCCACAGGGCATCGACGGTGGTGACGCCGCCGCCGTGATAGCGGTTGTCGAGGGCAATGTCGGCCAGGCGCAGCCGGGCCAGGTGCGCCTGCGGGGTGGCGATGTCGGCGAACACCAGGCGCTCGCCGGCGATGCCGCGTCGCGCCGCCTCGGCCCGCAGGTTGTCGGCGGTGTCGCGCAGCCAGCTGCCGAACCACATCACGCTGTCGGGGACCTGGGCGAGGATCCGCATCCAGCTGTCGAACACAGACGGCTCGAACTTGCACGGGTGGTTGAAGTTGCAGAAAACGATGCCGTCTTCCGGCAGCCCGCAGGCGCTGCGCGTCGGCGTCTCGTCGCCCGGCGGCGGCCGCCAGCTCGGCATGAAGCTGTGCGGCAGGTAGATCAGCTTCTCCGGGCCCAGCGCTTCCCACTCGGGCGGGATATAGGTGCGGTCGGTAATCAGGTAATCGATGTAGTCGGCACCGGTGGTGATCGAGTAGCCGAAGGCGTGCAGCTGCACCGGCGCCGGGCGGAACGAGCTGATCGGCATGCAGTTGATCGAGGTCAGGCCGGTGGTGTCGACCAGCAGGTCGATCTCGTCGTCGTGGATCATCGCCGCGGCGTTGTGCGGGGCCGCGGCCGGCAGGTCGCGGAAATGGTCGAAGCTGTCGCGGTAGCTGCGGCTGAACTCGCCGCCGTCGCACAGGCGGATGGAGTAGCCGTAGAGCTCGAAACGGTCGCGGTCGTGGCGGGCGATCAGCTCCTTCAGCACCAGCGGCAGGCTGTGCACCCAGGTGTAGGCCAGGGCGTAGCCGAGGCGGATGCGCCGCTGCGCCGGACGGGCGTGGACGAACGGCGCGGCCTCGACGCCATAGTGTGCCTCGGCGGCGATCTGCCGCGCCGCCTTGGCCGCCGCCCGGGCGGTCAGGGCGTAGTCCACCGGCAGCGCCTGCAGGTTGAACACGTCGAGCGACATCGCCCGGCCCGGGTCGCCAACGTCGGCCTGCAGCCGGTCGATGCGCTGGCGCGCCAGGGCGTCGTACTCGGACCAGTCGCACACCGACATGGTCAGGTCGAACAGCCGCGCCTGGGCAATGGCGCCCTCGGGCCGCAGCGCCAGCGAGCGGCGGAACAGGGCGATCGCCGCGTTGCCCAGCTTCATCGACTCGTAGACCCCGGCGATGGCATCGAGCATGTCGGGCTGGTTGTCCGCCAGCCCGGTGGCGACCTTGAGCCGCTCTTCCGCCAGCTCGATCTGACCCAGCCGCAGCAATGCCGTGGCGGCGACCACGTGCCCGGCCGGCGCCTGCATGTCCAGCTCCAGCGCCCGCATGGCGGCATCGAGCTGCTCGCGCCAGCGGCCCTGCTGCTCGCGGATGCCGGCCAGGGTGAGCCAGCCGTTGAGCGTGTGCGGATCACGCTGCAGCGCCACTTCCTGCACCTCGGCGGCATCGTCGAGGGCGCCGAAGTTCGTCAGCACCCGGGCATAGTCGGTGCGGATCGAGGCGTCGTCGGGGGCTAGCGCGATCAGCTCCTCGTAGATCCGGCGCGCGCCGGCCAGGTCCTTCAGGGACGCCCGGCTGCGCGCCAGGTTCTGCCGCGCCGCCAGGAACCCGGGCGCCGCCCGCACCGCCTGGGCGAAGGCGTCGCTGGCCTCGGCGTGGCGGCCACAGCCGTTGAGCGCGCCGCCATAGGTGTTCCAGGCCAGGGCATAGTCCGGGCAGCGCTCGAGACAGCGCTCGAGCACCGGCAGCGCGTCCTCGTAGCGGGCGAGGCGGTAGAGCACCTGGGCCAGGTTGTTGGCCACCTCGGGCGCCGGCCGGGCGGCGTAAGCGGCCTCGAGAAAGCCGACCGCGCGGGCCGGCTCGCCGCGCTCGCTGTACAGGCTGCCGAGATGGAAGTTGGCTTCCGGCTCGTCGGGCGCCAGCGCGTGCGCCCGCAGCAGGCAGCGCTCGCCCTCGTCGCTCCCGCCCTGCTGCAGCAAAGCGGCGCCGAGACGCTCCCAGGCCGGTTCCAGCTCGGGGTCGCTGCGGGTCGCCTCGCGGTAGTGCCGGACGGCGTCGTCGCGCCGGTCCAGCGCCTGCAGCACATCGCCGAGGTTGAGCCGGGCGGTGGCGTTGAGCGGGTCGAGCGCCACCGCCTGCTGCAGGCTGGCGAGGCCGTCGTCGCTGCAGCCGGCCTGGTGCTGGGCCAGGCCCAGGTTGATCCAGACCTGGACCAGCTGTGGCTGGGCGTTGGCGATCTGCCGGTAGACCTCGACCGCCTCGGCGAACGCGCCACCCTCGACCAGGGCATTGGCGTACTGCCACAGGCTGTCGAGATCGTCGTTGGCGGCGCTCTGTTCGATGGCCATGGGTCGCGGCGGTGCGGGAATCCGGCAAGCACGGTGGCGCAACCGGGTTAACATTTCTTTAGAAACCGCGGCCGGGCATCGTCGGCGCCGGCCGCGGCGGCGGTCGCTTCGCCGGTTGTCGCCGTGGCGGCGATGCCTATATTGCGCGCCATGGACGTGGATGAACTGCTAGGTAACGCCACCCCGCTGGCCGGGGTGCCGGCCGGGGCGCGGGTGGTCGTCGCCATGTCGGGCGGGGTCGACTCCTCGGTCGCCGCGGCGTTGTGCGCGCGGGCCGGCTACGACGTCGTCGGCATGACCCTGCAGCTCTACGACCACGGCGAAGCGATCCGCCGGCCCGGCGCCTGCTGCGCCGGCGTCGACATTCACGACGCCCGCCGCGTCGCCGACCGCCTGGGCATCGCCCATTACGTGCTCGACTACGAGAGCCGGTTCCGCCAGGCGGTGATCGACGATTTCGTCGACAGCTACCTGGCCGGGGCGACGCCGGTGCCCTGCATCCGCTGCAACGAGCGGGTGAAGTTCACCGACATGCTGGCCACCGCGCGCGAGCTCGGTGCCGCCGCCCTGGTCACCGGCCACTACGTGCGCCGGCTCGACGGCCCGGACGGGCCAGAGCTGCACTGCGGCGCCGATCCGCGCCGCGACCAGAGCTACTTCCTGTTCTCCACCACGCGCGAACAGCTCGCGCTGCTGCGCTTTCCGCTGGGCGGGCTCGCCGGCAAAGACGAGACCCGCGCCATCGCCCAGGCGCTCGACCTGCCGGTGGCGGCCAAGCCCGATAGCCAGGACATCTGCTTCGTGCCGCAGGGCAACTACGCCCAGGTGATCGAGCGCCTGCGTCCGGGCGCGGCCGAGCCGGGCGAGATCGTCGATGAGGCCGGCCGGGTGCTCGGCCACCACGCCGGCATCATCCACTACACCGTCGGCCAGCGCCGCGGCCTCGGCCTGGGCCAGGCCGAGCCGCTCTACGTGCTGCGCCTGGATGCCGACCGCCATCGCGTCGTGGTCGGCCCGCGCAGCGCCCTGGCGCGCCAGGAGATCGCCCTGAACGAGACCAATTGGCTCGCCGCCGATCCGCCGCCGGCAGACGGCCTGGCGGTGACGGCGCGGATCCGCTCGACCCGGCCGCCCGCCCCGGCCCTGGTCCGTCCCCGCGACGGCGGCGGACTCAGCGTCGTGCTCGAACAACCGGAGGAGGGGGTCAGCCCGGGCCAGGCCTGCGTGCTCTACGCGGGCGGCCGGGTGCTGGGCGGCGGCTGGATCGCCCGCACGGCGGCGCCGGCCGAGACGGCAACCGCCGCCGCCGCGCCGCGGGCCGCAATCGCCGGCGCCGGCGGTTGACAGGGCCGGGGCCCGCCCCCTATATCCATCGCCGCGTGGCGGGGTAGCTCAGCTGGTTAGAGCAGCGGAATCATAATCCGCGTGCCGGGGGTTCGAGTCCCTCCCCCGCTACCAATTCTCAGAATTCGCAGAAGCCGGCATCTCTTGCCGTGCGCACGGGACGTTTCGGGGCGCTGGATCGCCCCCCTCAGCGCAGGCCCCACAACCCCAGCTCGCGATCGAGCCCCCGGATCGGGTGCTCGCCCAGGTAAGCGAAGCCTGCCGCCGGATCGGCGCCGTCCGCGCTTTCTGCCCGCGCACGTGTTACGGCGGCGTCGGTGGCGGCGATCTGCACGTCGAGGCGGCGGGTCAGGCTCTCGACCCGGCTGGCGATGTTCACGGTGTCGCCGATCACCGCGAACTCCAGCCGGTTGGCGCCGATGTCGCCCAGCACCGCCGGGCCGTGGTGCAGGCCGATGCCGGCGCGGATCGGCGGCTCGCCCGCCGTTGCCCGCTCGGCGTTCCACGCAGCCATGGCGTCGGCCATGGCGCGGGCGCAGGCGAGCGCATCGCGGGCGTCGGTCTCGCCCGCGGACGGGGTGCCGAAGGTCGCCATCAGGCCGTCGCCCAGGTACTTGTCCAGGGTACCGTGGTGGGCGAAGACCTCGGCCTCCATGCGGGCGTGGAAGGCGCGCAGGGTCTCGATCACCTGCTCGGCCGGCCGCTGCGCGGCGATCGCGGTGAAGCCGACGATATCGACGAACAGCACGGCGACATCCTGGGTGCGGATGCGCTTGAGCGGCTCGTCGTTGCGCGACAGCTCCTCGACCACGTTGGGCGAGAAGTAGCGCGCCAGGTTGCTGCGTTCGCGCTCGAGCCCCGCCTGCTGGGTCACCAGCCGCGAGAACCGCCGCACGGTGGTGCTCAGGATCCAGGCGATGACGACGAAGACCACGACCTCCTGGACGCGGATCCACCACAGCAGGCTGCTGGGGTCGAGGTAGTCGACCATCACCGGCGACTGCGCGAACAGGGCGGCCGCCGCGGCCGAGAGTTCGCCATCGGGGGTCGAGACCAGCCAGACGATGGCTACGGCAGCGAGCCAGACGATTACCGTCATGGAGCCGATGGCGCGTACCGTGCGCCACGAATAGGCGAGCGTGCCGAAGGCAAGGAAGAGATAGAAGTACTTGAAGGATTCGTTGCGGAACTGCATCGCCAGCGGCTGGTCCAGCGACTGGAAGGGATTGGGCACCACGATCGCCACGGCAAAGATGACGATGTCGGCCTGGATCAGCAGCACTTCCAGGCGCGAGCGGCCGACCCGGGCCGCCCTGAGCTGCAGCCAGCCGACGATGGCCAGGAGCAGCAGCACGACCTCGTAGTAGAGCGCCGTGCCGGGCGAGGAGATCATCGGCAGCATCAGTGCGAACACGGCGAGCGCCAGCCAGCGGGCCCGCACGGCCAGCTCCATGCCCTCGCGCTTGTGCCGTTCCAGCGCCGCCTCCATAAAGCGTCCCGCCGGACCGTCCGGACGCGGGTCGGGGCCGGGAAACAGGTTATGTCGGATGGCGGCGAGGCGGTGACGCAGCGTCATCTGCGGTGTCCTCCCAGGTGATCGCCCGGCGCTTGTCTCCGGCGCATGCCATGGCGCGCGATCCGCACGATGATGGCAGGATAGCCGCCGGTCCGCACAGTCGGGCCGGTCGCCGGCCGCTGAAGAACCACTGCGCCGCTCGCAACGACCGGCCCTGAACGAAGAGCGTAGGTTTGCCGTCATGATTACTGGAAAGCTGCTTGTCGCCAACCGGGGCGAGATCGCCACGCGCATCTGCCGCGCCGCCGCCGAACTGGGTCTGCCGACCGTGGCGGTCCATCCCGAGGATGACGCCGCCAGCCTGCATACCCGCAAGGCCGATCAGGCCTGCCTGTTGCCGGGCCGCGGCGTTGCCGCCTACCTGGACGGCGAGGCGATCATTACCGCCGCCAGGGACAGCGGGGCGACGGCGATCCATCCCGGCTACGGCTTTCTGTCGGAAAACGCGGCCTTCGCGCGGGCCTGCGCGGAGAACGGCCAGACCTTTGTCGGACCGGCGCCGGAAACCCTGGAGCTGTTCGGCGACAAGGACGCGGCGCGGCGGCTGGCGACAGCGCAGGGCGTGCCGGTGCTGCCGGGCACCGCCGCGCCGAGCAGCCTGGAGGCGGCGCGCGCCTTCCTGGCCGATCTCGGCCCGGGCGGCGCGGTGATGGTCAAGGCGGTGGCCGGCGGCGGCGGCCGGGGCATGCGCCCGGTGTTCGACGACGCCGAACTGGCCGACGCCTTCGCCCGGGCCGGTTCGGAAGCGGCGGCCGGCTTCGGCAACGGCGACCTCTTCGTCGAACGGCTGATCCGCAAGGCCCGCCACATCGAGGTCCAGCTCATCGGTGACGGCCAGGCGGTGTCGCATCTATGGGAACGCGACTGTTCGCTGCAGCGCCGCCGGCAGAAGGTCGTCGAGCTGGCGCCGGCGCCGGACCTGGCGCCGGACCTGCGCGATGAGCTGATCGACGCCGCCCTGCGCCTGGGCGCGGCGGTGAACTACCGCAACCTGGGCACGGTCGAGTTCCTGGTCGATCACGACAGCGACGAGTTCTTCTTCATCGAGGCCAATCCCCGCCTGCAGGTCGAGCATACGGTGACCGAGGAAATCACCGGGCTGAACCTGGTCGAGCTGCAGCTGCAGCTGGCCGGCGGCCTGAGCCTGGCCGAGCTGGGCCTCAGCCGCGACAGCGTGCCGACGCCACGCGGCATCGCCATGCAGTTGCGCATCAACACCGAGACCATGGGCGCCGACGGTGAGGCCCGGCCCGGCGGCGGCACCATCACCGCCTTCGAGGCGCCATCGGGACGCGGCATCCGCGTCGACAGCTACGGCTACGTGGGCTACCGCACCAGCCCGGCCTACGACCCGCTGCTGGCCAAGCTGATCGTGCACACCGGCTCGGGCCGCCTGGGCGACATCATGAACAAGGGCTACCGGGCGCTGTGCGAGTTCCATATCGCCGGCGTGCCGACCAACCTCAGCTTCCTGCAGGCCCTCGTGCGCGACGATGCCGTGCGCGCCGGCGCCGTGGATACCGGCTTCGTCGAGACGCGGGCGGAAGCGCTCGTCGCCGCCGCCGGCGCGGCCCATCCCCATCTCTATTTCGCCCCGACCACGGAGGCCGCGGTGCCGCCCGCGCATACCGGCCGGGCCGGCGCCCGGGTCGACGCCGACGATCCCCTGGCGGTGCTGGCCTACGGGCAGGCGCAGCGCCAGGGCGACAGCGGCCAGCGGGTGGCCGAAGCCGCCGTTGCCGACGGCATGCTGGCGGTGCGGGTGCCGTTGCAGGGCACCGTGGTCACGGTCGATGTCGAAGAGGGCAGTACGGTCGCCCGCGGCGCCCAGCTGGCGGTTATCGAGGCGATGAAGATGGAGCATGTCGTCGCCGCCGAGGCCGCCGGCACCGTGCGCGCCGTGCACGCGGGGGCCGGCGACACCCTGTGGGAAGACCAGCTGTTGCTGACGCTGGAGCCCGACGACGCCCTGGGCGACGCGGAGAGCGCGGTCGAGGAGATCGATCCCGATGCCATTCGCGGCGATCTGCGCGAGGTGCTGGACCGCCGGGCCCTGACCGGCGATGGCGAACGCCCCGCCGCGGTGGCGCGCCGGCGCAAGACCGGCCAGCGCACGGTGCGCGAGAACGTCGAGGACCTGGTCGACCCGGGCAGCTTCGTCGAGTACGGCCCCCTGGTGGTGGCCGCCCAGCGCCAGCGCCGGGGCCTGGAGGACCTGCTTACCCGCAGTCCGGCCGACGGCCTGGTGACCGGCGTCGGCAGCGTCAATGGCGCGCTGTTCGACGATCCGGCCTGCCGCGCCGCCGTCATGGCCTACGACTACACCGTGTTCGCCGGCACCCAGGGCGTGCACAACCACTGGAAGACCGACCGGCTGATCGATATCGCCGAACAGGGCCGCATGCCCTTCGTGCTGTTCGCCGAAGGCGGCGGCGGCCGCCCCGGCGACACCGACTACGGCGGCTTCGTCGGGCAGAACACCTTCCATCACTTCGGCCAGCTGTCGGGCCTGGTGCCGATGGTGTCCATCGTCTCCGGGCGTTGCTTTGCCGGCAACGCGGCCCTGCTGGGCTGCTGCGACGTCATCATCGCCACCGAGGACGCCAACATCGGCATGGGCGGGCCGGCGATGATCGAGGGCGGCGGCCTGGGCGTGTTCGCGCCGGAAGAAATCGGCCCGTTGCCGGTGCAGACCGCCAGCGGCGTGGTCGACCTGGCGGTCACCGACGAGGCCGAGGCGGTCGCCGCGGCAAAGACCTACCTGGCCTACTTCCAGGGCCGCCTCGCCCACTGGGAGGCGCCGGACCAGCGCCGGATGCGCGCGATCGTGCCGGAGAACCGGCTGCGGGTCTACGCGGTGCGCCGGGTGATCGAGACCCTGGCCGACGAAGGCTCGGTGCTGGAACTGCGCCAGGCCTTCGGGCGCACCATGGTCACCGCCCTGGCGCGGGTCGAAGGCCGGCCGCTCGGCATCATCGCCAATGATCCCCAGCACCTGGGTGGCGCCATCGACAGCGACGGCTCGGACAAGGCGGCGCGGTTCATGCAGCTGTGCGATGCCTTCGACATTCCGCTGCTCTACCTCTGCGATACGCCGGGCATCATGGTCGGGCCGGAGGTGGAGAAGACCGCCCTGGTGCGCCATTCCTCGCGCCTGTTCCTGGTCGGCTGCAACCTGTCGGTGCCCTATTTCACCGTGGTGCTGCGCAAGGCCTATGGCCTGGGCGCCATCGGCATGGCCGGCGGCAACTTCAACGCGCCCTACTTCACGGTGTCCTGGCCGACGGGCGAGTTCGGGCCGATGGGCCTGGAGGGCCAGGTCAAGCTGGGTTACCGCGCCGAACTCGAGGCGATCGAGGATCCCGAGGCGCGGCGGGCGTACTACGAGAAGCTGGTGGCGGAGTCCTACGAGGACGGCAAGGCCCTGCAGCGGTCCACCAGCTTTGCCATCGACGATACCATCGACCCGGCGGACACCCGCCGCTGGCTCGCCACCCTGCTCGCCTCGGTGCGCCCGCCGGCGCCGCGCGACGGCAAGAAGCGGCCGATGATCGACGCCTGGTAGGGCGCCGCGCCGGGCTTGCGGCAGGGCCAGCTGCCCTGCACCCCGGATCTCCGCTGCGCTCCGTCCGGGGTGACGATGAAATGGTGGCATCTCCCCCCAAGTCGTCGTCCCCGTGCTTGACACGGGGACCCAGTGCGACCTGTGCGGGCAATGGACCGACCTTCAGGCAGACGCCCGCCGGCAGAAGCAGGCGCTGTCGATCTGCACGTCGGTGCGTGCCCTGGCGAACGCGAGGCGCTGTTGCAGCAGCCGCCGTTCGTGCGCATCGCCCAGCTGGTCGACGCATTCGGCCAGGCCCTGCAGGGCCCAGACGTTGTCGGGGTGCTGGCAGCAGCGGGGCAGACCGCCGTCGTGGCCGAGGTCGGCGCGAAACACGGCTTCGGCGTCGCGAAACAGGCCCTGCTCGGCCAGCAGCGCACCCAGCGCATGGCGCGGCGGGTGCATCCAGGCCCAGGGCTCGGTGTAGTTGAGGCCGTCGTCGCGCGACACCGCGAGGCGCAGGCTGGCGAACGCCAGATCGTAGTTTCGCTTGCGGTACTCCAGCTCCCCCTCCAGCATCGCCTCGCCGATGCGCAGCATGTTGCGCACGGTATTGCTGAGGAAGATCGCCTCCTCGGGGATCGCGGCCGCGGCCTCAAGAAACGCGTCCCGGGCGGCTTCGGCCTCGTCGATATGGCCGCGCGCTGCGTGCGCCACGCCTTGGCCGTAGGCGTGCATGGCGACGCCGATCGGCCGCAGCGCGCCTTCCCCGGGCGGTGGCAACGCAATCAGATCGCGCCAGCGGCCGAACCGGATCAGCACGTGCGTGCGCATCGCCGAATAGCCATCGAGGATCGACGCCATGAACGGCGCGCTGCTCGCGAGCAGGTCGGGGCTGGCCATGTCGCAGATCCGGTCCGCGGCATGGATCGCCTTGCCGTACTGGCCGAGAAACATGGCCGCGTACATGAACAGATGCAGGTCGTGGCACCGCGCCGTGGTGTAGAAGTTCTGGTCGCCGGCATAGGCGAGGTACTTGTCGTCGGCGCAGACGGCGCGTTCGCTTTGCGATACCGACTGCGCATAGTCGCCGCACAGCACGTAGATGTGCGCCGGCATGTGCTCCAGGTGGCCGGCGTCGGGCGCGTAGCCGCGCAGCATGTCGGCCGCCTTCAGTGCCCGTTGCGGAAACGGCGACATCTCCAGGGCATGGATGTACATGTGGACGATACCCGGGTGGACCGGCCCGGTCTGCGCGATCCGCTCCATCCAGCTTTCGAGCACCGGCATGACCTCGCGCGTGCGGGCCTGCGGGTTGGGTTCGCCGGTGTTCAGATCCCAAAGCTGGCGCGGCGTGCAGGTCACGGCGGCCTCCAGGTAGAGGGCGGCGATGTCGCCGTCCTCGGGGAAGGCCCGGTAGACCTCGCGCATCGCATCGGCGTAGGCGGCGTGCCAGGCGTCGAGGACCTCGCGGTCGCGTTCCCGGCCGTTGCGGTAGCGCCTGGCCAGCGCCTGGATGAGGGCCGCTTCGGCCGGGCTCGCGTCGGCGATCAGCGAAACCGCGGTCCCGACCGCGCTGCAGCAGCCCGGCAGCACCTCGGCGACCTCGGCATCCGAATATCTGATCCACGGCCGGTTGTAGAACGGCCCGCCCGCGTAAGCCATGCCCCACCAGGCCATCGCGCAGTCCGGGTCCTCGTCCGCCGCGCGTCTGAAGCAGGCCACCGCTTCCTCGTGATTGTAGGCATAGGTCCAGTTCAGGCCGCGGTCGAACCAACGCTGCGCCGCCGGCGACTTTGTCGATATCCGGCGCGACCAGGGGCCGAGGTCGAAGTCGTAGTCGATGCCTGGGTCTTGCATGCGCGGCTCAGGCAGGCACGTCGTAGCCCGCGGCCTCGGCGTCACGCGCCCAGGCCAGGGTCTCGGCAAACGTTTCGGGCGATACCGCCGCGAACCCGTCGATCAGCAGCGTGTCCCGGAACGGTCCGAACCACGGCTGCGCGTCTGCACGCGCAAAGGCGTCGCGCAGGGCCGCGACGACGTCGGCAGGCACCGCCGGTGCCGCCACGAAGGCCGGCATGGGCGCGGTATCGGTCGACTCCAGCACCCGGACGCCCTCGGTCAGCTCCGGCCGGTACTTTCGCAACAGCATGTGCCAGTAGGCATCGAGCGGGCCGATATCGATCGTGCCGTCGACGACGCTGTCGAGGATGCGCCGCGCGGTGACGAGATCGCCGACGCTGCGCCGGTAGACCTGGGGGCGCTCGCCGGTGCGATAGGGCAGAAGATGATGGCGCAGCGCGTTGTAGCCGGAATGCGAGTGCGCGACGGTCCAGCCGACGGTGCCGTCGAAGGTGTCGGCAAGCGTGGCGTACGGCGCGTCCGCACGCACGATCAGGTCGCTCCGGTAGACCGCCTGTCCCTGCGCCCAGGGCGCGGCGGGCACGGGCGCGGCCAGCGGCACCACGTCCGCCAGTTTCAGGGCGATCGGATAGCCGCACATCTGCACGCAGCCGATGTCGGCGCGTTGCCAGAGCGGCTCGAGCGGCTGCGGCGCCGCGTAGCTCAGGTAGTCGAACGCGGTGCCGGCGTCCTCGGCGACATGGGCGATGAGGTCTCGCCACGCGTCCTCGGCCGCCGGGCTGACGGCGTACATGCGGGCATTGGAAACGAAGGCCATTGACCCTCCGGTGGCGCTGCGCGGTTGGGGACCGCATCGTCACTCCTACCCGGGATTGGTCGTCCGGTCAGCAACAATGGCAGCCGCGCGCCGGATGCCGTCGCGCAACGCGCCGGCAGCGGGATCAGTCGCGGACGAAGCGAATCTGCTAGAAAACCGCACTCCAACACTAGTAGCTTTGAGCGATCATGAAAGACCTTTTCTCGAATTATGAACGTCAGTAGTATGCGGTACTTGATAATCCAATTTTTCCATTTTCAGCAATTCTTCATAGGGCCGTTCTTCGAGGACATCAGTTATTTCGGCGCATAGTTCGTCATGTCTTTCGACAACCCAATCGCGCGCTATTGTGATCAGGCGATGAAGGTTATTGTAGTTGGCTTGATCGAGAGTCACAACAAGACTAGAGAAGCAAATGACTTTCGCGATCTTGTGAGTTTGTTCCTGTTTATTTAGAACGGCACCGACGTGACATTGCGTGAAAGCATTGTCATCATGTACAACTGTTTTATCTCTCAATGATTTGAAGTACCGGTAGAACTCCAGCCCATTCGTATCGTTCTTGTAGATTTTTCGAGAGCGCAGGCTTGACGGCCTTCCTTTGTTGGAGCCAAAACACTTGATGTAGTGAACAACTGCTGATCTCCAGAGTGCTTGACGGGCAAGGAAATTCGCTTCTGGGATGTCATTAATCGCTTCGAGGCAGCCCAAAGCGAAGCTCAGATCATCTAGGTGGAGCGCCAAGTCTGCGAGTCGTTGATATTTGCGACCCTTCAGTCTTAGGACTTCCACCGCATCAGGAAAGCCTTCTATGTGAATTGCGCCACCCTTCTTCGTAGTTTCTAAGTATTCCATGTAAGCTCTCCAGATTCGAAAATATTCAGCATCAGTTCTGCTGTGCAGCGACTCCAGCGCGCATATAGCGTCTGTTCTTGCCGCCAAATTCGCAAGTTGTTTGGATGAAGTGGAAAGAGGGTTTTCTGAATCGAGAGATCGCCCTCAATGTTGCAAAAAAACTCCTGCGGTGTTACGCAGCCGCTCTCTCGGTTTTTGCGTCGAACGCCATGACTATTTTCGGGGGACCTTTATCTGGGAGCCACGCTGTCGTCTGCGGATCTGCACTTGCCTCAGGACAAAAGGGCAGCATGTGATGCGTATGGTTGTGGAAAACTGCGCGGGGCATGGCCAACAGTCTCTTCTGGCCGCATCCCTTGCTATCAGCGCACAGCGGCGGGATCAGTCGCGGAAGTCGGTCTTGCCGGTTCCCGAGTAGACGGCGGCCTGTAGCCTGGCCGCGCTGTCGGCGTGGGTGGCGATGGCGGCGTCGTCCAGGTCTGCCTTGGGACCGTCCGCCAGGTCGAAATGGCCGTAGCGGTCAACGCCGCGCACCAGCACGGCCATGTCGCGCAGCTTGGTCTGGCGCACCGAGGTCGGGATGTAGCGGATGGCAAAGCCGATGCGGCGGTCGTCCGTCCGGTTCGCGTGCGAGCCATGCGCGAGCAGGACGTGATGCAGAGAGAACTCGCCGGCCTTCAGGACGATGTCCGTTGCCTCCTCCTCGTTCACGTCGAGGGCGATCTCCTGCCCGCGGCTGAGCAGGTTGTGCTCGTGGAAGGTGTCGGTGTGGTCGACCTGGCCTTGGCAGTGGCTGCCGGCCAGGAACTTCATGGCGCCGCTTTCCACCGGCACGTCGGTCAGGGCGAGCCAGGCGGTGAGGATCCGGTCCGGCGGCTCCAGGCCCCAGTAGGTGGCATCCTGGTGCCAGGAGACGAAGTCGTCGGTCCGCGCCTCCTTGATGAAGAAGTTGGTCACCCAGCACAGGATGTCGGGTCCGATCAGCTCTTCCACCCGATCCAGGATCGCCGGATGGCGGATCAGTTCGTCGGCCCAGGTGAACAGCAGATGGGTCTGGTGGCGCATGGCGGCCTTGAGCGGCCCGCCGGTCGCCGCCTCGTGGGCCTCCAGCTTTGCCCGGTAGCGCTGCGCCTCTTCCCGGGTCAGGCCCGGGTGCGGAAACGAAAAGCCGTCGCGAAAGAACCGCTCGTTCAGCGGATCCGTTGCCTGATGCAGCATGTCACGGCTCCTTTCTCAGGGCTTTGGCGAGCTTGGCCGCCTCTTCCGGCTTCATCTTGTAGCTGTGATCGGCGTCGGGGAACGCGCCGGCGCGGACCTCCTCGGCATACTGGGCGAAGGCCTGGGTGGCGATCTCGTTGATGTTGCCGTAGCGCTTGGCGAACTTCGGCTTGAAGCTGTCGAAGGCGCCGATCAGGTCGTAGCCGTTCAGCAACTGGCAGGTGCCGGCCGCGCCGGCGCCGATGGAGAAGGTGAAGATGCCGACCGCCTCGTCCACGGCCTTGCCGACCTCGTAGGGCATGGCCTCGATCTCGAGGCCGATGGCGCCGGCTTCTTCGATCGCCTTCGCGTTGTCGATGATCTTCAGCGCGTCATCGGCCGTGCGGCCCTGCATCTTGAAACCGCCGAAGCGGTGCACGTAGTGCGGCAGCAGGCCGACATGGCTCATCACCGGAACGCCGGCGTCGGCGACGGCCTTGATGATGGCGAACATCTCCCGCCCGCCCTGCAGCTTCACGGCGTCGGCGCCGCTTTCCTTCATCATGCGTACGGCGTTGGTCACCGCGATGTCGGCGGTGGCATAGGAGCCATAGGGCATCGACACCAGGCACAGCGTGTTCGGCGCGCCGCGGCGCACGGCCCTGGTGTGCTCGATCATCTGCTCGACGGTCATCGGCAGGGTGTTCTCGTGCCCGTAGAGCGTCATGCCCAGGCTGTCGCCGATCCCCAGGATGTCGATCCCGGCGCGTTCCGCCCAGGCCGCCGTCAGGCATTCGCCGACCGCCACCATCGACAGGCGCTCGCCGGCCGCCTTCTTGGCGGCCAGGTCCGGAATCGTCAGGCGGGGACGCGGTTCGGTCATGCCCCTTGACTCCATTTAGTTCCAATTGGAACAATATAGCGTTGATGTCCTCTAGCTGGCAAGTGGGTCATGGCACGTCGAAACCGGTCCCCAATACCTGCGTCCAAGCCCGACGACGGATCGATGGACCCCACCTACATCTTCGATGTGGTCGAGTTTCCCGACGCCTACCGGATCTCCTACCTGGCCAATGCGATCGTCCTGCCGGGCTATGACGACGTGAAGCGGGTGTTCGGCCTGAACCGGGGCGAGTACCTGCTGATCCTGTGCCTCGCGCATTATCCGGTGCTGACGGCGCAGGAGGTGGCGCGCCTGACCCGTCGCCCGCGCAATACCATCTCGCGCGCGGTCCATCGCATGCTGGCGGACGGCTACATCGACCGCGCGCCGGACCCGGTCGACGGCCGCCAGGCGCGGCTGACGATCACCCCGGCCGGCCGTCGCCTGCACGAGAGGATCGCAGAGGTGATCCGGGCGTTTCAGGAGCAGACCCTGGCGCCGCTGACGGGTAGAGAGCGCCGTGCACTGGACCGGCTGCTCGACAAGCTGGTACGCCACGCAGCCAGCCTGGGCGCTTAGCGACGTAATACCCCGTATTGCCGCCAAGGCTTCGCTGGACGAAGCTAGCGCGGAGCGCCGGCGGGTTCGCGCCGGCATCGCGGGTACTGCGACAAGCGGGGGACGGGCGTGTTGGTAGAACAGGGCCTGACGGCATGACGGGACGGATCGAGGACGCGCGGTTTCTGACCGGGCAGGGGCGCTACACCGCGGACCACGACCGGGCGGACCAGCTGCAGGCGGCGATCGTGCGTTCGCCGCACGCCCACGCCGTCATCCGCGCTATCGACACCGCAGCGGCCAGGGCCATGCCGGGCGTCGCCGGCGTGTGGACCCAGGCCGACCTCGCCGCCGACGGGATCGGCACCTTGCCCTGTGCCGTGTCGTTCGAGACGGTGACGCCGCTGATCGTGCCGCCGCGCCACGCCCTGGCGCACGACCGCGTGCGCCATGTCGGCGAACCGGTCGCCGTCGTCGTCGCCGAGAGCGCGGCGGCGGCCGTCGATGCCGCGGAACTGGTGGCGGTCGACTACGAGGCGTTGCCCGCGGTGGTCGACCCGGCCGCGGCGCTGGCCGACGGGGCGCCTGCGCTGTGGGCCGAGGCGCCCGGCAACCTCGCCTTCACCTTCGAGAAGGGCGACCGCGAGGCGACCGGGCGGGCGCTGGCCGATGCCGCGCACGTGGTCGAGCTCACGCTCGTCAACAACCGGGTGAGCGGCGTGCCGCTGGAGCCGCGGGCGGCGATCGGCGAGGTCGATCCGGACAGCGGCCAGCTCGTGCTCGAGCTGACCGGGCAGGGCGTGCACGGCATCCGCGGGCAACTGGCGCGCGCGGTGTTCGGCCTGCCCGAAAGCGACATCGCGGTATTTGCCGGCGACGTCGGCGGCAACTTCGGGCCGAAGAACTTCCTCTATCCCGAGCACGTGCTGCTGCTGTGGGCGGCGCGCAAGCTTGGCCGGGCGGTGAAGTGGGTGTCGGCCACCGGCGACGACCTGATGGGCGCGGCGCACGGCCGCGCCATGCAGTATCGCGGGCGCCTGGGGCTGGACGGCGAGGGCCGTTTCCTGGCGCTCGACGTCGATGTCGTCGCCGACCTCGGCGCCTTCGCCTCGACCGCCGGCCCCAACGCCGGCACCAACGCCGCCTCGACGGCCATGGGCGGGATCTACGCCATCCCCGAGATCTGCATGCAGACCCGCGGCGCCTTCACCAACACCACGCCGGTTGATGCCTACCGCGGCGCCGGCAAGCCGGAGGCCAACTACATCCTGGAACGGCTGATCGACGCCGCCGCCCGGCGCCATGGCTTCGATCCGGTCGCGCTCAGGGCCAAGAACGCGGTCGCCGAGTTCCCTTACCGGAAATCCCTCGGCGCCGTGCTCGACAGCGGCAACTTCGCCGCCAACATCGAGACCGCGGCCCGACGGGCCGACCGGGCCGGCTTCGAGGCCCGGCGGGCGGCGTCCGCCGAAGCCGGCCGGCTGCGCGGGCTCGGCGTCGCCGGCTTTCTGGAGAGCGCTCGCGGCGCGCCGCAGGAGGAGGCGGCGATCCGCTTCGCCGCCGACGGCATGGTCGAGCTGGTGACCGGCACCGAGTCGTGCGGCCAGGGGCACGAGACCACCTTCACCCGGATCGCGGCGGCGCGGCTCGGCCTGCCGCCGGCGCAGTTCCGCTACCTGCAGGCCGACACCCGGCTGACCCGCACCGGCTTCGGCCACGGTGGCGCCCGCACCATGCACATGGGCGCCGGCACCCTGGTGATGGCGATCGAGCGCATGCTGGCCAAGGCGCAGGCGGTGGCGGCACAGATGCTGCAGGCCGATGCCGCGGCGCTGCGCTACGACGAGGGTGTGTTTACGCTCGGCGACGGCGAGCGGTCGGTGTCGCTGCCCGAGGTGGCTACCGCGGCGCGCCAGCCGGAGCTTGCCCCCGACGACGGCCCCGGTCTCGACACCACGGTGTTCCGCGAGGACGCACCCTACACCTTTCCCGGCGGCTGCCACATCGCCGAAGTCGAAGTCGACCCGGAGACCGGGCGGGTCGAGATCCTGAGCTACATCGCCGTCGACGACTACGGCAGCCTGGTGCTGCCGGCGCTGGCCGAAGGCCAGGTGCACGGCGGCCTCGCCCAGGGCATCGGCCAGGCGCTGGGCGAGAATATCGTCTACGACGACGACAGCGGCCAGCTCCTGTCCGGCTCGCTGATGGATTACTGGCTGCCCCGGGCGGCGGACCTGCCGGACTTCGAGGTCGTGCTCGACGGCGCGCCGACGGCGGCGAACCCGCTGGGTGTGAAGGGCTGCGGTCAGGCCGGCTGCATCAGCGCCCCGCCGACGGTGATCAACGCCATCCTCGACGCGCTCGCCCCGCTGGGCGTCGACGACATCGACATGCCGGCAACGCCGGAGCGGATCTGGCGGGCGATCCGGGCCGCGCGACGGCCGGTGGCCGGCGGCCAAACCTGAGACGACAGCCATGACCTGAACGCCGCGGACCCGGCCAGCCGCGCCCTGCACGCCACCCACGCCAGCGCCGGTGAACGGCTGTGGGGCGGCTTTCCGGCGTTGCCGCCGATGGCGACGATCACCCGCGATAAGCTGTACTGATAAGGCTTCGACGGCGGCGGCGTACACGACGTCATCGGTGCTCGCTGCGATCCTTGTCAACGCGTTCGGTCGTCCGGGTCCCCTGACGCACGGCGAAGGCCGGCATCGGGTCGTGCCGGTCGCGAGCAATAGCGCCTCGATACGAACCCGTCTCGGCTGGCAGAAGAACGATACCGCCGGCAACAAGTAAAGGACGAATAACTGCCGACCGTCCTTTTGACGCGCTCCGGTGCCTTTGGCGCCAGTCTTGCGCCTGGCCAAAGATCACGCGACTATTCGACAGCGTTGTACATGTCAGCTTTTTGTTTCGGTCAATCACCTCGATCAACAAAGGTGCCATGATGCGCAAACCCCGCACACACGTTACGACAACCGCGGCGGCGCTTGCCGTCGCCGCCTGCCTTGCCGCCATGCCCACGACTGCTTCAAGTCAGCAGGTGGCACCCAGAGGCACGATCTTCTTGTTCAACGGCGCGGCATGCCCCGATGGCACCACGGCACTGCCGGGCGGGTATCTGCTGAAAATTGCTCAGTCGCCCGCAATGTCCGGCAAGCCGCTGAGGGACCAGGAGGACCGGGTGCATCAGCACACGGCAACGGTCAACCTTCCCCTGACGGCCAAGAAGATCGCGTCCACGGGCTGCACCTCGGGAAACACCTGCAATTTCCAGGGCGCCTCCCACGAGACGACCACGGACAGGACGGCCGTGACCACGCTTGTGCCGTCCGGGCTTTCCTTCATCCAAATTCTCGCCTGCCAGCAAGAATAGGGGGCCGGACCATGATCCTGACGGCAGCGCACGGCGCGCCCCGCCGAACCATGCTTCTCGCCGCCTTCGCCGCGGTTTTCCTTCTTGCCGCGATGCAGCCCCGGGCCATGGCGCAATCGCAAAGCTACCCGAATGGCACGATACTGTTCTACGACGGTCACAACTGCGGTTTCTCTACTGCGTGGTCGGACTTTTCCTGGCCATCAGAGAGTGTTTACGGCCGCTTCGTCGTCGCGCCGATGGGCCGTCAGTCTGTCGGCAGGACGGCGACAGTGGGATCCGTTTCCGGAGCGGGCCATAGCCATGGGCAACTCGGCGGGCCCATCTACACCGGCTCGACGGGCTACGTCGCCAGTCCGCTCGGCAGCAACGATAGTCTGGCGGCCTATCCCACGGAGACGACGAGCTCGGGATCCACCGAAAGCTGGGGCGGTCTGCCGTCCATCTCGCGCCGACCGTGCATCACCGACGGAAGTGGCCCCAAGTATCCCATTCCGTCCGGCTTGATCATCTTCACCGACGAAGGCGGTTGTCCCTCGGGCGGCTGGACAGAGCTGACGGTCGCGGCCGGTCGCCTTATCGTCACGCTGCCGGATGGCGGCACCAATCTCGCCACGTTCGGCGCCGTGCCCAATCCCGACAACACGCAAATGGTGACACACGATCATTCCGTGAACCCGGTGGTCGCCCTCACCTCCGTCGGCGTAACCGTGGCCGCGAACAACGACAAGAAGGACTATGTCGGCGTCTTCCCCTATGCCGTGACCAATGCCGTCACGAACAGCGCGGCGGTAAACGCGCCCTATGTCCGGCTGCGGCTCTGCCAGAAGGACTGAGCCTCTTTCAGGGCAGGGCCAGCGCGGACGCCGGCGTTGCCGGTCGGATCATCGTGGCCGGTCGGGCAGGGAAACGGCGAAAGGCAGGTCGCCGCAAGGGTGACGGCGCGGGTCGCCGCGCGGCATAGTCGGGGCGCGGGCGCGCAGGCGCCTGGCCATGCGACAGACCACGAGCGACCGCCATGAGCAGAGTTCCCCAGACCCCACCACCCGCCGATGCCGCCGAGCGCCGCGCCCGGCCGGCCGTGGTCTGCTACCAGGTCGATCAGGTGCCGGCCTACGACGCCACGCTCTATGCCCGCGCCCGCGAGGGGGCCATGCTGATCGACGAGCTGGTGGTGCCGCCGCGCGATGCCCGCGCCTTCGAGGTCGCCGCCGGCTGCTTCTTCCGCATCGAGAGCATCGAGGGCCCGCAGGTCGGCGACCTCAACCTGTGGAACGCGCACGACCTGTCCGAGCGGTTCTATTCCGGCAAGACCCGGGCCCTGCACGCCACCCACGTCAGCACCGGCGACCGGCTGTGGAGCAGCTTCCCCACCCTGCGGCCGCTGGCGACGATCACCCGCGACACGCTGGACTGGTATGGCTTCGACGAGGACGGCGGCGGCGTGCACGACGTCATCGGCACCCGCTGCGATCCCTACACCAACCGGCTGCTGACGGGGGACGACTACCACCACTGCTGCCATTCCAACCTCGCCCGGGCGCTGGCCGCCTTCAAGGGCATGCCCGTGAGCGAGGCCGAAGCGTATGTGCACGACGTGCTCAACGTCTTCATGTGCACAGGCTTCACCCGCGACGAGCAGCGCTACTTCATGAAGGCGAGTCCGGTGCGGCCGGGCGACTACATCGAGTTCTTCGCCGAGATCGACCTGCTGGCGGCGCTGTCGACCTGTCCGGGTGGCGACTGCGGCAGCGTGCATTCGAGCGACGCCGCACAGTGTCATCCGCTGAAGGTGGCGATCTACCGGCCCGCCGACGGCGCCCTCGACGGCTGGCGGCCGCCTCCGCCCAGCGGCTACGACCGGACGCACGGCGCGGGCTGAGGGTGGAGCACGGCATGTCCCGGTACCCCAGTCGTCGACAGCTTCTGGCGACCGCCGCCCGGGCGATCGCCCTGGGCGCGATCGCGGCGCCGGGCTGGGCGCCGCTGGCGCAGGCGCAGCGCCAGCGCGACAACCCGTTCACCCTGGGCGTCGCCTCCGGCGAGCCGGCGCCCGACGGCTTCATCATCTGGACCCGCCTGGCCCCCGACCCGCTGAACGGTGGCGGCCTGCCGGCCGCGGCGGTGCCGGTGAACTGGGAGGTCGCCGCCGATCCGGACATGCGCTCGGTGCTGCAGCGCGGCACCGACATGGCCCACCCCAACCTGGGGCATTCGGTGCATGTCGAGGTGATCGGCCTCGAACCGGGCCGGCCCTACTGGTACCGCTTCGATACCGGCGGCCAGGCCAGCCCGGTCGGCCGCAGCCGCACGACACCGGCACGCGGCGCCGCGGTCGAGCGCCTGCGCCTGGCCTGGGCGAGCTGCCAGCACTATGGCGCCGGCTACTTCAGTGCCTACCGCCACATGGCCCGGGACGAGCTCGACCTGGTGCTGCACCTGGGCGACTACACCTATGCCTATGCCCGGCGCGACCAGATCCGCCCGCACCCAGGCCGCGTCGTCAGCCTGGCCGACTACCGCAACCTGCATGCGCTCTATCGCACCGATGCGGACCTGCAGGCGGCGCACGCGGCCTGTCCCTGGCTGGTGACCTGGGACGACAACGACGTCGCCAACGACTATGCCGGCACCCTGCCGGGCGACGACACGCCGGAGGCGGATTTCCTGAAGCAACGTGCCGCGGCCTACCAGGCCTACTACGAGCACATGCCGCTGCCTCTGGGTGCGCTGCAGGAAGACGGCGGGGTCAGGCTGACCCGCACCCTCAGCTTTGGCGACCTGGCGCAGATCACCATGCTCGACAACCGGCAGTTTCGCGACGACCAGCCCTGCGGCACGGCACGCCACAAGCGCGGGCGCATCGTCCGTGACTGCACCGAGCGCCTGGCCGAGGACCGCACCATGCTGGGCTGGGAAAACGAGGCGGCGCTGTTCGGGCACCTGCGCGAACCGACCGGGCAATGGCGGATCATCGCCCAGCAGCAGCTCATGGCCTCGACCGTCGGCCGCGACGAAGAGGGCCGCGAGACCGCCTGGTCGGATGGTTGGGACGGCTATGCCGCGACGCGCGACCGGCTGTTTCAGGTGATCGAGAGCGGACGCATCGACAACGTCGTCGTGCTGTCCGGCGACGTGCACCAGTTCTGGGCCAACGACCTGAAGCGCGATTTCCTGGACGACAACGCTCCCGTGCTGGCCAGCGAGTTCGTCACCAGCTCGATCACCTCACCCACCGGCGACTGGCCCAGGCACTACCGCGACCGGCCGTACGTGAAGTTCGTCGACTGGACCCGGCGTGGCTACGCCCGGGCCGAGCTCACGCCTGCGGCCTGGCGCACCGAGTTCCGCGCCGTGCGCAGCATCGCCGATCCGGCCGCCGATGCCTTCACGCTGGCCTCGTTCGTCGTGGAAGCGGGCAAGGCCGGGCCGCAGTCCGTCTGACATCCCGCCTGGGCCTGCGCCGCCAGGAGTGGCTACAATCAGCCAACGGAAAAGACGCACTACGGGGGGGAGTGGCCGGATGGACGCGGCCGAGGTCAAGGCGCTGGCGCGGGAGATGGGGGCCGATCTGGTCGGCATTGCCTCGGCCAGGACGCTGAACGCCTTTCCGCCCGACCCGCGCTGGCCGCAGACGCCGGAGCGGATCTCGCCGCACTGCAAGAGCGTCATCGTCATCGTCCACCGCATCCCGGTCGCCGCCTTCCGCTGCAAGACGACCATCCCCGTGCAGTACCTGGACATGCTGGTGCTGCGGCGCATGGACCGGATCGCCTTCCGCCTGGCCGAGCACCTGGAGCGGCTCGGCCACCCCAGCTTCGTCACCGCCGCGCAGGAGACCGACTGGAACCTGAAGCGGGCCAGCTACGGCCGCCTGAGCACCCGCCACCTCGGCGTGGAGGCCGGGCTCGGCACCTTCGGCCTGGAAGTGAACATCCTCACGCCGGAGTACGGCCCGCGGCTCTACCTCACCGGGATCCTGACCGAGCTCGAGCTGGAGCCCGACGCGCCGATCACCGAGCAGGTCTGCATCGGCGAATCCTGCTCGCGTTGCCTTTATTCCTGTCCCTCAGATGCCGTCCGCCACTTCGGCATCGACAAGCGCGGCTGCGCCGTCGAGGCGCAGGAATTCGGCTATGCCACCGCGACGGCGTTCTTCGACGGCTTCGTCGAAGCCGACCGCGAGGACAAGCAGCGGATGATCGCCGCCCGCGACGTGTTCGGCTTCTGGCAGGGCCTGCTTCGGGTGGTCGGCTCGTTCGGCGACTGTCCGCGCTGCCTGGCGGTCTGTCCGGTCGGCAACGACTACCACGCCTTCCTGGCTGGACCGCAGAAGCAGATTCCGGAAAAGACGCCGGAGAAGGTCGAAAAGGCGAAAGCCTTCAAGGCGGCCCGGCGCGACGGCGCGCCGGTGGCGGGCCTGGACGACTGGAACATCCGCTGGGTCGGCCCCGACGGCTACCAGGGCATCGTCGCCCGTCAGCTGCAGGCCTTCAAGCAAGCGCAGGCCAAGCGGCGGGCCGAGGACGACGAGGCCGGATCGGCGGGTTAGCAAGGAGGCGGCATGGTCGCGATCTACCAGACGCCGCTCGACGCGGCGGCGATCAAGGCGAAGGCCCGGGCGCTCGGCGTCGACCTGGTCGGCATCGCCGACGGCGCCGAGCTGAACGCCCATCCGCCCGACCCGGCCAACCCGCAACGGCCGGCCGACATCACCGACCATGACGCCGACCGGGTCATCGTCCTGGCCAAGCGGCTGAACAGCGGCACCACGCGCATTCCCGCCTGGGACGAGCGCCACAAATACTACAACGACGAGCTGACCATCACCGCGCTCGAGGAGGCAGCGTTGGAGCTGGTGCTGTGGCTGGAGGACAACGGCTATCCGGCGCTGATCGTGCCGCCGACCCACGTCGATCCCTGGCGCTACGACGGCGATCCGGGCAGGCACTTAACGCCGCTCTTGTCGCTCGAGCACGCCGCGGTCGAGGCCGGCCTGGGCACCCTGGGCCTGAACCTGCAGCTGCTGACGCCCGAGTTCGGGCCGCGGGTGATGCTGAGCGCGGTGCTGAGCTCGGTGCCGGTCGAACCCGACCGGCGCCGCGAGGCGGCGCTGTGCCTGGGGCCGCAGTGCGGGCGCTGCCTTAAGGCCTGTCCGGGCGACGTGATCGGCCACTGGCAGCGCGACTGGCCGGCCTGCGACGGCTACCGCGCGCCCTATGGCTTCAACAAGCTGACCGAGTTCCTGGGCCAGGTGATCGAGGCCGGCGAGCCCGAGACGCAGAAGGCGATGCTGCGCTCGGAGGACAGCTTCAACCTGTGGCAGAGCATCCTGCGCGGCGCCGGCGCGGTCACCGGCTGCCGGCGCTGCCAGGACGTCTGTCCGGTCGGGGCCGACTACGAGGCCCTGTTGCAGGACGCCCTGGATGAGATCCCCGAACGCACGCCGGCCAAGCAGCAGCGGCTCGACGCCATGGCCGCGGCCGAGACGGCGGGGCGCCGGCCCGAGGCTTACGACGCCCAGGCGCGTTGGATCGGCGAGCCGACGGCAACCGGCGGGGGAGGCGACTGATGCCCCTGGACTGGCCAACCTCGCGCAGCGAGATCGAGCGGATCCAGCGCGAGCGCCGCAGGCTGGCGGTCGCCCGGGCGCAGCAGGCGGCGTTTCACCGCGACCGCCTGGCCGGCATCGATGCCGAACGGGCAGACGATCCCGAGGTCTGGGCGCGGATCCCGATCCTGACCAAGGACGCGCTGCGCGAGATCCCGCCGGCGCGGTTCTTCGACGACTTCTGCATCGCCCCGAAGTCCGAGATCGCCGAGCTGTGGCGCTCGGGCGGCTCGACCGGGGTGCCGCTGTTCTACCCGCGCACCTTCGAGGACATGGACTACGGGCGGCTGTCGTTCGCCCGCACCTTCCAGGCCGCCGGCATCGCCGCCGGGGCCACGGCGCACGTCTCGTTCCCGCTCGGCATCCATCCCGTCGGCCACCTCTACGCCCGGGCGGCGCAGCACCTGGGCATCGGCGTGAACTGGTGCGGGTCCGGCGCCTCGACCCCCTCGCGCCTGCAGGTCGACCTGCTCGACCGCCTTCAGCCGTCGGTCTGGCTGGGCATGAGCAGCTATGCCCTGCACCTGGCCAACCTGGCCGAGGCCGAGGGGCTGGACCTCGCGGCCGGGCCGGTGGAGACGGTGATGTGCTCGGCCGAGCCGCTGTCGCAGGCCAAGCGCGACAAGATCGCCCAGAGCTGGGGCGCCGGCGTGCACGACAACTTCGGCATGACCGAGGCCGGCATGATGGGTAGCGAGGGCCCGGCCCGCGACGGCTTCCACATCTGGACCGACATGTACGTCATCGAGGTGGTCGACCTCGACAGCGGCGCGCCGGTTGCGCCCGGCGAACCCGGCGGCCTGGTGGTGACGCCGCTGTGGACCAACACCGCAACGCCGTTCCTGCGCTGGAGCTCGGGCGACATCGTCAGCTACCACGAGCACGGCGCCAGCGACGGCCCGCTGTCGGTGTTCCCGGTGATCCGCCACGCCCACCGCACCGTCGGCTTCTTCAAGATCCGCGGCGTCAACGTCAACCACCAGGAACTGGAGGACTTCCTGTTCCGCATGCCCGAGGTCGTCGACTTCAAGGCCGAGCTGGTCACCGAACGGGACCTGGAACGGCTGGTGCTGTGCATCGAGGTGGTGCGCGATGCCGACGCGGCCGCGGTGGCGGAAAGCGTGACCGCGGCGACCAAGCAGACCTTCGAGGTCACGCCGCGGGTCGAGGTGCTCGAGCGCGGCACCCTGGCGCGCGAGTTCGAAGCGAGCGTCAAGGCGCCGCGCTTCGTCGACCGGCGGGTGTGATTGTGTTGGACGCAGGTCACTCGATCAGACGTCAAGTCCTCATGCGATTTGGAGATGGCGAGCCGGTGCGGAGATCAAGATTGTCCCTCAGAACAGGAGGCTAGGAGTGCAACCAGAACATGCCGTCAGTCCACGAAATCGACTTCAGCCAGGTTCCCTCGATGTCTTCTACACCGCCCCAGACGGTAGTTGGTCCCTGGCAACCATGATTTGGGACGGGCAACCGAGCGTAGGTTGTCGTTGGAATGGTGATATCGATGACCCTGACGACAAAGGGAACCCGGCAAGTCGGGGCCAGGGAACTTGGTTCATTCTTCCTGAAGAGATCGCAGATCCGATCGTCGAACTCACGAAGATATTCCGGCAAGTACACGGCTGATCAGTGCTTGTACTGTTCTTTGAACGAGCACGTACGCGGCTACACCTCGGCTAGCCCTGCCGGCCAAGCGAGCAACGCTGCATCCGGCAGGCGCCCTCACACCACCGGCACCCGTCGCGCGGCGACGTCGGCCGGGGAGATCACCTCCACGTCGAGCGGCACGTGCCAGCGTTCGGTCCAGCGCACGCGCGGCTCGGGCGCGTTGCCGCCGGCGGCGAGACCGTCGATCAGGAAGCCTTCGTAGCCGCGGTCCATCACCTCGTTGCACTTCTGCACGTAGACCGGGAAGCCGCCGATGTAGGGCATGAACACCCGCGGCCGGCCGGGGATGTTGGCGCCGACGTACCAGGAGCTGCAGGTCGACCGCAGCGACACCTGCGCCACCTCGTTGACGTGTTCGACCCAGTCGTCCTCGCAAGGCACCGTCGCCTCGATGGTGCCGGCGCCGATGTCGCGCAGGTGGCCGATGCAGTCGGCGATCCAGTCGACGTGCTGCTCGATGGCCTGGATCATGCTGGCCAGCACCGACGGGCTGCCGGGGCCGGTGATCATGAACAGGTTGGGGAAGCCGGCCGAGGTCAGGCCCAGGTAGGTGCGCGGCCCGGCGCGCCACTTCTCCCGCAGGGTGAGACCGTCGCGGCCGGTGATGGCGATGCGCTCGAACGCGCCGGTCATGGCGGCAAAGCCGGTGGCACAGACGATGGCGTCGACCGGGTACTCGACCCCGCCGGTAACGACGGCGTTGCGGGTGATGCGCTCGATCGGCTGCTCGGAGACGTCGACCAGCTGCACGTGCGGCAGGTTGTAGGTGGCGTAGTAGTCGGTGTCGACGCACAGCCGCTTGCAGCCGAAGACGTTGTGCGGGCTCAGCAGCGCCGCGGTTTCGGGATCGTCGACCACGGCGCGGATCTTGGCCCGGGCGAACTCGGCGATGGTGTCGTTGGCTTCCTCGTCGAACAGCAGATCGCCGTAGGCGCCCAGGAACGGCAGGCCGCCACGGTCCCAGCACTCTTCGTATTGGCGTTCGCGCTCGTCCGGCGTGGCGTCCAGCGCCGAGGCCATGTTGAAGGGGAAGTAAAAGCCGGTCGGCCGCGCCCGCGCCTTGGCGCGCAGCTCGGCGTAGTGCGCCTTCACCTCGCGCACGTAGTCCGGGTCGAGCTTTTCGTTCCAGGCCGGCACCGAATAGTTCGGCGTGCGCTGGAACACGGTCAGTCGGGCGGCCTGCCGGGCGATGATCGGAATGGACTGGATCGCCGACGAGCCGGTGCCGATCACGCCGACGCTGAGGCCGGTGAAGTCGACGCCGTCGTGCGGCCATTCGCCGGTGTGGTAGACCGCACCGTCGAACTCGTCGATGCCTTCGAACGGCGGCTTGTTGGCGGCCGACAGGCAGCCCACCGCCATGATGCAGAACTGGGCACTGACCCGGTCGCCGCGATCGGTCTCGACCTGCCATTGCCCGCTCGTGTCGTCGAAGCGGGCTGCCGTCACCCGGGTCTCGAAGCGGATGTCGCGGCGCAGGTCGAAACGGTCGGCGACGTGGTTGGCGTAGGCGAGGATCTCCGGCTGCGGCGCGTACTTCTCGGTCCAGGTCCACTCCTGGTCGAGCTCCTCGGAGAAGGAGTAGGAGTACTGCATGCTCTCGATGTCGCAGCGAGCGCCGGGATAGCGGTTCCAGTACCAGGTGCCGCCGACCCCGGCGCCGGCCTCGTAGACCCGCGCGTTGAGGCCGAGACCGCGCAGGCAATGCAGCATGTACAGGCCGGCAAAGCCGGCGCCGACGATGACAGCGTCGAACGTCACGTCGCACTCCGCCGTCCGGGCGGAGTCCGCCTCGATGGCTGTTTCCATGGCTTGTTGTCCCGTTGACCGGTGATCGCCGTTACACTGCGCGGATTGTCGCCAACTGCCGCGGTCGAGACAACCGCGCGAACCGGCGCTTGGAGAAGGAGGCGCAGATGGCCGACCTGGCCGAACGTCTGGCCGCCGCCCGCCTGGACGGCACCACGATCGCGGTCGCGGCGGCCGAGCGGCCGGGCGATGCGGCGGCGGGCCATGCCCTGCAGGCCGCGGTGGCAGCGCGACTGGGGCCGCCGTCGGAGGCGTGGAAGGTCGGCTCGACCTCGGCCGAGGCGCAGGCCCGGCTGGGCACCAGCGAGCCCGGCGCCGCCCGCGTGCCGGCGCGCTTCCGCTTCCAGTCGGGCGCCACGGTGCCCGTGCATGCCGCGCATGACCTGTGGATCGAAGGCGAGTTCACCCTCAGGCTCGGCGCCGACCTGCCGCCGCGCGACCGCGACTACCGGCTCGACGAGGTGGCGGCGGCGATCGACGGCGTCGGCCTGGCGCTGGAGGTCGTCGGCTCGCGCCTGGACACCGGCCTGGCCGCGGCGGGCCGCTTCATGGTCACCGGCGACGGCGGCGCCAACGTCGCCCTGGTGACCGGGCCCGTCAGCGCGGTCTGGCGCGAGCCGCCTTTGCCCGGGCGTCGGCTGCGGCTGATCCGCAACGACGCGGGCGTGACCGAAGGGCCGGCCAGCCGGGCCCTGGGCGATCCCCTCAACGTCATGCTCTGGCTCGCCAACCGGCAACGCCGTCACCAGGGCCTGGTGGCCGGAGAGCTCGTCTCCACCGGCACCTGCACCGGGCTCGTGCGGGTCGCCCCGGGCGATATCCTGGCCGCGCGCTGTGCGGGTCTCGGCACCGTCGAGGCTCGCCTGGTGGCGGCCGAGGCCGGGGTCGGCGCAGCACCGACCCGGGCCTGACGCCGCCGCGCGGAGCATGGCGAGGGCGGGAAATGCCGGCTAGCATGCAGCGCGCAGGCGTTTGCGTCTGCGCGCCGTCTGACGAAAGGGCTGCCGCGTGCCGATGTCCTGGCAGATCGACGAGGTCGAGGGGGTCATCCTGCTGATCGGGCAGGGCCGGCTCATCGATGCCGAGATGCTCGAGGCCATCGCCGGTCTGCGCAACAGCGACCGCCTCAAGCCCGGGATGCCGACCCTGTCGGACATGACCCGCGTCGATGAGATGGCGATCACGCCGACGGGTCTGGCGGTCATGTTGCAGACCATGCACGGCACCGACGGCAAGCGTGGCAACGCCCGGGCGGCGATCGTGGTCCGGCCCGGCGACGCCGTCGCGCACGTGTTCGCCGACATGCTGGCCGACTTGGCCGATCTGAACCGGGCCCGGCCCGCGTTCCAGGTGTTCGAAGAGCTGGGCGAGGCGCGCGCCT